>Ga0302320_10002450_pt1 | contig 43671 bp, 38 predicted proteins | sample Bog_T0_3_FD_202130 | JGI IMG/M metagenome (GOLD analysis project Ga0302320, IMG submission 202130) | Peat permafrost microbial communities from Stordalen Mire near Abisko, Sweden - Bog_T0_3 | ecosystem: Environmental > Terrestrial > Soil > Wetlands > Peat | place: Sweden: Abisko, Stordalen Mire...
GGAATACGCGATGTGCCGCAGAATGCCTGCCGCGGTCAGCATCCGGCCCAGCGGATCGGCGGACTCCTCGAACAGTGCATAGGCGAGATCGAGGCTCGGACGCGCCGACGGAAAATCGATCGCCATTTGCGCGACGGCGTGCCAGTAGGCGATCCACGGGTGCCCTGCGGACGCGTTCGCCGGGAGCCGCGCGATCCACGCGGCGAGCGTCGGAAACCGGGTCTGCTGTGCGACGAGCGGCGCAACCACCACGATGAGCGTCGCGGCTCCCGACCAGTCTTCGGCTTGCAGGAGCAGATGGATGGCCTGTTCCGGGTCTTGGTCTTTCGCGAGTTCCTGCGCGGCCGCAATCCAGAGCTCACGGCGGGCGGCAAGGTTGAGCGTGGCTTCGAGTCGACTCCGCAGAAATTCGAGGAACAGGGGATGATAGTGATAGGTGTCCGACGCGGCTCGATGCGTCGTGAACGCATTCTGCTCGACCAACGCATCGAGAATGTCGCGGGCGTTCTGCTCGTGCGAGAGCTGCTCCGCCACGGGAACGGCAACGTAGTCGAGACATGCCGTGTTGATCAACAATTCTCGGACTTCGGGGTCGAGGCGGTCGAAGACTTCCATCGACAGCAAGTTGAACACGGTTTGCATGGATCGACGCGCCCCGCGGGCGCGTTTCGCGAATGTCTCTGCGTCATGGCGCAGCATGACCGTGACGCCCGCGGCCCACCCACCAGTGGACTCATACAGTTGGGCCGTCGACAGCACGCGCTGTTGGTCTTTGGCGCGCGTGTACATCGCTGCGATCCTACCCGTCTCCTCCGGACTCAATCGCAGATCGGACTCAGTCAACTGGGCCATCCTGTGACCGGCTACGAGCCGGCTCAAGTTGGCGGCGGGAGCCCTGCGACTGATCACGATGAGTTGGATCCCCTCCGGCATTTCCTCGATGATCACGGGCAATAAATCCGACAACGGCGAAGGACTTGGCAGATCCTGCCAATCATCCATGACCCACGCGGTGCCGGCCGGCAGATAGGAGAACCAGGCGCGAAAAAACGTCCGAGCGAATGCCGGGATCGAGGCGAAATTTTCCACCGAGAATGCCGCCATCGGCGGCAGCTGCTGGCGGACCGCGCCGTGCAGGGCCAGACTGAGGTAGTGAAAGAACGACGCGATGTCGGCATCGCCTTCATCGCACTGATACCAAATCGGCGGGATACGGCGCGACTGGAGATAGGTGACGACTGCCGTGGTTTTCCCGTAGCCCGCGGGCGCCGCGAGCCATATCAAGCGCCGTGCGCCGAAACCGTCGAGCCGGTTGAAGACCGAGACGCGGTTCAATACCCGGTTCGCGCTGGGAATCGTAATTTTAGCCAGGGTCGATGGGAGCCGCGCGGTAGCTCCGCCGGAACTGGGGGCCCGACGCACCGATGTGGAGAGGAGTCGCTTTTTCTTCAATATTTTACCTCTCGCAAACCGTTCACCGCTGTAGATTCGATTTTGGGCGGGAATGTGGACCGCGAAGACATGCGCCATTGCGACCAGAGCGGGCGGGAGATTGCCGCTCCCGCCCGCTTGGATGAACAACGACGCCTAGGTCACGCTATTCGAGGCCGAGCGCCGCCGCACAGGCCGGTGCCGGCTCATCGGTTCGTTTGCCGACGCCTTTCGGGACCAGATAGCTCACGATGAAATGCGCGTTCGACGTGCTGTTGTTGACGACGTCATGCAGCGACGTGCTCTCCGTCCACGAGTCTCCGGCGTTGTAGACGTGCTTCACGCACTTGGCGTCGTACCAGTCGACCGAGCCGGAGTCCGCGGTCAGGGTCAGAACCAGCACGCCGGGGTGCTCATGCCAGCCCGTGGTACCGCCCGGCGCGAACACCACGTCTTGGACGATGACGTTGGATGCGCCTTCGGTTTCGATTTCGGCGCTGAAGCCGTCCTCGGTACCCGGCAAGGCCACGTGGGCATGCGAATAGATGTGGTGATTCACCGTACCCGACGCCGTGATCACATTGGAAACCACGCCAAGCGTCGGCGTAGCCATGGCAATTCCACCGACGACGCTAGCCAGCGCCAAACCGCCGAGGATGAGTCGTGTTTTCTGCTTCATTTGCTTTCTCCATAGTTTGTCAGGATTGATCCATCATTGATCGACCGCGCACTGGCCTCCGCTGCCGTGCAGATCCAGAGTACAAATCGGCGCGCGGACAAACCCGACAATTCCTGCCAAGAATTCTCCAAACCAAAGAATTGTGGTATTCCTATGCAGGCGGGACCCAACAGTAATCAAACGTCCGATAGGGAGATCGAGAAGTGACGGATGAGGTCTGATTCGATTTCTCAGCAAGTGCTGGACGGGATGTCGAGTTTCGGGCAAATGCTGCGCTACCTGCGTCGCCGAGCCGGACTCTCGCAAACGGATTTATCGATCGCCGTGGGTTACAGCGACGCGCAGATCAGTCGTTTGGAGAAGAATCTACGACTGCCGGACACTGCCACTGTCCAGGCGCGCTTCATTCCGGCGTTGAGACTGCAGCGCGAGACGGTCGTGTGCGAACGGTTACTCGAGCTCGCGACGATCGCGCGGCGGCAAAAGGTGGATGCTGACGCACAGATCACGGAGCCGTCGACGAGGGCGTCGATCGCGGTGCTGCCGTTCTGGAATCTGAGCGCGGATCCCGACAACGAATACTTTTGTGACGGTTTGGCGGAAGAACTGCTCAGCGCGCTCACCAAGGTCCGTCAACTGTTCGTGGTGGCGCGCAGCTCGGCTTTCGCCTTCAAGGGGATGAATCTCGATGCCCGCGAGATCGGTCGGCGCCTGAACGTGGACACGATTCTCGAGGGCACGGTACAGAGAGCGCATGACCGGCTGCGGATCTCCGTCCGGCTCGTCGATACGAGCAAGGGTTTTCAGCTCTGGGCGCAACGGTTCGATCGGGACATGACGGACCTGTTTGCGCTGCAGGACGAGCTTGCGCTGTCGATCATCGGTCAGCTGAAAGTGGACCTGCTCGAGACGGAAAAGCTCGCCCTGTTGGGGCGGGATCGAGGCGATTTGGAAGCCTACAATCTCTATTTGAAGGGACGATTCTACTGGGCGCAGCGTCCGCAGGGCATACCGAAGGCCGTCGAATATTTCGAGCAGGCGATCGCCAAGGACCCCGGCTCAGCGTTGGCGCGCGCCGGGCTCGCGGACTGCTATGTGACGCTCGGGTCTTGGGAGAACGGCACGATGCCGCCCGTTCAGGCGATGGCGAGAGCCAAGGCCGCGGCGACAGAGGCACTCAAACTGAACGCAAGCCTGGCGGACGCGCACGCGACGCTGGCGTATCGAACGACGCACCACGACTGGGATTGGGCGCTCGCGGAGACGCAATACCGGCGGGCCATCGAGCTGAATCCGAATTATGCGATCACGCATCATTGGTATTCGCACTATCTGACCGCCTTGGGACGTACGGAGGAGTCGCTTGCCGCGAGCAAGCGGTGCCTCGAACTCGACCCGCTCGATCTCGTGATCAACGTGCACATGGCATGGCACCACCATTTCGCGCGTCAGTACGACGAGGCTGTGGAGCAGATCTGGAAGACCAGCGAGCTGCATCCGAATTCGTTCTGGCCCCCGTGGTTCTTTGGCATCGCCTATCAGCAGCAGGGACGTATCGGCGAAGCCGTCACGGAGTTTCGGAAGGCGATCGCGATGTCGGGCAGCGTCACATTTGCCGTGGCCGGGCTCGGGCATCTGTACGGTTCGGTCGGGCAAGGCGGCGAGGCACGAACCATTTTCGAGGAGTTGCGGATCCGCGCGCAGCGCACGTACGTTCCCGCCTATGACCTGGCCTTGGTCTGCACGGGACTCGGCTGGACGGACCAGGCATTCGAATGGCTCGACCGGGGCCATGAGGAACGCTGCGGTTGGCTCACCTACCTCAAGGTCGATCCGCGCCTCGATAGCCTTCGAGCCGATGCACGATTCGGCCAAATGCTGCGGCGATTAGGTCTCGAACCGGCTGATGATGCTACCCGGGTTCCTGCTCCATCTCCCAGAGTATCGCCGTGACGTCCCTGCGCAGCCAGACGCCGAACCCCAAATGGCGGAACCTTTTCTCGAGACGGCGGCGGTACCAATTCCCCGTGCGCAGGTGCACCGAACTGTCGGTCTTGTCGCGATCGCAGTTCTCGCGCCAGTCCGCGCGCGTGAGCGCCGAGACGTAGAGCGCCGCGCGGGTCAGGCTCGCGAAATTGGCGATCGCGCGCTCCGCCTTCCGGTCGCTCAAGTATTGCAGCACGTCGTAGCAGACGACGAGATCGTAGGGTTTGCGCGCAACGTAGCTCGCGACCGACCCCGAGATCCACCCATATCGATGGCACAGGTACTCGCTGTGCTCGAGGCCCGTATAGCGGGCCCGCGGCAGCAATGCGGCGAAGGGCTTCTGCAGGAGCCCGATGCCGCAGCCCGCGTCGAGGATCCGCCGCACGGGAATGCGGGCTTGACGCAGGATCGCCGCGATGAGCGTTGCGCGCTCGTGCATCTCGCGCGGCGATATCACACGCGTGCTCGGCGCATGATAGTACTTGCGGAAGTAGGCCGCGCCGAAGGTGGCGCGCTTCATCGGCCTCCCTTGAGACGCAGCTTCGCATACTCGATGACGAGATAATCCTCGCCGCGGTCCGACACGTCCGTGATGGAATGCGGCGGAAAGCGGCCCCAGGAGTGAAAGATCACCTGGTCCGGCGTGATGCCGAGGCGGGTTTCGATGTGCATGAAATTCCCGACGGCGCTGTCCAGCCAAAGTTTCGTGGTTGGATTCCGAGCGCCCGTGACGTTGCCATTGTAGATGATCCCGAAGGTCAAACCGCGCTCGTGCGCAAACTCGGCAGCCTCTTTGAGGCTCGCCGGCCAATCGGGCTTCGGCCAGTTGATGTCGACGTGCAGGAACGCGATCGGCTGACCCATCGCCGCCTCGAAGTCGGCCATCCACTCAAGATAGTCGGAGCGCCAGTCCGGCTGTTCGGTGAGCGCGGGAAACGGCTCGATGTCGCCGATCATGACCTTGGGAAACACCTTCCGGTACTCCGCCATGATCGCCGCCGCGCGTTCAGCCGTATTGCGCAAGGAGCTATGACAGGCGTCGTGGCCGCTGTAGTAATGGCCGTACCACAGCGGCTCGTCCATCGCGACGTAGACGAGCTCACCGCCTGCCGCCTTGATCTTGTTCGCAGTGAGTCTCGCGCCCGGCGGATCATAAAAACTCTCCACGCCCTGCCCGCACTTGGGCTGGTGGACCCAGCTTAGGGCGAGGCTCTCCATCGCAAAGGCGACATGATGAGCTTTGAGCTTCGTGAACGCCTTCGTCAAGATGGCGTCAGGCGTCTTCCAGATGCCGGCTGCAGCGAGCACTTGGCCGTGATCCATGAAATCCGGCCAGGGCGCGTTGGGTGCGTCGAAGAGGAGGTTCCAGCCCTGTGTGCCATCGACGCCCGGCACACCCACGTAATTGGTCAAATTGAACCATACCTGTGGTTGCGCAGGCTCAGCGGCCGTGGTGGCCCGATTCGGGCTCAGCAGGACGAGGAGCGGGGCCAAGGACAACGCCCAGACTTTAGCGCGTAATCGCGGGCTCACGCGAGTTCGTCGAAGATGCTGAACCGCATCCCGTCAAGCGCCGCGGCCCTATGCGCAGCTCATGCGCCAGGCGCGATCGGCTTCAGCCGCAATGCTGCGAGCCAATTCGTTGGGGATTCGAAGAGAGACGTTGGTTAATGACGGCACGGATTCAGATTACAATATGTCGGTGACAGCATAAAGCAGGCCATCGCGAATGTGTTATCCCCGTGTGCCACCTCCGTGGCAGGCGTCTCGCCCGGTGACGGGTGATCAGGCGGCGGAGGTATTCGCGACCGGGACGGAGACGCACGGCACAAGGGCGGCATTGCTCGCACGCACAGAGGCGCTCGGCGATGGGCGACATGACTGGGTGAAGGCCGCCGACGGCGCCGTGCCCCTCCGTGGGTGAGGCGGCCGCCGTCACCGATCCACGGCTGTGCCCCTGCGGCAGCGGCTTGAGCCGCACCCGCTGCTGTGGGCTCGCCGTTGTGAGTCTCGGCTCGCGCGAGGTGGGTAATCAGCTCGCGCCTGGACGCCCGCGCGCGCTTTCGATCCTGTACGAGATCCGCAAGGCGCAGGGAAAGCCCGACGCGAGCGCGGCCCTGATCCGCCGCCTCGTCGGCTTCGAGCCGAATAACTTCTGGGCAACCAACGAACTCACACTGCTGCTGCTCGGCCGAGGCAATCTCGTCGAAGCCGAGCGCCACGCGCGCAATGCCGTGCGCATCGCACCCGATCTGGCCCAGTCGCATTACCTCTTGGGCATGGTGCTGACGGAGGCCAATCGTCCGGCGGTCGGTGAGTATCACTATCAGCGTGCGCTGGCACTTTCGGGCGCACGGGATCCGGTGTTGCTCGCCAATTTTGCACTGTGTCTCAAGAACCAGGCCAAGATGGATGCGGCCCGCGCGCTCTACGAAGCATCCCTCGCCGCCGCACCCGATGCGCTGCATACGGTCATGGGCCTCGCGCGACTGGAGGAAGCGGACCGGAGGCTGCCCGAAGCGCTGTCGTTTCTGGATCGCGCCGCGTCCCTCGCTGCTGATAATCCGAACTTGCTGCTGCTGAGGGATGTTCGTACTCGGGTTTCCGCGCTCCGGCAAGGTGACCGAAAAACTCTACGACCGCTCGCGCTACCGCTACCGGAACTACTTACCGCCGCTGAAGCCGGTCATCCCCATCCTGCAACCGGTGATCGAGCGGCTCGGCTATACGGTGTGAGCCGGTCGGCCTCGATGAGGATGGTCGTTCAATGAGGCGCCCTGCCGAAATCACGGCGGCGAAAGCTTGAATACCGTGCCATCGTCATGCGTGCCGCCGGCTTCCGTCGTTCCATAGAGGTTGCCGGCGCTGTCAAAGATCAAGCCCGCATGGGGATTCCGGGCATCGGTTCCGCTCGTTGAGCCAAACGAATACAACACCGACTCCGCACCGGAGGCAGTGATCTCGAACACCGTGCCCGTCTTGTTGGCGCCACCGTCCAGGGTCGTTCCATACAGGTTTCCTGCGCCATCCATGATCAGAGCCGTCTCGGGAGTACGGGGATCGGTTCCGCTGATGGTGCCGAACGAATACAGCACCGACTCCGCACCGGAAGCGCTGACCTTGAACACCGCACCCGTATTGTTGCGACCGCCGGTGTCGGTCGTTCCATAGAAGTTACCGGCGCCGTCCATGGTCAAGAGCGCATGGGGAAACTGCGCGTTGGTTCCCCCGGAGGGGCCAAACGAATACAACATAGACTCCGCGCCGGAGGCGCTGAGCTTGAAGACCGTGCCCGTGTTGTTGGTACCGCCCTCATAGGTGGTTCCAAAGAAGTTGCCAGCGCCATCCGTGATCAAACCCGCATAAGGATGCTGCCCGTCACTACCTCCGGAGGGGCCAAAGGAATACAAAACGGTCTCCTTGCCGGCGGCACTGATCTCGAACACCGTGCCGTTGCCGTTGGTGCCCCCTCCATAGGTGGTGCCGTAGAAATTTCCAGCGCTGTCCCTGATCAAACCGGCGTTGGGAATGTCGTCGGTTCCGCTGGATCCAAATGCATACAAGGCCGACACGGTGCCGGAGGCGCTGATCTTGAACAGTGTGCCGAGGCCGTACGTACCGCCGAATGAGGTACTCCCATACAGGTTGCCGGCACCGTCCAAGATCAGGGTTGCGTCGGGGTTGCTTCCATCGATTTTACCATTGCCGAATGAGTACACCACCGACTCGGCGCCGGAGGCGCTGATCTTGAAAACGGTTCCATAGTCGTTTGCCCCGCCTCCCGTGGTGGTTCCATAGAGGTTGCCGGCGCCGTCCATGACCAACCCTGCCAAAGGCACGTTTCCATCGGATCCATTAAATGAGAACGCAAATGATTCCGACCAAATTGGACTGCTGCCGATGTGATAGGCGGCGGCGGCCACGGGAGATGGGCTATCACCGGGAGCGATCGCGATCGCTGAGATCGTTTCCGAGCTCTTCACGGCAATCGGCGCGGTGTACTTCGTCGAACTCGCGGTCGGCGTCGACCCGTCGGTCGTGTAATGGATCGTCGCCGCCGAAGTCGAATCGCTGATCGACACGGTTTGAGCCGTGGTGTAGGTGCCGGCTTTCGGCGATAACACCGGGGTCGCTGCGGGCACCTCGATGGTAAAGGCCGCGCTTGCCACGGCCGATTCGGTGAATCCTACGGCAACCGCGATCGCCTTGATCGTCTCGCTCTTGGTGACGGCAATCGGCGCGGTGTACTTCGTCGAGCTCGACGTCGGCGTCGTGCCGTTCGTCGTGTAATGGATCGTCGCCGCCGCCGTCTTGTCGGTGATCGATACTTTTTGAGCCGTGATATACGTGCCGGCTTTCGGCGAGAATACCGGGGTCGCCGCGGGCACTTCGATCGTGTAGACCGCGGTTGCCACGGCCGATGCGGTAAAGCCTGCCGCGACGGCGATTGCCTTGACGGTCTCGCTCTTGCCGACTTTGATCGGCGCGGTGTACTTCGTGGAACTCGACGTCGGCGTCGTGCCGTTCGTCGTGTAGTAAATCGCGGCTGCAGGGGTCGTATCGCTGATCGCCACCGTCTGCGCCGCCGAATAGGTCCCGGCCTTCGGTGAATAGGCGGGTGTCGCGGCCGCCGTGAGCGGCGCGTCGCGCGCCGAGGCCGGGCTCGCCTCAGAAATCGCGAGCAGGCATGCGCAAAACAGCGGGGCAAACAGCCCGGCATGAAGCGGGGAAGCATCGCGTAGAGTCACGGTCAATTTCATGATCACCCCCATCCTTAGAGCAAGGCCGCCCGGGCCGATCCGTCCGCTACTCGACCGTCAGGCTCTTCGCGAGATTGCGCGGCTGATCGACGTCCGTGCCCTTGAGGACGGCAACGTGGTAGGCGAGCAGCTGCAGCGGCACGGCATAGACGAGCGGTGCCTGAAAGTCGGTGACGGCGGCGGGCATCTTGACCACGGTGATGCCGTCGCCCGGGTCGATGCGCGCCTCCGGATCGGCGAATACGATCAACTGGCCGCCGCGCGCGCGCACCTCCTGCAGATTCGACTTGAGCTTCTCGAGCAATTCGTCGTTCGGCGCGACCGCGACCACGGGCATGTCTTCGTCCACCAGCGCGAGCGGGCCGTGCTTGAGTTCCGCGGCGGCGTAGCCTTCGGCGTGAATGTAGGAGATCTCCTTGAGCTTGAGCGCGCCCTCCATCGCGATCGCGTAAAGCGGTCCGCGTCCCAAGAAAAGGGCATGGTGCTTGTCGACGAAGCGTTCGGCGAGCCGCTGTATGGTCGGATCGAGTGCGAGGGTTTTCTCGACGATGCCCGGCAACTGCAGCAGCTGTCCGACCAGCGAGCGCTCTGCGTCGGCGTCGAGGTGCCGTTTTTTCCCCAGCGCGATGATCAGCATGCCGAGCGCCGCGAGCTGGGTCGTGAACGCCTTGGTCGAGGCGACGCCGATCTCGGGCCCCGCCCGGGTCAGCAGCACGAGTTCCGACTCGCGCACGAGGGAGCTGTCGGCCACATTGCAGATCGTGAGCGTGGACAGGTAGCCGGCGTCCCGGGCCGCGCGCAGCGCGGCGAGCGTATCCGCCGTCTCGCCCGATTGGGAGATCGTCACGAACAAGGTGCCCGGCGAAACCACCGGATCGCGATAGCGATACTCGCTCGCGAATTCGACGCGGGCGGGAATGCGGCAAATTTGTTCGAGGAAAAAGCAGGCCGCGAGGCCGGCGTGATAGCTCGTGCCGCAAGCCGCGATGTGCACGGCCTTGACGTTCGCGAACGCGGCATGCGCGGTGGGCCCGAAGGCAGCATCGAGCAGGCGTCCGCCGGCGACGCGCTCCTCGAGAGTTTGCGCGATCGCGCGCGGCTGCTCGTGGATTTCCTTGAGCATGAAATGCCGGTACTGGCCGCGCTCCACCGCATCGGCGGGCAGGTCGCTCTCGCGCACGGCGCGCGTCACCTCGAGACCGGATGTCGCGACGATGCGAATCGCCTTGCGCCGGATCTCGGCGACGTCGCCCTCTTCGAGGAACTGGAAGCGGCGCGTCACGGGCAGGAGCGCCGCGACGTCGGACGCGACGAAGTTCTCGGCCACGCCCAAACCGATGACGACGGGGCAGCCGGCTCGCGCGACGACGATGCACTCGGGGTCGCGCTCGGACACGACTGCGAGTGCATAGGCGCCGTGCAGTTCCGCCACGGTCTTGCGCACCGCGGTGAACAAGTCCGCCGAACGCAGCAAGTGCTGGTGAATGCGATGTGCGACGACCTCGGTATCGGTTTCGGAGCTGAACGCATAGCCGAGTTCCTTCAGTTCGGCCCGCAAGCGTTCGTGGTTCTCGATGATGCCGTTGTGCACGACGGCAATGCCGTCGCGCGAGATCTGGGGATGGGCATTGCGCATCGATGGCACGCCGTGCGTCGCCCAGCGCGTATGCGCGATGCCGACGTGGCCGGCGATCGGCGCCTCATCGAGCGCTTGCTGGAGCACCCGTACCTTGCCGACCGTGCGCAAACGTTCCAGGCGGCCGTTCGCATCGATCACGGCGAGGCCGGCCGAGTCGTAGCCGCGGTACTCCAGCCGGCGCAATCCCTCCAGCAGCACCGGAACGCTATTGCGCTCAGCGACGACGCCTACGATTCCACACATGCCAGCGACTCCGGCGACGCGCGCGGTCGCGGCGCACGTCGCAAAGCACTAGTTTAGCGCGTTTCGGACCCTACCCGGACGGCGGCAGGGGCGCCACGGCGCCGCCGAGTGCCTGGAACAGGGCTGCCGTGTCGGCATAGCGCCCGGCGCGCGCCTGAATGGCGTTCACCAGGGCTTGTTCGTAGGCCTGCTGGGCGGACAGCAGCGCGAGGTAGTTGACCGAACCGAGTTCGACCTGGTGCCGGACCACGTTGAGCGTATTGCGCGCCGCGACTTCGGCGCGGCTTGCAGCGCTCAGGGCTGCGCCGTCGGTTTCGAGGGCGTGCAGGGCGTCCGCGACGTTCTGGAACGCGGTCAGCACGGTCGATTGGTAGGTTGCGCCCGCCTGGTCCATCGCGGCTTCCGCCGCTCGCTTGCGGTGCACCAACTGGCCGCCCGCGAACAGGGTTTGGGTCAGGCTGGCGCCGATGCTCCAGAATCCCGTACCCGCTTTGAACAGGTCTCCCGTCGCGGTCGCCGAGCTGCCGAGGTTGCCCGTGATGCTGATCTGCGGCAGCAGGTTCGCGACGGCGACGCCGACGGCAGCCGTTGCCGCGTGCAACTGCGCCTCGGCGGCGCGCACGTCAGGTCGCCGCTCGACGAGTTGCGAGGGTACGCCGAGCGGCAGGTCGGCCGGCAGCGTGAGGTCATCGAGCTTGAGCGGCGAGGGCGTCTGATCGGCGGGCAGGCGACCCGTGAGCACCGCCAGTTGGTCCTCGGTAAGCGCCAGCTGGCGGGCGAGCGGCGGCAGCGTCGCTTCGAGTGCCGCGAGCGCCGACTCCTCGGCATACACGTCCGCCTCGGCGATCGAGCCCAGCTCGAACTGGCGGCGCATGACGTTCAGCGAATCCCCGGCGAGGGCGATCACCTGCTGCGTCGCGGCGATCTCGTCGCGCAAGCTGGCTGCCGTGATCGCGGTCGTGGCGACGTTCGCCGCGAGCGTCAGGTAGGTCGCGTCGAGATCGAAGCGCGTAGCCTCTTCCTGCGCGGCGAGCGACTCGACGGCGCGCCGATTCGCGCCGAAGATATCCGGCACGAAACTCACCGTGACCTGGGGCGTGTACAGATCGTAGAGGGCGGTCCCCGAGGTGAGATTCGGCGAGAGCACGCCCACGGCATCGCGTTGCCGCGACGCGCTCGCGTTGGCCTGCACGGTGGGGAAATACGAGCCGCGCTGCGCGGCCGTGTTCTCGTGCGCCTGGCGCAATGCGGCCTGGGCCGCCGCGACGCTGGGGTTCGCGCGCAGCGCCGCGTCGACGAGGCGATCCAGTTCGTCCGAACCGAACAGAGTCCACCAGTTCCGCGGCACGTCCGCCGCGGTCAAAAAGCGCTGCGCGTCGCCGCCCGGCAGGCCGGAAACTGCGGGCGTGTCGGCGAGCGGTTCGGCGACGTAGCGCGCGGCCGCGGGCGGCGCGGGCCGGTGAAAGTTCGGACCGGCGCAAGCGCCCGCGCCCAGCGCGAGCGAACCCATCGCCAGCCAGCCCATCGCCAACCAGCCGGACGGCGGCGAGTCCAGCGCGAAGCCGCGTGTCGGCAAGCCTGCCGCGTTCCGCCGGCCGAGCCTCATGCCGCGGTCTCCAGCGGATCTTCCGGCGCATTGTCGCGCGGCTCTTCGGGCGGCAGCTCCGCGGCCCGGGAGAACCTCAGGATCAGCACGGGCAGCACCAGCAGGATCAGCACGGGTGCGAGCAGCATCCCGCCGACGACGACGAGCGCGAGCGGCCGCTGCACCTGCGAACCGATGCCGGTCGAGAACGCCGCGGGAATCAGGCCGACGCAGGCAACGATGCAGGTCATGAACACCGGCCGCAACTGCGTGCGGCAGGTTTGCAGCATCGCCGCCGTGCGGTCGAGCCCGGAGTCGAGACTGAGGTTGTAATAGGACAGCACGAGGATCCCGTCCATCGCGGCGATGCCGAACAGCGCGACGAAGCCGATCGCCGAAGACACGCTGAACGCCGTGCCCGAGAGCCAGAGGGCGAAGATGCCGCCGAGCAGCGCCATCGGTATGACGCTCGCGGCGAGCAGCGCGTCGCGCAGATTGCCGAACTTCAAGTACAGCAGGAGCACGATCAGCGCAATCGACAGCGGCACGACCACGGACAGGCGCGAGATCGCCTCCTGCAGGTTGCCGAACTCACCGACCCACTCGAGCCGGTACCCGCCCGGCAGCAGGACCTTTTCCTCGACGGCGTGCTGGGCCTCGAGCACCGCGCCGCCCAGATCGCGGCCGCGCACGCTGAACTTGATCGGCACGTAGCGCTGCTGCTGTTCCCGGTAGATGAACGCGGCGCCGGACACGAGGCGCACGTCGGCGACGTCCTCGAGCGCAACCTGGATGAGACCGTTGCCGTCGCTCGCCGGGGCACCGATCTTGATCGCCCGGATGGCCTCGACGTTCTGGCGGAACGGCGCCGCGAGCCGCACCATCATCGGGAAATGGCGGTCGCTCGTGCCCTCGTAGAGGTCGCCGGCGCTCTGGCCGCCGATCGCGGTTTGTACGACGGCATTGACGTCGCCCGGCGCAAGGCCGTAGCGCGCGGCGCGCGTGCGGTCCACGTCGATGCGGATGGTCGGCTGGCCGAGCGAGCGCAGCACGGCAAGATCGGTGATGCCCGGAACCTTGGCAAGCGTCGCCGCGATGCTGTCGGCGGTCTTCTCGAGCGTCTCCAGATCGTTGCCGTAGATCTTCACGGAATTCTCGCCCTTGACGCCGGACGCGGCCTCCTCGACGTTGTCCTGGATGTACTGCGAGAAATTGAAATCCACGCCCGGAAACTGCTGCTCGAGCGCGGCCGTCATGTCGTTCGTGAGCTTTTCCTTGTCGACGCCCGCGGGCCAGGTGTCGAAGGGTTTCAGGGGCACGAAGAATTCCGCGTTGAAGAATCCGGTCGCGTCCGTGCCGTCGTCGGGCCGGCCGTGCTGCGACACGACGGTCCCGACCTCCGCGTAGCTCTTTATGAGCTTGCGCATGCGATCGACATAGGCGTCGCTGTCTTCGAGCGAGACCGACTGCGGAAAGGTCGCGCGGATCCACAGATTGCCCTCTTCGAGCTTCGGCAGGAATTCGAGCCCCAGCGAGCGCGTCGCGAAGAAGGCGAGTACCCCGATCAGCAGGACGCCCGCAAACGTCACGATGCGATTCGCGAGCGCAAACTCGAGGACCGGTTCATAGACGCGCCGCAAGCCTCGCACGACGATCGTTTCGCGCTCCTCGACGCCCTTGTTGAAGAACAGCAGCGACAGCGCGGGGGCGATCGTGAAGGTCGCGATCAAGCCGCCGGCGATGGCATAGGCGTAGGTCTTCGCCATCGGTCCGAAGATGTGACCCTCGATCCCGGACAGCGTGAACAGGGGTACGAAGCCCGCGATGATGATCGCGGCGGCGAAGAAGATCGAGTTGCTGACTTCGGCGGCGCCGATCGCGATGATACCCATGCGGCCGCGAAAGCCGGAAGGCACGCGCATCGTATGCAGCGTGGAAGGGCCGGTAGCACGGCGTGCCGAGGCCTCCGCAAGGTGCCGGAAAATATTCTCGACCATGATCACGGTCGCGTCGACGACGAGCCCGAAGTCGATGGCGCCGACCGAGAGGAGATTCGCCGACTCGCCGCGGATCACCATGAGCCCGATCGCGAAGGACAGCGCGAAGGGAATCGTCAGGCTCACGATCACGGCGCTGCGCAGGTTGCCGAGGAAGGCCCATTGCAGCAGGAAAATCAGGATCACGCCCTCGACCATGTTGTGCAGCACGGTGTGCGTCGTGATGTTGATGAGATCGCTGCGGTCATAAATGCGCTCGATGTGCACGCCGGGCGGCAGGATCCCCGTGTCGTTGACCTTGTCGACCTCGGCTTCGACGCGCTTGATCGTGGGCACGCTCTCGGCGCCGCGGCGCATCAGCACGATGCCCTGGACGATGTCGTTGGTTTCGTCGATGCCGGCGATGCCGAGCCGCGGCAGATTGCCGATGCTCACTGCGGCGACGTCGCCCACGAGCACGGGCGAGCCTTGATTGGCGCTGACCAGCGTCTTGCGAATCTCGTCGGCCGAATGGATCAGGCCGACGCCGCGTACGACGGCGGATTGTGCGCCGAAATTGACGGTTTGGCCGCCGACGTTGATGTTCGCGTTGCCGAGGGCGGTCAACACCTGGGGCACGGACAGGCCGTAGGCCACCAGCTTGTGCTGGTCGATCGCGATGTCGTAGGTCTTGGTCTTGCCGCCCCAGCCGGTCACGTCGATGACGCCGGGTACGGCCTTGAAGCGCCGCTCGAGCACCCAGTCTTCCAGGGTTTTCAAGTCCGTGACCGAGTAATTGGGCGGACCCACGACGCGGTAGCGGAAGATCTCGCCGATCGGGCTCGTCGGTGAGATCTGCGGCTGGGCGCCGTTCGGCAGCGCGCCCAACTGCGAGAGCCGGTTCGTGACCCACTGCTCCGCCTGCTGGTAGGTGAAGTCATAGGTGAACTGCACCTTGACGTCCGAGAGGCCGAACAGCGAGATCGTCCGGATCGCCTGGATGTTCGGAATGCCTGCCATCTGGATCTCGAGCGGGATCGTGATGTAGCGTTCGATCTCTTCGGCCGATTGGCCGGTACTCTGCGTGACGACGTCGACCAGCGGCGGCACTGGATCGGGGTAGGCTTCGATGTTGAGCGTCAGGAAGCTCGCGACGCCGGCGGCGAGCATCATCACGAGCAGTACGACGATCAGTACGCGCTGGCGCAGCGCAAAGCCGACGATCGCGTTCATGAGGTACCGGGTGTCGCCACTTGATCGATGAACAGGCCGCCCTTGGTCACGATGCGCTCACCGGGTTTGAGTCCATCCGTGACTTCCACGAGCTCGCCGTCGTGGCGACCGGTCTTGATGGCGCGATACGCGATCAGACCGTTGCCCTCGATGATCCAGACGTGGGCGAGTTCACCCTCGTAGACGACGGCCGCGTTGGGGACTCCGACGGATGCCGTCGCCTCGCTCGTCACGATACGGAAGTTTGCGAACATCTCGGGTTTCAAGGCACGATCGGCGTTGTCGATGCTGGCGCGCACGGGGACGCGGTGCGTGGCCGGATCGACGACGGCCGAGACGAACGATATCCGGGCTTTCCAGACGCGGCCCGGATACGCGAGTACGTGGACTTCGAGGCTCTGGCCCGCTTTGATGCGGCCCGCATCGGCCTCGCGCACGTTCGCGAGCAGCCAGACCGTGCCGACGTCGGCGATCGTGAATGCGGGCGTGCCGCCGCCCGCCTGCAGGTACTGGCCGGGCCCGACCTGGCGGTCGACGACGACGCCGCCGACGGGGGCCTTCAGGGTGGCCATGGCTTCGATCGCGGGCGCTTTTTCGAGTGCGTCGATCTCGGCGTCCGACTTGTCGAATATCTTGAGCCGATTGCGCACGGCCTGCAGCCCCGCTTCGGCCGTTTGCAGGTCGGCCTGGGCTTGCTGCCAATCCTGCTGGCTGCCACCCTTGGCGTCGAACAGAGCGTGTTTGCGCGCTTCGTTGACGCGCGCGAGCTTCGTCTGGGCGGCCGCGGTGGCGAGGTCGTTTTGCGCCTGCACATACTCGGACGCGGCCACGGTCGCGAGCGGCGCGCCCGTCGCGACGACGTCGCCGAGACCGGCGATCACACGCACGACGCGACCGGAGTACGGCGAGTACAGGGGGGTCGAGCGATCCGCGTTGACGGCGATCTTGCCGTCGGTCAATTCGTCGCTCGCGAAGTCATGCGTCGCGATCGTCTCGATGATGAAGGTCTTGAGCTGTTGCTCGCTGGCGCGAAACGTTCCCGCGGGAGACGCGGGGCCGGCGGCGGCGGCTTCCTGCTTGTGGAAGAGACTGCCGCCGAGCCAAAACAGGAGAACGGCCGCGATCACGCCCACGGCCAAGATCGCCACCACGCGAATCTGGCGCCCGGTCGACCAAGCGCGCGCGTCGAGCAATTCTTGGGCGCTCGGCGTCGGGGGAGCGGACGGCGAACCAGAGTCGGGTGTCACTTCGGGCATCGAAGGTCTCGTTGAGGATGGCTCGCCGTGTCGGATCATGGGATCGAGGAAATCGCTTTCGAATGATGTTCAGGTTCAAGGCGCACGGCCACTGGGATGGATCACAGCGAACCTGTGATTTGTCACAGTTCCTCGGGCGTGGGTTGTAGGCTCACACTTTGCTCATGATAGATACCGCCATCGCCCGACATCCGGCCGGAACAGTCGTGATATGCTAGAAAAGCAGCCTTCGCGGCCATCCGATGGTGACGGTTCCATGAGCGGCCCTCCCAAGAAAATCCTTTGCATCGAAGACGATCCCGAAACGGCCTCGTTGATCGCGGAGGACCTGCAGGACCGGGGCTACGCCGTGACCGTCGTACTCGACGGAGAAATGGGGTTCAATGCGATCACGAGAGGCAGACCCGATCTGGTGTTGTGCGACATCAGCATGCGTGGGCTGACCGGCTTCGAAGTCCTCGAGCGCCTGACGGCGCTCTCCCCGCAATTCGAGACCATCCCGTTCGTGTTCCTGACCGCGCTCGCGGATCGGGACACCGAGCTCAAAGGTCGCAGGCTGGGCGCGGACGATTATGTCACCAAGCCCATCGACTTCGAGGTGCTCGCGACCATCGTCGAGGCGCGCTTGAACCGCGTTGCGCGCACCGAGATCTGGAGTCGGCAGGTGGACCTGACCGAACGCGAAATGGACAGCCTCACGTGGTCGGCGCGCGGCAAGACCTCGAGCGAGATCGCCGTGATCTTGGGCTTGAGCAAGCGCACGGTCGACTTCCACATCGAAAATGCCTGCCGCAAGCTCAATGTGTCGACGCGCATCGAGGCGGCGGTCAAGGCGACGTCCGGGCGACTGATCGCGCCCTGACGACCGGCCGGCGATGTCCCATCCCCTGCCGGCGGCGACTCGACCGATGCATTGGCTGCAGCGGCACTCGATTCGCGTGTGGCTCACGGCGGTCTTCGCGCTGCTGTTTCTGCTCGTCATCGCACTCGGCGTGTTCGCGATCCAGCGCCTGGGCGACGTCAACCGGGCATCGGAGGAGATCCGCAATCACTGGCTCGAGGACGCGCGTATTCTCGGCGACCTCAACAATTATATGTCCGATTTTCGCACTGCGGAGGCAACGCGGCTCCTGTCGGCGACCTCCCTGGAGGTCGCTGCCGGCGAGAAGGAGCTCGCGGTGCTCGACGCCGTGGTTGCCAAGCATCAACGTGCGTTCGAGGCGGTCTCCCAGGACCCCGGCGAAACCGCGCTCTACGAGCGCTTCAGGACGCAGTGGCGGGAGTATCAGCAGATTGCTGCGCGGGTCCTGGGGCTGGCGCGCGAGCAGCGCCAATCGGACGCCGTCGTCATGTATATGACGGACTCACGGCGCGCGTTCGATCTCGCGACCGACACCTTGACCCGCCTGACGCAGGAGACCGTCGTCAAGGCGCGTGCGGCCAGCGAACGGGCGTCGCGTACCTACGAACACTCCCGAACCTTGATCGTGGTCGCGATGCTCGTCGCGGGCTCGATCCTGATCCTCGGAATCGTTTACGTGACGCGTTCCGTGATCAGTCCCCTGCACGAGCTGGCGCTGGGCATGCAGGCCTTGGCGGATCACGATACGGCGATCGTCATTCCCGGTACCGATCGGGCCGATGAAATGGGGGAGATGGCGCGATCGGTCGCCGTATTCCGCGACAATGCGATCGCGCTCATGCACAGTCAGCGCCGCATGCTCGAACAGACCTCGACGCTGGACCTCGCGCTCGAAAACGAACAGCGGCTCACCGCGAAGCAGCGCAATTTCGTGTCCATGAGTTCGCACGAGTTCCGCACGCCGCTCACGATCATCGACGGCCATGCCCAGCGCCTGATCAAGTTGAGCGATCGGCTCGATCCGGCGGACATCCGCGACCGCGGCGCGCGCATTCGCAGCGCCGTGCTGCGCATGACGGGGATCATGGAGAGCCTGCTCGCCGCTTCACGCCTGTTGGACGGCCAAGCCGTGTTTCAGCCGACCGAACTCGAACCGCGGGCCCTGCTGCAGGAGGCTTGCCAGGTACATCGCGAGGCAACGCGCGGCGCCAACATCAGCGAGCGCTACGAGGAACTGCCGGACACGATTCACGGCGACCCGAAGCTGCTGTTTCACGCGTTCAGCAATCTGATCTCGAACGCCATCAAGTACTCGGCGGAGGGAAGTCCCGTCGAGGTGTCGGCCCGGCGCGAGGGATCGGAACTCGTCGTGCGCGTGCGCGATCATGGCATCGGGATTGCCGCGCGCGATCGCGGCCATTTGTTCGAGCGCTATTTTCGCGGCGCAAATGCGACGGGGATCGCCGGAACCGGCGTCGGCCTACACCTCGTGGCGATGGTCGTCGGCATGCATCAGGGCGAGGTCATCGCCGAGAGTCTCGAGGGCGTTGGGTCGACGTTCATCGTGCGGCTGCCGGTGCGTACAACGGCCGCCGCTGTGAACTCGTCGGCGAATCGCAGCGTCGCCTGAGCGCGGGCGATACCGCGATGGCGGCCGCCGTCGGCCGCGCCGATGCGGGCTCCGCGGGCGCCGCCGGGCGCCACTCGCGGTGGGTTCTCGAGCGGCGGTGGGCTCTCGAGCGCGGCTTGTACGCGCTCGAGGCGCCATGCCGCCTCGACGTCCTTGCCGCGGCGGCAGGCGTCCGCGATGAACCACATCTCCCCGTGCGCAGCCGCGGCACCGGCGCCCAAGCCATCGACGGTCTTTGCGACGTTCGCGATCGCCGCGGTCAGCGCGGGCTCGCAGCTGTCGGCGAGCGCGCTCGCGCCGGGCGCCATCAGGATCCAGAATCCCAGCCCCCGGCACGCCGCACGTGTTGCCGCGTTCATCGCGGGCCGGTCAGAAGTGAAATATCGCATCGGCGGCGAGCATGAACTGCGAGTTCCTTCCCTGGCCGAGGGTTGCCGTCGGATTGTCGTAGGCGTCGGCGTCGCGGGCGTGTTCGAACCGCAACTCGGGCCGAAGCTCGATGGTGTCGCCGAGCCAGTGCGTGTAGCCGAAATCGAATTCGTAGTAGCGCGTCTTGAAGCCGGTGCGCTGTCCGCGCGCGTCGTTCAGATAATCGGTGCGCCACGTGACGATGTCGCGCGGACCGATTTGATAATTGAGATAATTGACGGCGGCCCACTCGTAGGAATAGCAATACACGACAGCAGGCTTGCAGATCGCGCCGGATGGCGCGCCGTACCGCAGATACGGATAATTGGCGGCGATGATCTCTGTCCCTAAGTCCGAGCCGCCGGGCCCGGTGTCGTTGTCGACGTTCGGCGTATGCGACTCCCACATGTACCAGACCTCGGAGTCCATGTGCCACTTGGAGTTGAACTTGTGATACCAGGTCATCACGGCGTGCTGGATGTTGTTCCAGCGCCAGTTGCTGTCATTGATGCCGTTCATGCAAGGGTAAAGGTTGTCCTTGCCGGAGTCCGAGGTCCAGATCACGCAGGCCGCGGGCGTCAGATGCCGCTCGTGCTTGTCCCAAGGACCGATGTCGTTGCCGCCCGAGAGTTCGGCCTGGATCGTCCAGTTTTTCGAAAGCCGGGTCGTCGTGACGACGCCGTTCTGGGTGTAGGGATCATAGGTGTAGAGCAGCGAGTGGCTGTAGGTGAGGTTGTTGGGCGCGAGCTGCGCTTCGATGTCGGGGATCGAAATGTAGCGTCCCACGCGCACGTTCGTGCCCTGGGCGATCTTGGGCAGCCAGAAATCGAGATAGTACATGACCGGGTCGAAACCGTACTGTTTGGCGCTGTCCGTATATTGATTGCTGAAGATGCCGTTGCTGAAGGTGTACTTGTAGTCCGTGCCGTAGAGCCCCGTGAAGCGAAAGCCCCAATCGACGTGATCGCGCTGAATTTCGTCGGGCGTGCGCTCGAAGTACAGGGCCGCCTGGTCGAGCTGGATCGTATTCGGCTCGAACGAATACGCGGCCGGGTAGTTGCCGCCCGTGCCGGTCGCATAGTTGAAGCGCGTGTGGGACGTGCTGATGTTCGCGCCCGGCTCGATCCAGCCGTAGACCGTGAAGCGGCTGTCCTTGAGCTTCTGGCCGCCGGAGCCGCAGTAGAGCGCATCCATGAGCGCGTTGTAGTACATGTTCTCGACGCCGATCGCGGTGGAGCCGCCGACGTTCCAGGTCGCATACGGCCACGGCGGGTTCGAGATCGGCACTTCGGCGCCGCCGACGACCACGCTCGGCGGGGCATTCGGGTCGCCGCCGTCCCAGGCCAGATGCGATCTGTAGCTCTCGCCCAGGCGCTGGAAGAATCCTTCGTTCTCCGAGCCCGGAGCGCAGCCGGCGGCCGGCGCGTTGGGGTCGCTGGCCGCGGCCTCAGTATCGGCGGAGGCCGCCGTCGCGGCGAGGCCCGCCAGGACCGCGATGATCAGGCACGGGAATGGCTGGACGCGACGTATGTTCACTGATTTGTATGCTCCGTTGTTGCATTGCCCCTGGTCCCACCTAAGAGTCGCGGAGCAGACGAAGAGAAACTAGACAGGGGCGTATTAAAAAACCGCGAGGCTTTGCGCGCAGCGTGCAAAAACTTTGACAAAACGGACAGTTCGGCGCCGGGGAGTTCGAAACTCGGGCGCACTGCATTGCGGAGCGGCAGGTGACCGCGCTTTGGTATTCGGCGCTTTCGTCAATCCGCGCGTCGGCTAATCGAGGATGAGCCGGTAGCCGACGCCGATCTCGGTCATGATGTGCTTCGGGCGCGCGGGATCGAGTTCGAGTTTGCGGCGCAGGCTCTGCACGTAGACCCGCAGCGAGCGCATGTCGGACTGATGCGGGCCCCAGACTTCTTTGAGCAGCGCGGCATGCGTCACGACGCGGTCCGGATGGCGGGCCAAAGTCTCGAGAATGCGGTGCTCGAGCGGCGTCAGGCGGATTTCACCGCCGCCGCTGCGGCGCGCGACGCGGCGGCCGAAATCGATGGATACGGCGCCAAAATCGAGCACGGCCTCCGGCGTTTGCCGGGGCAAGCTGCGCCGGAACAGTGCACGCATGCGCGCAAGCAGTTCCGGCGCACTGAACGGCTTGGTCACGTAGTCGTCGGCGCCGGCCTCGAAAGCGGCGAGCCGCTCGGCCTCGAGCGTGCGTCCCGAGAGCACGATGATCGGCAGCTGGGACCAGGTTCGGACTTTTTGGATGAAATGCAGGCCGTCGCGGTCCGGCAGCCCCAAGTCGACGATCGCCACGTCCGGCCGATGCGATTCGGCTTCGCGCAGCGCAAGATCACAAGTCGCGGCCGCGACGACCCGAAAGCCGTTCGCTTCGGCGAGAAAGCGCACGACTTCCCGGATCGCTGCGTCGTCCTCGACGATCAGAACCACGTGCATGGCGCGCGTCATGTTGCGAGCGCCAAGGGCGTGGCGAGCGGATTCTTGTGCGGCAGGCTCACACTGAAGCGCGCGCCGCCGCCGGCGTTGTGCGAAGCGCGCACATCACCCCCGTGCAGGCGCGCGGCGGCACGGCAGATGGCGAGTCCAAGACCGGATCCGGCCGCGTCGTTCTCTGCGCGCCCACGCTGAAACCTCTCGAACAGCCGTTCCGGATCGCCCTCGGGAAAGCCCGGGCCGTCGTCGGCCACGATCAAGCTGAGCATGTCCGCATGCAGGTCGGCGGAGATGGTCACGGTCGCGCCGGTCGGCGTGTACTTGGCGGCATTCTCCAGAAGATTGCCGAGAATCTGCACGACCAGCGTGGCGTCGACCCATACCGGCGGCAGGTCGGCCGGGATATCGAGGACCAGCCGGCGCGGCACGAGCCGCACGTCGGTCGCCCGGACGGCCACGGCGACCAGATCCTCGACCGCGTGCCAGTCCGCCCGCAGCGGTCCCGCCTTGAACTCCATGCGCATGAGATCGAGCACGTTCGAGAGCAACTGGGTCATGTCGCGCGCCTTGCGCTCGATCAGGGATCCCAAGGTGTTGCGGCGGTCTTCAGTAAGAGCATAGGTAGGCTGGGCGATCAAGCTGCCCGCGCCGGCGATCGCCGCGAGCGGCGTACGCAGATCGTGCGAGATCGACGTGAGGAGCGTATTGCGCAGCGTCGCACGCTCGGCGAACACGCGCGCCTCTTCGGCGGCGTCGGTGAGCTGCACACGTTCCATCGAGAGTGCGAGTTGCGCGGCGAAGGTCTCGAGGAGGCGCAAAGCATCCGCCGGCAGCGTGCGCGGCTCCGGCTGCGGCCGCAAGACGATCACACCGATGACGTGGCGGCTGCCCCGCAGCGGCAGATAGAGCGTCTCACCGTCCGCCGGTTCGCCCTGCGTCGCGACGCGCTTGGCGACCTCGGGATCGAAGCGGTCGCGCGTCGCCACGGCCGGCGCGAGCCCGTCCGCGGCGTCGCCGCGCAGCACGATCGTGTCGGCGTCGAATATCGCCGAGATATGGCGCACGGCGACCGCCGCGACGTCCTCGATGGTGGCCGCGGTCGCAAGCTCGCGACTCATCGCATAAAGGATGGCCGTGCGGTGTTCGCGCGCATCGGCGAGTTCCTGATGCCGGCGGATGCTGATCATGAGATTCGAGATCACCAGCGCAACGGTCAGCATGACGACCAGCGTGAACAGATACTGGGAGTTGGCGACCGCGAAACTGAACGTCGGCGGGAGGAAGAAAAAATCGAACGCCAGTACGCTCGCGAGCGCGTTCATCGCGGCCGGCGCACGGCCGAGTTGCAGCCCGCTCGCCGTCGCGCCGAGCAGGTAGATCATCACGAGGTTCACGGAATCAAAGCGCGGATAGAGCGGATAGGCGACGGCGGTGCACGCAGCCGTCACTCCGAGGCCAGAGGCATATTGGACCGCCATCGGGCGCGCGGCGAGTGGGCGCCTAGCGCGCGCGGCACCCCTCCCCATCACCGTTGAATCAGCGGCCGTCCCTGGTCGTATGTCGATTGGTCGGCTCCTCGCAGCAAGAGTTGACGCAAGTCCGATAGTACGCAAGTTCCGCGCAGGAAGTCGCGGAAAGCTTCACCCGGCGTCCCCGCGCATTCATGGGGATCGCAGGCCTCGATCGATGCAAGCTTCTTGCTATGGATGCAACGATGTAACTTGGCCGTGGTCTACCATGCGTTCGGGATTCATTGCGGCGCTGCAGCAATCCAGCTTTTCGGCTGAGGCGGTCAAACCTGGCTACAATCGCGGCCTCGATTCCGGCGCTGCTGGGGGAGTCCCATGCCCGGCGATGAGGTTTTTTGGTCGGGCCTGGCGAGTGAAACGAGATAGCGACATGAAGCGGATTGTGGTCAGCCGGCTCCCGACCCGTTACGGTCAATTCGATATCTATGGCTATCGAGCCGGCGCCGGCGGCCTCGAGCAGGTCGCGCTGGTCTATGGCCAACTGCCGCTGCCGGCACCCGTGCTCGTGCGGATTCACTCCGAGTGCCTGACCGGCGAGGTGTTCGGCTCCTTGCGCTGCGACTGCCAGGCCCAGCTCGAACTCGCCCTCGAGAGCATCGTCGCGAACGGTTCCGGCGTCGTCGTTTACCTGCGGGGCCACGAGGGCCGCGGCATCGGCCTCATCAACAAGCTCCGCGCCTATTCGCTGCAGGACCAAGGCCGCGACACCGTGGATGCGAATCGCGAACTCGGCCTGCCCGTCGATGCGCGCAACTACGACGCGGCGGTCGCGATCCTGCGCGACCTCGGGGTCTTGCGCCTCCGGCTCATGACCAACAATCCTCTCAAGGTGAGCGCCGTCGAAGCGGCAGGCCTCGAGGTCGCGGAACGTGTCTCGGTCGTGACCGCCTCGACGCCGGACAACGTCGATTACCTGCGGACCAAAGAGGATGAGCTCGGACACCTGTTCGGACCGCGTACTCCGCGGTGAGCGACGAGTGCCCCGATCCGGCCGGTAAAGACCCCGTCTCGATGGACCCGGTCGAGGTGCCGCACTCGGAGCTGAATCCCGAATTGCTCCGCAGCGTGGTCGAATCCTTCGTGCTGCGTGAGGGCACGGATTATGGGCTGCACGAGCTATCGCTCGAGGCCAAGGTCCTCTTGGTGATCCGGCAGCTCGAGCAGGGCAAGGCGCGCATCGTATTCGATCCGAACCAGGAAACCGTCGACATCATCGTCACGGGGCAATCCCCGGGCCGGCGGACTCAATAGCGGATGCCGATGCGCCGATACAGGTCGGCGACCAGCCACAAAGGTCCAATCAGCAGGAATTGGAGGTCCTTGAAGAACGACGGCCGCGCGCCCTCGATCTGGTGACCGATGAACTGGCCGATCCAGGCGAGCACGAACAAGATCACGGCGATCAGCCACAGGGGCCCGACGCCGGAGCGCGCCAAGGCCGCGATCGAAACGAGTGCGGCGCCGAAGAATAGCCCCGCGCCCACGGCGAGGCGCACCGACAAAACGACGTAATAGGCGATCGCGGCGGCGACGACGACGACGGCCCAATTGAAATATTCCTGCCGCGAATGAACCAATAAATCCGCGGTCGTGGGAGTCACTCGCGGCGGCGGAATCGCCCACAGCAGGGCTATCACGCACCAGGCAATGATCGGCACGCAGACCCAGTGAATGCGCTTGTTGACGCGATTGCGGTGACTCGCTCCATATTCCATGAGCCACGTGTCGACGCTGCGGTTCGGGGCGGCACTGTGCAAGGGCGCGAGAGTCGGCATGGGAAGGACGCTACACCACGGCGCGCGTGCGCGCCATCGGCGATTTGGACGGGACCCGTGGTCCTACGCCGACACGGCCGGCAGGTACAAGGAGAAGATGGCGCCTGGCTCAGGTCCGCTCACGCCGATCGCGCGCCCGGCATGCTTTTCCATGACGACGCGCACGAAGGCGAGCCCCAAGCCCGCTCCGCCGGGATCCGCGTCGCCGCGATGCAATCCCCGCGAAAATCTTCGGAAGAGCGACCCTTCCCGTTCCGGCGCGATGCCCGGTCCGCGGTCGACCACGTGTACCGCCGCCTCGGTGTTGCGTTGCTCACAGCGCAGGTCGACCTGACCTCCCGCGTCCGAGAACTTCAGTGCGTTACCGAGCAGGTTCACGATCGCGCGGCCGAGGAGGCCGCGATCCCCGTTCACCATCACGGGTTCGTCGGGCACGTGCGTCGCGACTCTCATGCCGCGCGCCTGTGCCGTCGCCCACACCTCGTCATAGGCGTCTTGGATCGCATCGCGCAGGTCGAAATCCTCGAAGGCGCGCCGATCGCTCGACTCCGCGCGCGCCAGGCTCACGAAACCGTCGACGAGGGCGAGCAGTCGCTGCGCGAGGGTATCCAAGCGGGCCGAGAGGTCCACGGGCGCAAGGGCGCGGTCTGGATCTCGCTGCAGCTGGGCGAGACCCAGCAGCGAGGAGGCCGGGCTCTTCATATCGTGCGACAGGAAGCGCAGCACATCGTCGCGCTCGCGCTGCGCGGCGCGCAGCGCGGTGATGTCGGCAAGCGCTATGATCGTGCCGGCGCGGATTTGGTCGTTGTCGGAGAACGGCGCGGCGCGGATCAACACGGTTCGGCCCGCGCCGTCGAGTTCCGCCTCCACGGCACAGGGTGCGCGCTCGGCGAGTGCAGCGAACCGCAGCTCATCGCGCGGTGCGCGTTGATACAGATGCGCGTCCACCGGCGTCTCCTCGAGCGTGCGGCAGTCGGCGTAACCGAACAGCGCCGCGGCGGCGGGATTCGCGAGCACGATACGGCCCGCGGCATCGGCGAGGAGCGTCGCATCGGGAAGACCGTTGATCGTGTCGGCAAACAGCCGACGGACGTTGCGCAGCCGCGTACTCGCCTGGCGCAGCAGTTCGATGCGCTGCTCGACGAAGTCGAGCGGGCGGTGGCTCACCGCCGCGGCGGGCAGTCCGGTCAAGAGCGGAAAGCGCTCGGCCGCGAGCCGCGCGAGTTCCTCGTCGAGAAAGCGCTGCGCCGCCTCGAGGCGCCGCCAGCTCCACAGTGGATACATCACGAGCAGCGTGGCGAGCGTCGCCGTCGGGGTCCACCACCAGCCGAGCAGGCGCAGGCCGGCGATCGCGCCGCCGGCCGTGATCAGCCAGAGCGCGGCCACGAGCAACAGCGAGCGCCGTGGCGGCAGGAGCAGCAGTCCGAAGCCCGCGATGGCGACGGGCCCCAGCGCGATCAGGGCGGCAGGCCAGCGTGATAGCGCGCGGATCTCCGTGTGCGTGCGCAGCGCCGCGAGGATGTTGGCATTGATTTCGACACCCGACATCGCGATACCGGCACCGGAACGCGGCATGGAATAGGCATCGCCGATGCCTTGCGCGGTCGCGCCCACCAGCACGAACTTGTCGCGCAGCGCATCGGCCGGGGTGCGCCCGGCGAGCACGTCGACATAGGAGAGCTGCCGAAATGTGTTCGGTGGTCCGCGAAATGGAATGAGCCAGTGGTAGTCGCGCACCCACACGGGCGCAGCATGCGCAAGATCCGGATGGCGTTCGCCTCGCAAGCGCAGCGGCGTGGCGCCGGGTGCGACATCGAGCAGCGCCGCGGCAATCTGCAGCCAATGCGGATCCGCACGACCCTCGCGCAGGTACACGCTGCGTACCATGCCATCCCGGTCGAGTTCCAGATTCGCATGGCCGACGCGCGCGGCAGCCGCGGCGAGCGCGGGTATCGGCAAGACCTCGCGCACGCCGCCGTCGGCGCCGGCTTCCGTGCCGGCGTCCGCGACGGCGGCCGGCATCACGACGAGCATCGGGAGCACCGTCGGCGGTCCGCGCGTCATTGCCGCAGCGAGCGCGGCATCGGACGCCGGCGAATCGGCGTCCGGCTCGGTGAACAGGAAATCGAGCGCAACGGCTTTCGCACCCGACGCGCGCAGACGGTCGAGGAGTGCTGCATGCACGTCGCGGCGCCACGGCCAACGGCCGAGTGCAGCAATGCTGGCATCGTCGACCGCGACGATCACGATGTCGTCCGGCGCCGGGCCGCCCGGCAAGGCCGCATCGTAGAGCGACAAATCCGTGCGCCACCATAAGCCGGACACACTCGAGGCGAAGGTCACCGCGAGCAAGGCCGCGAGCAACGCAGCCCAGTGCCGGGCGATCGGGCGGCGCCAGAACTCGGTCATCGCAGCAGGGCGGCGATCGCGCCGAGCGCTACCACGACTTTGAACCAGATCGGCGGCGGGGCTTCGAAGCGGCGGGCGGGACCGAAGTCGCCGGCGACGCCGTCTGCGCCGACGGTTTGCGCCCGGACGAAATACTCGCCCGGAAACAAAGGCGGGATGGTGAGCTCCGCCGACGCCGTACCGCGATCGATGACGATGTGGCGGAATTCCCTGGAGCGCGCGATCTGCAGACGATACGACCGGCCGGTTTGCGCCGTCCATTCGAGGTGGATCGACCGATGCGGATCGACCTCGATCGCGACGACGGGCGGCGGGGGCGGGATCACGAAGGATTGCGCGCCGCTGAACTCGCCCGCCTCGCCGGCCGCGTTGACCGCGGCGACGCGCCAGACGTAGGCGCCGGGCTCGAGCCCGGACACGGCGGCGTACGCGTCGTTCAGCGGGCTTTGCTCGAGCAGGCCCTGCGTGAAACCCGCGTCGGCAGCGATCTGCAAGTGGTATTGCAAGCCCGCGCCGGCGTTGGCCCAGGAGAGCGATACGCCTGCGCCGGGGCCGGCCGGGCGGCGCTCCGTGACGAGCGCGGTCGGCACCGGCGGGAGCCGATGCTGGATGATCGTGCGCACGGCATCGCGTCCCTCGATGCCGGCGGGGTCGATGCCGCGCGCGCGCAGCCAATAGGGTGCATCCGGCAGCTCCGCAAAGACCACCGTCGGCTCCGTGGTCGTCGCATCGGCATAGATTGCGTGAAATTCGGCGTCGCTCGCGAGCTGCACGCGATAGGCGTTTGCGCCGGCAATCCTGGTCCACGCCAGGCGCAAGGATGGCGTCGCGTTGCTCGCGGGCGCGCCGGCGAGATCGGGCGGCGGCAACAAGGGCACAGGCGCCAGCGGCGCGCTGCCCGGGAGGACGCGCGTGCCATAGCCGGCGCCGACGGGGACCGTCTCACCGCGCGGCGGCTCCGCGGCGGCCGCGCCGCCGCCGGGACTTGCGGCCTCGGATGCGACGTCCACGCTGCCGTCGAGCGTCTCCGTCGTCGCCGACGCCTCCTGCGCGGCGAAACCGTTGCGAAAATGCGTGCCGCGCACGGCCGACACGGCGATGGGCGTGGCGATCTCGAAGCGGCCCACGTCGCGGTGAGGTTTGACGGCCGATTCGAGACGTCCCGTGTGCAGCCTCAGGCGGATATCGTAGGCGGACGCGAGGCCTTGGACATGCGCCATGCGTTCGAGGACGAGCGAGCTCGAGCTTTGCAGAGTCACGACCGAGCCGTCCGCGAGATCGAGCGTCGCGGACCCGTCCTCGCCGGTTTCGAGGACGGCGCCGGGCGCGAGGCGCTGACCCACCGTCAGCGGCGCGTTCGCGTAGCGCACCTTTCCCGAGGCGTTCGCGACCGTGGCCGCATCGTCGCTCATGCGCAGCCACGCGTAGGGCAAGCGCAGGATCGAGCCGCGCGGGATGCGGCGCGGGTTGGCAATGTGGTTGAGCCTCTGGACGTCCGGCCAGCGCTTGGGCTCGAGCAGCAGACGGCGACCGATGCCGATGAGGGTATCGCGCGGCACGGCGGCGTAGGCGAGCGCGGCGGACGCGGCGGCGTCGCCTGCGGAGGTCGCGGCGCGCGTGTCCGGCATGCCGATGGCGAACGCGAGGGTGAACGCGCCGGCGAACCCACGGCGGCAGCACGAACCGAATCTGCGGTCGTGCCGCCCGGCGCCGCAGAGAGATGCAGCCGGCTTCAAGAGGGGTTCGAGCGGCTCGCTTCGAGCCGGTAACCGTAGCCGTAGACGGCGGTCAGGCGCAGGCCGATGTCGGTCGACAGCCCCAAGACACGCCGTACGCGACTCACGTGCATGTCGACGGTGCGGGTGCTCGTGACGTCGCCGCGACCCCAGACCGCGTCCAGAATGAAGCCGCGCGACAGCACCCGTCCGACGTTGCGAAACAGCAGCACGGCAACTTCGAATTCGCGCCGTGTGAGCTCGAGCGGTGCGCCGTCGCGCAGGATTTCGCGGCGTTCCAAATCGATCGAGAACGGCGCGCGGTCGAGCCGCATCGCCGTCGCCGTGGGGTCGCGCGAGCGCCGCAGGCTTGCCTCTACGCGCGCGAGCAGTTCGCGCTCGCGCGGCGGTTTGATCAGAAAGTCGTCGGCTCCGGCCTCGAGCGCCCGCACCACGTCGGACTCCGCGTCCCGGTGCGTGAGGAACAGGATCGGCGTGCGCATGTCGAGCTGCGTGCGGATCGCGCGCAGCACGTCGAAGCCCGACAGGTCGGGGACCTCCCAATCGAGCACGATCACATCGAAGGTGTCGGTGCGCAGGCGCTCGAGCAGCGAACGCCCGCGGCTGAACACCTGTACGTGGTGGCCCGCCGCCTGCAGGAGCGCGCGGACGCGGTCGGCATGCTCCGCCTCGTCGTCGAGTACCGCGATTCGAGCGCCTTCCGGCGCTACCGGTCTCTCGACGCTCACGGCGGGGTCACACGCCGAGACTTCGGTTCAGCGCTTGACCAGCGCGTTACGGATCTCTTCGAGCAGCACTTCCTGGCGTGTGGGCGGCGGCGGCGGCGCATCGGCGGCCGGGGGCGCCGGCTTCTTGAGCTTGTTGATGCCGCGGAGCGCGAGGAACAGCACGAAGGCGATGATCATGAAGTCGAAGATCGACTGAAGGAATACGCCGTACTTCACGAGCACCGGCGCGCCCTTCGGGTCCAACCCCAGGCTCACCGCGAGGTCGGTGAAGTTCACGCCGCCGATCGCCTTGCCGAGGATCGGGGTGATCACGTCTCCGACGAGCGATGAAACGATTTTGCCGAACGCGGCGCCGACGATGACGCCGACCGCGAGGTCGACGACGTTTCCCTTCATCGCAAATTCCTTGAACTCGCTGCCGATGCTCATGATCCCTCGCTCCTGAATTGATTCGATTATTGAACGGCGGAGCCTACCACAGCCCGCGGACGAGAGTGTCTCCCGTCGCACCGTGGGGGACTGTAAAACACTGTCAAATACCAAGAATTCGGCGCAGCCCGACGCGCGGCCGTGGCGCGACGGATCAATAACCACCCGTCAGCGCGGCGGATTTTTCCCCGCGCGCGCGCGCTTTGCCGCGGCGAGCTTTGCCGCCCTGGCATCCGCGTCGAGCTTCGCGGGTCGCGCCCACGTCTCGATCGTCGTCTGCGACGCGCGCGCGAGCGTGAGTTTGCCGGCGGGTGCGTCGGCCGCGATCGTCGAGCCCGCGCCGATCGTGGCGTGCGCTCCGATTTCGAGGGGCGCGACCAGCATGCTGCCCGAGCCGATGAACGCGCCGTCGCCGATCACGGTCGGCCATTTGTTGGCGCCGTCAAAATTGCAGGTGACGCTGCCGGCGCCGACGTTGACTCCCGCGCCCAAGTCTGCGTCGCCGAGATAGCTGAGATGATTGGCCTTGCTGCCCGATCCCAAGCGCGTGTTCTTGAGCTCGACGAAATTGCCGACGTGGGCCTCGTCGCCGAGCGCGCTATCGGGCCGCAGGCGCGCGAAGGGGCCGACGACGCAGCGCTCGCCGACGCGGGCTCGATCGAGCAGCGACATCGCGTGAATCTCGGTGCCGGCGCCGACGCTCGAATCGCGGATCACGCAGTTCGGTCCGATCTTGACGCCGTCGCCCAGCCGTACCGTGCCTTCGAATACGCAGTTGACGTCGATCGTGACGTCGCGGCCCACGGACAGCGTACCGCGCACGTCGAGGCGCGCGGGATCGGCGAGCGTCACGCCCGCGAGCATGAGGTCCCGGGCGCGGGCGCGGCGGTGCTGCGCCTCGGCCAGCGCAAGCTCACGTTTGTCGTTGATGCCGACGATCTCCTCCGCGGGCGCGGAGACGGCGGCGACGGAGCACCGATCGCGCACGGCCGCGGCGACGACATCGGTCAGATAGAACTCGCCTTGGACGTTGTCGCTGCCGAGTTCGGCGAGCCAGCGGCGCAGCCGCCGCGCGGGGATCGCCATGAGCCCGGCATTGACCTCGCGGATCGCGAGTTCGGCGGGGGTGGCGTCCTTCTCCTCGACGATCGCGATGACCGCACCCGAGGGGCTGCGGAGGATGCGCCCGTAGCCGGCGGGTGCGTCGGTTTCCGCGGTCAGCAGCGACATCGCCAGAGGGCCCGCCGCGGCGAGGAGGCTCGCGAGAGTCGCGGGACTCACGAACGGCACGTCGCCATAGAGGATGAGCGCCAGGTGATCGTCCGGGATCTGCGGCATCGCCTGCATCACGGCGTGCCCGGTGCCGAGCTGCTCGGCTTGCAAGGTCCAGGTGATCGTCTCGGCGGCGAAGGTCTCGCGCACCTGCTCGCCGCCATGACCGAAGACGACGTACACGGCATCCGGTGCCAACGTGAGCGCCGCGTCGAGCACGTGACGCAGCAGGGGCCTGCCCGCGAGGGGCTGCAGCACCTTCGGCAAATCGGAATGCATCCGAGTGCCGCGGCCGGCGGCCAGAATGACGACGGACAGTCGCAAGTCGGCTCGTGGCATGTCGGCTCCTCGGGGCCAGGTGCCTTCGGCCCGGTCCTATCTGGTTTTACGCAGTCGGTCGATGACCCGAAGCTGGGCCACGGCGCGCGCGAGTTCCGCAATCGCCTCGGCGCGCTTCTCTTCGGACGGGCGATCGGCCATCGCGGCCTCCGCCCGACGCTTCGCCTCTTGCGCGGCGGCCTCGTCGAGATCCGCGGCGCGCGCCGCGGTATCGGCGAGGATCGTCACGTTGTTGGGCTGGATCTCGAGCGCCCCGCCGCCGACGTAGAACGCATACTCCTCGCCGCCGATCTGCACGCGCACTTCGCCCGCCTTGAGCGTGGTCAGGAGCGGGGCGTGGCGCGGGGCGATCCCGATCTCGCCCTCGCTCGCCGGCGCGAACACCATGTTGACGTCTCCGGCAAAGAGCTGGCCTTCGGCGCTGACGATATCGACGTGGATGGTGTTGGCCATGTCTTCTGGGTCTCGGTGCGCGTCGCTTATTGCAGGGTCTTGGCTTTTTCGACGGCTTCTTCGATGCTGCCGACCATGTAGAACGCCTGCTCGGGCAGGTGGTCGTACTCGCCGGCGATGATCGCCTTGAAGCCGCGGATCGTGTCCTTGAGCGGCACGATCTTCCCATCCTGGCCCGTGAACACCTTCGCGACGTTGAACGGCTGCGACAGGAAGCGCTGAATCTTACGCGCGCGGTAGACGGAGAGCTTGTCCTCTTCGGACAACTCGTCCATCCCCAGGATCGCGATGATGTCCTGCAGCTCCTTGTAGCGCTGCAGGATCGCCTGCACGCCGCGCGCCGTATTGTAGTGGTCGTCGCCGACGACCAGCGGGTCGAGCTGGCGGCTCGTGGAATCGAGCGGATCGACGGCCGGGTAGATGCCCAGGGCCGCGATCTGGCGCGACAGCACGACGGTCGCGTCCAAGTGGGCGAAGGTCGTCGCGGGCGAGGGATCGGTCAAGTCGTCCGCGGGCACGTAGACGGCCTGCACCGAAGTGATCGAACCGGTCTTCGTCGAGGTGATGCGTTCCTGCAGCACGCCCATCTCCTCGGCGAGCGTCGGCTGGTAGCCGACCGCGGAAGGCATGCGGCCCAAGAGCGCCGAGACCTCGGTGCCGGCGAGCGTGTAACGGTAGATGTTGTCGATGAACATGAGCACGTCGCGGCCCTTGCCGTTCGCCTGCTTCTCGTCGCGGAAAAACTCGGCCATCGTCAGGCCGGTCAGCGCGACCCGCAGACGGTTGCCGGGCGGCTCGTTCATCTGGCCGTATACCATCGCGACCTTGTCGAGCACGCCGGAGTCCTTCATCTCGTGATAGAAGTCGTTGCCCTCGCGGGTGCGTTCGCCGACGCCCGCGAACACGGAAAGGCCGGAGTGCTGCTTGGCGATGTTGTTGATGAGTTCGAGCATGTTGACGGTCTTGCCGACGCCGGCGCCGCCGAACAGTCCGACCTTGCCGCCCTTCGCGAACGGGATCAGCAGATCGATGACCTTGATGCCGGTGACCAGGATTTCCTGGCCGCCGGTTTGCTCGTCATAGGCCGGAGCCGGCCGGTGGATCGGCCAATATTCCGTGGCCTCGACGGGGCCGGCTTCATCCTGCGGATTGCCGAGCACGTCCATGATGCGGCCGAGCACGCCCGCGCCCACGGGCACGGAGATCGGCTTGCCGGTGTTGCGGACGCTCAATCCCCGGCGCAGACCCTCCGAGGCGCCCATCGCGATGGTGCGCACGACGCCGTCGCCCAACTGCTGCTGCACTTCCAGCGTGAGATCGACGTCGTCGAGCTTGAGGGCATGGTAGATGGCCGGGATCTGATCGTGTGGGAACTCCACATCGACGACCGCCCCGATAATCTGCACGATTTTTCCGCTGGACATTGCTTGCACCCTCTAAACTGCTGCGGCCCCGCCGACGATCTCCGACAATTCGGTCGTGATCGCGGCCTGGCGGGCCTTGTTGTAAATGAGTTGGAGTTCGCCGATGAACTTACCCGCGTTGTCGGTGGCGTTCTTCATCGCGACCATGCGCGCGGCCATCTCGCAGGCGACGTTCTCGACGGCGCCCTGGTAGACCTGCGACTCGACGTAGCGCATCAGGAATCCGTCGAGGATCTCCGCGGCGCTCGGCTCGTAGATATAGTCCCAGAGAGACTGCAGATCGCCCTGGCCGACGTCCTCGACGGGCAGCAGCTGGGTGAGCGTCGCGCGCTGCGCCATGCTGTTGACGAACACGGCGTTGAGCAGCAGCAGGCGGTCGATCTTGCCCTCGTTATACTCGTCGAGCATGACCTTGATCGCACCGATCAGCGCCGCGATCTGCGGCTTGTCGCCGAGCTGGATCGCGGAGGCCGTGATCTCGGCGCCGATGCGCCGCAGGAACTGCAGCCCCTTGGTACCGATCGCGCAGACCCGCACCTTCTGGCCCTTGGCTTCGGCCGCGCGGATCGCGGCGAGCGCCGCCTTCAGCACGTTGACGTTGAGCGACCCGCACAGCCCGCGGTCCGTCGTGATGACGATGAGGCCCAGGGTCTTGACGGGGCGGTCGACGAGATACGGATGCTTGTAATCCGGATTGGTCCGGCGCAAATGGCCGATGACCTTGCGGATCTTCTCGGCATAGGGTCGCGCCGAGCGCATTCGGTCCTGGGCCTTGCGCATCTTGGCTGCCGCGACCATTTGCATGGCCTTGGTGATCTTCTGAGTATTCTTGATACTCGCGATCTTGCTGCGGATTTCCTTTGAGCCTGCCATGGATCAGACCGTCGCGAAGAATTCTTCGCAGAGCTTCTTGAGGCTGGCCTCGACGTCCTTGGAGAGGTCCGGCTTGTCGTTGATGGTCTTCAGGAGCGGGCCGTAGTTCGTGCGCGCGAAGGACTGCAACGCCGCCTCGGTGTCGACCACCTTCCTGCGGTCGACCTTGTCGAAGAAGCCGCCGTTCGCCGCGTACAGGGACAGCGCCATCTCCGCGACCGACATCGGCGCGTATTGCTTCTGCTTCATGAGCTCGGTGACGCGCTGGCCGCGCTCGAGCTGCTTGCGCGTCGCCTCGTCGAGGTCGGACGCGAACTGCGAGAACGCCGCGAGTTCGCGGTATTGCGCGAGCGACAGGCGGATGCCGCCGCCCAGCTTCTTGATGATGTTGGTCTGGGCGGCGCCGCCGACGCGCGAGACCGAGATACCCGCGTTGATGGCGGGACGGATGCCCGAGTTGAAGAGGTCGGACTCCAGGAAGATCTGCCCGTCGGTGATCGAGATCACGTTGGTCGGCACGAACGCCGTGACGTCGCCGGCCTGGGTCTCGATGATCGGCAGACCGGTGAGCGAACCGGTCCTGCCCTTGACGCGGCCTCCGGTCGCCTTCTCGACGTACTCTTCGTTGACGCGCGCGGAGCGCTCGAGCAGGCGCGAGTGCAGATAGAACACGTCGCCCGGGTAGGCTTCGCGGCCCGGCGGCCGGCGCAGCAGCAGCGAGATCTGCCGGTAGGCGACCGCCTGTTTCGACAAGTCGTCGTAGACGATCAGCGCGTCCTCGCCGTTGTCCATGAAATACTCGCCCATCGCGCAGCCCGCGTAAGGCGCAAGGTATTGCATCGCCGCCGGGGTCGAGGCCGAGGCCGCGACGATGATGGTGTGATCGAGCGCGCCGTGTTCCTCGAGCTTGCGCACGACATTCGCGATCGAGCTCTGCTTCTGGCCGATCGCGACGTAGATGCACTTCACGCCCGTGGTCTTCTGATTGATGATCGCGTCGATCGCGACGGCGGTCTTGCCGGTCTGACGGTCGCCGATGATGAGTTCGCGCTGACCGCGGCCCACGGGGATCATCGAATCGATGGCCTTGATGCCGGTCTGCACGGGCTGCGAGACGCTCTTGCGGAAGATCACGCCCGGTGCGACGCGCTCGAGCGGCGCCTTGCGCGTCGCGCTCACGGGACCCTTTCCGTCGATCGGCGTGCCGAGCGCGTCGACGACTCGGCCCAGCAGTTCCGGACCCACGGGCACTTCGAGGATGCGGCCCGTCGTCTTGACGGTATCGCCCTCGCCGATGCCTTTGTAGTCGCCCAGAATCACGGCACCAACCGAGTCCTGCTCGAGGTTCAGCGCGAGGCCGAAGGTGTCGCCGCCGAAGTCGAGCATTTCACCGTAGCGGGCGTCGCCGAGCCCGTGGATGCGCACGATGCCGTCGGTCACGCTGACGACGGTGCCGACGTTGCTGGCCTCTGTGGAGGACTTGAATTGATCGATGCGCGCCTTGAGCAGATCGCTGATTTCCGAAGCTTTGATCGACATGATTCGCCTTCTAGAGTTCTATCGCCTGATTCAATCGGCCAAGTTCATTGGGCCTTGAAATGCCTTCCTTCCGGACGCGCGTGCGCGCAGCTCATGCCTCGAGCGCGGAGGTCATTCTTTCCAATCGTCCCTTGATCGAGCCGTCGATCACGAGATCGCCGGCCCGGATCACCGCCCCGCCGAGCAGGCCCGGATCGATGGCGGTCGTGATGCGCACGGCGCTCTTGAGCCGCGCCTTGAGCGAGGCTGCGAGCTTCGCCAGCTGCGACTCGCTCATCGGCACGGCCGACGTCACGAGCACATCGAGCTCGCTCTCGTACGCCGCGCGCAGCTCCTCGAAGCGCGCCGCGATTTCGGGCAGCACCTCCGTCCGCTTGTTCTCGAGAACCAGGCGGATGAAGTTGCACCAGTGCGTGCCCGTCACGCCGGTCGCATCGAGCGCGTCGAAGAATTCGACGATCCGGTCCTCGGCGATCTTGGGATTCGAGATCAGTTCGGCGACACGCGGGTCGGCGACGAGCCCGGCCGCGACGCTCAGGGATTTCGACCAGGCGCCGAGCGCTCCCGCGTCGCGCGCGAACTCGAACACCGCCCTGGCGTAGGGTCTTGCGATGGTTGCAGCCTCAGCCACCCGCGATCTCCAGGTCGAGCTTGTCGAGCAGTTCCGCGTGCGTCTTCGGGTCGATCTCGCGTTCGAGCAGATGGGACGCGCCCTGAACCGCGAGCGAGGCGACCTGCTTGCGCAGACCCTCGCGGGCGCGCGTCACCTCGAGGGCGATCTCCTCCTGCGCCTGGTCGATGCGCCGCTTGCCCTCGCTGATCGCCGCGCCCTTCGCCTCCTCGACGATCTCGTTGGCGCGCTTCGACGCCTGATCGACGATCTGGCTCGCCTTGTCGCGCGCCTCGCGGATGATCTCCTGCGCCTTGATCCTGGCCTCGTCGAGGTCCTTCTGGCCCTTGTTCGCGGCCGCGAGGCCGTCGGCGATCTTCTTCTGACGCGTTTCGATCGCGCCGATGATGAAAGGCCAACCGAAGCGCATGACCAAAAGCGCCACGGCGAAGAACGCCAGGCCCTGGATGATGATGGTTACCGTTAGATCCATGGCGTGTTAGCTCCGCGCAAGTGCACCGGTATTACTGGACGTAGCGCAGCAGGGGATTCGCGAACAGCAGCAGCAAGGCGATCGCGACGCCGATGATCGGCACGGCGTCGAGCAGGCCCGCGACGATGAACATGCGGGTCTGCAGCTGGTTCGCGAGTTCCGGTTGCCGCGCCGAGCTCTCCAAGAACTTGCCGCCGAGCAGCGCAAAGCCGATCGCGGTGCCTAGGGCACCTAAGCCGATCAGCAGGCCCGCCGCAATGACGGTCATGCTCAGTACCTGGGCAACTTGGGGTATATGATCCATTTTTCTCTCCGAGGGTCTTTAGGGGTCAGTGTGAAAAACTAGTGGCGTTCGGCCGCAATGCTCAAGTAAACGACGGTCAACATCATGAAGATGAAGGCTTGCAGCGTGATCACGAGGATGTGGAAGAACGTCCAGGCGAAGCCGGCGATGAATTGCGCGATCCCGAAGACATAGGTGGACACGTGCGCGAGGGAGGCCGAGAGCGTCAGGCAGGCGATCAGGATGAACACCAGTTCGCCGGCATACATGTTGCCGAAGAGTCGCAGCGACAGCGACAGCGGCCGCACGCACTCTTCGATGATCCGCAGCAGCAGATTTGGCGCCGCGGTGAGGATCTTGCCGACGGGTCCGTGGGCATGGAAGGGCGCGGTCAGGAATTCGCTGAAGAAGAGCACGACGCCCTTGTGCTTGATGCCGACGTATTGGATCAGCAGGAACACGCACAGGGCGATGCCGATCGTCGTGTTGATGTCGGCGGTCGCGACGATGCGCAGGTGTTCGATCCCGAAGGCCTCGCCGAGCGCGGGCAGCGCGTCGACGGGCAGCATGTCCATGAAGTTCATGAGGAACACGAGACAGAAGATCGTGATCGCGAGCGGCGCGATGAGCGTGGACCTGCCGTGGAAGGTTTGCTTGACGATGCCGTCGACGAACTCGACCACGATTTCGACGAAAGCCTGGAACTTGCCGGGCACGCCGCTCGTCGCGCGGCGCGCGGTGACGATGAACACGACGAGGAACAGCAGCGTGAGCGCGAGATCGAAGACGACGCTGTCCAGATGCACGGCCCAGAAGCCATGACCCTGGTTCACCGTGAGGTGGGTCAGGTGATGCGTGATGTACTCCGTCATTCCGCCGGAGCCGCCTTCTGAAGATGCCATGATCGCTATCCCCGTTTCATCCGAAACATGCCGAACCAATAACCGAACTGAGCGGCAATGAGCCCGATCAGCAGCGGCAGCGGCATGAGTTTCAAGCCCGTGAGCGCCGCCCAAATCGCCAGGCCGTACCAAAACCACTTCAACGCCTCGGCCGCGAACAAGGCCCGCCGCAAAACGCTCGCCGCGGCGACGCCGGGCGCGAACATGCGCCAGCCGAACAATGCGCTGCCGATCGCTGCGATCAGCCCGCCGGCGAGGCCCGCCAGCGCGCCTGCCGCGCCGAACGCCGCCCAGCACAGGGCGGCAACGAGCACGGCGCATCCCGTTTGCCAGAGGACGACGCGCGCCACCAAGCGGCGTCCGTTCGGGGCGTCGCGCTTCATTGCCAAGGGAGCCAGAGCCAACTAGGCACACGGCAGCCTGATTTGCGCATCCTCATGGGCAAGCCGTCGCTGGCTAAAAAGCCGGCGCATTATAGTGACCCTGCGCCCCACTCACAAGCCCATGATCGAGCATCAGTTTTTTACACCGACATTTTGACACATCGCGGTTTTACAGATTGCGCAGGCGGCGCCGCGGATCGTGCAGGCCGCCCCGAATGGAGGCATGGTGCACTGCCAGTCGAGGCACGCCGCACTGCTAGGTGATGTGCGTGAGGATGCCCTCGAGCTCGTCCAGGGTGTTGTAGCTCACGATGAGCTTGCCCTTGCCCGTCGAGGCGTGTTGAAACAAGACCTTGGCGCCGAGTTTGTCGGCGAGCTCGAGTTCCAGGCGGCGGATGTCCGGATCGGGCAAAGGCGCCGCCTTCGATGCCGCGGCGCCCGGCACCTCCTGGCCCTTGCGCACGATGCGCTCGGTTTCGCGCACCGAAAGGCCCTGCTTCGCCACGAGCAAGGCCACCTCGATCTGCTGGCCGCGCGACGCGATCCCGAGCAAGGCCCGCGCATGCCCCATTTCGATGCGCCGCTGCTCGAGCATTTCCTTCACCTCATCGGGCAGTTCGATGAGTCGGAGCAGGTTGCTGACGGCAGCGCGCGAGCGGCCGACGGCGTCGGCGGCCGCTTGGTGAGTCAGGCCGAATTCCCCGATGAGCCGCGAGAGGGCGCGAGCTTCCTCGAGCGGGTTCAAATCCTCGCGTTGGATGTTCTCGATGAGCGCCATCGCGACGGCCGCCTCGTCGGGCACGTCCCGCACGACGGCAGGAATCTCGGTGAGCCCCGCGAGCTGCGCCGCGCGCCAGCGGCGCTCTCCGGCGATGATTTCGTAGCGCTGCGATTCGCCCGGAACGCTCCGCGCGAGCGGTCGCACGAGGATGGGCTGCACGATACCCTGGGATTTGATCGAATCGGCGAGTTCCTGCAGCGATTCGGGGCGCATGTCGACGCGCGGCTGATACTTGCCACGCTGCAATAGGTCGAGCGGGAGCCGGGCGAGGCGCTCGCCGGGCGCAATCGGGGATTCGGCGGGGGCGATTTTCGCCCGCTGCGCCATCAAAGGGCTCAGTTCCGCGAGGCCACGACCCAAAGACGGCTTTTTGCCGGACATCCTGATATCCCGATGAATGATCGCCCCGAGGAATCTCGAGGCGCGATTATACGGGCTCGGCCGGCTCCTCGTCGCGGCGAATCATCTCGCCCGCGAGGGCGAGATAGGCGAGCGCACCGCGTGACTCGCGGTCGTGCAACAGCGCCGGCTTGCCGAAACTCGGCGCCTCGGCGAGGCGCACGTTGCGCGGAATCATCGTGCGAAATACCTTGTCGCCGAAGTGCTCGATGAGCTGGGCCGAGACCTCCGTGGCGAGATTGTTGCGCGGGTCGTACATCGTGCGCAGCAGCCCCTCGAGTTCGAGTCCCGGATTGATGCTGCCGCGAACCTGCTCGATCGTCTGCATGAGCGCGCTCAAGCCTTCGAGCGCGTAATACTCACACTGCATGGGCACCATGACCGAGTCGGCCGCGACGAATGCGTTCAAGGTCAGCATGTTCAAGGACGGCGGGCAGTCGATGAGGATCACGTCGTATTGCTCGCGCGCCGGCTGTAGCGCCTCGCGCAGGCGAAACTCGCGCCCTTCGGCCGTCATCAGCAGCCGCACTTCGGCGGCGGTCAGGTCCTGGTTCGCGGGCAGGAGCGCGAAGCCTGCGTCGGCGAGTTCGACGACGGTGTCGGCGACCGTCGAGTCGCCGAGCAGCACGTCGCAACTCGTGCGCGGGAGTGCGCTTTTCTCCACGCCGCAGCCCATCGTGGCATTGCCCTGCGGATCCAAGTCGACGAGCAGCACACGGCGCTTCGTCGCCGCGAGCGACGCCGCGAGATTCACGGCGGTCGTCGTCTTGCCGACTCCGCCTTTCTGGTTCGCAACGGCGATGACCCTGTTCATGACTTGCTCGTGCCACGGGCGGCCCGAGAGATCTCCACAAGATGGCGCTCGGCGTCCAGTCCCGGCACTCGCAGGCAGTGCACGGCGAGCACGCGAAAACTCTTGGGCACTGCGCTCACCTCTTCGTCGGGACGCTTGCCCTTCATCGCGAGCAGGCGCCCGTCGGGCGCGCACAAGTGTCCGGCATAGGCGACGAAATCCGCGAGCGAGGAGAGCGCCCGGGCGATCACGGTATCGAATGGGGCGGCCGGCCGGTAGCCTTCCGCGCGGGCCTGCACCACCTCGACGTTCGTGAGCCCCAAGTCCCTCGCGGTCGACTCGACGAAGCGCGCCTTCTTGCCGGTCGCCTCGATGAGCGCGAAATGCCGGTCGGGATTCGTGATCGCGAGCGGCAATCCGGGGAAACCCGCACCGGTGCCGACGTCGGCGATGCGCGAGCCGCGCAGAAACGGCTGCAGACTCAGGCTGTCGAGCAGGTGTTTGTGCAGCATGCCGTCGCGGTCGCGAATCGCGGTCAGGTTGAATTGGCCGTTCGCGATCTCGAGCGCATCGACGAGCGCAAGCAGGGCCTCGAGCTCGGGGTCGCCGAGGGCCGCCGTGAGCTCGCGGGCACCCGCGCTCAAGGTCTCCCGCTCCAGGGCGCGAGCGGGCGTCAAGCGTTCCTGACCAGCTGCGCCAGAAGATCATTCACGGGAGTCGCCTCGAGGCGCGCGCGGTCGGCGAACCGTGTCTGGATCGCGTCGGCTTGGCGCGCGTCGAAATGGGCGGCGACCGCGCGCGTGAATTTCTCCACGAGAAGGGGAATGCCCTCGGCACGGCGCAGTCTGTGGCCGATGGGCACCTCGACGGCGACGCGGCGCGTCGCCGTGCCATCGTCGAAGAACACCTGGATGGCATTGCCGATGGTGCGCTTGGCGGGATCGTAGTAGTCCTTGGTGAACGACGTATTCTCGGTGACGGCCATGCGCGAGCGCAGGATATCCACCTGCGGATCGCGCGCCACCGCGTCCTCGTAATCCTCCGCGGTGAGCCGCCCGTACAGCAGCGGGATGGCGCTCATGTACTGGATGCAGTGGTCGCGGTCCGCGGGATTCGCGAGCGGTCCCGTCTTGTCGATGATGCGCACGCCGGGTTCCTGGGTTTCGATCGCGATCTTCGCGATGCGATCGATGCGGCCCTGGACCTCGGGATGGAGCGCGAGCGCGCACTCAACGGCCGTCTGAGCGTGGAATTCCGCGGGAAAGCTGATCTTGAAGAGCACGTTCTCCATGACGTAGCTGCCGAACGGCCGTTGCAGCGTGAAGGGCCTCCCCTTGAACAGCACGTCGTAGAAACCCCAGGTCTTCGCCGTCAGCGCGGACGGATAGCCCATCTCGCCGGTCATGGCGACGAGGGCATGGCGCACCGCGCGGCTCGTGGCATCGCCGGCCGCCCAGCTCTTGCGCGAACCGGTGTTCGGCGCATGCCGGTAGGTGCGCAGGGCGCCGCCGTCGATCCAGGCATTCGACACGGCGTTCACGATGGTGTCGCGATCACCGCCCAGCATCCGCGTCGCCACCGCGGTCGAGGCCACGCGTACGAGCAGCACGTGATCGAGGCCGACGCGGTTGAAACTGTTGTCGAGCGCGAGCACGCCCTGGATTTCGTGCGCCTTGATCATCGCCGTGAGGAGGTCGCGCACGGTCAAGGGACGCGTTCCCTCGTTGTGCGCCTTGCGCGACAGGTAATCGCCCAGGGCGAGAACCGCCCCCAGGTTGTCCGACGGATGTCCCCACTCGGCGGCGAGCCACGTGTCGTTGAAATCGAGCCAGCGCACCATCGCACCGATGTTGAACGCGCCCATGACCGGATCGAGTTCGTAGCTCGTGCCGGGGACGCGCGCGCCCTGGACCATGGTCGCGCCGGGCACGACCGGCCCCAAGAGCTTCGTGCAGGCGGGATATTTGAGCGCCATGAAGCCGCAGGCGAGCGTATCCATGAGGCAGTAATACGCCGTCTCATAGGCAAGGTCCGAGCTGATTTCGTAGGACGCCGCGTAATCGGCGATCGCGAGCAGAATCTCGTCGGGAGCGGGTCGTTCGGCCGACTTGATGTCGATGGTGGTCACGGGGTCGTCACTCGGTGTTGGATGGGAAGGAATTGCCGCTGCTCGGGGCCGATGTAGTTCGCCGTCGGCCGGATGATCTTGCCGTCGGCGCGCTGCTCGATCGCGTGGGCGCTCCAGCCGGTGGTGCGCGCGATCACGAACAGCGGCGTGAACATCGCGGTGGGCACGCGCATCGCCGCGTACGAGACGGCCGAAAACCAGTCGAGATTGGGGAACATCTTCTTCGCATCCCACATGACCGACTCGATGCGCTC
>Ga0302320_10002453_pt1 | contig 43657 bp, 32 predicted proteins | sample Bog_T0_3_FD_202130 | JGI IMG/M metagenome (GOLD analysis project Ga0302320, IMG submission 202130) | Peat permafrost microbial communities from Stordalen Mire near Abisko, Sweden - Bog_T0_3 | ecosystem: Environmental > Terrestrial > Soil > Wetlands > Peat | place: Sweden: Abisko, Stordalen Mire...
CCAGGCACCCAGTCGAGGATCACGCCGATACCGGCGTTGTGACAGCGATCCACGAAGCGGGCAAAGGCGCGCGGGTCGCCAAAATCCGCATGCGGCGCGTATTGGCCCAGGACCTGGTAGCCCCAGGAGCCTCCGAAGGGATGCGCCATTATGGGCAGCAGCTCGAGGTGCGTGAATCCCAGGTCCTTGACGTAGGGAATGAGCTGCTCAGAGAGCTCATCCCAATTCAGCGGCTGCCAATCCCGTTCGCGGCGCCGCCACGAGCCGGCATGCACCTCGTAAATCGATACCGGTGCGTGCAGATGTTCCCCGGCGTTCGCGCGCGCCTTGAGCCATGCCTCATCGCTCCACGTGAAAGGGGTCGGGTCGGTGACCACGGAAGCTGTGCGCGGCGGCGCCTCGGCTTGCAATGCCACCGGATCGGCCTTGAGCGGCAACATACCGTGGGGCCCGAGGATTTCGTATTTATAGACGGTACCGACGGGCAATCGCGGGATGAACAGCTCCCAGACGCCCGCTTCGACGCGCTTGCGCATGGGGTGGCGGCGACCGTCCCAGCCGTTGAAGTCTCCGACCACGGAAACGCGCTGTGCATTCGGCGCCCAGACCGCGAAGCGCACGCCGGGCACGCCCTCGATGCTCATCGCCTGCGCGCCCAGACAGCGGCCAAGCTCGAGGTGATTGCCCTCGGCCAGCAGATACACATCGAGCTCGCCGAGCAGCAAGCCGTATGAGTAGGGATCCTCGGTAACCTGCGTGACCCCACCGGGCCAGCGGATGCGGAAGCGATAGCCGCGACGCGAATCGATGCGCGCCGCGAAAAGCCCCACAGGCCCGGTGCGCTGCATCACCGACAGCAGTTCATCGCCCGCACCGATCAGATCGATGCCCTCCGCGGGCGGCGCAAACGCGCGTACCACGGTGCCGCGCGCATCCGCATGGGGGCCGAGCACGGCGAAAGCGTCGTTCAGTCGGCCCGACTCCAGTGCCGCCGCGGTGGCAGCGTCTAAGCCTAAGCCAGGGTCGTCCAGTAGTTGAGCGTTCATGGGGATAGTCGCCTTCTTGAGTCCACTCGATGCCTCACAAATGGGATAGCAACTGCGCGAGTCCGAACAGGGGCACGTTCAGCCAGGCAGGTCGATTGGCGGCTTCATAGCAGATCTCGTAGGCGGCCTTCTCGATCAGGAACAGATTCAACAGATCGCGCGCGCTGTGCGATTGGGCCCAATGGTGGGCTATGGGGGCCGAGGCGTCCTGATACGCGGCGATGAACGCCTTGGTCGCAGTCTGCCGGAACAGCTCGACGATGCTGCGTTTGCGTGCCAGCGCAGTGTCGTCCTGGCCCGCGCCGCCGGCGGCAGTGATAGTGGCGGCGGCATAATCGAACGAGCGCAACATGCCGGCGACGTCGCGCAGCGGGCTGCTATGCGCGCGCCGCTCGCTTAAGGATCGCGCCGGCTCGCCCTCGAAATCGATGAATATCACATCACCCTGCGCGACCAGCGCCTGACCCAGGTGCAGGTCGCCATGAATGCGCGTCGAGAGCGACCCCACGCCGGCCTGCGCCAGTTGCCCGATCATTTCGAGCGTGCGCTCACGATGCGCCCGCAGCACCTCGACACTGTGGCGCTGCTGCTCAGGGTACGTCGAGCGCTCATCCAGTATCGCGAACGCCCGCTTGAGCTGCGAGCGCGCCGCGGCCGCCCACTCGGCGCACAGCGCGGCATCGGCGGTTCGCGGCGCAAATGCCGGATCATCGCTTGGCTGCGCGAGCACCGCGTGCATCTCCCCCAGGCGCCGGCCGAGATTGCTGCCCGCGCGCTGCAATCGGCCGATGGCATCGCTCTGCTCGGGCAGCGGCGCGCCGGCCGGCATGACGAGCACTTCCTGGACCGTGCGTTCGAGCAGATTCTGCGTCCAGCTCCAGGCGTCGCCCTCGTTGTAGATGAAGCTCTGCGCGATACCGAGCGTGAAGGACATCTTGTCGGTGCCCACACGCGTGATTTCACCCAGCAGCGGCGCGATGTTGGCAAAGCCGCGCTCGGTCAGGTAACGACCCATCTCGGCCTCGGGGTGCGCGCCGGCGTGTATGCGCCGGAAGAGCTTCAGCAACACCTGGCCGCCGATGATCAGTGTGCTGTTGGACTGTTCCGCCGACGACCGCCGCACCTCCGGCTCCGCACCCAGGTTGATGCCGGCAAAGCGCGTGGTAGCACTGAACTGCAGCTCGCCGCCGGGCGCGGCCACGCGGGCGTTGGCCGCGATCAGCTCCATGAGCTTGCGGGCGAAGCTGTCCAGCGCAAAGGCGTCGGTCAGGAATCCGACGCGGCGGCCGCGCCGTACGCGCGCGAGCGCCAGCTGCTGCGGCAGCGCGCCGGCGATCGCGTCCTCGGCAATGAATCCGAACGCCAGCAGGTAGCGGTCCGTGCCGCGCGGCATTTTTGCTTCAATTTCCGTGAGCAGCACCGGCGGCTCGATGCCAGGCACCGCGGAGATCTCGACGATGCGGGTGTGCTCCAGCACCTGGTCCTTGCCGGCGAACCAGCGTCGCTTGGGCAGATAGGCCGGCAATATCTCTTTTTCGAGAATGCCGCGAATGGGCTCGGCCAACAGCTCCTCGAGAGAGTTGCGCAGCACCAGCGTCACGAACTCGGGCAACGGCTGCGGCGCCGGCACGAACCAGCTGGGCATACGCGACAGGGGCGCGAGCACGAACCAGTAGAAGCCGTAGGGCGGCAGCGTCAGCAGATAGGGCAGCTGGCCGATGGGCGGGAATGCGGCCCCACCGAGCATCTCCACCGGCACGCGGGACTCGAACTGGGTCAGGTTCAATTCCACCGCCTGGGCGAAACGCGAAACATTGGCCACGCACAGAATGGTCTCGTGGCGGTCCTCCTCGGTGAACTCGCGCACGTACGCCATCACGCGCCGGTTCGAGGGGTAGAGCAGCCGGAACGTGCCGCGGCCAAAGGCGCGCTGGAGCCTGCGAATCGAGAGCATGCGCCGCATCCAGTTGAGCAGCGAATGCGGATCGCTCGACTGCGCCTCGACGTTGATGGCCTCGTAGCCGTAGAGCGCATCCATGATGGGCGGCAGCACCAGGCCTGCCGGATCGGCACGCGAGAAGCCGCCATTGCGATCGTTCGACCACTGCATCGGCGTGCGCACGCCATCGCGGTCGCCCAGGTGAATGTTATCGCCCATGCCGATTTCATCGCCGTAATACAGCACCGGCGCGCCGGGCATGGACAGCAGCAGCGAGTGCAGCAGCTCGATGCGGCGTCGGTCGCGCTGCACCAGCGGCGCCAGGCGACGGCGGATGCCCAAATTCAGCCGGGCGCGGTGGTCCGCCGCGTACTGCTCCCACAGGTAGTCGCGCTCGCGGTCGGTCACCATCTCGAGCGTGAGCTCATCGTGATTGCGCAGGAAGATCGCCCACTGCGTGTTGGGCGGAATTTCCGGGGTCTGGCGCAGGATATCGGTGATCGGAAATCGGTCCTCCTGCGCCAGGGCCATGTACATGCGCGGCATCAGCGGGAAGTGAAACGCCATATGGCATTCATCGCCGTTGCCGAAGTATTGCTGCACGTCCTCGGGCCACATATTGGCCTCGGCCAGCAGCATGCGGCCGGGAAATGCCGCGTCCATCTCGGCTCGAATGCGCTTCAGGATGGCGTGAGTCTCCGGGAGGTTCTCGTTGCTGGTGCCCTCGCGCTCGACCAGATAGGGCACGGCATCGAGCCGCAGACCGTCGATCCCGAGCGCGAGCCAGAAGCGCAGTACCGACAGCACCGCCTTGAGCACCAGCGGATTATCGAAATTCAGATCCGGCTGGTGCGAGTAGAAGCGATGCCAGAAATAGGCATTCGCGATCGGATCCCAGGTCCAGTTGGACTTCTCGGTGTCCAGAAAAATGATGCGCGTGCCCGCATAGCGCTGATCGGTGTCGGACCAGACATAGAAATTTCGTGCCGAGGAGCCGTGTTTGGCGCGGCGCGCGCGCTGGAACCATGGATGCTGATCCGAGGTGTGATTGATGACCAGTTCGGTGATCACGCGCAGGCCGCGCGCATGCGCCTCGGCTATGAACGCGCGCACATCAGCCATCGTCCCGTAATCCGGATGCACGCCGCGATAGTCGGAGATGTCGTAGCCATCGTCGCGCCGCGGACTCGGATAGAACGGCAGTATCCAGACCGTATTGACGCCCAGATCGGCGATGTAGTCGAGCTTGGCCAGCAGGCCCGGAAAGTCGCCGACGCCGTCGTTGTTGGCATCGAAGAATGACTTCAGATGCAGCTGGTAGATAACCGCATCCTTGAACCAGAGCGGATCGTTTACCAGCGCCTCGGCCACGCGCGGTTTGGAGTGGCGCGATTTGGGCTGGCGCGATTTGGGCTGGTCCATGATCGGGATCAGCCGCCGCTCTGCCAGGGACGGATGCGAAAGATGGCGAATGGCAGCTCCTGCGGCACAAACCGCCAGTGCTGCAGCTTGCCGTACCAGCGCAACTGCACGCCGCGCATGAGTTCCTCAACCGCCAGCGCGCCAGTGTCTGGGAGGCCGAATTCCCAGAGCGGCACCTCGAACTGTGTTTCCTGCACGTTGTGCGGATCGAGGTTGACCAGGATCAGGAGGAAATTATCCAGCGCGGGCGTGAACTTGCCGTAGGAAATCACCTGTTCGTTGAAGGCGTTGTAGAAACGCAGGAACAGGTGCGAGTGCAGTGCGGGATTCTCGTGCCGGATGCGGTTGAGCTGCGAGATCTCGGCGATGATGTTGCCCGGCGCCTGCCAATCGCGCTGGCGGATCTCGTACTTCTCGGAATCGAGATATTCCTCGCGGCCGGGCAGCGGTGCGGCTTCGCACAGCTCGAAGCCGCTGTATAAACCCCAAAGCCCCGAGAGCGTCGCGGCCAGCGCCGCACGGATCAGAAATCCGGGCCGGCCCGAGGTCTGCAGGAAGAAGGGATTGATGTCGGGCGTATTGACAAACAGGTGCGGCCGGAAGAAATCCTTCGGCTCCTGCGCGGTCAGCTCGGTGAAATACTCGGTGAGCTCGCGCTTGCTGTTGCGCCAGATGAAATAGGTATAGCTCTGTGTGAACCCGATCTTCGCCAGCCGGTACATCATTGCCGGGCGCGTGAACGCCTCGGACAGGAACACCACGTCGGGATGGCGTCCGCGGATATCCGCTATGAGCCAGCGCCAGAATGGCAGCGGTTTGGTATGCGGGTTGTCGACGCGAAAAATGCGCACCCCGGCATCGATCCAGTAGAGCACCACATCGCGCAGTGCCAGCCACAGACCCGGTCTGGACAGGTCCGCGTAGAAATCGACGTTGACGATATCCTGGTACTTCTTGGGCGGATTTTCCGCGTGGCGGATCGAGCCGTCCGCGCGCCACGGGAACCAGTCCGGGTGTGTCGTCAGCCAGGGATGATCGCGTGAACACTGGATCGCAAAGTCCAGCGCCACTTCCATGCCCTGCTCGGCTGCGGCCGCCACCAGCCGCCGGAACGACTCCATGTCGCCCAGTTGCGGGTGCAGGGCAGTGTGGCCGCCCTCCTCCGAGCCGATCGCATAGGGGCTGCCCGGATCGTTGGGTCCCGGCTCGAGCGAGTTGTTGCGCCCCTTGCGAAAGTCGCGGCCGATCGGGTGGATCGGCGGCATGTAAAGCACGTCGAACCCCATTGCGCGCAACGCCGGCAGCCGCGTGATCACATCATCGAAGGTGCCATGCTTCCCTGGCTGGGGCGACTGCGAGCGCGGGAAGAGCTCATACCAGCTGGCGAATCCGGCTGCCAGGCGCTCGACATCGATGATCAGATCGGCCGGCAGGTGCGTCACAAACACGCGGGGCGCAAACCGGGTCATGAATTGTGCGGCTTCGTCCGACAGCAACAGCTCCGTGGCGTCTGCTGCCTCGGCCAGTTCGACGCGCTGCACGAACGCCACCGCATCACGGGCGCGCGGGCCGGCGCGTGCGGCCGTGGACACCAGGCGTGCGCGGCCTTCCTCGAGATCGACCGCCGAAAGCGGACCTGCCGCCAGTTTCTTGCGCAGGTCGGCGCGATAGCTGCCCCATTCATCGAGCCAGGCTTCGACGTTGAACCGGTGACGGCCGGTACGGCTGGGGGTAAAGACGGCGCGCCAGCGGTCATTGCCCACCGATATGAATGGCGTGGATTGCTCTTCGAGCGTACCCGGCCCGCGCCAGATCAGGCGTGCACCGAGTTGATCGTGGCCATCGGAGAATATGCTGGCCTCCACGACGATGGGCGTTCCGACGACACCCCGCGCCGGCAGCGCCCCGCCATCCACGCTGGGAGTAACCTGCTCGATGCGCAGCCGCGGGGCCTCAATCGCCGAGGTGAGCGCCGCCCGCTCGATGGCTGGCGCGGAGAGGCCGGTTGCGCTCGACATGGCCATGATCTCCCGGTCACTGAATGGGCGTGGGGCATTGAAGTTAAGGCCACCGCCGGCCCAGGGCGTGTAGGCGCCTACGCCAGAGTACTGAAGTATTATCCCGACACGCCAGCGGCGGCGGAAGCTTCGGGGGCGGGAGATCGGCTAGGTGGCGCGGTGGCGCAACTGCACCAGGGCCTCGTCGCCGCCCTGGTAAGCGACCGTGAAGGTGTCCAGCGCGCCTAGCGAGGCGTCCAGATCTTCGGCCGGATCGAGATCGAAGGCATCGAACCCGCAGCGCGCCAGAAACACCAGCTGATCGCGTTTAAGCGCACCCCGGGCACGCAATTCGTGCGCGTAGCCATATCGCTGGCGCAGCAGCCTCGCCTGCGAATAACCGCGGCCCTCGCCGACTTTTGCGAATTCGATGACGATCCACCGGACTCCCTGCAGGTGCCGCGCCAGTGTCTCGACTTCATCGGTGGCGGTCAGCAGGAGGGCCGCTGGCCCTGAGGCCGCGCCGGCACCGGTGATCCACTCCGCGGCCGTTTGCACCGATACGGTGCCGGGATCCTGCGGTTCGCCGGCATAGCGCAGCTGATCCTCCAGGATTTCACGCCGTCGAATGATCCGTCTCATAGACGCGCTCCTGGAAGGGTTCGACGCCGATACGGCGCACAGTGTCGATGAATCGCTCGTGCTCGTCCTGACGCTCCTCGAGATAGACATCGAGCAGCTTGGCGATCGTATCGGCCACGGCCTCCTTCGGCACCGAGGGGCCGATCACCTCGCCCAGCGCCGCGGGAGAGGCCGATGAACCGCCGATGGTGATCTGGTACCACTCCTTGCCGTGCTTATCGACACCGAGTATCCCGATGTGGCCGATATGGTGGTGGCCGCAGGCGTTCATGCAGCCCGAAATCTTGATCTCGATGGGACCCAAATCGTAGAGGTAGTCGAGATCGTCGAATCGCGCATGAATCTGCTTCGCGATTGGGATCGCCCCGGCGTTGGCGAGACTGCAAAAATCCAGCCCCGGGCAGCAGATCATGTCCGTGAGCGTGCCGATGTTGGGCGTCGCCAGCTCCAGCGACTCGAGCGTCTTCCACACTTCGGGCAATGCCCGCTGCGGCACATCGGCCAGCACGAGATTCTGATCGTGGGTGGCGCGGATGAGACCGAAGCTGTGGCGATCGGCGAGGTCCGCGAGTGCATCCATCTGGGCGGCCGTGATATCCCCGGGCGCCTCGCCGTGCTTCTTGAGTGACACGAACACGATGCGATAGCCCGGCACGCGATGCGCGCGCGTGTTGTAGCGGTACCAAGCCTCGTAGGGTGCGCGCGCGCCGCTGAGCAGACCGGCATTGCCGGCCGCATCGGCCACATCGGCCAGCGTCTCATAGGGCGGCGGCGCGAAAAACGCGCGCATGCGCTCCACTTCCGCCTCCAGCAGGCGCGGCGCGAGTTCACGGGCGGCCTCGAATTCCGCTTCGACCTGCCGCCGGAATTCCTGCACGCCGAGCGCGCGCACGAGGATCTTGATGCGCGCCTTGTGGATGTTGTCGCGACGCCCGTGGCGGTTGTACACGCGAAGAACCGCCTCGAGATAGGCAAGCAGATCCGATTGCGGCAGATATTCGCGAATCACCTGGCCGATGATGGGCGTGCGGCCGAGGCCGCCGCCGGCCAGGATCTCGAACCCGATGGCACCATGAGGCCCCGCCTTGAGGCGTACGCCGACATCGTGCACCTCGCTGGCCGCGCGGTCGCCCGCAGAGGCGGTGACGGCTATCTTGAACTTGCGCGGCAGGTAGCTGAATTCGGGGTGGAGCGTCGCCCACTGGCGGATGATCTCGCAGTAGGGGCGAGGATCGGCAAGTTCATCGGCGGCGACACCTGCCAGGTGATCCGAGGTGATGTTGCGGATGCAGTTGCCGCTGGTCTGGATGGCATGCATCTCCACCGTTGCCAGGTCCGCCAGGATATCGGGCACCTGCTCGAGTTTGGGCCAGTTGAACTGGATATTCTGGCGCGTCGTAAAGTGGCCATAGCCGCGGTCATAGCGACGGGCGATCTGTGCCAGCATGCGCAGCTGCCGGCTCGAGAGCAGGCCGTAGGGCACCGAGATGCGCAGCATCGGCGCGAAGCGCTGGATGTAAAGACCGTTGCGCAGCCTTAAGAGTTTGAATTCCTCTTCGGTAAGCGCGCCCGAGAGGAAGCGCTGGGTCTGGTCCCGGAACTGGGCCACCCGCTCATCGACCAGCGTCTGGTCAATTTGATCGTATCGGTACATCGCGCGTGGATGATGGCCGATCGGCTATTCCACGCGGGTTATGTAGAAGTCTCTTTTAGATATAAGGGCTGCCTATCCGGTGGTCTGCAGGCCCCCGGCGATGCCGCTGACACTGGCCTGCAGCGCCTCAAACAGCTCGCGGTTCTGCCGGCCGCTGGCCCGCCAGCGCTCCAGCAGGTCGACCTGCATGAAATTCATGGGGTCGACGTAGGGGTTACGCAGCGCGATGCTCCGCTGCAGCGTCTGGTCCGAATCGAGCAACGCCGCCGACTGCTTGATCTCCAGTACCAGATCGCGCGTGCGATCGTATTCCTCGCGCAGCTGTGCCCCGAAGGGGCGCAGCGCGGCGTCGGCGAGGCGCTCGTAGTGGGCGGCCACGGCCATATCGGCGCGCGACAGCATGGCCTCGATGTCATCGATGAGGGTGCGGAAGAAGGGCCAGCCCTGGTAGCAGCGTCTGAGCTGCTCGATGCCACGCTCGGCCCTGGCGAACGCCAGACCGGCACCGGCCCCGTACCAGCCCGGGATCATGTGCCGTGACTGTGCCCAGGCGAACACCCAGGCCGCCGGCCGCACCGCCTCGATCCCGTGCTGCTCGACCCGATGCTGCTGGTTCAGGCCGATCTGCATGCGCTCGATGACGTCGATCGGGGTCACGGCGCGGAAGAAATCGACGAACTGGGCAGTCTCATAGACCAGGCTGCGCCATGCCTGGGCGCTGTGGCCGGCAACGAGGCCCACGCAGTCGGCCATGGCCGCGCCCTCCCGCACTGCGACGCCCCGCTTCACCGCCAGGGTCGCCAGCGCCAATGTGCTCAGCGCCCGCTCCAGCGAGCGCATGGCATTGGGTCGCAGCCCGTAGTTCTGACTGATGCCCTCGCCCTGCTCGGTGAAGCGCAGCACCCCGCTGACCGACTCGGCCGGGGCGGCGCGCAGCATCGTATCGATGCGCCCGCCACCGCGCGGAACGCTGCCGCCGCGGCTGTAGAACAGGACGTGCTCCTTGTGATCCTGTCTCAGGGCCTCGGTCAGGTGGCGCTGCGCGCGGTAGGCCGCGAATCGCGAGGCCACAAGGCCGCTCTCCTGGCTGCTGCCCGAGTAGCCGACCAGCACCGTCTGCAGCCGGCCGCGCGCCTCGAGGTGGCGCTTGTAGACGCTGTCCAGCAGCAGCTCGCGCATGATGCCGCCGCAGCGCTCGAGGGAATCGACGCTGTCGAATTCGGGCGCCACATCGAGCGCGACCTCGCCGCTGCTCTTGTTATAGGCCTCAGCCCAGCGCGCCAGCACCAGCGGCGCCAGGACGTCGTCGGCGGCCGCTGCGTCGGCGACGATATAGAGGCCAATGGCATCGGCGCCGTAGCGATGGCGGCTTTGCAGGATGGCATCGAATACCGCCAGCGTGCGCTTGCCCAGCGCGTCAAAGGTGCCGGCGGGTCCGGTATCCCGCTCGAGTATCTGCACCAGCCGCTGGTGGCGCTCGAGCCGGCTGCGCCCCGCCCATTGCGGATCGTCAAGACCCTGCGCGAGCACGGCGTGATGAACCGAAGCGCGCGAGCGCAGATCGAGCGTCGCCAGGTGAAAGCCGAAGGTGTCGATGCGCGACAGCAGCCGCCGCACGGCGAAATAGCCGGCGTGCGCGCCGCGGTTGGCCAGCAGGCTCTGCGCGATCAACTCGATGTCGGCGCGAAACTGCGCCGGCTGCTGGTAGCCGCTGGCGCGGCCATCATGGGTTGCATGCAGCCGTTCGGCGATCTGTCCGAGCAGCACGCGGTAGGGCATGCGGTCGTGACGCGCTGGCGCGATACCGGGCGCGCCGGGCACCAGCGTGCGGTACTCCTCGATCCGGCGCGTGACCGCCGCGGACACCCCGACGCGGCGCTCGCTCTGCGAGAGCACCTGCGCCAGCTGCTGGCAGTCCGCGTGATAGTTCGTAAGGATGGTGTGCTGCGAACGCGCCAGGGTCTCGCGGATGCTCTTGGCGTGGACGTCGCTGGAGGATTCCATGTCGCCGCCCACCCAGGTGCCGAAGCGCACGATCACCGGCAGCTCGATCGTTTCGGGCAACGCGCCGTAGAGTTTGCCGAGGGCTGCGGCAATCTCCTGGTAGAAAGCCGGCACGATGCGATAGAGAATCTCGGCCAGGTAGAAAATCGCATGTTCGCGTTCGTCCGCCACGGTCAGGCGTTCGCGCGGATGCTCCTCGGACTGCCAGTCGGTAGTCACCTCGGTGCGGATGCGCTCGAGCAGCGTGCGCCGCTCGTGCGGCGCCAGCGTGGCGTTGCTGCGCTCGAGCAGCAGGCTGGCCGTGCGCTGCTGGCGGCGCAGCGTCGTGCGGCGCGTGGATTCCATTGGATGCGCCAGCAGCACCGGTTCGATCGACAGTTGCGCCAGCAATGCCAGCACCTGCTCGAGGTTCAGATCCGCGGCCTTCAATTGCGACAGCGCATCTTCGACGCCGCCGGGTTGCGGACGGTCGCCGTCCTGCTGGAAGTATTCCCGCCGGCGCCGGATGCGGTGCACTTTTTCCGCGACATTGACCAGCTGGAAGTAAGATGAGAACGCGCGCACGAGCTCGCGCGCGATGCGCGGCGGGCGGCCGCGCACGCGCACCCCGAGCGCCTCGCCCGCGCCGCTGACGCCTTCGCGCCAGCGGATCGCCGTCACGCGGTCCTGGTCCACCAGGGTCAGCAGCTCCTCGCCCCCCTGCTCTCGCAGTACCTCTCCCATGAGCTGACCGAGTGTGTGGATGTCCTCTCTAAGCGGAGCATGTCGCGCCGGGAAGGTAATGTTTTCGCGGTTCATGGGCGGCCGCATTCTACCCGCTAGCCGGCCAGCAACACCGCCTCGGCGTATTCCAGGGCCGGCGGCAAGCCGTAGATCACCACCTCGTCGCCTTCGCGCAGCTCGGTCTCCCCACCCGGTTCGCGGCCGGTGATGCCGTGCCGACGAATGGCAGTGAAGGCCACTTCGGCGCTGCGTTCCCGTACCTCATCGAGTCGTCGTCCCACGGCCCAGGCCTGCGGCGGCAGGACCACCGAGCGCAGCAATTCCGCGGGTTCCACGTGCAGCTCGGCGCGAACGGCGGCCGGCTGCGTGCGTAGCGTCGCGTAGCGCTGTGTGCGCAGCGTATCGATCACGTGAGTCACCTGTAACGCCGGCAGCTGCAGCAGCGTCAGGGCTTGCGAGACCAGCGTCAGGCTGGCCTCGAAAGTCTCGGGCACGACTTCCGTGGCGCCCGCCTCCGACAGATCGGCGAGCCGCGAATCATCCTGGGTGCGCACGAGCACGGGGACATCCTGGCGCAGGCGACGGATGGCCCGCACCACGCCGATGGCGACCGAGGGTGCGGCAAAGGTGACGATCACGACCGTGGCATGGTCCACACCGAGGCTGCGCAGCAGATCCTCATCGGCACTGTCGCCCCAGATGACCGGTTCGCCCGCCTGGCGCGCCGCGCGCACGTTGGCGGGATCCAGATCGGTCGCAAGATATTCGAAACCCTGCGACAGCAGCACCCGCGCCAGATTGCGGCCGACGCGTCCGAAGCCACAGAGGATCACATGCTCGCGACGCGCCAGGTCCACGTCCGGCAGATCGGCGAGGCCGATACCGCTCTGCAACGGCGGCGACTCGCGCAGCAGGAAGCGCGCGATGGCACGGTTGTAACGGATGGTGAGCGGACTGACGATCATGCCGAGCACTACCGCGCCGAGCAGTGCCTGCGCGGCGCGCGCCGGCAGCAGCTCGTGACCCTGCGCGAGCAGCGTCAGCAGCGCGACGCCGAACTCCCCGCCACCGGCGAGCACCAGGCCGGCGCGTAGCGCCTTGAAATTGCTCGGGACGAAAGCGCGGGTCACGATCGCCGAGAGCAATGCCTTGGAGATCACGATCAGCGCCAGCAGGCCGAAAATGAGAAAGAACTGCGTGTACAGCAGATTCAGGTCGAGCAGCATGCCCACCGAGATGAAAAACAGTCCCAGCAGCAGCTCGCGAAACGGCCGGATCACCGCTTCGATCTGGTGGCGGTACTCGGTCTCGGCGAACATCATGCCGGCCAGAAAGGCACCCAGGGCCATCGATAGCCCGAGCCGCTCGGTGATCCACGCCGAGGTCAGCACCACCAGCAGCGCGGCGAGCGTGAAAACCTCGCGCAGGCGGCTGTGCGCAATCACATACAGCAGCGGCCGCAGCACCCAACGCCCGATCGCCAGTACCGCCACCAGCGCGAACATACCCAGCAGGACCAGCCGCCAGACAGCGCCCGAGCTGAAACCCGACCCGCCGGCCGCCAGCACGCTTGCAAGCGACAACAGCGGCACGAACGCCAGGTCCTGGAACAGCAGCACCGCAAAGGAGAGCCGCCCGTGCGTGCGATTGAGTTCTTCCTGGTCGCCTAGCTGGCGCAGCACGATGGCAGTGGAGCACATCGACAGGGCTCCGCCGAGCACCGCGGCGCTGGCCCAGTCCACGCCGGCCCAATGCGCTGCCACCGCACCGGTACCGCCCACGACCAGCGTCTGCGCGCTGCCGAGCCCGAAGACTTCGCGGCGCATGGCGACCATGCGTGGAAAGGAAAACTCGAGGCCCAGAGTGAACAGAAGAAACACCACGCCGATTTCGGCGATGGCGCGCGTCTCGGCCGCATCCGGCACCACCGCGAACGCGTAAGGGCCGAGCAGCGTGCCGACGATCAGGTAGCCGAGCAGCGGTGGCAGGCCGATGCGCCGGCCGGCTGTCACCAGCAGCACGGACGCCGTCAGCAGGATCAGAACCTGGCCGAGTGAGTCGACGACCACGCGCCGACGTTACGGCGCGCCGGCCTTACTTGTCCATCGTCACCGTGGAATCGTAACGATCGAAGCCGTGCATGGCGCGCCGGTAGGCGTTCATGACGATGCGTTCGGCCGCCTGGTCGGCGCGCGGCGAGAGCAGCATGCGAATGACCACATCGTCGCCGGGGCGAGTCTGATCCTCGGCCAGCAGCTGTTCGATGAAGCGTGCGAGGCGGCAGACGATTTCATTGACGAACCGCAGCCGTGCGGCATCGTGCACCTGATCGGCCAGGGCGCCATAGGTCGTGCGGGCTTCGACGGTCAGCTCGTGCAGGAAGACCGCCAGCAGACGTGCCTGATCCACCGGCTGCAGATCGCTGAAGTACTCGATTTCTGACTGCAGGTTCACGTCGGTGCGACTCTCGATTTTCGGTGCCGTCTAGGCCGTCGGTACAAACTCGATCGGTTTGGTGGTCGTCATCGTAGCAACGTCTTTAGCGGCAAAGTGAAACAGCTTGACCCGGGCGACAATCTTACGCTCCAGTTCCGGATCCTTCAGCTCACTGGACACCACTCGGCACTCGGTGACCTCCCCGGCCGGGGAGATGGTGAATTCCAGGACCAGCTTGCCCTGGAGGTCCGGCTGGTCGCGCAGCGCACGACCATAGAGCGCATAGATGGCGCCCTTGTTGGAGTCGAACACCAGCGCGATCTCCTCCTCGCTCCGGGAGGGCTTGCCGCTTCCGCCCTTGGCGAGGCTGCCGTTGCCGGACACGGCAGCGATGCGCGAGCTCACGGCAGTCGTATCGTGGCCGGTCAACGAGCCTGCGCCGCTACCGAAGCCGCGGCTCGAATTGGCCGTCGTGATGCCGGCCGATCCCGAACCCACTTTGGAGGCGATCAGCGAGCGCTCGGCATGGCTGTCCTGCCCAACTGCGCCCTGCAGGTTCTTGGTTTGCCCGAGTGGTGTCAGATCCACATTCTGGCGCAGATCGGCCAGCTCGTCCTTCAGCTTCAGCAGGCCCGACTGCTGGGCCTTCTTGCGCGCTTCGGCGGCGCGGTCCACGGGCTTGGGAACCTCAGTGGGCTTGACTTCGGGTTTGGGCTTCGGCTGCTCCACGGGCGGCGGTGGGACTGGCGGCTTGGGCTTCACCTCGACCATGAGGCGCGCGAGTCGCTCAGGCACCGCCTCGTTGGAGGCGGTTTCCTTCGGCAGATGAATCAATGGCAGCACCACGCCAAGAATCAGCATCAGCAACAGGCCACCGCCCACGAGGCGGCGCAGTCGACGCTGTTCCTCGGGATCGACCTCCCAGGCCAGCGTGTAATCGCGGTAATAGGGAGTAAGTTGCATCAGGAGTGTCCCAAGGCCCCGGGCGGCACGGGTTTGTCCTTCTGCAGCACCGCCAGCGAGATGCGCCCGTAGTCCGCGTCGGTGCAGGTGCGCATGACCTTCTTGAGCACCTCGTAGGGCAGCGACTTGTCGCCCATGACCGTGATCTCCCGGTCTGCCAGGTCCGCTTCAGTGGTCTCCTGTCCCACCAGCATGGGAACTTTCAGAGCGGCGCGCAACGGCTCGATGATGTCGCCCTGTGTCGCCTGGATGTCGGCAATGGTGCCGATCAGCTCGCCCTGGACGAACATCTGGTCCTTGGTGAGCATCACGACCACGGTGGTGCGTGGCTGGTGCTCGGAAATGGACTGCGGAATCTCGATGCCCTTGCTGTTCTGCACGACCTCGACATTGGTGGAATAAACCAGCAGGAACGACACCATGACCGAGAGGATGTCGATCATCGGGATCAGATTCAGCTGGCCCTCGACTCGGTGCCGCAGCTGGTGCTGCAGCATGAACCGGGCTCGTCGGGACATGCTCATGGCGTGCGCCTCTGGGATACCGGCGTGGTGCTGGGCGCGGCTGGCGCCGCGCCGCCACTGGCGGCCGGGTCATTCGCGGGCGCATCGCCCAGCGAGACATCGGGGAACAGCTCGTACTGCACGATATCCAGTCCCGCATTGACCTCCAGCACGCGCATGCGGTCCATGACCTGCACGACCACATCGTAGGGTATGTCCGGCTCGAGCAGCACCGTGGAATCGGTCTTGTCCGGGAACTTGCTCTTGACCTGCTGCAGGTAGCGCGAGAGGGCCTCGTAGTCGTACCCGCTGTCGTTGTTGGGAAACTTCGCGAGCGGGCCGGAATTGCGGTCATCGACGATCAACGCGTCCTTGCGAACGATCACCTCCAGCTGCAAGCCGGGCGGTGGCGGCGTGAACTCGGCATTCGCCGGCGGCAACTTCAACTCCAGGATCACGGTGCGGGAGAACACCGCGGTCATCAGAAGAAAAGTCACCAGCACGGTGAAGATATCGATCATCGGCACGAGCAGCAGCTCGGCCGGCTTGCGATGGTGGCGCAGCAGCTTGCGAACCTGGTACGAACGGCGGCGCATGCGCAGTGTCCTGGTAGTGGCGGGGCTGGAGGGAACCTAGCTGGCGGTCTTCAGGCCACCGCCGGCTGCGCCTGCCGCTCGGTGACGGCATTGAGGAATTTCACCGACGCCATCTCCAGGCTGTCGATCGTGTCCGTGGTCTTGGTCTGCAGCCAGGCATGGATCAGCAGCAGCGGCACGGCGGCCATAAGGCCGAAGGCCGTACAATTCATCGCCACCGAGATACTCGCCGACAGCAGGTTGGCTTTTTCCGCCGGATTGACCGTGGCCACCGCCGCAAAGGCGTTGATCAGGCCGATGACGGTGCCGAGCAATCCGAGCAGCGTCGCCAGATTGGCGAAAGTGGCGATGTAGTGCGTGCGCTTTTCGAGCCGCGGCACCACGTCCATGAGGCTCTCCTCCATGGCCTTCTCGATATCGTCGCGATTGCGCGCCGAGGATATGCGCGCGAGCCCATAACTCAGAATCTGACCGATCGCCGAAGGCGACTTGGCGGTCAGCTGCACTGCCTGGCGGAAATCGCCACGCTGCAGATACGGCACCAGCTCGTTCCAGAGCCCACGGTTACGCAACTGCACCAGCGTCAGATAGATGAAGCGCTCGAGCGCGATCGCGAGACCCGCGACCAGCACCACGGCGATCGGGTACATCATCTCGCCGCCGCCCTGAAAGAACCGAACTATGTGACTGAACATCGTGCTGACTCCCATTCCTGAACCCTATGATCCACCGAGATCACCAAACTAAAGTGACGCCATCGCGCAAAACCGCGATCTATTTCTCATCCTTCGACTCAGCCCCGCCGCCCGGGGGTCCGGCGGCGCCGGGTTGCGACTTGGCATCCGCCGCACCCGACTGCAACGCTGAGTAATAGCGGTTCTGGCGGCGAAATACGTCACGGTCGACGGGCGTGAGTGCCTCATCGAGCAGGCTGTTGGGGGGCTTCCCCGCAAACTCTCCAAGATCGGCCTTGCGCCACGGAACCACGTACATGACCTTCGGCAATTCGCGATTGCCGCTGATCTGGGTGGTATCCAGTTCAATTCGATCCTGCGATTTCGCGCCGGTCGCACCAGGCTGGGGCATTGCGGCCGCGCCCGTGCCAGGCTTCGCCCGCGGCACCACCGCGGCAGGCGCAGGCACCGCGGCGGGCGCTGGCACAGCGGTGGGCGCTGGCACAGCGGTGGGCGCTGGCACCGCGGTGGGCGCGGGGGGCGCAGCCGGGGCGGAGGTCTGAACGCCGGGTTCGAGGTCGGGCGTCTGGGCCATGGCTACCCCGAGGGACAGACTCGCCACTAATGTCATGGATCCTGCGATGCGCCATGCGCTCATGTCGCTCCTCCGTTGTTACCGGACGCCACCGGCGCAGATGCCGGGGCTTCGCTGGCGGGGGCATCGGGCGCCACCGCCTTGACTCCTGTCCTGGCGCGCAGTTCCGCGATCCAGCTGGCCACCGGTTTGTCCTCGCCGGACAACTCCTTGTAGCGCTCGAATTCAGGCAGCGCCGCCTTCGGATCGTCGAGATAAAGATCCAGCAGCACACCGAGATTGCAGTGCGCGTAGGGGTAGGCTTCATTGGCCGAGATGGCCCGGGCATAGGCCTCCCTGGCGTCCTTGAACTTTCCTTCCTGCCGCAACGTTACGCCAAGCTCGCTCCACGCTATCGCATTGGCGGATTCGATCGTGGTGGCACGGCGCAGCGCAGCTTCGGAATCGGCGAGCCTGCCCTGCGCTCGCGCCAGCAGGCCCAGATCGATCGCCGGCGCGGCATACCCCGGATACTGCAATTCGAACTGCTTGAGTTGCAGCTCGGCCTCGGTCTGTTCGCCGGCCGCCGCGCGCATGATGGCGTGCTGGTAATCGGCCTGCGCCGCCTCACCCGCGTTTCCGGGCGTGGTGGGTGCCGCGGCTGGCGGCGGCGCCAGCGCCGCAATCAAGGTCTCGCTGTGTTCAATCTTGGCGTAGCGCGCCGGCTTGAGCTTGGCCAGCGCATCGAAGCTCCGGCGTACCGACTCGTCGTACAGGCCATCGCTGGTGCGCCTGGCATTGAGCTCGTAGATCGATATGGCCTGTTCCTCGAACGGATACGCCTGCTCCTCGAGCAGCGTGTCGTACTGCTCGAGCTCATCGGACGATAGCTTCTTCGGCCGCTCCGAACTGATCAGATCGTGCGCCAGCGTTCGATAGAGTTCCGCGGTCTCGAAGGTCGCCGCGGTCGTGGTTTCGGCGACCTGATATGCCGCCACTTCCTTGTAAGCCTGGATGGCAGATTCCATGGCCTTCCTCTTCGCCACCAGTGACTGCTTGAGTGGCGCCACCAGCTTGATGCTGCGGAAGGCATCGCGGGCGGGCTCGGCCAGCGCGAGCTGCGCGCGCGCGGCCAGGTATTTGGTGCGATCGGTGCGGCCGCTGCCGGCGCTGGCATCGGCCCTGACGATTTCGTGCTGCCAGTAGCGTTGCCTTTCGACATCGCCCGACTTGACGGCCGCATCGAGCAGCCGCTGGCGCACCTCGATGGCATCGCCGACCGGCGTCGGATAGTCGCGCACCAGCCGCTCGAGCATCGCGGTGCTGCGCGCGCCGTCACCCGATTGCGCATACAGATCGGCCGCCTTGATCGTGGCCTCACGCACTACCGCGCGATCCTCTTTCTGATTCTCGGCGATGCGTTCGTACTGGGCGGCGGCCTGGCCCGCGTGGCCGCCCTGCTCGTACGCGACCGCTAGCTTACGATCGATGTCGGCTGCGTACTCGCTCTTGGGGTAGTCGCGACGGTAAGCCTCGAGCACCGCGATCGCCTGGTCCCACTGCTGCGCGATGATCAGCGAGGCGGCTGCGTCGTACTGCGCCGTGGCGATGATCTTCGAGCCGGGCGCCAGCTTGCCGACACGCAGAAAATCCTGTGCCGCGCCTGCCTGATCGCCCGCGGTACGCTTGGCATCGGCCTGCTTATAGACCGTCGCGGCGAGGCGCTCGGCGATATCGGCGCGTTCCGGATCGTTGGGTGCCGCAGCGCTGAGCGCGTGGGTAAAAGCGCTCTCCGCTGCGGCGTAGTCGGCCTGATTGAAACTGACCTGTCCGACGATGGTCCAGGCAATGCGTGCCTGGGCCGGCGTGACCGGCGGGGTACGCGCCAGCAACGTCTGAGCGGCCAGTGCGGCGCGCGGCTGATCGCCGGCGGAATACAGGTCCTGGGCCGCGTGCGTGAGCACCACGGCGCTCTCCGGGTGCTCGGGAAAGGTCTGCGCGAATTTCAGCCCGGAATCGGTGGCGCGCTGGTGCATGGCCGGGCGTGCCTCGGCCGCCAGCGTCTCCTCATATTTCTGGTAGGACACGAGCGCTGCGTAGGCGGCCTCCGCCGAGCGCGCGTTGCGCGGATAGTTGTAAGCGGTGCGCTCGTACTCGCTCGCCGCATCGGCATACTGCCGGCTCTCGAACAGGGCGTCGGCGAGCAGATAGTTGGTGGCGGCCGAATCCGGATCGTCGGGAAAGAAACTGAGGTAGTTGCGATACCAGTGGGCCGCGGCCGCGTAGTCCTCGGCCTTTTTGGTCTTCTGGGCAGTAGCGTGATAGTACTGCGCCACATCCTTCAGATTGACTTTGAGCTGTTCGATCACCTGCGGATAGTTGCCGTGCTGCCGCCCCTTCCAGAATGGCGAGTCGAAGCCGTATCGCTGCGCGTACTCGAGTTTGCCCTGCAGCATCAGATCCGCGAAGCCGCCCTTTCGATAGGCCTCGATGGCAGCCATGGAGAGCGCCGGTGCATGTTCGTCGACCGGATCCCGGCTCACGAAGGCGCGATAGGTGGTGGCGGCATCCTGGAAGCGCTGCTTGTCCACGTAAAGATCACCGAGACGCGAATAGAGCATCCAGGCGTAGGGCATGTGGCCGCGCCGAGCGACGAAATCATCCAGTGACTTTGCGCCATCGAGATAGGACAACGTGATGCTCATGACACGCAGCGTGTCCTCGGCAAGCTCGCGATCGGCGCGACCGAGCGTCTCCCAGGCGCGCGCGCGCGAAGCGTCGTGCGGATCGGTCAGCGTCAGATCCAGCAGATCGGCGAAGGACTTGAGACTCTCCTCGTTCAGGCCCTGCTTGAACTGCGACCAGCCTTGCTTGTAGAGGCTCTGGGCGTAGAAAGTCGACCCGTTGCGGCCGCGCGCCAGCACTGCCTCGTACGCGGCCTGTGCTTCCGGATAGCGGTGCGACGAAAAAAGAATCTCGCCGCGGCGGAACTGCACTTCGGCGGTGTCGCGCCCCTGCGGGTAGCGCGCGGCGATCGAGTCCAGGGTCGCGAGCGCCTGCGGCGCCTGGCCCGTGGTCTCGTAGGCGCGCGCAAGCTGGTAGAGCACCTGGTCGTTGCGCGGATAGTCTGGAAAGGCCTTGAGCAGCGTCGAATACAGGCGGATCGCCTCCGCGCCCTGCATGTCGATCTGTGTCACCTCGCTGGCCATGCGCTCGAGCTCGCCCGACTCGAGGTTCAGGTCGCCAAGACGGCGCAGGGCTTCGGCACGCAGCTTCGGATCGGCGTTCTGCATGTTGAGGAACGCACGATAGTTCTCCATCGCCTTGCTGGCACCACCGCTCTTGGCCGGCGCGGGGCTGACATCGACGGGCTTGTTGCTCAGATCGCCGATCGAAGGCGGGGGCGGCGGTTGATTCCTGGCGGCGGGCGCCATGGCTGGCAGCGCGGCGAGCAGCGCCGCGCACGCCTGAACCAGCGTGGTGCGTTGAATCCGCATCACTTGGTCTCCGGATTGCTCGCAGGCGCCGCATCGCCTGGCCCCTGATCGGCGCCACGGTCGTAGATGTCCGCCAGTGCGAAGCGTGCCTGCAACGCGTACGCGTCCAGTCGCTCCTTTTGCGCGCGCAGCTCCGATTCAGCCACATCGTCCAGGTACTGGCTCTGCTGTTGCGAGGTCTGCGCCAGACGATCGCGCATGGTTTGCACGCGCGCGGCCAGCGCGGCGATGCGCGCAGCGAATTCATCGGTGTCGTTCGGAACCGTGGAACGCGCCTGCTGCACGCGCACCCAGCGGTTCTGCAGCTCCTCCAGCGCCGCGTCGATCTCGCGCAGCACGTGCTGTTCCTGGTAGGCGCGGCCCTTGAAGCTGGCATCGAGCCGCCAATACAGCACGCCCTTGATCAGCCGCAGCTTGTCACGCGCCTCATCGCGCTCGAGCCCTGGCGGAAGAGCCGCAAATTGCTCATCGAGCCGCGCGACGGTAGCCCACTGCCCGCGCTCGTTGGGGCTGCCCAGCACCTCCACTTCATTGCCCGTCTCGGCCGCATCCAGCCGCGACGCGACGCTTGCGCGCGCGTTGCGCAACTGCGTTACCCGGTCACTCGCGAGCAGTGCATCGGCACGCGGCAATCGCTCGGCGTAGGCTCGCTGACGCGTATCCAGCATGGCGCCGAACGCATCCATGCTGTCGTCCCAGTGGCGCAGCGTACGCGTCAGGTACGCCATGTCGCGATAGTTCTTGAGGCCGGCCTGGAAGTCGTTGTCGGCGAGCACCGTGTACAGGTACCGCGACTGCGGCGAATCGGGCAGCGACTTGAGCTGCCAGAACCAGCCGTAGCGGGCATCCTTGTCCTCGCCGAGCAGGTCATCGAGCATGCGGCCTTCATGGATGTGCGCAATGGCAGTGTCCAGGCTGACCGATTCGTTGCCAAAGGACTGCAGCGCGCTCTCGTAATAGTCGGCCGATTGCGCACCGGCGTTGAGCTTGCTGAACGCGAAGGGCACGGCCAGATAGGACTCCTGCACCGCCGCATCGAGCAGATTGCGTCCGCGAAGCTCCAGCCAGGGCGTCAGCGCGCCGCGATAGTCCCCTTGCGCGGCGCGCGCCCAGCCATCGCCGAGCAGCGCACGGCTCGAATACGGTCCCGACAGGCGCACGCGCTCGAGCGGAACACGCGCCTTGTCGTTCTGATCAGCCTGCAGGTAGGCGAACCCCAGTGCGAGATTGGCCTTGTCGCGCAGGTTCAACATCTCGGCGCCGTGGACGTTGAGCGTGCCGACCTGCGTCAGGATCGGATCGGCCTCGGTCAGCCGCCCGGCGCGTACCAGCGCGACGCCCAGATTGAAACCCGCGTAGGCGCTCCAGTCTGCCGGGCCGTGCCAGCCACGCAGCAGCGCAATGGCATCATCAAAACGCTGCTGGCGCATGAGCGCATTCACCAGCAGGTGCACGCGCTCGGCTTCGAGTTCCGGGTCCAGAGTTCCCTGTATGTTTCCGACGGCCTGCTCGGCGCGATCGTAGTAGCCGCGCTCGTACCAGATCTTGGCCAGGTAGAACCAGGCGCGATTTCGCACGTCCACCGGCACATCGGCGGTCAGCAACCGCTGGAAGCGCTCGCCGGCTTCGTTGTGCATGCCGAGTTCCAGGTAGAGCCCGCCCGCCAGCAGATCTGCGTCATGCACATGATGCGGCATCAGCTGCCACTGGTTGAAGGCCTCGAGTTCCGTCAGCGCCTCGAATTCCTGCCCGGAATAGTATTGGAACAGCACCTCGCCGTAGTGCAGATCCTGCACGCGGATGCTCGGGAGCTTGTTGGGATCGGGTTTGCGCGCGGCCTGCGCCGGCGACAGGCAAAGCGCCGCTGTCAGCAGGCCGAGGGCGAGCCCACAGCTTCTACGGCCCATACGCGCCCTATTCCCAATCCTTGATTTCGAATTCGGGCTGCTGTGCGCGCTGGTGATCGGTGATCTTCAGCTCCAGATACTTGGCACCCACGCCCTTCTCGAAGCGAATATTGGCCGCGCGCCGGTAATCGCGATCGTGCAGACCCTTGCCGTTGAAGAACGCCAGCAGCTCGTGCTGGCCGGCCTTCAGATTGCCGACGTACAGTCGCTGCACGCCGCCCTTGAGCAGCGCCGAGACTTCGCGCGGCGTGTACAGATAGTTGCTGACCTCATTATTGTCGATCTTCAATTTGACTGAATCGAGGGCGAAGAAATCCCCGACATCCATCGACACGAACACGGCCACCTGTGTGTTAGCCGGGAAGAGCAGTTCTTCCTCGAGCACGAACAGGTCCTTGTTCAGATCGACGACGTCCTTCTTGAGGCCCTGGATCTGCTCATCCAGGGCTCGCGTGCCTGCCGCGGCATCGTTGTACGGGCTCGAAGCCGCGCCAGTCGCGGCGTTGGCTGGCGCGGGTGCGATCGCGGGCGCGGGCGCGGGCGCGGGCGGTGCCGCGCTGACGGAAACGGCCTGGGCTGCCAGCAGCAGCGGCCACAGCGCGCGTAAGAGGGAACGAAGCGTCGTGTTCATATTCATGGGCTACCTATCCGGTCATCGAGCAGCGCACGGATCTGCGCCACATAGGAGGGATCGCCGGCGCGGTCGTCGCTGTGCAAAAATCGCACGTGGCCTGCGCGATCGATCAATACGGTGGTCGGCAAGCGCTCGATGCCGTAGCTACGGCTGACACCCTTGGTGTTGTCGAGCAGCAACGGAAACGATGCGGCATGGGCATGCGCGTAGTCGATTGCGCGTTGCTGGTCGTCCTCCACGCTCACGCCCAGCACGATGAGGCCCGCGGAGCGGTAGGTACCGTAGTAGCGGTCCATGGCCGTCAATTGGGCAGCGCAGTCGCTGCACCGGCTGCTCCAGAACGAGATCACGACCGGCTGACCGCGGAACTCGGACAGCCGCACATTGCTGCCGGCAACGGCCGGCAACACGAAATCAGGCGCCGGCTGACCGATCAGTCCACTTGGGGCGGACGGTGCGGCAAGCGCTGTAGTCGCGCCAATGACGATGGCCACGATCATCAGTGCTGCGATTGATCGACACGATGGATGCTCTGCCCGCACTCGCTCTGTCTCCGGCTGCAACGATCTACGGTGACGATTTAACATTATCCGACAATCGTCTGCACAGGGTTTGAGATCCCGTCCACAGACTGGCAACGCGATACTCGCCCTGAGAGGTCAATGTCGAGCACGCCGGCATCCGCGACCGTGTCGCGCCGACGTGCGTTGAACCGACGCTCGCGGGACCGATTAGCGAATCGGAGCCAGAGCGATCAGTGCGTCGTAGGCACTTGCACTGCCAAGACCGGTTCCGAGACCGCTGGCCCATTGCAGCGTCTGGAACGCGCCTGCCTTGTTATGCAGCGCCAGATAATTAAGGACCACCGTCTCGGCCAGCAGGTTGACGGCATTGGCACCCGGACTCGAGGTCGTGTTGACGTTGCCGTCGCTGGTGTAATTGCCGATCTGATTGCTGATGGTCGTCGGTCGCCCGTTCGGGTTGTAAACCAGGAAGAACGTGGCGGCGGTGGTCTGGTTATCCGACGTCCAGACCCCCTTGCCGCGTCCGCCCGCGGAGCTGTCGATCATGCCGCTGGATACCACCGAGCCGTCGGTGAACACGTAGATCATGAGCGGCTGCCCCATGCGCGCTGCGTACTCGAGGCAGGCGCCGATGCACTGACCCGCTTCCAGGTCGCGCATTTCGCCGGTTGCCCGATCGCCAGTGTGATAGTCGTAGCCGCCGAGCTCGACCGTGCCGGCTGACGCGTAACCATTGACGACCATCTTCATGACGGCGGCCGTCGCCTGGAAATTGGAATCGGCCTGGTACTCGGCGGTCGTGAAAATGCCGCCCGGACCGACGATCTTGGTATCGAGATCAGGATTCAGCGTCGTGCTCGCGTTTCCGTAGCGATCCACCTGGTCGGCCGCGCCGACGTATCCGCACTGCACAAGATCTTTAACGACCGCATCCTGGGCACCCATCATCGTATTGACCGCACCGAGCTTGTTGGCACTGATGCGCTCGATGGACTCGAGCACCAGGGTGGCATCACCCTGGCTGAGCAGACCGACGAGCTGGCCGGTGCTCACCAGGCCGGTCACGTCCGAAGCCTGCGAAACCTTGGTGGGCGGAACCGAGGGATCGATCATGTACGAGGGCGCCATCGAGTTACCGCCCGAGGTCGAGCTTTCGGTGCCGATCAGCGCCAGCAGATCGCCCTTGTTGCCCGCGGGCGGTGTGAGCGCTGCGTAACCCGACGAGTAAATGCCGTACATCGGATTGTGCGGATTGTCGCCGGTATCGTTCTCGCTCATGGCCGGCATGACCGCGCCATTGACGTTGGCAGCGGTGCCGACCGCGATGCGCTGCTTGATACCGCGCAGATAGGCGCTGTCGCTGTGGAAGGAGAGTCCCAGGGTCTGGTCGATGAAGTTACCGGCGCCGGCCGAGGCATTCGGAATCATGTTGCCGGGCAGTCCCAGGCGGTTGTAGCCGGCTGTGGACAGAAAATCATGCTGGCCGCCAGAACCGCCGACCAGCACGTTCGACCCGGCGATGTTGCCGCCTCCTGCCAGGTCGAAGCAGATGAAGGGAATCATGCCCGAACCCACGGTGATGTCGCAGGGCGAGATCTTGAGCGCCTGGATATCGGCCGCCAGCGTTGCATAGGCCTTGCGGGGATCGGCGAACATGCTGAACAGGGAGAAACCCGCCACCGTGGCCGAGGCGCGCATGAAGCCCTGCGACATGAACTCGCGCCGTGTGACCGGCCGGCGATGGTTGGCATGTCGCAGCGGATCGTTTAACCCTAAGGGAGCCTTGCGTCGAAATTTCATGGCTATCGCCTCGCTCTGAATTCTTACTTGATCAGCGTCGTGCCGCTGCCGAGCACGGCCGCGCAGACGGCCTTGGTAATGGTCTGCGTACGCGTCGGGGTCTGCACGCAGGTCGGATCGCTGGCGTTGCAGTTCACGAGCTGCGTCATCAGGCTGTAGAGCTCAGTACGAATCTGCGAATCCGTCGGCTGAGTTGCCAGACCCGCACCGACCGCCGGGCTGTTGATCAATGGTGTGATCACCAGATCCATGCCGGCGTCGGTGCCGAAGGCCTGTGCCGGGTTCTGATTGAGGTTCAGGCCCGGGAAGAAGGACTGTGCCAGCGACGGAGTGCTCACCAGCGCGCTGCAATACTGGATGGCGAGCTGCGAGATGCCGATTTCCTGCGAGGGCAGGAAGCCCAGGAAGTTCGGCGTCGTCGGCAGCTGTTGCTCGACCGTCTGGTACGTGGTGTTGACCGCAGCGAGGCCCGGCGACACGCCTGTGATGGCGGCAAACGAGGCGTTGAGCTCGTCATAGACATGCAGACCGATGTCGGGCGACGCGGCCAGGTCGGTCGGTGCCGGGGCCGATGGCGGCGTGTTGGCACGCACGTGTGTATGCGTGCCGATCTGGTCGAAGTCGACGAAGAACAGGTCCGAGTTGGGGCCCAGCTGCATCGGAATGATAGTGCCCACGCTCGAGAGCAGCTGCCCGCTGGTCGGCGAGTAATTGGCATCCGTGACCGAGATGTTGAGCGTGCTGTACGCCTGCCCGACGGGCACCTCCTGGCCGTTCATGCCCAGGTACAGGCCCTGGATCGGAATTGTGCCCACCGTGGCCTTCGGATTCAGGCTGATAAAGGTCGGCTTGTCGAACAGGTAGCTGTAGTTGTCGTACTGGCTGGCCGTGAACATGATGTAGCTCTGCGACACCCCGGTCAGCGCGCTGACGTCGAACAGCAGGTAGAACAGCTGGCCGACGCCGGCGGCGTAGTTCTGCTGTATCTGGGAAATCGTCAGCGCCTTGTTGTGGACGGCGGCAAAGCGGATCTCACCCTGCCAGGGACGATCGTTCGAGGTCTCGTTGCCGAGCAGGAAGGCAAAGGTATTGTCCCAGTTGCCGAGCGTGCCGCCCTTGGACGTATCGATGTCGCCGGTGAAGACCCCGTTGACGAATAGCTGGCGGCCATGCGTCGGGTCGTATGTGAGCACCAGGTGCTGCAACGCCGCCTGCGCGTTCATGTTGGCCGCTGCCGTGGTCAGCGGCGGTGCACCGTTCGAATCGGTGACCGTGCTGCGCCCATAGGCCTGGTACTGCATCGCATCCTGCGCCAGCGTGAAGTTACGCAACGAGGCGCCGCCCGAATAGCCGCCCATGAAGGCGGCGGTCTGCGTCACGTTGGCCGGTGCCGCCCACAGTTCGAGCGAGTACTGGCCGTTGTTGGCGATCGAGTTGTAGATCTTGCTGCTGGTCGCAGTCGAACCCTGCGCTTTCGCGCCGCCGGTGCCGAAGATCAATCCCCAGGCACTGTCCCAGCTGGTATTGCCGGAGATCGTCAGGTTGATGGCGGGATCCACGCCGCTGGTATCGAAGGCCGTGGTGCCCGTACCTTCCTTGAACATCCAGCGTGCGATGATATCGCCATCGAAGCGGTTGTTGCCCGAGGCAACGGTACCGGCATACAAAGTCAGTGCGCGCGAAACGACCAGCGAAGGATCGACCGGCGTGACGGCGACCCCATTCGCAAAGGCCTGTATGGCGGACAGCATGCGCGCCGCGCTGCCGGCACAGTCGACCGGGCCGCCGGGCGTGGTAGCCCAGCAGTTGTGCGACTCGGTGGCCAGGCGTACATAGAAGCGCGATAGCGCCGGCGTGTTGAGATTGATCTTCGCCTGTGCCGCCGCGTAAGCCTGATCGACGTTGCTGCTGGCGAAGTACGGCGACTGCGGCACCGTCGCACTCGGCGAATGGCAGCGCGAGCAGAACATGCTCAGCAGCGGATAGACGGTGCTGGAGAACAGCGTGGAATCGGCGGGGAACTGCTTGGTCGGACCCACCGCCTGATCGACCGGTGCGGTGAGCGAAATCTGGGTCGAACCCGCGGCGCCACCCGCGCCGCCACCGGCCCAGTTCTGAATCCAGGTGGTGAGAATGTCGGCGCAGGCCGAAGGGCTGGAGAGCCAGCAATTGTGGCCGCCACTGACCTTCACGACCATCGTGGACTGATCCGGCTGCGTCAGATTGACGACCGTCAGTGCAGCGCTATAGGCCAGATTCACATCATCCGAGCGTGCGAACATCGGCGACTGGCCGCCGGCTTTGTGACAGCCGCCGCAGCGCGAGGCCATGTTGATGTTCTGCCAGAGGTTGACCTTGAACGACTCGACGTCGGCCGAGATCGGGGCCGGACCTGCGTAGACCGAGGCCGCCGCGGTGGTGGTGTCCGCGTTCGGTGTCGTGGGCGCGCCGCCGGTACAGGCGACCAGCGCCAGCAACGCGAGCGGCAGCGACAGGTTCAGCAGACGGAACAGGGTTCGGTTCACGGTAGTCTCCGGAATTGAGGAATTGGTTTGCACCTAGTTCCCCATGCAGTAAACCGCGGTCTGAGCAAAGACCTGCTTCATGTTGTAGCCGCCGGACTGAAAGTCCTGCGTGATCTGCGCCGCAGCGCTGCGATCCGCCGCATTGCTGGGCGGCCGCAGACAGATCGCCTGGAACACCTTCTGGACCTGGCAGTTGGCGAACGCCTGGCTGTTGGCGAGTTCCTGTCCGAGCGACTTGGCACCATTGCCGCTGCCCGGAAGCGAGCTGCTCCAGCCGAGCAGCGCATTCGGTCCCGTGCGCCAGCGGTTGTTCCATGAGTCGTCGGGGGTCACGAAGCCGTACGGAAAATTGCCGGTGTTGATGTGGTACTTCGCCTGTGTCTGTCCGGGCGTGTAGACCAGCTGCAGCGCGGTCGGGTCATAGTTGTAGTAGGCAAACGCCTGCACCATCGGATCCATGGCGGCATGGCAGCCGATGCAGTTGTTGAGGAACACGCGGCTATCGCCGCCCGGGGACCGGCTCACGTCCTGGCGGATGCGATCCGGCGGCCGCGTGGTGTCCATCACCTGCGGCATGTCGTTGCACAGGTAGTTGATCATGGTGAAGCGGAACATCGCGCGGTTGGTTCCCGCTATGAAGAACGCGGCCGCGGCCGCCTCGGTAGTGATCACGCCGGCAGTGGCCGCGGACGGAATGCCCGTCAGCGAGGACTGCGTCGTTTGCACCAGCGCCGATTTCAGATCGACACCGTTATTGTCGAGATACAGATAGTGATTATTGTTCGAGGGCGAGTAAGCCGGAGCACCGCTGGCGTTGCCGACGTAGAGAATGTCCGCCGACAGCACGGTATTGAACGGCACGTTGTCGCGAATCATGCCGATGACCGTGGCGGTGTAGTCGTTCAGCGGCACGAAGGCCGACTGAGCGCGATTGGTCGCCGGCGCAATGAAGTTGCGCAGCGTCACGTTGTAGAAGCCGCTGTTGGTCATGGCCAGCTGCGCCGCGGCCGCTGCATTGTTCTGTGTGATCAGGGCCGACATCTGCGCCAGCACGCTGGCGCTGGGCGGCACGCCGGCGAGTCGGTTGTGCATGCGCACCGCCTGCTCGTTCGGGCCTGCCACGAGCGGTATCAATGGCTGCATGCCAAGCAGCACCGCGAGCATCACGCTCGTCGTGCGCCGCGCCGCACCTTCGCTCCCTGTGACTGTTCTCATCTCGTCGCTCCCGGTGCAAAATGGCTTTGCACGCTGCGAATGACTATACGCAGCGGATCGTTGACTAGTAATGTCTCAAAGCACAGACATCGGCGTTGATTACGTATCAAGGTTTATTCTTCGAAGTGCATGGCCTGCTCAAAGTGAGACCAACATCACATCGCAACTACGCACCAAAGAATGAATCTGTCGTTGAAGCTTCATTGGAGTTCGCAAGGTAATGAGATGTGAACTGCGCACGCTGGGACTAGTGCTCGCGGCAGCGGTCGTTGCTGCTTGCAGCAGCCGCGGCAATCTCTCCATTGGCAGCGGCCAGTCGTCATCCGGCCAGAACGTCGATTTCGCCATCGCCTACATCAAGCGCAATATTCCGGCCGGCAACACCACCGCCGACACCACCGCACTCGCACAACTTCGCGCCAAGGACGATGTCACGCTGCCGCGAAACTTCTGGAGCCAGGCGGACGTCTACGTGCGCAGCGCCGCGAATTCGCAAGGAGTCGAGACCAACATCACCGCCAGCGTCACCTCGCAGGTGACCGGAATGCAATTCTGGGATGTGAAGGATCTGGATGTATCGGCCGATGGCAAGCTGCTGATCTTCGCCATGCGCGGCCCGGTCGATCCCAATCAGAAGGACTTCGAGTCCCCGACCTGGCACATATGGCAATACACGGTCGCCGGCGCCACGCTGACGCAGCTCACTGGGGGCAGCATCGACACGCAGCCGACTGCCAACGATGTGAGCCCGCACTACCTGAGCGACGGGCGCGTGGTGTTCTCATCGACGCGCCAGACCGAGTCGCGTGAGGTACTCATCAACGAGGGCGGCATCGGCGAGAATGTGCAGCCGTTCGAAGCGCAGACGGAGTCGATGAACACCTCCGACTTCGTGCTGCACGTCATGAACGCCGACGGCACGGGCATCCACCAGATCTCCTTCAACCCGAGTCACGACATCGACTCCTACCTGCTGCCCAATGGCCGCGTGCTGTACAGCCGCTGGGACAATACGCCGGGCCGCACGGGCGGCAGCGCCATCCATTTGTATAGCGTCAATCCCGACGGCACCGACGTGGAACTGCTCTACGGTGCCCAGAGCCATACGACCAGCAGCACCAATCCGTCCGATGGCTCTGGCTGTCCTGCCGGGCTTACCTGCGCGGTGCAGTTCGTGAATACGCGGCCGCTGCAGAACGGGCGCATGCTGGCGCTGACGCGACCGATTGCCGATGCCGACTTCGGCGGCAATCTCCAGATCATCGACACCAACAACTATGTCGAGAACAATCAGTCCGCGCCGGACACCGGTTATCCCACATCGAGCTCGGCCGAGCAGCCGGCCACGCAGAATGACGTGCGCACGCAGACGGCCAACGGCGTGCCCGTCCCTTCCCCCGGCGGCCGGTTCAACTCGGCGTTTCCGCTTTGGGACGGCACCAACCGCGTGCTCGTCAGCTGGAACCAGTGCCGGCTGATGGATGCGACCGGCAAGCTGCTGCCCTGCACTTCCGCCAACCTGTCGCTCGCCGGGCAGTCAAATACGACCCTGACATTGGCGCCCCCGCTTTACAGCGCCTGGCTGCTCGACTTCAACGACAGCACGCTCAAGCCGGTGTTATCCCCGGTCGAGGGCGTCATGGTCAGCGACATCGTTTCGCTGCAGCCGCGCACCGTAGCCTGCACCACCAACGCCAGCTGCCCGGTCGACAGCGTGCCGCCGATCAGCTTCGACCCGGCCTTTGGCATCCTCGACATCCGCAGCGTCTATGACCGCGACGGTGTAGCGGCGGGGTTGGGTGCCAATGCGGATCTGTCGGCAGTGGCGATCGCCAATGCCGCCAGCCGTCCGGCGCGCTTCCTGCGCATCGAAAAGGCGGTGGTTTTCGGTGATCCCGATCTCAAGGATGGCTTCCCGAAGTTCGACCAGGGCCTCTCCCTCAATGGGTCGGTCGGCTATATGCGGCAGATCCTCGGCTATGTTCCCATCGAACCTGATGGCTCCGTTCGTGTCATGGTGCCGGCCGAAGTCGCCTTCCAGATCACGGTGCTCGATGCCAATGGCCGCGCACTGCCCGGATTTCCGCGCCACCGCTCGTGGCTGACGGTGCAACCGGGCGAAGTGCTCCATTGCAACGGCTGCCACACGCCGCAAGCCGCCAACGTCGTCACAGGCGCGGACGGCGTATCTGTGGAAGTGAGCGGCCGGTCGCACGGACGCGCGAATCTTTTCACCGCCCTCAACGAGGGACAGTCCGCGACCTTCGATGCCGCGGGCAACGGTACCGTGGCCACGATGAGCCAGTGCGCCGGCAGCACAATGGCCGAGGAACTGGTCGGCGCCACGAGCTGCAATGCCAATCCAATGGCCCCTTTCAGCGCGGCGAGCCTCAGCGGCGATGTGGTGTTCAACGATGCATGGGGCGATGGCAATACCAATCCCACTGGCCCGAATGCGCCCATCTCTTTTACTTACGGTGCCTTGACGAGCAACCTGCCGATAGTGCCATCCTGCCAGGCGGTGTGGTCGGGCTATTGCCTGAGCATCATCGACTATCCGACGATCATCAACCCGCTCTGGAGCCTCACGCGCGGCAGCATCGCGGTCGATCCGCGCGGAGCGAACACCTGTACCAACTGTCACACCTCCACGCGTACGACTGTGGTTGGCGCCGCCACGGTGCCCGTGCCACCGGATGGGAACCTGCAGCTTGACGCCGATCCTGCGCAAAGCGCGACCGCGCAGGACCGCGCGTATACGCAACTGGTCGGCTCTCACGACGTTCTTTCACTCAACGCCACCAATCAATTGGTAGACTCCGGGGTGGCAGTACCCGGATCGATGGTTCCCGGCAACGCCAACGCGTCGTGCTTTTTCCTGACGCTCGAGGGCGTGAAGATGGGCTGCAGCGTCACGGGGACGGTGAACCATGCCGGATTTATGACCGCTGCGGAGCTGCGGCTCTTGTCAGAGTGGGTGGATATTGGAGCGCAGTATTACAACAACCCCTTCGACGCGCCGCTGGCCAACTAAGGTCGCTCCTCTGATCGTTGCCGCCCTCCTCGCGCTGCTGGCGGCGGTGCCGGCGAGCGCGCGCGATTACCTGCAGCTGTTCGTGGCTCAGCCCTACCTGGAGCTCCATACCGGCCCCGGCCGCGGCTATCCCGTGGCCCAGGTGGTCGCACGCGGCGAGGCCTTCGATGTTCTGATGCGGCGTACTGAATGGTTCAAGGTGCGTACCGAGCGCGGCGTCGAGGGCTGGGCATATGAAGGCGATCTGATGCTGACGACGCTGGCGGACGGCACCCCGTTCACGATCAATCTCGGCGATCGCGCGGGTTTCGCCTCGCATCGCTGGGAAAGCGGCGCCTTCGGCGGGGCCTACGCGGGCGCCACGCTGATCTCGGCCTACCAGGCGCTGTCGTTGACCGACAACCTGAAGGTAGAGGTGTCCGCATCGCAATTCCTGGGCAATCTTTCCAACGGTTACCTGATCGATGTCGGATTCAGCCATGTTTTCATGCCTGAGTGGCGCTTCTCACCCTTCGTGACCCTGGGAGGCGGCTATGAACATGTGGAACCCAAGCCGACCCTGGCCCAGGCGCTGAGCGCGAACAACCAGACCGCCTATGTCGGGGTGGGTGTGCGCTATTACCTTGGCCGGCGACTGTTTTTGCGCGGAGAATTGCGCGGTCACGAGGTTTTCACGAACCAGAACAGCAACGAGGTCAAGAACGAATGGAAATTCGGCTTTGCATTCTTTTACTGAGCTTCGTTGCGCTCGGTAGCAGCGGCTGCTCGGTCTTTCACCGCCATCCCAAGCCGGATCAGGGCGCCGAGGCGGACTCGAACTCCGAGTCGATGCCGGACGCCGATGCCCCGCCGCCCAGCGTGATCGAGCCGCAGGTGGAGCGCCGCACCGTCAAGGTGCCCACGATCCATCCGAGCAATGTCGAGCTGGGCGCCTATTACGGCGAGCTATCCATCCAGGACTTCGGTGCGCAACCCGTCGCCGGCGTGCGACTGGATTACCACATCAGCGAGGATTTCTTCGCCGAAGCCACCTATGGACGCGCCAAGGCAGGCTTCACGAGCTTCGAGACGCTGAGCAACATCCAGCTCATTTCCGATGCTGAGAGGCGCTTCACGTATTACAACCTCTCACTGGGCTACAACTTGCTGCCGGGCGAGGTCTTCATTGGTCGCAATCTCGCCATGACCAGCGCGTTCTATATGATTGGCGGTATAGGCGCCGTCAAATTCGCCGGTGATCAGAACTTCACCGTCAATTTTGGCGCCGGGTTCAGAGTGCTGCCGACGGACTGGCTGGCCTTGCATATCGACGTGCAGGACCTGGTATTCAGATCCGACGTCACGGGCACGGAAGAGCTGAAGAACAATCTTCAGGCCACCATCGGTGCGACCGTTTTCTTCTAAGCAATGGAGACGGACATGAAATTGACCGCACAGCCGCATCGAATCGCGCTCGCAATGCGCCTGCTGGGCTGCGGCCTGGCGGCGGCGTTGAGCTTGTCTGCTTCGGCGGCCTCCATCGCTCCGGGTGCGGCAGCGCCAGGCTTCCAGCTCCACTCCGCGGCCAGCACGGACCTCTCGCTGGGCGATCTGAAGGGCCAGGTTGTGCTCATCAATTTCTGGGCCAGTTGGTGTGGCCCGTGCCGGCAGGAAATGCCGGTGCTCGAACAGCTATATAAGAAGTACAAGGCAGCCGGCTTCACGCTGCTGGGCGTCAACGTTGAGCCCAAGTCGGCCGACGCCGTGGGCTTCCTCAAAACCACACCCGTATCCTTTCCGATCCTTTTCGATCCCGACAGCAAGGTCAGCCAGTTGTACGAAGTATCGGGGATGCCGAGCACGGTGATTCTCGACCGCAGCGGCAAGGTGCGCTATATCCATCACGGCTACAAGCCGGGTGAGGAGAGCGAGTACCAGGACCAGATCCGATTGCTGGTACGGGAGTAAGCGTGTTCGCGAATCTGCCTCGCACGTTCCGCTTGGGGCTGGCCGCCTCGGTGGCGGCCATGCTGCTGTCGGCCTGTTCAATCCAGCCCTGGGTCAAGCCGTACGAGCGCGAACATCTGGCCGATCCCATCATGTCCTTCGATCGCAACCCGGTATCCGACGTCTACCTCGACCATGTCTTCGAAGTGCGCGAAGGCGCCCGTGGGGCGACCGGCAGCGTCGGCGGCGGTTGCGGCTGCAATTAAATGACCGGACGGCGCGGCATTAGGGCCCGGACACTGATGGCGGCGCTGTTTGCGCTCGCCGCGGTAGGGCGGGCGGCGGTGCTGCCGGACGATCGCGCCGATTTGCTCTGGCACGACTGGCAGGGCGGTGGCGTCACCGTGGATGGTCCCTCGATCCTGGTGCGCAAGTCGGTCAACGATTCGCTGTCCTTCGCGGCCAACTACTACGTCGACATGATTTCCAGCGCCTCGGTCGATGTGCTTTCGACCGCAAGTCCGTACAAGGAAAAGCGCACGCAGGGCAGCATCAGCGCCGATTACCTGCACGGCAGCACCACCTACAGCTTAGGGTTCATTCAGAGTCACGAACCCGACTACCGGGCGAACACTGGCTTTTTCTCGGTCAGCCAGTCCATGTTCGGCGATCTGACGACCATATCGTTCGGCTATACGCGCGGCTGGGACAAGGTGGGCGAGGATAGCTATCTTAACGGACGCTATGCAGACGGCGGACGCATTACGACCTGGGTCGGCGATGCCGATCACCGCAACTGGCAGGCGAGCATCTCCCAGATCCTGACGCGCAACCTGCTCATGAGCCTGAACGTCGAGACCGACGAGAGCGACGGTTACCTGCAAAGCCCATATCGCACGGCGCGCTACATAGACCCTGAGGGCCTGGTGCAGACCGAGGCGCAGGTGACCCCCAATACCCGCACCGGTAACGCCGCGTCACTGCAGCTGAAATACTACCTGCCCTGGCACGCGGCGCTGGACGGCAACTACCGCCTCTATCACGACACCTGGGGCATCCTCGCTCACACGATCGGCGCCGGCTATACACAGCCGATTTCCACTTCCTGGACGCTCAACGGCACCGCCCGCTACTACAAACAGGGTGCCGCCACCTTTTATGGGGACCTGTTCCCGTTCGAGGACTCGCAGAATTTCATGTCGCGGGACCGCGAACTGGCCCAATATCATGATCTGACGCTGGGATTGGGCGCGAGCTGGCAATTCCACCCCTCGTGGCCTCGCTGGATCGAAAAGGGCACGCTGAACTTCAGTTACAACCGCATGCACATCGCCTACAACGACTTCCACAACTACACGGTAGGCGGTGGCACGGAGGGTGTGCCGCTCTACGCTTACGACGCCAACGTCACTCAGTTCTTTATTTCCTTGTGGTACTGAACCATTATTCGCCTCCTTGAACCAATCGCAGCGGAGGCGATTCATGAACCGATACTCTTCCCTGGGCACCCAGCTCGGTGCCATTGCATTGTTTGCGCTGCTGCCAGGCGCTTTTACGCAGGCGGCCGAATCAGGGCGAGAGGAGGCGCGGCTGATCACAGCCACCGAAGTACTCGATGAGCTGCGCGCGACGCCGGACCAGAACGTACCGGACTGGCTCATGCAGCGCGCCTATGGCGTCGCGGTAATCCCCGAGGTCATCAAGGCGGCCTTCGTGTTCGGCGGGCGCCATGGCAACGGGGTTTTGACCGTGCGCGATGCCTCCGGGCGGTTCAGCAACCCGATCTTCGTGACGCTTACCGGTGGCAGCGTCGGCTGGCAGGTGGGCGCCACCTCGACCGATGTGGTTCTCGTCTTCGCGACGGCGCGCAGCGTCGAAAACTTCGCTCGGGGTAAATTCACGCTGGGTGCCGACGCATCGGTGGCCGCCGGGCCCGTGGGCCGCCAGGGCGAAGCTTCCGCCGGCATCAATGCGGAGATCTACTCCTACTCGCGCTCGCGCGGGCTGTTTGCCGGCGTGGCGCTCGACGGCACGGTAGTCGCCTTCGATAGCCATGCCAACGACGCCTACTACCACAGCAACGAGGTCACCACCACGGAGATCACCGGGGGGAAGGTGACTTCGAATGCGGAATCCACGCGGCGATTCCTGGCCTCAGTGGCAGCCAGCGCCAATGGCGGCGCCACCGGCCCGGGCTCGAGCAGTACTCCTGCCCCGGCTGCCCCGGCCGCGGCGGCCCCCGCACCGGCTCCGACGAGCTCGGGCGTGAAGACCTATCCGATGGAAGACGCGCAGCCCGGGACCGAACCGAAGTAAGCCGCGGCATCGCGGCTCACAGCAGCGCGTTGATCCACGGCACGGTCGCCAGGGACAGCACAATCCCGATGCCGAGCACCGAGCCCGCGAGTGCGGGCTCGAGCTGGTGCTGATCTGCCAGTATGGCGGCCGAGACCATCGGTGGCATGGCGGCCTGCAGAACGCCGACTACCAGCACGAGGCCGGTGACACCACTGATTGTACCCAACAGGTAGCACAATGCCGGTGCGAGCAGCAGCTTCCAGCCGATGCCGTAGCCGATGGCCGCCAGGCTCGATCGCGGCAATATCAGCCGCTGCTGCAGGCCCACCGAGAACAATGCCAGTGGCGTCAGCGTCGTGGCCAGACGCGCACAGATCGCATGCAGCCACGGTAACGGATCGCCGGCCAGCGCCAGCGCGATGCCTGCCATCAGAGCGAGGAACGCGGGGAACAGCGCGATCTGGCGCACGATCCGCCACGGCCGCATCTCCCCTCCGGCGTAGATGACCGTCAGCGCAACGCCGCCGACCGTCAGAGCCGTGAAGCAGCCGGTCTGATCGCCAATGACTGCCAGTGCGAGACCGGCTTTTCCGCGCAGCGCCTCGATCATCGGGTAACCCACCAGCGCGGTGTTGCCCAGACCCCCGACCAGAGACAGGGCGCCGATGCGCGCAGGCGTCCAGCCTAAATGTCGGCCCAGCAGCGCGAACAGCAACGCCGCGCCCAGGAATACCAGCCAGTTGGCCGCCATCAGGAACCAGAATTGCGGTTCGAAGTGAATGCGGGGGACCAGATCGAGCACCATCGAGGGCAGCGCGATATAGATGACCCACCAGTTGAGCGAGGTGGCCAAAGTCGCTGGCGGGCGCACGGTGTGTGCGATCACGACGCCCAGTGCAAGACAGACGAACAGCAGCGCGAGGCCGGTCATGCTGGGGGGCATGCATGCCAGTATAGGCGCGACCAAAGGCGTCACGAGCAGGGCATTTTCCGCTAGCATCGCGCACTCGGCCCGCCCGGGCCCCGAAGGAACCCGCGACCCGATGGCGACGCTGGCGCTGCAGGCATCCCATTTGTGCAAGCGCTACGGCGAACTCAGCGCCGTGGAAGATGTGTCCTTTCAGGTTCGCCACGGCGAAATACTCGGTCTGCTCGGACCTAACGGCGCCGGCAAAACCACGACGATCAACATGGTCCTCGGCATTTTGCAGCCCAGTGCGGGTAGCGTGGAAATTGAGGGGATCGACATCGCGCGGCACCGATCGCGGGCGATGGCGCACACCAACTTCGCCGCCGTCTACGCAACGATGCCGGGCAACCTCACCGTCCATCAGAACCTGCGCTTCTTCGGCCTGCTCTACAACGTCGCCGGATTGAACGCGCGCATCGAAACGCTGCTGGCGGAACTCGATCTGGCGCACCTGCGCAATACACGCAGCGGCGTGCTGTCCTCGGGCGAGCAGACGCGCCTGGCGCTGGCCAAGGCGTTGCTCAATGAGCCCCGGCTGTTGCTGCTCGACGAACCCACTGCCTCGCTCGACCCCTCGGCGGCGGATCTGATCCGAGGACGCATACGCGCCATGGCCGCAACTGGCCGGTGCGGAATCCTGTGGACCTCGCACAACATGTACGAGGTCCAGGAAACCTGCCATCGGGTGCTGTTCGTCTCGCGCGGCAGGATCCTGCTCGAAGGCGATCCAAAGGCGCTGCCACAGCAGCACGGGGCCGCAACCCTCGAGGAACTGTTCATACGACTGGCTCGCGAGCCGCTCGCGCAACCGGGACCCGCATCGTGAAGTTGCGCCCGATCGCGGCCGTCGCGCTGCGGCAGATCTACCTGATGCGCAGCAGTCCGGTACGGATCATGCCGATGGTCGCCTGGGTGGCGGTCGACATCGTGCTGTGGGGTTTCATCGCGCGTTATCTGAACGGCGTGGCCGCGGCTCGCGTCAATTTCACCGCCAGCCTGCTGGGCGCGGTGCTGTTCTGGGATTTCTTCTCGCGCGTCATGCAGGGCGTCACCATGGCCTTTTTCGAGGACATCTGGTCGCGCAACCTGATCAACGTATTCGCCTCGCCGATGCTGATTTCCGAGTATCTGGCCGGACTTGTCCTGACCGGCGTCACCACCAGCTTCATCGGACTCATCGTCATGCTCATCATTGCCGGAGCGGTGTTCGGGTTGCAGTTCGTGGCGCTCGGGATGCTGCTGGTGCCGTTCCTGCTGGTGCTGTTCCTGTTCGGCATTGCGCTCGGCGTGCTCGCCAGCGCAATGGTGCTGCGCCTGGGGCCAGCCTCTGAATGGCTGGTATGGCCGATCCCGGCATTGCTCTCGCCGTTCGTCGGCGTGTTCTACCCGCTCTCGACCCTGCCGAGCTGGATGCGCGGTGTCGGTCATCTGCTGCCCCCCTCCTATGTGTTCGAGGACATGCGCGCGGTGGTCGCGGGCCAAAGCATCGACATCGCCACGCTCTTCATCAGCATCGCGCTCGCTGCGCTGTACGTGCTGCTGGCCTGCCTGTTGTTCGCGGCCGTGCATCGCTACACGGTGCGCAGCGGATTGCTGGCCCGCTACAGCGCGGAGAGCGTTTCCTGAGCGATGAACAATTTCACGCTCTACCTGATCACGACGCTGATCTGGGGTTCCACCTGGCTGCTCATCAAATTTCAGCTGGGGCTGGTACCGCCCGTCGTGTCGGTGGCATGGCGGTTCGCACTGGCGGCGCTGATGCTGGCCGCCTATGCGCTGGCGCGAGGCCGGACATTGCGATTCCCGCGGGCCGACCATGGCTGGATCGCGCTGCAGGGTCTGCTGCTGTTCGGTCTCAACTACATTGGCGTTTACCTGTCTGAACAGTACCTGACCTCGGGACTGGTCGCGGTGGTGTTCTCGCTGGTGGTATTCCTCAATGCGCTCGGCTTGCGAGTCTTCTTCGGGCTGCCGATCCGGCCGAGCGCGATCCTTGCCGCAACGCTCGGCGTGGCCGGCGTAGCGCTGATTTTTGGGCGCGAACTGCTGACGGTGTCGGGCGGCGGCGATGAGTTGCGCGGCCTGCTGTTCGCGCTTGGCGCAACCCTGGTCGCCTCGCTCGGCAATATGGTCGCCACGCGCAATTATCGTCGCGGCATGCCGGTGCTGCAGCTCAACGCCTGGTCCATGCTTTATGGCGCGCTGTTCGTGCTGGGCATCGCGCTGGCGAACCGGCAGCCGCTGCTGTTCGAACTCTCTTGGCCTTACGTGGCCTCGCTGCTGTACCTGGCGCTGTTCGGTTCGGCCCTCGCCTTTGGTGCCTACCTGACATTGATGGGTCGCATCGGCGCCGATCGTGCCGCCTACACCGCCGTGGCGATCCCGATCGTCGCGCTGCTGCTCTCCACCGTGTTCGAGCAGCTGCGCTGGCATGTCGAAACCTTCATCGGCGTCGCCGCCTGCGCGGGCGGCATCGCACTGGCTTTGCGAGGCCGCTGAATCCATGGCCGCCCTCATCATTCTGGCACTCACCGTGATCACGAGCCTCGCCGGGCTCTGGTTTGCGCCGCGACTGATCGAGTGGAATCTGTTTCGACCGTACTGGTTCCTGCGCGCGCACCAGTATTGGACTGCCGTGGGCAGCGCCCTGGTGCATGCCAGCCTCTCGCATCTGCTGCTCAACGCGATGACCTTCTGGTTCTTCGCCTCACCGCTCGAGCGGGTCATCGGTCCGATGCGGCTGACTGCACTGTACGTGTTTGGATTGGCGATCAGCGATGCCGGGACCTGGATCAGGTACCGCCGCGATCCGAACTACGCCAGCCTCGGTGCTTCCGGCGCCATCCTGGCCGTACTGTTCGCGGCGATCGTCTATTTTCCGCGCCAGTCGATCTTCATCCTGCCAATTCCGGTGCCGATTCCCGCGCCGCTGTTCGCGGTGTGCTACCTGTTGTTCAGCTTCTACTCCACGCGCCATCCGCATGGCCGCATCAATCACGCCGCGCATTTCGACGGCGCACTGGCAGGACTGTCTTTCGTGGCAGTGACCGACCCGCTTGCATGGCAGCGGGCGCTGGCTTCCTTCCGATAGCAGAATCGGCGAACGTGCCCGCGGGTGTGGCGCGCACGCATCAGCGTGCCTCATCAAGTGCGGATCGCGTTGACGCCTCACGATGCACTGGCCTAGAGTAATCAGGCCGATAAGAGCGCATCGATTATCGATAACAGGCCGCGAGTGCGACGCACGCACCACGATCGAGCGGCAATACTGCAGGATGCACCTCGTTGCACCACGGATAACGCGATTAGAGAAGGGACACATCATGCGACCCACGTCAAAACCCGGAACCGGTATCCGCCACACGTTTGCGAAAGGCGCCAGGACAGTTGCTGTCACGCTGGCGTGCATTCCGTTGGCGGGCTGGGCCGCGGCAGAGACATCCGCCGACAGCGACAGCGGCGGATCGGTGCTCGAGGAAGTCACCGTGACCGCGACGCGGCAGGAGGAATCGTTGAGCCGGGTTCCCATCAGCGTCAGCGTCGAAACGCGCGATGCCATGGATCTGAAGGGCATCAAGGATTTTGCCGATGTCGTGAAGTTCACGCCGGGCGTGTCATTCGACAACAGCGAGACGAATGCCATTTCCATCCGCGGCATCGCCTCCTCCGGCGGCTCGGGCACCACCGGCATCTACATCGACGACGTGCCGATCCAGATGCGCGCCCTCGGATTCAATCCCGATGACACGCTGATCAAGGTGTTCGATCTCGATCGCATCGAGATCCTGCGCGGTCCTCAGGGCACGCTGTTCGGTGCCGGTTCGGAAGGCGGCACGGTGCGCTACATCACCAGCCAGCCGGATATGCACACTCCCACCCTGTATGCGCGCGCCGAAGGCGGATACACCCTCAACGGCTCGCCGAGCTACGAGGCCGGCATCTCGGGGGGTACGCCCCTTATCGACGGCGTGCTGGCCGTCAAGGCCAGCGTGTACTACCGGCGCGATGGCGGCTGGATCGATCGCATCGACCCCACTTCGCTCGCGGTGGTTGATTCCAACGCCAATCACGATGAAACCACGGCAGCGCGCTTTGCCGCAATCTGGAAGCCGACCGATTCGCTCACCATCAGTCCGAGCTTTTTCTACCAGGATCGTCAGCGCAACGACGTCACCATCTGGTGGCCGACGTATTCCGATCCAGGCAGCAACAAATACGTCAGTGCCAACCCGACCGCGAGTCCAGAGCCCGACGTATTTTTTGTGCCGGCCCTCAACGTGCAGCTGGATGCGGGTCCGGTGCGGCTGATCTCGACCACGGCCTATTTCCACCGAGATGATCAGAGCGACTACGAGGGCACGCTCTACAATCTGAGCTACTACCAGTCCATCGGATTGGACGAAATCAATCCGGCAGGGCCCGGCAACCTGATTCCGGGATTCCCGCTCATCAATGGCAGCGGTTTGCACCTGCCCGCCGGACTGACCAACTACCGCTCGCCCAACACGGTGACCAATCAGCAGCGCAACTTCACCGAGGAATTGCGCCTGCAGAATACCGAGGCGGATGCGCGCGTGAACTGGACGGTCGGATTCTTCATGTCGGTGAACCGCCAGTTCAGTTTCGAGCAGATCCACGATCCGATGGCGGACACGTTCTGGGAGCAGGAATTCGGTACCCCGATTGCCAGCTACTTCGGCACGGCCACCAATCCGGATGGCAGCTCCGTGCTGCCGTATGGCGATTCCTATTTCAACCGGCTGACCAGCCATGACCGGCAGTTCGCAGGCTTCGGCGAAGCCGACATCAAGCTGACGGACAAGCTCAAGCTGCTGCTCGGCGGTCGCGTGGCCTACACGCAGTTCTCGATCCAGAGCCTCTCGGATGGTCCGCAGAATGGCGGTCCCAACCCCGCCAGCAATGCCGCCAGCCAGACGCCATTCACCCCCAAGGTCGGTCTGCAGTTCCAGGCCGATCCCGACGACATGTACTACTTTACCTACGCCAAGGGCTTCCGTCCCGGCGGCGGCAACCCGAACGTGCCAGGGGGTCCGGTCTGTGGCCAGGACTTCATCAACCTCGGGATCACCGGCGCGCCGCCGACCTACAAGTCGGACTCGGTGCAGAGCTTCGAGGTAGGCGCCAAGAACAACGTCAACCACACGGTGCAACTCGACACCAGCATCTACTACATCAAATGGGACAACATCCAGCAGAACGTCGTGCCGCCGATCTGCCAAATCCAGTGGACGCAGAACCTGGGCAAGGCCGTGGCCAAGGGCTTTGACATCCAGGCCGACTTCGACCTCGGCTACGGGGCGAGCCTCGAAAGCTCACTCGGCTACACCGATGCGCAGTACACCGCGAATGCCTTCATCGGCCTCTCGGGACCGGGCCAGACGCCGGTGGTCGCCAAAGGCGATGCCATCGTCGGTGAAAACGGCACCGAGACCGCACCCTGGACGGCAGCCATCGGCCCGCAGTACAAGTTCACGGCCTTCGATCACCAGTCTTACGTGCGTCTGGACTACGAATGGAGCAGCGGTGAGAAGTGGCTGCCGGCCTCACGCGATTCGCGCACCGGCCAGTACGATGCCGGTGCCGCAAACCTGCCATCGCTGACGCTGCCGCTGTTCAGCCAGCACATCCTGTCGATGCGCGCCGGCACGCAGATCAATCACATGCAGCTGTCGATCTTTGCCGACAACCTGACCAATAGCCACCAGCTGCTCAACTCCACCCATGAGGTCATGACCAACGATCCGAACACCGGCGTGCCGCTGGCGAGCCCGCTCTATCGGAATATCTCGTACCGGCCGCTGACTTTCGGCGTTACCGCGGTATTCAAGTTCTGAAATAAGCGACCGCCGGGGGGCTGCGATATGTGGGGTCGTGACAAGCGGCCGCCGCCGGATCGGCGGCTTGGCGAGGATCGTCCGATCCCTCGCCGCGATTTTCTGCAGGGAGCGCTGGTCGGCGCGGCCAGCGCGCTTTGCGGCCCGCTGCTGCGGGCACACGCGGACGAGACGATGCCTGCAGCCGCACTGGCCGCGCAGGATCAGCCCGGTTACTACCCGCCGGTACTGACCGGGATGCGCGGCAGCCATCCCGGCTCATTCGAAGCCGCACACGCGCTGCGGGATGGACGGGATGC
>Ga0302320_10002454_pt1 | contig 43655 bp, 48 predicted proteins | sample Bog_T0_3_FD_202130 | JGI IMG/M metagenome (GOLD analysis project Ga0302320, IMG submission 202130) | Peat permafrost microbial communities from Stordalen Mire near Abisko, Sweden - Bog_T0_3 | ecosystem: Environmental > Terrestrial > Soil > Wetlands > Peat | place: Sweden: Abisko, Stordalen Mire...
TCGTTCACATTCATGTTGGTCTGCGTGCCGCTGCCGGTTTGCCAGATGCGCAGCGGAAACTGGTCGTCGAGTTTTCCGGCAATGACTTCGTCGGCGGCTTGTGCGATGAGCTTCGCCAGGTTGGAGGAAAGTTTGCCGAGATCCTGATTGACCAGCGCGCAAGCTTTTTTCAGCGTGCCGAAGGCGTGAACCAGCTCGGGCGGCATGACGTCGCGTCCGATGTTGAAATGCAGCAGCGAGCGCTGCGTCTGGGCTCCCCAGTAAACATGCGCCGGAACTTCGATCGTGCCCATGCTGTCGGATTCGGTGCGGGTCTTAGTCGGGGATGGGATGGCTTCGGTATGAGTCGGCATCGTGTCGCGCCTCTTTATAAAAGAACAAGATAAGGAACTGAGTATTATAGTGCCGTTGAGGCTGGCGCCGAGTGACGCCAAGCCTGCTCCGGAGGTGATCGTGATGACCGGACGCTCGCGCCTATTGCGGCGGCACCGCATCCGCGTCAATAACTGCGGGTGGGCCGTCCTATCGCGAAGCGAAGGGCGGGGTCTGAGTTGAGCCCGGCAGTTGAACCGTCGGAAAAAGGCCGAGGGCTTCGCGCTTCTTTGCGGTCCGGTGCGATTCGATTTCGACGGTTCCTTCTTCTCCGGTGAGGTAGTGGCGAAAGCTGCTCCAGGCCCAATCTTTGGGACGCGTTTATTGCGGATGAAAACACAAGGTCCCTCCACTCCACGGATCATCGCTTTGCGATGATCGGTTGCGGTCGGGATGACAGAGTGGGGGAGAATGCTGGCTCGATGATAGGGTTGAAGCAGGTCCTTCGCTGCGCTCAGGATGACAACATCAAACAGAGTCAACCGCGGATCCCTCACTTCGTTCGGGATGACAAACTTTTATCGTCTGAGTTGAGGCGAAAGTTTCCCCGCCCTTCGCTTCGCGATAGGGCGGGCCACCCGGCTCGAAGGGGCAACACGGCTCGATGGGGTCACACGGCGGGGATCAAGTTGCTGTAAAGTACAGGTTTGCGCGAAACTTAATGGTGCGGGTTGGGTTTATGAGCACGGGTCTAGCTCTTGCCGGCTCCATGGCTGGCCAAATTGAAGAGGAGCGTTATGAAATTGAGCGATCTTAGAAAGTACGTCCTGCCGAGCTGGTCGGCCTTGCTGATTCTTCTTAGTGTAACCGCGGTGGCTGCTGCGGGTGGACCTCCGAAGAACGAGGGTCATAGTTCCGGCGGGGGCCATGCGGCGTCGCATCCGGCACCGGCGCATAACGCGAATCAGGGAGGACATGCGGGCGGCGGCGGACAGCACTCGCAGGCAAGTCATCCGGCGGCGAATCATCAGTCTGGCAACCATCAGGCCGGTAACCATGAGGCGGCGGGCGGCGGACATGCTGCGGGAAATAGCCATCCGAATCAAGGTGGCGGGCAACATAGTGGGAATGCCAATCATGCAGGAGCGGGTGGGGGACATGCCGCAGGGGGTGGATCCCATGCTGGCGCAGGCGCAGGACGTGGGGCGAATGCGGGCGCTGGACGCGCGGGCGGTGCGGGAAGTCGCGCAGGAGTGGGCGGAGGCCGAGCAGCAGGGGGTGGGCACACTCCGGCGGGAACCAGAAACGTCGCTTTGCGCGGTGGCGGAACGGCGAACATCCGCAGAAATGGACAGATTCGTTCCGTGAATCGGAACGGAATGCAGATTAATCACGGGCTGCATGGCGGCCGTACGGTTGTGGGCATGCACAACGGGGCGCGCGTGGTGAACACGGGGCGCAATGGCGGTTATGTGCAGCGTCCTTATATGAATCGCGGCGGCCACGCCTATTACTCGCGGACGTACTATCACAATGGACATTACTATTCCGGCGTGTACCGCGGATACAACTGGCATGGGCATGCTTATTTTGGCTTCTATCCGGGTGTGTGGTATCACCCGGGATTCTATGCATGGGGCTATCACCCGTGGGGATTCCCGGTGTTCTGGGGAATTGGAGTCGGAGGCTGGGGTTGGGGCGGATCGCCGTGGTATGGGTACTATGGCGGATGGTTCGCACCGTATCCTTCTTATGTTTCTCCGGCGTTCTGGCTGACGGACTACCTGATTGCGGCGGACCTGGAAGCATCGTACGCGGCACGGCAGGAAGCGGCGGCGGATGATATGGCGGCAAACCAGGGTGCCGGAGACGCGGCCCCGGTATCCGGTTCGGGAACGATCGGGATGACTCCCGAGGTCAAACAAGCGATTGCCGATGAGGTGAAAGCGCAGTTGGCCGAGCAGGAGGCGCAGGCTGGGCAGAACAATAATAGTAATAACGGTGGCGGATCGGATGGCGGCGGGGCCGCACCGACGGCCTCCAACTCGAACGACCAGGTTCCTCCGGCGCTGGATCCGGCGAGACGGACCTTTGTTGTGGACAGCGACCTCTCCGTAACAGCAAACGGGCAGGAATGCGGTCTCACGGCGGGCGACGTTCTGACGCGGCTCACGGATACTCCGGATAATGACAACATGGTCAACGCCAGCGTATCGGCGAGCAAGAAGTCAGACTGCGCCTCTGGACAAACCGTCGCGGTGAAGGTGGACGACTTGCAGGAGATGCAGAACCACTTCGCGGAGCAGGTGAACAGCGGTCTCGGCGAACTGGCGAAGAAGCAGGGGACGGGCGGCATTCCGAAGGCGCCCGACACCAGCACGGTTGCGTCGGATGTACCGCCACCGGCTCCGGATACGACGGCGGCCCAGACGCTCCAAGAACAGCAGCAGGCTGCGGATCAGACCGAAGCGGAGGTCAAGCAGCAGGCAGCGAGCGGCGGGCAATAAAAAGCTTGGCTGTTCGAAAAAATGGCCCGTCCAAGGCAATCTTGGACGGGTTTTTTTGCGGCGCCAGATTTACGGCGCTTTGGTTTCGGTAGCCGGAATGGCTTGACCGCAGCGGCCACGCATGCCGTGACGGAATTTTTCGCGCTCCTCGGGAGTCATGCTTTCCCAGCGCTCGGCCATGCGTCCGCGGAATCTGGAGCCGCGGAAGCCGCGGCCACCGATGTTGCCGAAAAGAATGCGGCAGAGCCCGAGCATTCCGATGGCTTGCCAGAACGTCAGTTGGCGCCAGCCAAAGAGCGTTGGGAGCAGCCAGTTCCACAGCTGCAGGACCAGCTCCCCGCCAATGAAAGTAAAGAGAACGATCCCGACAATGGCTGCCGGGGCGATGAAAAACCATTTTTTTCTCATATTCAGTCTCCTCGTATTGCGTAAAGTCGTACGGTCGTCAAGTTGGGCTTTGGTGAAACTCACGTTTTCGTGAATTCGTCGTAAATTCCGCGCAAGCGTTCCCGCAGATGGAGCACGGCGTAGCGTTTGCGCGCCAGCAGGGTATTTACGCCGACTCCGGTTTCCGCAGACATCTCTTTGAAGCTTCGGCCTTCCAATTCATGGCCGACAAAGACCTCGCGCTGTTCGTCGGGCAACTCGTCAAGGGCGAATTCGAGTTCGTCGAGAAGCACGCTGCGAGCATAAAGAGCGTCAGGTCCGGCATCGGGCGAAGGCAGCAAGTCTTCTAGCTGCAGAAAGTCGTCTTCGTTGCTGGCGTCGCCGTCCGAAATGACGTCGCTGAAGTTCTCCGGCTTCTTCTTGCGGAAGAGATCGGTGATGCGGTTGCGAGCCACGCGGTAGAGCCATCCCGTGACGTGCTCGATCGGCATTAGCAGACGGTTCGCTTCCACCAGTTCGTAAAAGACCTCCTGCAGAACGTCTTCGGCGTCGCGCGGGTCAGGGACACGGCGGCGAATGAAATTCCGCAGACGTGGTTGATCCCGCTTGACCACATCGGAGATCCGCTCGTCCTGTTCGAGGCTCATCCGCTCGATTCTTGGCTCGGTAATCTGCGCCCTCGTCCAGATTGGGCTCGCTACGTCTTTCATCTACAGGTGTAGACGATTGAGGGGTGGGAATATTGTAGGGGGTCGGCGAATTCTCGTTTAGATGGACTTGACGGGAATGGCCATGACGTCGTCCACGAGTCCAATTTCTTTTTGCACGAAGGGTTCGGCGTAAGTGACGCCGGCCATCAGGCCGTAGTGGCGAGCCATGGATTCCACGCGGGCGCGAATTTCCTGATGCGCGGGAAAGATTCCGCTGCCCGCTTCCTGATCGGTGAACTGCGACTTGTAGGCCATGAGCGAGGCGAGGCGAGTTTCGAATTGATCGGTGATGTCCACGACGAAGGTAGGCCGAACATCGTAGTAGAGGCTCGCATAGATAATTTTGAAGGGGCGATGGGGCGGGGCGGCAACCGCCTTGGGATCGGTGAGGACTGACGGCTCAGAGTTGAGAGCTGTGCCTAACTTGGCGAGTCCGGCGAGAAAGCTGGCTTCATATCCGAGGATTGACGCGGTGTAGTGATCGGGATGGCGTCCCTGCCAGTAGGGAAGGATCAGAACCCGCGGGCGCTGCTCGCGCAGGACGCGAACGACTTTGAGGCGATTTTCCCAGGTGTTCTCGACGCGTCCGTCGGGGATATCGAGTGCTTCGCGCCAGGAAACCTTCAGGATGCGTGCGGCTTCGGAGGCTTCGTTGGCGCGGTCTTCGGCGGTGCCGCGTGTGCCCATCTCGCCTTGTGTGAGGTCGAGGATGCCGGTGCGGTATCCTCGCTCGGCCATTTTGAGAAGAGTGCCGGCGCAGGTTTGTTCCACGTCGTCGCGGTGAGCGGCCAGAGCGAGGATGTCTAGGGGCATAGGGGCGTCGTTCGTCGTTTGTGGTTCGTCGTTCGTCGCTCGTCGTTCGTCGTTCGCTTGGCCGTGCCGATGGAAGCTTTCATGCGGTTCCCTGGAAATCTGAAATGCCAACCAACTAAACTAGCGACGAACGACCCGCGACAAAAGACCAACGACTCTTCTTAGGCTGCTGGCTTCGTCGTGCGGCGATTTGCCAGCACGAAGGCGAGTCCGAACATGAACAGCGCGAACAGGACCAGCGTCAAAATCGACGACGTTAGCGAGAATGCGTTGGCGTATTCGGGATACATCAGCGTGCGCAAGGCTTCGACTCCGTAGGTCAGAGGATTGGCGTACATGATGGCGCGCATCCAGACGGAGGCTCCGGAAAGTGGGAAAAGCGCTCCGGATAGCAGCCAGAGCGGGATCAGAAACAGGTTGATGATGGCGTGAAAGGCCTGCGTGGAATCGAGGGGCCAGGCGATGGCGAATCCGAGCGCGGTGAGTGAAAAGGAAACGAGAAACACGGTCAGGACGATGAGCGGGAACGATGTGAGGGTGAAGTGCACGCCGACGAAGGGCGCGAAGATCAGGAAGATTAATCCCTGCGCCGTGGCGAGCGTCGTGCCACCCAGCACTTTGCCGAGCACGATGGCCGCGCGCGGCACGGGCGCTACCATAACGGAGAGCAGGAAACCTTCGTTGCGGTCTTCGATCACCGACATCATGGTGAAGATGGCGGTGAAGAGAACGATCATCACCAGCGTGCCGGGATAGAAATAATTCAGATAGTGCTGGCCCGAACCTTGTCCCGAGCGAAAAGAGCTGCCGAAACCGGAACCGATGACAATCCAGAACAGGAGCGGCGAGGCGATGACGCCGACGACCCGGGCGCGCTGCCGGTAGAAGCGAACGATTTCCCGCCACCAGAGCGTGAACGCGGGCAGTAAAACTCCGGCGGATGGGGGCGCAGTTGTGGCGACGGGGAAGGTTGCAGTTTGAGTTGCCATTTGCTTCTAGTTTAGCAGCGGGAAGGTTAAGTTATTGTCCACCCTATTTCTTACCTTTTTTCTTTTTGCCAGCTTCCGCTTGTAGCTCGAGCTCTTCGTTCCAGAATCTGTGTCCCGTCCGGCGGATGAAGACATCTTCGAGCGTTGGCTTGCTGACGCTTAGCGATTGGATTTCGCCGGGGAACGCTTCGACGACGTCGGGTACGAAGCGGTGACCGTTCTCGATTTCCAGACGAACCTTGTTATCCATCACAGTGGCCTCGACATGGAATTTGGTGCGGATGCGGTCGGCCAGAGACTGCGGGTCTGGGGTCTCGAAGAGAATGACGTCGCCGCCGATCTCACGGGTTAGAGCGTCGGGGGTGCCGAGAGCGACCAGATTTCCTTGGTTGAGAATAGCAAGGCGATCGCAACGCTCAGCCTCTTCCATCAGGTGCGTGGTAACGATGACGGAGACGTGTTCCTGATCGCGGAGTATCTGGAGATATTGCCAAAGGTCGCGACGGGCGCCGGGATCGAGGCCGGTAGTGGGCTCGTCGAGCAGCAAAACTTCGGGGTGATGCAGCAGGCCCTTCGCCAGTTCGATGCGGCGCTGCATGCCTCCGGAGAAAGTTTCGACGAGATCGTCGCGGCGGTCGAGCAGTCCGACACGAGTGAGAATCTCGGTGATTCGTTCTTTGAGTTCCTTGCCGCGTAGCCCGTAAAGATGGCCCTGATGCCAGAGATTTTCGTAGGCGGTGAGTTTGGGATCGACGCTTTGTGCCTGGAAGACGACGCCAATGTGACGGCGAAGCGCTCCCGGCTGGCGGATGGCGTCGAATCCGGCGATGGTCGCGCTGCCGGAAGTCGGGACCATCAGGGTGGAGAGGATGCGAAACAGAGTGGTCTTGCCGCTGCCGTTGGGACCGAGCAATCCGAAGAGTTCGGCGGGGCGAACGTCGAAAGAGACGCCGTTGAGGGCGGTGCGATCCTGATAACGGTGCACCAGATCGCGGACGGAGATGATCGGTTCGCCTGCGTTCTGGGCAGGCTCGACGGGAAGAGGGAAGTCGACGGTGGTTGAATTCGAAGGCACAGTTTATTTTACGCTGTGCGCGGGCCGATTATGGGGCCGCGGCACGAACGAGTCTGATTTTCGTCAGAATCGGTTCGCGCGGTGGGCGGGCGAAGAAGCGGGCAAGCCTCGTCTCTATATTCATGAACTACGCGGCTACGGTGTTGGGATCACGGCCGGGGACGCGCTCTTCGTAAGCTACGGGCACATGGCGCCACACCTGAATTGCGAGAACCACGGTGGTCGCGAGCAGCAAAGCTCCCACGGCGACATGGACGACGGTGGAGATCACCATGGGCAGTTCGGGCTGCGCGGCGTCGCGTCCCCACATGACGCGGGTGATGAAGGCTAGAAAGCCGAGGCAGAGTTGCGCGACCATGAGTCCGAGCATGGCGATGGCTGGACGGCGCACGGCTTCTACCTTGGGGTAGGCGGAGATGGCACGAACGGCAGTCCAGGAAAGGACGAAGGCGACCACGCCGGCGTTGAGTACATGAGGCCACCAACTCAGACCGTGGTGGCGAAACATCGCTCCCAGAATCAGCTGAACATACAGTACGAAAATCGACAGAAGAGTGAGAGTAAAAAGAGCGGGCCGGCGCTGGTCCAGTTCGGTGCGCGGATGCTCTTCGATCCAGTGGCGTCCCGTGAAGACGGCGATGGACACGGCGATGCAGAAGAAAGTTTGCGCTACGGCGGCATGCGCACTCGAGATGGGAGCGGGCAGGAAAAACAGAACGGTGAGGCCGCCGAGGATGCCTTGCGTGATTACTGTGGCGAGCGCGGCTAATCCGAGATAGCGCAGCCAGCGGCGCTTTTCGACGCGCCACGTCCAGACCGCAAGGATGATGGTGAGCAGGCCGATGAATTGGGCGATAACGCGGTGGGAGTGCTCGTAGCGAATCCCGCCGACCCATTGCGGAAACTTATAAAACGATCCGTAAGAAGTGGGCCAGTCGGGGACGGATAAGCCGGCGTCGTTGCTGGTGACAAGAGCTCCGGCGACGATCAGGACAAGAGTGGCGCAGGCGACAAACGTGGCGAAGCGGTGCAAACCAGGGTGGTATGGAACCTCGATGCCTTTCAGAATAGCCCCCAATGAGAAACCCGGCGTCAGGGAGCGCGACGAGTTTCAGGAAACCCAATAGTTTAGCAGAGGAGGTTTGTCAATTGTGTACGGAAAAGATGCACGGCTTCTTAGAGTGTATCTCGATGCCATTACACTGATGCGTTAAAAAGATTTACGATCGCGATGCCATCGATTTCGCGGCCCTGTTGAAAGTCTTCTGATAGAAGGACACTGCAGCCGGCTTGTTGCGCCGTTCGGAGAATCAGGGCATCCCAAAAAGAAAACCCATGCAGTCGATGCAGGTCAATCGCGGCGAGGACGTCGGGAACCTGAGGGACGGCTACATCCAATTCGGCCAGCAGTTCCAACTTGCGGCGAGCGATGCGGGGATCGACACCCAACTTTCCAGTGGCATTTACGAAATACTCCTGCAGTACTGGCAGCGAAACGACTCCGGTGCCATTTCGCCTGTGTTCTGCCACTAGATCACGTGAGCGCCGCTGCTTGACGGGTGCAGATTCATCGTCCGCATAAAGCAGAACGTTGGTATCGAAGAAACTACGAGCGCTCATGAGTCTCGTCACGATCGAAACGCACGCCGTGAGAGTTGCCAGTACCCGACAGGCGCTCGAACTCCTCGATGCTGCGTTCGGCGTCGTCGCCGCCAGCCAGCTTTTGCAGGTAGTCGCGGACTAGCTGGTTGAGGCTCTTGCCGAGAACTGCGGCTCGCCTTCGGGCGCGTTCGACAGTCTGCTCATCGATGGACAGGGTGACATTCATGAACACCGTATATGTGCGCATGTATCCTGTGTCGATGTGGCGTTAGGGGTGAAAATCTACGGATTTGCTGTCGTCACAGTGGCATTCTGCGTCTCCATTGCCTGAATAATCGCATCAGCAAATTCCGATGTCCCCGCCGTACCTCCAACGTCGCGCGTCAGTTTGCTGCGATCGCGGTAGACCTCGTCGATGGCGTTGCGGATCTTCAGCGCAGCTTCTTCTTCGCCGAGATGGCGCAGCATCAACAAGGCAGAACGCAGGACGGCGGTGGGATTGGCGATATTCTTTCCGGCGATGTCAGGAGCGGAGCCGTGGACGGCTTCAAAAATCGCGCACTCGTGGCCGAAATTCGCGCCCGGGACCAGGCCGAGGCCACCGACTAATCCGGCGCAGAGATCGGAGAGAATGTCGCCGTAGAGATTTTCCATCAGCAACATGTCGTACTGGTAAGGGTTCATTACCAACTGCATGCAGGTGTTGTCGACGATGTGCTCGCCGTAGGTGATCTCGGGATACTCCTTGGAGACGGCGCGGGAGCAGCGCAGAAACAACCCATCCGAAAGCTTCATGATGTTGGCTTTGTGAATGGAATGAATCTTCTTGCGCTTGTGCTTGCGCGCGTATTCAAAGGCGAAACGCGAGACGCGGGTCGAAGCCTTCTCGGTGATGATCTTCAGGCTCTCGACGACCCCGGGAACGACTTCGTGCTCGATTCCTGAATACAGTCCTTCGGTATTTTCGCGCACCACGATCAGGTCGATGCCCGGATACCGCGTGGGAATATGCGGCAGGTTGCGGATCGGCCGGAAGTTGGCGAAGAGTTCGAACTTCTTGCGCAGTTCGACGTTAATGCTGGCGAAGCCTCCGCCAATCGGCGTTGTGACTGGGCCTTTCAGCCCGACGCGCGTGCGCTCGATCGATTCGGTGAGCTCTTTCGGGATGTATTCCTTGTACTTTTCGAAAGCTTCGGCGCCCGCGGCGAAGCTTTCCCATTCGAATTTGACGCCGGTCGCTTCGAGCATGCGAACGGTCGCCTGAATGACTTCAGGACCAATTCCGTCGCCAGGAATGAGAGTTACTTTATGAGCCATAGACATATTGAATTATTTAAACATTGAGGGGTTGGATCATTGCAATGCACGTTTGGACGTGTGAAAAGATGCACCGAGGATTACGACTAGTTTCAAGTCTTTCCAGCCTTGGCTCTCGGTTCAGGGACGTCCCGGGCTTTGAGCAGATCCTTCAATTCGGTCATGAATTCCTGCACGTCTTTGAAATCGAGGTATACCGAGGCGAATCGGACGTAGGCGACTTTGTCATGGCGGCGCAGGCGGTTCATGATCAGTTCGCCGATTTCGCTGGTCTTGCGCTCGCGCTCGGCCGATTCGATGACGAAGGTTTCGGCCTCGTTCACGATCTGCTCAAGTTTACTGATTGGTACGGGGCGCTTTTCGCAGGCGCGCATTAATCCGTTGAGAACTTTTTGGCGGTCAAAACGCTCGCGGCGTCCGTCTTTCTTCACCACCATGTAGGGGATTTCGTCGATGCGCTCGTAGGTGGTGAAGCGCTTTTCGCACTTGAGGCATTCGCGGCGGCGGCGGATGGAATCCGCCTCTTTACTCTCGCGCGAATCCACAACTTTATCGTTTTCAAACCCGCAAAAGGGGCATTTCATGCGCTTGGCTGTGCTCTGGAAGTAAAGATGATTGTAGCAGGCGACGCCGGGCGCATTAGAAAGCGAGACAGGTGGGAACGCGAGACTAGTTCTCAGGGATGGGCTGACATTGCGGACACCAGAATGTCGTACGGGCGCCCAGGCCTTGCTTGCGCGATTCGATCGCCGTTCCACAATGGCGGCAGGGCTCGTTGCGCCGTCTGTAGACGAATAAACGCTCTTCGGCATTGGCGCGGCCTGTGGTTCTGCGCATCCCTGAGTAAGTCACGATGTGGTCGCCGGATGTTTCGGTGACGTTGGCCAGGAGGAATTTTCTTGCCGTATCGACCACGCAGACGAGTTCTTCGGCGCTCAAGCTGGCAACTCTTCGGAATGGATTCACGCCGCAGGCGAAACACACTTCCGACTTAAAAACGTTGCCTAGTCCCGCCATGATGGACTGCGTCAGCAGAGCAACGCCGACTTCGAGACCGGGATGAGAACGTAGCTCGGCGACGGCTTCCGCCGAATCGAACTCAGGCGCGAGGACATCCTGGCCAAGAGTGCGAAAGCCGTCGCGGCGGCGCAAGGTGTCAGCCGTGTGAAATTCTGCCACCGGAACATTGAAGGCCACCGCCCAAATCTTTCCGGTCTTGACTAGGATTCGCATGTCGATCGGCCGACGCTGCCAAGACTCTCCAGGACGGTAGATGTGCCAACTTCCGCTCATCAGCATGTGCGTCAAGAGAATCAGATCGCCGGAGAAATGCATGAGCATCCATTTGCCGTGCGATTCTACTTTCTCGACAGTTCGGCCCGTGAGAGGAGTGTCGAAGTCGACGCGCGAAAGCTTGGGCAGTTGGGTTTCAAATCCCGTGACGAGTTGGCCAGCCAGCGCCTGGTTTAGTGTACGCGCGGCGCGGAAGATGGTGTCGCCTTCGGGCATCAGGCAGTCTCGGGAGTGTCGGAGTTCGCGTCGGAAGGAATTTCTTCGTCGTCGGATTCTTCGTCGATCTCGTTCGCGGCGATGTCGAGATTGCCGGGCATTGCGAGAGGAGTGATCCTGCGCATTTGAAATCCAACCGCCGTGTTTACAAAGCCAGACGCTTCTAAGAACCGTGCCATGAAATGCTGGCGAGCCGGTTCGCCATGGATCGTGCCAATTAAGAACCCGGTCTTTCCGCCTTGGCGCTGGATGGCGATCTCCGCGAACTTTTTCGCCAGTTCGCGGGCGAAGCGGGTCCGCTCGGGCTCCGACTCCGGCAAGAATACTTGCACTTCCTGACTCCTGCGGCGGAGAAATGCCGTCAGGCTTCCATTGATCAGAACCACGCCGGCGCCGCTGGTGCGCGACATGCCGTGGGAAGTGATTGCGCTATCGCCGCCTGCAAAACTCGCGGCCCCGGCCATCACAGTATCCCTGTCGTCCGCCGGGACAGGATTGGCATCAGCCAAATTTGCGGGATGATCCGCTGTGGCGTCGCCATCTTTGCGCGGCCAAGGGAGAACCGTGCCATAAGGATTCGCAGGATCCGTCGCTGCCAGAAACAGAACGTCCAAGGCATCGCGTTCGGAGCGCAGGCTTCGCAGCCGATCGACGGCAGCGGGCATGGCAAATTGCGCGGCGCCGAGTCCGCCCACGAACATGCCACGGCGCACCCATCCGCCGTCTTCCATCGTTTTTAACGCGGGATAGATCGTTGGGTATCCGCCGGGAATATTTTCGGCAAGCGCCGTCTCGCGGAGCACGATGCCGTGGCGCACTAATAACTGCTGCGCGATGTTCGCGCTCCATTGCGTGACCGTAATCGGAGCGGCGATTGAGTCGGGCGAGGCGGGGTTCGGGCTAGCGAAACTCGACGCGATTCCTTGTTGCCGGATCAGCGACCAGCGTCCCTGGGCCGGAGTTCCACTTCGCGAACGCAGACGCCGCAAGAACTCAGGAGATCCGGGCGGCACGCTGTTCACCTGTTCCCGCTTCTCGCGCTTGCTGGCATTCGAGCGCAGCAGTGCGCGCAGCGGATGAAACGTATCGTTCGTGATGTGTCCGGCCCAGACGAGTTCCCACAAGGCGTCATGCGTCTCGCCGGGAAATCCGCCGCCCACACCCGCGTGGATACTGGCGAAGAACGAAGCACCGCTTCGGGCCAGAAATTCTGTGATCTTAAAAGCCCGCTCCGAGAGCGTGAGCGGTTCGCGGCCAACATCGGGCGGAGGGAGTAAGAGCGGCAGCGATTCGGTGAGATAGAGCGTCACCCGCCCGTCGCGATTTCCGATCTGTTCAATGCCTACCCACACGACCTGTCCCGACGCCATCACCGCGTCGAGATCGGAGGCCTGATAGTTGGCGATGCGCGCGGGAAGAATCTCACGCTCGAGTTCAGAAGCGAGGAGTGCGGCGCCTTGCAAACTTTCTACCATGTCGAGGAGCGCATCGACACCGCGTCTACGCACGGCGACGCCCTGCCAGCGCGCCATGAAGCGGGCAAAAGTATTCTGCTCGACGGGTTCGATCTCGCGCCGCAAGCGCGCAAGACTCTTGCGGCGAACCTGCTGCATCACATCCGGATCACACCATTCCCGATGTGTGCCGCCGGGACGAAACTCTCCCTCCAATAACTTGCCCAGAGCATGGAGAGCGCGCAGGCACGCTTCTACTTTAGCGAGCGAGAGTCCATAACGACTCGCAACCTGAGCAGCGGTGAAAGGTCCATGCGTGCGGGAATAGCGCCGCACCAGTTCGCGGAGAGGCTCTGCCGACTCTTCGAGAAAGGTATCAGCCAAACCGGGCGGCAGCGGCGTGCCCAACGCATCGCGATAACGCGCCGCGTATTCGACAGGAATGTATCGCGTGTCTCCGGCGATGCGCACGCGTGCGGCGCGACGCGCGTTAACCAGCTCAGTGATCGTCGCCGCGACCGCTTCGTTTTCACAGCGTGCTGCTAATTCAGACTCGGACAGGTCTCCAAGCTTCAAGAGCAGGTCATGGACGCCGTCCGCATGCCGCGCCTGGTACTCGGGATCGAGCGCCTGCAAGCGCGCCTCGACCTCGTCCAGGGCCGCGGGATCCAATAGCTCGCGAAGATCGTTATCGCCGAGCAGTTCTTCGAGTTGCGACTGGTCGATGGACAAGGCCTGCGCTCGCCGCTCGGCCAGCGGCGCATCGCCATCGTAGATATAGTTCGCGACGTAAGAAAAAAGCAGAGAGGCAGCAAAGGGAGAAGGCTTGGTCGACTCGATGTTTGTTACACGAATCGAACCGCGCTGCACGCCCGCCAGAATCGACGCTACCGCAGGGAGATCAAATACGTCGCGAATGCATTCGCGATAGGCCTCCAGCAGAATTGGGAAAGTGGAAAAGCGCGAGGCGACACCGAGCAAATCTGCCGAACGTTTTCGCTGCTGCCACAGCGGAGCGCGCACCCCCGGTCGCCGCTTCGGCAGCAACAGCGCGCGGCTCGCAGCTTCGCGAAACTTAGCAGCAAACAGGGAAGTGCTGCCCAACTGCCGCAGCACCAGTTCTTTGAACTCCGCCGGGGACGGCAGCAAATCTTCGGGGCGAATCGCCTCGTCACTGTCGGGAAGCCGCAGCACGAAGCCGTCGTTCGACCACATCGACTCGACTTCAAAACCGTATTCCGCGCGCAATTTTGCCGTGACGGCCATGCACCAGGGTGCATGGACCGCGCTTCCGAAGGGAGTCAGCACACAGACGCGGCGATCGCCCATCTCGTCGCGGCAGGTCTCGATCACGATATCTTCGTCGCTGGGAATCCGCCCCGTGACCGCGACCTGATCCTCTAAATAGCGCAGCAGATTTTCCGCCGCGGTCGCATCGAGACTGTGCTCTTCCACCAATTTTGTGAATGCCACCGGCCGCGGCAGGCGCAGAAGTTCGCGAGACATCTCGCCGATGTGGCGCCCAAATTCCACTGGGCGCCCGGCCGAGTCGCCGTGCCAGAAGGGCATTTTGCCGGGTTCGCCCGGAGCCGGCGAGACCACAACTTTATTGTGCGAGATTTCTTCGATGCGCCAGGTCGAAGCGCCGAGGACAATGGTATCTCCGTTGCGGCTCTCGAAGACCATCTCTTCGTCGAGCTCGCCGACGCGCGCTCCTTTGGTGGCGCCGGCCAGAAATACTCCGTAGAGGCCGCGGTCGGGAATTGTGCCGCCGTTGATAATCGCGACGCGCTGCGATCCCTGCCGCGTGGTCAGTTTGTTGCCGACGCGATCCCAGGTAATGCGCGGACGCAATTCGGCGAACTCCTCCGAGGGATAGCGCCCCGAAAGCATGTCGAGCACGCTTTCGAAAATCGATCGCGTCAACGCCGCATAGGGCGCAGAAGAACGGACCAAATCAAAAAGATCGTCGACGGTCCAATCGTCCATCGCGACCGCTGCGACAATCTGCTGCGACAAAACGTCGAGCGGGTTTCGCGGATAGTGTACCGATTCCACCTGCCCGCGATACATGGCGCGCGTAATCGCCGCACACGAGATCAGGTCGCCGCGAAATTTCGGAAAAATAACCGCGTTGCTCACCGCGCCGACATGGTGGCTGGCACGCCCGACGCGCTGCATCCCGCTCGCGACCGACGGCGGCGATTCGATCTGGATGACCAGGTCGATTGCGCCCATGTCGATGCCTAACTCCAGCGAAGAAGTCGCGACAATGCCGCGCAGCTCGCCCAGCTTGAGCTTGTCTTCGATCTCTTTGCGCTGCGCTACGGCCACGCTGCCGTGATGGGCGCGGACCAACGCTTCTCCGGCGAGTTCGTTCATCGCTCCCGAGATACGCTCGGCGAGGCGACGGCTGTTCACAAAAATCAGCGTTGAACGATGCGCGCGTACCAACTCCACCAGCTTGGGATGAATCGCGCTCCAAATCGAATTGCGCTTGGGACCTTGCGAAGCTGGACCGCTCGGCAGCGTTTCGAAATCGTTGAGGCTCGCCATATCCTCAACGGGAACTTCCACTCGCAGGTCGAGTTGCTTGGGGGCGCTGGCATCGACAATCGTGACGGGCCGATATACGGGAGCGAACGCTCCTGTTTCGAATTCAGAGAGAGCCTCCTGGGGAGCGCTGTCAGCCTCGGTAACAGCCAATGCGAGCGCGTCTGCCGAACCCTGCGTTGCAGCAGGTTCCTCCGCCGGTTTCGCGCGCGATTTCGAATTCCGCATGGCTTCCGACTTTGCCTCGTTTTCGAACTCGCCGATGTGTTTGGTTTCGGCTCCGCCCAGATAGCGGGCGACCTCCTCAAGCGGCCGCTGCGTGGCCGAAAGTCCAATGCGTTGAATCGGGCGCCCGACCAGGTGTTGCAGCCGTTCGACGGAAAGCGCCAGATGCGATCCGCGCTTGCTCGGAACCAGGGCATGAATCTCGTCGAGAACGACGACTTCTATGCTTTTCAGGACTTCGCGAGCGTTCGAGGTGAGAAGAAAGTAGAGCGACTCTGGAGTCGTAATCAGAATGTCGGCAGGATTGCGCGCAAAGCGCGCCCGCTCGGCTTGCGGCGTGTCGCCGGTTCGAATCGAAACCGATGGCAAGTGAAACGGTTCTCCGCGGCGTTGTGCCGCCTGCGCGATGCCGATCAACGGAGCGCGTAAATTGCGCTCGACATCCACGGCCAGAGCCTTGATCGGAGAGATATATAAGACGCGGCAGCGATTCGAGCTCTCGGGGACCGCGGAGAACATGAGGCGATTGATGCACCACAGAAAAGCGGCGAGAGTTTTGCCGCTGCCGGTTGGAGCCAGAATCAAAGTAGTTTCGCCGCGCGCGATCGCGGGCCAGCCCGTAATTTGGGGAGCTGTTGCTGCTGTGAAGACCGCCGCAAACCAGTCCCGCACGGCGGGATGGAAGAATTCGAGAGCGTCCTGCGCAATTGCTGGGGATGCGAGCTTTTTATCTTTCGCCAAGAGTGGAGTGACCGGGTATTTTCCCACGAATTGGATGCGCTAGAGCCGACGGCGGTCGCGGAGGCCGAGGGTTCGCGCGCCCAGAGTAACGCCGAACCGTGAATGGGCAAGGCAGACGAACCGTTTAAGCAAGCAGGGCAGAGCGGTCCCTGGTGGACTGTGGGTTTTGTTGCGGAAAAATCAGCGAGCCGCGAAACTACTTGCCAGGAGCGGCGGTTGATGACGAGGACGGCCGCGACTGAATAATGCCGATTCCGGCGCCGCCGATTGCACCCGCGAGCAGGCCCAACAAGATCAGCACCGGTATGCTTTCGAGCAATGAGTTCTTTTTCGCCATTTCTGAGTTTCTCCCTGAATCGTGGCTGAGTGTGCCATTATTTTAGCATCCTATCTGCCGTTTCTTTGCGAGAGGTAGATCTCGCAGAATCAATGAGATACGAACCGTATCCTCGCAACGAGCATTCCTGAAGTGAAAGAGATTGCACCTCCAAAAGAAGCAAAAATATAGCCAGGGCAAAACTCTGAGAACGGCACAGCTTAAAATCGTTTACGCCAAGCTGACCCCTTACGCGAGGCCTGGGGCGAAAACAACTTATGAGAACAACCAACTTCTACTTTCTGGTCGCCGCGCTGGGTGCGGTCTGCCTGACGGCAAACGCGCAAGATCAAAAAGATGCGAAGCTGCCGAACTCGTCGCACGCGATCGCCATCCGCGCCGCTCGGCTCATCGATGGGAAGAGCGACACGGCGATATCTGACGCGGTGATCCTCATCGACAGCGAAAAAATAACGGCTGTCGGTTCGGGCTTGCCGATTCCCGCCGGAGCGACCGTGATCGATCTCGGCGATTCGACTCTGTTGCCGGGACTGATCGACGCGCACACGCACCTGCTACTCGAAATGGACGGCAGGAATATCAGCTTGCAGGACGTCGAGATGTTGAAGGTGGTGGCCACCGAAAGCACGGCCGAACGCGCGTTGATGGGGGCCAAACTCGGGCGCGAGGATCTGGAAGCCGGTATCACCACTGTGCGCGACGTGGGCAACTCAGGCGTCAACGGAGATATCGCGCTGCGCGACGCGATCAATCGCGGATGGCTCCCCGGGCCGCGCATCCTCGCCTCGACCCGGGCCCTCGCGGCGCCGGGCGGCCAGTTCGGACGGCTTATTCCTGAGGCGCAATCCATCATCGAACAGGAATATGTCACGCTCAACGGCCCGGAAAGCGCGCGGCAGGCGGTTCGGCAGGCGCTCTACAACGGAGCGGATTGCATCAAGGTGATTGTCAACGGAAGTCCCGCCGACGTTACGCTCGACGAGATGAAGGCGATCGTTGATCAGGCTCATACCAGCGGCGTGAAAGTAGCCGCTCACGCAACCAGCGAAAAAGCGGTCGGTGTCGCGGTCGAGGCGGGGGTGGATTCAATCGAGCATGGCTACGCGATTTCGGACGACGAGCTCAAGATGATGGCTCAGAAGCATATTTTTCTGGTGCCGACCGATGGGACACGGCAGCAATATCTCGACATGATTTTTGGCGACCGACAGCCCACGTCCGCGGAAATTGCCGAGCAAGACAAGTGGATCAAGCCGAGCGTCGACGGCAATGGCGCCCGCCTGCAGCGCGCCCGAAAAGCCGGCGTGCCGATCGCGGCCGGCTCCGACATGTATCTGACCATGCCCCGCCAGAACCGGGGCCAAGCCAGTCTCAACGTGCTGGAAGCTTACTCCGACGAGGGCATGCCTCCGATGGAGATCATCCGCGCCGCGACAAGAAACGCAGCAGAATTGCTCGGATGGCAGGACCGCATCGGCACACTGGAGAAGGGGAAATTTGCCGACATCGTTGCCGTTCCTGGGAATCCCCTGAAAGACACGGCGGTACTGCAACACGCAAACTTCGTCATGAAAGGGGGCGTGGTGATTAAGAATGAATCCCAAGGCAAGAAATGAATGCGTTTGGGCAGCGGATGGCGCAACGTCGAGCGCCCTCCTGCCACTGTGATAGAAAAGAATGGAACACTAATCGTTCTGGGGTGCACTGATGACTGAACCAAGTTACGAGGAACTCAAAGCCCGCCTGGCCGATCTCGAAAAGCAGGTGGATACGAAGAAAAAAACTGGCGCCATGGAATTCCGCGTCAGCGAAAAAGGTGGAGTCAGTGTTTACGGGCTCGGCCGCTTTCCCGTCACGCTCTATTACGAGCAGTGGACGCGCTTGCTCGACGCCGCTCCCGATCTCAAGACATTCATTGAAGACAACAAGAGCAAACTGAAGCTGAAGCAGGGCTAGTCCTGCGGGGAGACTGACGGTGTCCGCCGAAGATATTTTGAGCCGGCCGCAGCCTCCGCCGGACGATCGCGTAGCCTACGGGGCGGATCCGAATCAGTTTCTCGAGGTGCGGCTTCCTCATGCCAAGGGAGCGCACGCTGTGCTGCTGAATATTCACGGCGGTTTTTGGCGGTCCAAATACGACCTCGCCCATGCCGGTCACCTTTGCGAAGCGTTGCGCGCAGCGGGAATTGCCACCTTTAACCTCGAGTACCGGCGAGTCGGCAATGCTGGCGGCGGATGGCCGGGAACTTTCGAAGATGTCCGCGCGGCCTATCGATTTATTCTTCAGCAGCGTTCCAGGTTCAATCTCGATCCGGATCGTCTCGTCGTCATGGGCCATTCCGCCGGAGCGCAACTGGCACTCTGCCTGGCCGCGCACGAAACCGGCCGCGAAAACATGATCCCGAGCGCCATTTCTCTGGCGGGCGTCGTCGACTTAAAAAAAGCTTTCACCTTGCATCTGAGCCACGATGCTGTGGTGGAGTTTCTGGGGGGCACTCCGGAAGCGGTGCCCGATCATTACCGCGAATCCGATCCGACGGAACTTCACATTCCTCGCGCCCGGCAACGACTGATTCATGGGTTGGAGGACGATACGGTTCCTCCGCAGTTCAGCCGCGACTACGCCGCTGCAAAGAGGAAGGCGGGCGAGACCGTTGAAATTATGGAAATCCCGAAGGCCAGCCATTTCGACCTGATCGACCCGGCGGCAAGGGCGTTCGAGCAGGTGAAGAGTGCGGCGTTGACCGCGGTAGGTATGACCGCCCGTTGACCAAGCCTAACGGAGACCTATTAGGCAGATAAACCATTGAAAAAAATGTGGTTAGGATGATGATTCTTGACAGCACGTAATTTACGTGTTACACGTATCCTACGTGGATATGAAGACAGCCAAACAAAATGTAACGGTAAGCTTGAGTCGTCAGACACTGCAAAAGGCGAGGGTTCTGGCAGCTCGCCGTGCCACATCCATCAGTGGACTCTTGGCCCAGCAGATTGAATTTCTGGTGGGCGAGGAGGACGCGTACGAGCGTGCGCGCCGCCAGGCCGAGGGTCTGCTCGAAAAGGGGTTTCATCTAGGAGGGGTGATTCATGCCACCCGCGACGAATGGCATGAACGATAAGACCTTTATCGACAGCAATATTTTGATTTACGCTCACGACGCTGATGCGGAGTCCAAACACGAAATTGCGCAGCGCATTCTAATGGAGTTGTGGGAGAAGGGTTCCGGTGTGTTGAGTATGCAAGTGCTCCAGGAATTCTACGTGAATGTTACTCGCAAGATTGCATCCCCACTGCCCAGAAAAGTGGCGAGAAGCGTGATCAGCAGTTACGCGATTTGGTGTGGAGAAACGACTCCGACAGAAATTTCCTCAGCGTTTCAAATCGAGGACGAATCCCGGATCGGATTCTGGGATGCGATGATCGTCGCTGCAGCGCTAAAAAGTGGCGCTCGCCGCATCCTCTCGGAAGACCTCAATGCTGGCCAGATGTTGGCCGGCGTTCGGATCGAAAATCCGTTTATCGAGTCGCGGTCGAGGGCTCAAAGTTGAGCCATTCTTAGATCCACGATCCGCATTCGACCCGCGAATTACCAGAGGGAATCGCCGGAGAGAACGAAGATGGTGCGCCCGGAGAGAATCGAACTCCCAACCTCTTGGTTCGTAGCCAAGCGCTCTATCCAATTGAGCTACGGGCGCATTTCGACGCAATCGACTGTGCGATTTCTAGAATTATATCGGAATCAGAATGATTCGCCCAACCTTCGCATCCCGTTGATCACCGGGAAAATCACCAAAATTAAAGCGGGCAGTGTTCAAGGCGACGTGCGGTTGTTTTTCTTCGCCCGGAACCCCGCACTGGACGCCGAGCCTGCGAGTCAATATCCGCAATTGCGGAGCAACGTAAAAGTTTCCGTTGCCAACGCAAAAGCTACTCGCTGCTGCTTTTCACGATTCACCTGTTTCAACGGCTTAGAAATGGCATACAACATGCTTCAGTAAGATCAGACGAAGTGGCGCGCAACGGGGCATTTGGGAAAATACTTCGGCCAGAGGTCTTTCCGGATGCCCCTTGCATTTTCGCCAGTCTCAGGCGCACTCCGTCCCGTTTCGCAACCCTCCCCCGATGAACCTCCTGGAAGTTGGTAGTCTGGCTGAGGCCTGGAAGCGGACGGAGTGCTTTCTGGTTTCTTCCCGCGTTCTCCCCCGCCTCCCCCTTTGTGCCCAGCCGTAAATTGCCAAAACTTCCGTTGGTCACGGCTCATCTGTACAAGCCTCATCTGTACAAGGCTGATCGATTTGTCCGCATCTTGGCGAACAACTCAGGCCAAAATCAGCTGCTCTTGCACGTCGATGCCGGCCTGACGCAGCAACTTCACGATCACCTCGGCCTTCATGCGCGACGCATCGAATAGCACGCGCACCGTTCGTTCCTTTTCGTTGAACTGGACGCGCTGAATCCCATACACCTCGCGAACGCTGTCAATCGCCCGCAACTCGGCCTCGCCCGGCTGACTCATGTAGCGAAACGCCGCCTCCAGATACGTCATGGCATCTCTCCTGAACAATTCCTGAACAATTAAAGATAAGTGTGAAAGGTTCAAACCTTGCTCTTTGAGTATCTAATAGGTGCAGGTTTCCGCCAAGCACGTTCTGTTGCTGGTGTTGGGATGGATACATCGGCCCTTGCCAGCCGCAGAGTGCCTGGCTTCCGTCGGCAACCTCAGATTTCGGATAAACTTTCGACGACCAAACTCATGGATACTAAGACTCCTGCCGGTAGCGCGGTTCCGTCCCAAGAAAAAGAGAGAGACCCCGTCTGCGGCATGGAGGTGAACCCGGCGACCGCGCGCTTCAAGACGCGGCACAGCGGCAAAGAATATTTTTTCTGTTGCGCCGGATGCCTGGCAAAGTTCCAGGCGGACCCGGAAAAAATACTCTCCGCTGCGCCCAAGGCAATGGGATCGTCTTTTGTGGCTTTGGGTGCTCTGGGCGGAGCGCAGAAAGCCGGCATTCAGAAACCCTCTGCCGTGGCAGAAGGTCCTGGCTCCTCACCAGCCGGCACGCCGAAGAAAGATGGGCGCGCCTACGTCTGCCCCATGTGCCCCGAGGTTCGCCAGATCGGCCCGGGACCCTGTCCGAAATGTGGAATGGCGCTCGACCCCGAAACTCCGGCACCGCGCGCGACGAAAACCGAGTACACCTGCCCGATGCATCCGCAAATCGTGCGCGACCAGCCGGGGGTTTGCCCCATTTGCGGCATGGCCCTTGAGCCGCGCACGGCCACGGTTCAAGAGGACAATCCCGAACTTCGCGATATGACGCGCCGGTTCTGGATCGGCGTCGCATTGACGGCGCCGCTTTTGGCCATTGCGATGGGCACGATGCTGTGGCCACAAATACTCATGATCGGCGTCGACGTGGACTTCGGAAACCGAATCACCGGCTGGCCGTTGACCGCGATCCTACCCTGGCTGGAACTGCTGCTAGCCACCCCCGTCGTTCTCTACTGTGGCTGGCCCTTCTTTCAGCGCGGATGGGCCTCAATCGTCAACCGCAGCACCAACATGTTCACGCTGATCGCGATGGGTACGGGCGTTGCCTACGTCTTCAGCGTCGTCGCAACACTCTTTCCTCAGATTTTCCCGGCATCCTTCCGTACGATGGGCAGCCGTCCCGACGTCTATTTTGAAGCAGCCGCCGCAATTGTCACGCTGGTGCTGCTAGGCCAAGTCTTAGAGCTCCGCGCCCGCAGCCAAACGTCGAGCGCCATCCGGGCGCTCCTCGATCTCAGCCCGAAGATGGCGCGCGTGCTTAGCGACGACGGGTCAGAGCGCGACCTGCCGCTGGAACAAGTGCAGCCCGGAGACCGGTTGCGGGTCCGTCCCGGAGAGAAAATTCCCGTCGATGGCATCGTCCTGGACGGCGCGAGCGCAGTCGACGAGTCGATGATCACGGGAGAATCCGTGCCGGTGCAGAAGTCGGCCAACTCGCACGTCATTGGCGCGACCATCAACGGCAGCGGATCTCTCATCATGCGCGCGGAGCGCGTCGGCAGCGAAACCATGCTGGCGCAAATTGTCCAGATGGTCAGCCAGGCGCAGCGCACCCGTGCCCCCATTCAACGCCTCGCCGATAAAGTGGCAGGGTATTTCGTTCCCGCGGTGATCGGCATTGCGGTGGTCACTTTTGTCGCGTGGACCGTCTTTGGACCCGCGCCCCGTCTTGCCCATGCAATCGTCAACGCGGTCGCGGTCTTGATCATTGCCTGCCCCTGCGCCCTGGGCCTCGCCACTCCGATGGCCATCATGGTCGGCACGGGACGCGGCGCGCGCGCCGGAGTTCTGATTAAGAATGCCGAGGCGCTCGAGACCCTCGAGAAAGTCGATACCATCGTCTTCGACAAGACTGGAACGCTGACCGAGGGAAAACCGAAAGTAGTTGCAATCTCCACCGAACCGAGCACGGCCGGCTTTTCAAGCAACGATATGCTGCGCTTGGCCGCGAGTTTAGAGCGTGCCAGCGAGCATCCTCTCGGGGCAGCGATTGTGCGGAAAGCGAATGAAGAGAAACTTACCTTGAGCGAGCCGACGAACTTTCAATCCATGCCGGGACAAGGCGTGCGCGGAAGAGTGGAAGGGAAAAGCGTTGTGGCCGGAAACGCCGCGCTGATGGAAGCTGTTGGCGCAGTCGCGCAAAACCAGCTCTCGCAAAACCAGGTCTCTGCCGTGCCGAATTCCACCGTGATCTACGTCGCGATCGACGGGAAATGCGCAGGCAGCGTCGCGGTTGCAGATCCAGTGAAGCCCTCGACCGCGAACGCTCTGCGCGAGCTAAACGCGCAGGGTATCCGGCTGGTGATGCTCACCGGGGACAATCAGGCGACCGCACAAGAGATCGCCAAGAGCTTGGGCATCGAAGAGTTCAAGGCCGAAGTGCTTCCCGCGCAAAAAGCGCAGATCGTAGCGGCGCTGCAGAAAGAAGGCCGCATCGTGGCTATGGCCGGAGACGGCATCAACGACGCTCCTGCTCTGGCGCAGGCGCAAGTCGGCATCGCCATGGGCACGGGCACCGACATTGCCATGGAAAGCGGCGGCATCACCTTACTTAAAGGAGACCTTGAAGGCATCCTGCGCGCCCGCAAGCTCAGCCAAGCGACGATGCGTAACATCCGCCAGAATTTGTTTTTTGCATTTTTCTATAACGCGATCGGAGTTCCGGTTGCAGCGGGCGTACTCTACCCGTTTTTCGGACTGCTGCTAAGCCCGATTCTGGCCGCTGCCGCCATGAGCTTCAGTTCCGTCTCGGTGATCACGAATTCGTTGCGGCTAAGGACGGTCAAGCTCTAGGAGCCCAATGAGAATTGTCATTTTGGGAGATCTAGTTTCTAGCGGTGGTTGGTTTCAACGTAGAACTGACGACTGATAACTGAGAACTGGTTCTACAGCTTGGTCAAATACTCCGTAATCTCGGGACTCGTCCAATCGACGGCGCCAATAAATTTCCGCCGTATGACTCCACTGCGGTCGATGATGAAGGTCTCTGGCCAGCCAAACGTGCCGTAGAGCGAGGGAGCCTTTCGGTCTTCGTCCCGCACCGTGACCATGTTGACGCCGTACTCCTTGAGAAATTTGTGATACTGCGCATCATCTTCATCGATACTGACGGCAAGTACTGTGATGCCCTTGTCCTTGAGGTGGGCCTGCATCTGCACCAGCGACGGCGTCTCCTCAATGCACGGCGGACACCACGTCGCCCAGAAATTCAGCACCACCACCTGCCCGCGAAACTGGCTCAGCGTGACTTTATGATCGGAATCCTGCACCGTGAAGTCGGGAGCATTCGACCCAATTCGCGCCGGACGATTCCCGCTGTAGCATCCAATGAGTGAGCAGAGCAATCCTAGAGATAGAAGCACGGGTAGGGGCGGGCGGCGCGTTGCGGCGGGAAGCGTTCGTCTCACACCGCTATAATAACGAAAAGTGCAGAATCGTTCATCAAAGCGTGGTTTGACGACGGCCCGTTCCAAGACCGCCCCATTTCCCTTCGCTTCGTCGATCGGTGGCCAGCCCATGGATCGTGCTTTCCCAGCCTCGCTGCTCAAACGAGAGCCACCGCCGCCTGATGTCTCGATCATCATTCCGGCACGGAACGAAGAAGCGTGCCTGGGAGACTGCCTGCAATCGCTGACGACGCAAACGGGCGTCCGCTTCGAGATCATCGTCGTTGACGACGCCTCCACCGACTGCACGCGCATGATCGCGCAGAGTTGCCGCCAGGTGCGAGTCGTCTCGCCCGCTCGTTTGTCGTCCACTCGAAGCGGGAACGGCCCGACCGGGAAAAACAATGCCCTCATCGCCGGAGTGCGCTCCGCCCGCGCGCCGTGGATTCTCTTCACTGACGCCGACACGATCCATCTTCCGGGATCGCTGGCGCGAGCGCTCGCCGAGGCCAAAGAACAGCGCGCGGATCTGCTCTCCTATTCGCCGGAGCAAATTGTTGTCACGTTCGCCGAGCGTGCGGTAATGCCGGTGGTGTTCGCCGAACTCGCCGCTCGATATCCGCCGCAAAAAGTTCGCGACCCAAACTCAGGAATCGCCGCCGCCAACGGCCAATATATTCTCGTACGGCGCGCCGCCTACGAGGCGGCCGGCGGACATGCTGCCGTGGCCTCAGAAATTCTCGAAGACGTTGCCTTGGCCCGCCGCTTCCGCAATGCTGGCAAGAAGATTTTCTTTCGTTACGGAGGCGACGCGGTCCGTACACGCATGTATCGCGACTGGCCGCAACTTCGTGAAGGATGGACCAAGAATCTGGCGCTCCTGTTCCCAAGCCCGGCCGTGCTCGCGGCAAGGACGATGATCCTGTGGCTCGCGTCATGGTCGGCGCTGGTCGCGGCCGCTTTCGGAATCGCCACGCATCATTTTTTATGGATTGTGGGCGCAGCGCTTTGGCCGTTGCTCTATCGGCGAATCCACAAAGCTCACTTCGCGGCCGGAAATAATCTCCGCGCCCTTGCAGCGGGCATGCCGATCTTCGCTTATCTGCTCCTGCGGTCGAAGCGAGCTCACGCGCAAGGCAAAGTAGAATGGAAAGGCCGCTCGTATCCAGTCGATGGGAAAGGTACGCCGGAGCCGCTCGGAACGCAGTCCGCCAACGAAATGCCGTCCCGCGCACGGCGCAACCTGAGAACTTATAACTGACAACCGAGAACTGATTTATGGTTTACCTGACCCGCAAAGCCGAATTTTCCGCCTCGCACTACTATCACAATCCGGCGTTCTCGCCGGAAGAGAACCAGCGCGTATTCGGCAAATGCAATAACCCCAACGGGCACGGGCACAACTACACGCTGGAGGTTACGGTAAAGGGCGCGGTCGATCCGAAGTCGGGATTTGTGGTCGACCTCAAGCAGTTGAAAGAAATCATGAACAGGGAAGTGCTGGACGCCCTCGACCACCGCTTCCTCAACAAAGAAGTGCCCGAATTTGCGACGAAGATTCCGACCACGGAAAACCTGGCTGTTGCCATCTGGAATCGTCTCGCGCCAAAACTCAGTTCGGCTCAACTGCATCGCGTGCGTGTCTATGAAACTCCCGATCTGTTCGTGGACGTTTACGGCGATGCGGCGGAACAAAATCTTCACGGAGCGGCATGATCGTTCACCTCACACGCCGCTACATGTTTTCCGCCTCGCACCGCTTGCACAGCGAGCAATTTTCCGAAGAAGAAAACCGCGCGATCTATGGCAAGTGCAACAATCCTTACGGGCACGGCCACAACTACATGATTGAAATCAGCGTGAGCGGTCCGGTCGACGGCCAGACCGGAATGGTCTGCAATCTGTTCGACCTAGACGGCTTCGTGCGCAGCCAAATCCTCGAGCGCTACGATCATCAGAACTTGAACCTGGTCGCGGAGTTCACGAACACCGTCCCCACGACCGAAAACCTCTGCATCGCGATCTACGAAATAGTGCAGCGTGGCTTCATGAAAGCACATCTACAGAAGGTGCGGATCGAAGAGACTATGATGAATTCATTCGAATATGCGGGAGAAGAAAGTCGCTAGTCGTTCGTTGTTCGTCGTTCGCAGGTTCGCAATTTGCCAACGACGAACGGCCATCGACTAACGACAGAGCCCTTATGAAATCCACCACGGAGCCGAATACGCTGACCAGCGCCACCTACGAAGAGCTCGTCCGCGAAATGATCGTCCGCCTGGGAGAAGATCCAGAGCGGGAGGGCCTTTCGCGCACGCCCGAGCGCGTCGCCAAAGCCATGCAATTCCTCGTCAAGGGTTATAAGGACGACCCCGAGGCTCTTCTGCGCAAAGCGCTTTTCACCGTTTCTTATGACGAAATGGTGATCGTGAAAGATGTCGAGATGTTCAGCCTCTGCGAGCACCACATGCTGCCATTCTTCGGCAAGGTGCACGTCGCTTACATTCCCAATGGAAAGGTCATCGGCCTGAGCAAAATTCCGCGCCTGGTCGAAGCGTTCTCGCGCCGTCTTCAGATCCAGGAGCGACTGACCACGCAAATTGCCGAGGCGATCCAGAACACGATTGAACCGCAGGGAGTCGGCGTCGTCATCGAAGCCCGCCATCTCTGCATGATGATGCGCGGCGTGGAAAAACAGCATTCTTCGGCCGTCACTTCTTCCATGCTGGGCTGCTTCCGCAATGAGGAAGAAACGCGCTCTGAATTTCTGTCATTGATTCGGCAGCGCCCGAACGCCCTGTAATTGAGAGTCTCGTAGAGATGCGGCTAGCCGAGTTTTCAACTGGCGCACTGAGTTTCTAGAATGAAACCGCTTCAGACGCCGCAAGCGGATTACGCATCTAAGCATTTGTACTCCGGGTTCGCGAACGACCAACGACGAGCGACCAAACGACGGTTTTCCCATGTCTTTCCTGGATCACATCAAGTCGCTGAAAGAGCCCGAGCAGCGCGCGGCCTGGACGATCGCCATCGCCGCGGACATTGTACAGATCGTCGCCTTTCCTTTCTTTGTCGAAGGAGGACTCTCGCCCGCGGACTCGTTGCTTGATCTGGTTGTCGGCTTCTTTATGGTCCGGCTGCTGGGATGGCATTGGGCCTTCCTGCCCAGCGCCGCTGCCAAACTCATTCCTGGCGCCGATCTTTTTCCTACATGGACAGCTGCTGTCTGGTTTGTTACCCGCAACCAACTCAGCGATTCACCCGTGGTGGATCCGATTGTGAATCCGGAGCGCCAGCCCGGCGATGTCGAGATACTTCCACCGGAGCCCGCACCACAGCCGCGGCGCTGATCTCGAAACACTAATCTCTAAGCCTGAGAACCTGAAGGCTGAGCTTGGGCCGCTGATCACCGGCCACTGATCACCGGCCACTGTGTCACCACGTCCCGTAGCGATGCCGGTGCTGCCGCTCGGGAAACAACTTCACCAGCAGGACGCCCACTGCGAATCCTCCCAGGTGCGCCCAGACCGCAACGCCGCTACTTGCATATTGAGACGTCATCAGAAACTGCAGGACGAACCAATAGCCGAGCACCAGCCACGCCGGCAGCCAAAGCACAAAGACAAAGAACCAGGTCAGCACACGCGCCTTCGGATACAGAATGAAATACCCACCCATCACCCCGGCGATGGCGCCGCTCGCTCCGATCGTCGGCATCGTAGAATTCAGGTTCAGCAAAATGTGCGTCAAGGCGCCGGCAATGCCGCAGATCAGGTAAAAGACCAGATAGTCGAAGTGGCCGAGATAATCTTCGACGTTATCTCCGAAGATCCAGAGGAAGAGCATGTTTCCCGCCACATGGAGTAGCGACCCGTGCAGGAACATGGAAGTAAACAGCGGCAGAATCGCCACCTCGATTCCGGCATGCGCATGCCCCGTCAGAATGGCCATGGTGCGGTGGGGTACAACGCCAAATTCGTGAATCAAGGCGTCTGCGGCGCGGGGGCTTTGGAACTCTAACGAGGCCTGCCAAAGATAGATCGCCACATTCGCGATAATCAGAAAATAATTGACGAACGGAGTCGAAAAACTTGGCTGGTCGTCCCGAATAGGAATCATTTAGTTTGGAGTCTGGTAGTTTGGAGTTGGGAATCGAATACCCATTGCCGCCACAATCCGAAAAATAGCTTTCCCGTTACCAATTACAAATTACCAGATTCTCAATTTATGAATGGCATTCTTGTCATCGATAAACCGTGCGGCTTCACCTCGCACGATGTGGTGAACCGCGTGCGCCGGATTCTCGGCCAGCGGTCGGTCGGCCATCTTGGAACCCTCGATCCTTCCGCCACCGGAGTTCTGCCCATCGTTCTGGGCAATCTCACTCGCCTGGCTCAGTTCTACGCGCACTCCGAGAAAACCTACGAAGGCACGATTCGCTTCGGCTTTGCCACCGATACTTATGATGCGGACGGCCAGGCCACCACTCCGCCGCAAGAAATTCGGCTCGATCTGGAGGCGGTCCGAGCTCTCGCCAGGCAATTTCAGGGAGTGATCCAGCAGTTGCCGCCGCCATTTTCCGCCAAGAAAGTTGCCGGGGTTCCCGCTTACAAACTAGCGCGCAAGAAGAAGGAAGTGGAGCTCCAACCCGTTCAGATCGAAATTAAAGAATTCGAGATTCTCGACGTCTCCGCCGATCACGCCACTTTTCGCGCCCACGTCACCTCGGGCACTTACATACGATCCATCGCGCACGATATGGGCAGCCAACTGGGATGCGGCGCTCATCTCGCCAGCCTGCGCCGCACCTCCGTAGCCGAGTTCGCCGTCGCGGACGCACACACGCTCGAAGCTTTACAAACCGCGGCGCAGCAGGGAACTGTCGAGCCGCTTTGCGTTCATCCCCGCAAACTCGTTCCCGAACTTCCCAGCGTCACCGCGACCGAAGAGAACGTAGCCCTCATCCGCAGCGGACGCGCCGTCAACCTTCCCGAAATGTCGCGCGCGCCGCAAGTCAAAGTCTTCTTCGGACAACGCGACCTCATCGCCATCGCCACGCGCATTGCCGGCACTCTTTTTCACGCCGGAATTGTTTTCAGTGCCTTCGACAATTGACCTCAATCCTGCCACTCACGCCGCCATCGTTCTAGCGCAAAATCCTGCCCTAAACAGGCCATCCCTTTGGAGCCTCTGTGCCATAACAGCCGCGAATGTTTGGGCTATAATGCGCGAGACCTCTCCACGAGGTTGGTTTGCTTGGGCCCGCTTTCACCCATTTCAAAAATAATTGGAGTACCTTTATGTTCAGGAAAGATTCACTGCGACCCTCGCTGCTCGCAGTCGTGTGTTTAGCCGTTGCTTTTGCCGGGCAATCCGCCCATGCCTCAACCGTTGCCGTTGGCAACTGCAAATCCAATGTTCCCCAGTTCTCCACCATCAGCGCCGCCGTCACCGCCGTTCCCACCGGAGGAACAGTCGACGTGTGCCCCGGCACCTACCCCGAGCAGGTGCTGATCACCAAGAATCTAACCTTGCTCGGAATCGCCAGCGGCACCAGTGACGCAGCCGTGGTCGTACCTCCAGCGGCAGGCCTGGTCTCCAACGGAAGCGATATTTTTGGCAATCCCGTAGCCGCGCAGATCTTCGTGCAGGGCGCGAACGTCACCGTTTCTCATCTCACGGTTGACGGCACCGGCAATAACCTCGCGGGATGCGGAGCGCCGACGCTCGAGGGTATTTATTTTCAAAACGCAACAGGAAAAATCACCGACGATGTGGTCCGCAACCAGTATCAGACGGACTTCACCGACTACGGCGGATGCCAGAACGGCCTGGCCATCAATGTCGAGAGCCTTACCAATACGGCAACCGTCACCATCTCTGACAATTCCGTACGCGCCTACCAAAAGAACGGAATCACCGCGACCGGCGCGGCCACCGGCCCTGGTTCGCCGGGACCGAGCGTTGCCATCACCGCCAACTACATCGTCGGACTCGCGGCCACCTCGATGAATTGGCCAGGAGGCGCAGCCGAAAACGGCGTGCAGGTCGGCTTCGGTGCCGGAGGAAGCGTCACCGGAAACACCGTCAATGACAACATCTGGTATGCCGACGACGCCAGCCAGCCGGGAAACGCCGCCAGCGGAATCCTGGTCTACGCATCGAGCGGCATCACGATCTCGGCCAACAGCGTGGGCAGCGCCCAGTTCGGCATCACCGTCGACACCGACCCAACCTACGGCCCTGCCGATAGCAACGTCATTAGCTCCAACAAGGTCAGCGGCACGCAGATTTTTGACGCCATCGATTTGTGCAGCAGTTCTAACAGCGCGCGCACCAACACCGTTTACGGCAGCGCCGAATCCGGCATCCACGTGGACGACAGTTGCGGCAGCGGCAACAACAACACCGTCACCGGCAACACCATTAACGAAGCCTGCGCCGGAGTCCTGTTGGGAACGGGGACGGGAAACGTCACCAGCCCGAACACGTTTTTCAACGTAACCAACACCACGCTCGCCGGAGACGTCTGCACGCCAACCCCCCAGCGCGGAGCGAAACGTTCGGCAACGAAACCGCGTCCATCGCCGTTTACACCGAACCGCAAATAAAAGAAGTGTCGTAAACCAGTGCGGGTAAACCAGTGCAGCATCCCCCGTCCGGGTCGCGTACTTTGCGACAGGGCGGGGGCTTTGAGTCCGACCATCCAACCGAAACCGCAGCGATCTGGTTCTCAGTGAGTGCAATTTGCGGCAGTTCAACACCCGTCCGACTCGGAAGTCGGTCGACGGATTCGGGAGTATAGTGGCTGCGAGGCCGAGACGTGACTCAGTTCGGCCGGGAGGAACCCATGTCGAGTGCGCCTTTTATATTGAAATACGACGTCCCAAAAATCTTAGTGTTCGCAGCCGTCCTGATCTGCATGGCTACAGCTCTTCGACCGGCAGACGCGCAAAAACTCACGACTCTCTACAGTCTTAAGGGCGGTGCGGACGGCGCCAACCCCTATTTCGTCGATTTGGTTCTGGATGCAAAGGGCAACCTCTATGGAACGACGTTCGCTGGCGGCTCCGCTGGCCTCGGCGTGGTCTTTCGGGTGACCCCGACCGGCACAGAAAATGTACTGTACAGTTTCACCTCTGCGGACGGATGCTCTCCCTACGCTGGCTTGATCCGCGACGCCAAGGGCAATCTGTACGGCACAACCGGAGCTTGTGGCGCTTACGGATTTGGCACCGTGTTCGAGGTGACAAAGGCGGGCACCGAGAAGACACTCTACACCTTCACCGGGGATGCAGACGGCGGTCAACCGTTCGGAGCGTTGCTACGGGATGCCGAGGGTAATCTCTACGGCACCACAAACCTCGGCGGCATTCTTGGCTCGTACTGCTGCGGCACTGTTTTCGAGGTCGCTCCGGACGGCACCGAGACCGTGCTCCACGCCTTTGCTGGCGGCGCGGATGGGGCGTACCCAGTGGCTGCCTTAGTGCGGGATGCAAAGGGCAATCTCTACGGCACCACCGGTCAGAATGGCGCCTTTTGTTGCGGCACTATATTTGAGATCACTCCATCGGAGACGGAGAACATACTGTTCAACTTCAACTTTACCGATGGAACCGGCCCTGGCCCCAACCGCTTGGTCCGAGCGGGTGGAAACTTTTACGGGACGACGTCACTGGGCGGCGCCTCTGGCAACGGCACGGTTTTTGAACTATCGAAGAAGGGAACCGAGACCGTGCTCTACAGCTTCACCGGCGGCGCAGACGGGTTTGCACCTTATGGAGGCGTGATCCGCGATGCCAAGGGCAATCTCTATGGCACAGCCTTTCAAGGCGCGGGCCAGGGCTGCAATACCGACGGTTGCGGAACCGTCTACGAACTGACTCCCGACGGCAAATTGACTGTGCTTTATACCTTCACAGGCGGCAGTGACGGAGGGAATCCGGCTGGCGGTTTGGTCATGGATAAAGATGGCAACCTCTACGGCACAACCTCCAATTACGGCGCCCATGGCTACGGCACGATCTTTAAGCTGACCCGTAGTGAAGAATGGAGACGCGCGGGCGAGAATCCATGAAAAGTAGCCTCATCCGGCGTTCGATATGTAATGTCCGATAACAGGTATTATGTTAACCAACGCAAGGCCAGAGGCTAATCCCGGTGTTCTCCCTCAGGCGGTTCGCTCGTGCAGCAGTTCTGATAGGTCCTCGCGGAACTTCTGCAGTGTTTCCAGCCGTTCCGGCGTCGCCTCGGCCACCTCGCCCTTCGCCTGAAATACCTTGCGCCCGTTCAACTCGGTGAGCACGCCCATGACCTCGCCCATGCGCCAGCCGGGAGTTCCCAGAATCTGAACCCCGTCCACTCCTGGCACCAGCAGCGCTACGCACTCGCCGCGCACCGCGCCCACGCATTTGGGATAGCGCTCAAACGTCTGCAATTCGAATCCCGCGACGTAGAGCCGTTGAAGTTGTTCCGCCGAGTCCGCCATAGTGAAAAACGCCTTGTATCGGGCCACGGCCTTTAGACCTGATGGCTGACGGCTGAGAGCTGACGGCTGCTCTACCTACATCTTGTACTTGCCCAGATCATCGTCGTCGAGGTCTTCGAGATACTTGCGCAGCTCTTCGCTATTCACCACGGGCACGGGATTCGCCGTCTGCTTCGAGTTCTTCAACACTTCATCCTCAACGAAGATGGGACAATCCACGCGCAGCGCCAGAGCCAGTGCGTCCGACGGACGCGAATCGACGCTCACCACGCGTCCATCCCGCTCAAGCCAGATCACCGCATAAAACGTGTCGTCCTTTAATTCGGTTACGACGACCTTGTGCACCATGGTCTCCAGCCCGGTCAAAACATTGCGGATCAAATCGTGCGTCATGGGACGCGGCGTGCTTACCTTTTCAATCTCCAAAGCAATTGCGTTCGCTTCATACACGCCCACCCAAATCGGAAGCACCGTATCGCTGCCAATATCCTTGAGCAACACGATCGGCAAGTTCGATACCGGGTCCATCATCAAGCCGCGAATTTTCATTTCAACTTCCATAAAGCCCTCAGATCTTACGAACGCATGCCGTCGACGCCGGCCAGTTCCCTGCCAGTCGGGACCAATTCTCCCATCAAGCTATTCGGAAAACTTCCTGTCACCCGTACGTCGACATAACTTCCCGTAGCCAGTTCGATGCCTGCCGGCACGGTAAAGTTCATCACCTTAATCTGCGAGGTCCGCCCCACCCACTGCCCGCGCGCCGGATTCCTGGCCTCCACCATCACCTCAAGCACTTGGCCGACATGGCGCCGGTTCCGCGCCGCCCCAATCTGCTTCTGCCGGTCGTTGATTACCGCCAGCCGCCGCGCCTTTTCCGTGTCCGGCAAAGCATCTTCCAACTTAAGCGACGGAGTGTTCGGACGCGCCGAATACTTGAAGGTGAACACCGAGTCGTAGCCGACCATATCCATCAACGACAGCGTCTCTTCCAGGTCCGCCTCGGTCTCACCGGGAAATCCAACGATTAAGTCTGAAGTCAGCGAAATATCGCGTTTCGCCGCCTGAATCCACGAGATCCGCTCCAGGTACTCGTCGCGCGTGTACAACCGATCCATCGCGGTTAATACTCGCGTAGACCCGCTCTGCACTGGCAAATGCACGTGATCGCAAAGCGCGGGGACCTCATCCATTACTTGAACAATGTCACGCCCGAAATCCCGCGGATGCGAGGTGGTAAACCGCACACGCCGGATCCCACCAACCGAAGCCACGGCTGCCAGTAACTCCGCAAACGTCTTGTTCCCAGACGGATCGCGATAAGAGTTCACGTTCTGCCCGAGCAGCTGAATTTCCGTATACCCGAGATCCACCAGTTGCCGCGCTTCTTCAAGAACAGAGGACGAAGTCCGCGACCGTTCCTTCCCACGTGTATACGGAACCACGCAGTAGGCGCAAAACTTGTCGCATCCTTCAATAATAGTGATATAGCCGCGATGCGGATTCGTACGCGCGGTAAACTCGGTTTCGAAGCACTCGTCGGTCTGCCGGTCGTCCAGTCCCGTCACCCGCGACTGCCCGGTCTCCAGTTGCACCAGCATCTGCGGCAAATTGCGGTAGGAAGCCGATCCGCACACGAGCGATACATAAGGAGCGCGCTCAAAAATCTTCTCGCCCTCTTGCTGCGCTACACATCCCAGGACGCCGAACTGCTTCCCTTGCGCCCGGTATTTCTTGTAATCGGCCAGCCGGTTAAACACCTTCTGCTCGGCTTTATCGCGGATCGAGCAGGTGTTATAAAGCACCAGACCAGCCTCTTCCACCGTCGGAACCTGCCGGTAGCCCTCTTGCAGCAGCGTGCCCACGACCTTTTCCGAGTCGTGCGCATTCATCTGGCAGCCAAAGGTTTCGAGGTAAAACGTCTTATCTGCGGCTTCCGGGACTTCCGACATTGCCCCAGTATAAACCAGCGCGGAAACGGGCATGGGACGGGCGCCGCCGCCCGTTATAATTCTCACTTCATCCGGATCATTCTGCCGAGAGCCGCATGCCGAGATCCCGTTCGAAATCCGCTTCCCTGCCGCTCGATGTTCCCTTCTTCGCAGCCACGCAGCGCAAGCCCATTCCGCACGAATTCGTTCTCGATGAAATCGCATCCCTATCACCCCGCACGCGCCTCATGTTCGGATGCCTCGCCGTTTACGTTCAGCAAAGAGGAACGGCAAGTGGCCGGGAAAAAATCGTCCTCTTCCTCCGCGACAAGCCCGCCAGCCCCGAAGACAATGGCGTCTGGCTCGCGACCAGCCATGAGCATCATGAGAGCTTGCGCGAGGAATTCCCAAGCATGCGGTCGATCAAGGTGCTGGGCAAAACCGTGACGGGATGGCAAGTACTACCTGCCGACTCCGACGATTTCGAAGAATCGGCCCGCCGCGCCTGCGAACTCGTTCTCGCCTACGATCCCAGAATCGGAAAGATCCCCGGCGCTCGCCCCAAATCGCAAGCGCAGAGTCGCCCCGCCGAGAGCAAGAAACGCAGCCCGAAGAAGAAAGCTGCAAGCCCCAAACGGCGTTCCTGAGCGGGCTTTGCGACGATGGGGAATTTCGGCCAAAATTCGCCTTGCAATCCCCCTGCTGCCGCAATCACGAACTAAAATAAAAAGAATGCAGAACGCATCGCCCGTCGACATCGCGGTGCTGGCCGTCGAACTCGTCCCTGCGCTCTTCTTCGGATTCGCCGGCAAACGCGCTGCCGAAATTTGCGCGCGCTGGCCCGTGGCGCTCCAAACCTTTTTGCCCCTGGTCTGCGTTGCGCCCTACATCGTGGTTTCTTATTCGCACCACATGTTTCTCTGGCGGTGGTGCGTTCTCTATGCGGTCTTGCCAGTTGTGATCGCATGGCTTCTGGGCCAAGCCGCCGTCGCCGATCCCGAACAGCGCGGCAACTGGAGAGACGCACTCATCCTCCTCGCGCTTGGCCTGGCCGTCGATTTGCGCTGGCTTGAGCCGGCGTGGCCCAACGGGCGCGCAGGCCTCGGCAAGTTGCTTCTCGTCGATGCCGGCCTCTATGGATTCGTCGTCATCCGCCAACTCACGGGCACCGGTTTCGATTTTCATTTTCATTGGAGCGACTGGAAGACCGGCTTGCGCGAACTGGTTTTTTTCACCCCGTTCGTTCTTGCAGGCGGGCTCGCCCTCGGTTTCCTTCATCCGCACGAGCACGCTCTGAGCTGGACGATGCTTCCCACATGGATTTACATCTTCCTCTTCGTCGCCGTTCCCGAAGAGCTTTTCTTTCGTGCCTGGGTACAGAACTTTCTCGAACGCCGCGTGGGACGCCAATCCGCCCTGGCGATCACCGCTTTCCTGTTCGGACTCTCCCACTTCAACAAGCGCTCGGCACATTTCAACTGGCGCTACGTAATCCTGGCCACCGTCGCCGGAATTTTCTATGGCCGGGCGTGGCGCGAGAAAAGGCGTCTGCCCGCGTCGGCCATCACCCACGCGAGCGTCGATGCGATCTGGACCTTCTGGTTCTAAGAAGCGCGTTATTCTAGACAGTACCGAATGGTTTTACCTGCGCGCCACCGCTTCTTCGTTTGGGCCCAGATTATCGTTGTGTACATCTTCGTAGAATTGGCGCTCTGGGCGCCGACACGCCACCTGCTCAAACGGTGGGCTCTCTTGGCTGTGATTGCGATTGCCACGGCCGTATTGCTCGACCGCCCTTCGCGCACTCGCCTGGGCTTTCGCATTCCCACCGTGCGCGCCGCAACTCTGATCATTGGCGTCAGCATCGCGGGCGTGCTCCTGATGCTCGCCCTTACCAAGTTGGCTGGTGGCGCGATTCCTGCAAATCCTTCCTGGTCGCCTGATCTGCGTTCTTCTTTCGGATACCTGATCTGGGCGCTTATGCAGGAATTTATCTTGCAGTCGTTCTTCTTCACGCGCTTCGAAGACCTCTATGGATCTGCGAACGCCGTCTGGACCGCCTCCACCCTTTTCGCCCTCGCCCATCTGCCCAGCCCCATCCTCACTGTTGCTACGCTGATCGGCGCTCTCTTCTTCTGCGAAATGTTTCGTCGCTACCGCAGCCTCTATCCTCTAGCCATCGTTCACGCCATGCTGGGACTCACCCTCGCCTTCGTCGTTCCCGACAGCCTGATGCACCACATGCGCGTCGGAATCGGTTATCTGCGCTATTAGCGGACAGTTTCGCTCCCGACGCCCGCACAGCCTGCATTCGCGCGAACTGCGAGCAGCCAAACAAATCCCTGAACAAAAGCTGCCAAGCCTTATAACCGGTAATCAATCTGGGCCACTACGGGCAATCGGGAGCCGTTTCCCGCACCTTCCCCGTCTGGCGCGGCGATAGCAAGGAGATTTTCTTCCTTGGTACGGACGGCGCCGTTCGTTGCGCAAAGGTCAACGCGAAGAGCGAAGACTTCGATTTGGAACCAGTCCGGGTGCTATTTCAAGTCAGTTACACGTCGCCGGTTGGAAATCCCTACGACGTGTCCCCGGACGGGCAGCGCTTCGTCTTCGCCGCACTGCCCGAAAGCACCTCCGCGCCGCTCGTCCTCGTCACCAACTGGACGACGGACCTGAAGAAATAGCTCTCCTGCGGCGCAAGAGCATCTCCTTGAATCACCATCGGCGTTTCTCCGGAGAGAAGTTCTAGCTCGCCGGAGTCTTCGCAATCTGCGGTCGCGTTTCTACTGTCTCGCCTCGCTCCACAAACGCCTGCATCCACGCAATCACGCGGATCCAGCCTTGATAGTGATTCTTCGCGTGTTCACCTCCCAACGCGCCAAACCCGCTATGGCGTAAACGAGCCGTCGTCCCTTCGCCGGACTCCTCGAGATCCCACCGCACCAGCGTCTTCGCCGGCCCCGACCAGCTCGCGATCCACGTAAACGAAACCATGCGCGGAGGATCAATCTCCACATACTCGCCGCCGACGTGATAGGGCTTCCCGTCCACATCGCTGACGCCGTCCGAACGCCATGCTCCTCCCGGACGCAAATCAGCTTTCCATCCGGTATGGTGATACATACCTTTCTGTCCCCACCACTGCACAGTCTGGCGCGGATCGGTGAGCGCCTGAAACACGCGCTCCCGCGGAGCCGCGATATAAACCTCAGCCTCAATCGCATCCTGATCGTGAGAAACCGTCGCCGTCGCCATTTCTAGATAGCCACCTTTCCCGGCGAGCGTGTTTCGATGGTCTCGCCATTTTCCAAAAACGCCTGCATCCAGCCGATAACGCGCGTCCATCCCTCGGCATGGTTCTTCGCTGACTCTGGCGCGCCAACAAAACCTGTATGGCGGATCTTCAGCAACGTTCCCGTGCCGGCCCGTCTCGGACCGCTGGGATGCAGTCCGTGAACATCGGCCGGCTCCAATTCCCAGCGCACAACCGTATCCAGCTTGCCGCACCAAGGTGCGATCCAGGTATGAGTGATCAGCCGCGGCGGATCGACCTCCAGATATTCGCCGCTAACTTCGAATGAAGTGCCATCCGCGTTGACTCCAAGGCTCGACCACTTGCCTCCAGGACGCACATCGGCCTTCCACTTGGTAATCCGGTAGAGACCTTGCTGGCCCCACCATCGCGGAATTTGATTGGCATCGGTGATCGCCTCGAAGACGCGAGCGGGCGGGGCGGCAATGAATACTTCTCCAACAACGGTTCCTTGATCGGGTGTAACTGCTAAGGTCGCCATGGCACGTCAATCCTTTCTCTGTGCTGCAAATCTGTGTGTTGCAAATTGTTGTTCCGTATATTTCTTCAGGTTCTCCATCACACCTACCCAACCGCCGCTGTAATCCTTGCGCGACGCCGGCTCCTCCGCCAAACCGCTGTGGGTCACCGTCACGCGCGTTCCGGAAGCTGTGGGCTCCAATTCCCACCGCACGACCGTTTCCCGGCTCGGATCCTCGTGCCAGTTGCCAAACCACGTATAGACCAGGAGTCGCGGCGGATCGTACTCGATGATCTCGCCGCTACACTCGAAGTCCTTCTTGCCGTTCACCGCCACGCTGCCCGGCACGGTAGCATAGCCGTATCGGCCACCGCGCCGCGCATCCATCGTCCAATGCTTCACCGGGCACTCCGAATTATTGAACCACTGCATCAGTTGATCCGAGTGAGTGAGCGCTTCGAAGACACGCTCCGCGGGAGCCGCAATCTCAATGTCGCAGACGACGGCGTCCAGGTCGGGCGTGACGATGGCTTTCGGCATGACATTTCTCCTTGGGCAGCTGTCTCAAGCAGAGGTTTTGTCGGAGTGGCCCTCGTTGCCGCTACTTCGCCCGCTCCAGCGTGAACAGTTCCTTCATCTCCTTGCCATGATCCAGAAATACCCACTCTTCCGTCTGGTGGTCCGCATCCGGCTGCGAAAAGGTCGCGCGCTGCATATGTCCTTGGCCGGGACCGATGTTCGTGCCGTCGAAGAACTCAAAGCTCACCGACTTTGCGTCCGCCGAAGCGATCTTCAATCGCGGCTGGTTCCCGGCGCTGCAGTAGTGCGTCATCACCAGCCGGTCGCCGTCCAGGTGAAACATCGTGATCATGTTTTCCGGACCGCTCTTCTTCATATCCATCCCGTGAATCTCGCTCATCAGCGCAGAGCCGCCCGCCGTCATCCGAAACGTCACTTGCAGCGACTGCCCCTGCTGGTTCGTTCCCACCCAGTTCCCTTCCATCCCTTTCAACAGTTCAAAAGATTTGCGTGCGTCTGACTCGGCCAGAACCAGGCTGGCGGAAAACAGAACCATGAGAGTTGCGGCAGCGGTTGCAAGTTGGCGTAGTTTCATACTTTCCTCCTGATTTGATTTGCTTTTCTATTTCGTCTTCTTCGGGCCCGTAATCGAGACGCCGCCCGCTGACTCGCGGGCGTACTCCTGCTCCACAAACGATTTCAAATTGTTCAGACTCATCTGCCAGAACTGGCGGTATTGCTCGAGCCACGTATCCACCGCCCGCAGCGGCTCGGCGTTGAGTTGGTAGACGCGATGGCGTCCACTGCGGGTTTCCACGACAAGGCTGGCTTTTCGAAGCTGCCGCAGGTGTTTGGAAATCGCGGGACGGGAGATGGGGAAGGCCTCCGCGATTTGCCCGGCAGGCTGGGCCCCGCGGCGTAATAAATCGAGAACAGCGCGCCGGGTAGGGTCCGCGAGCGCCTGAAAGGTCGCCTCGGGTAAATATGTAACCGAACGGTTCCGCATAATGCGTAACTATACGGTTACAGATTAAGTGGCGTCAAGAGGAAAATTTAAATTTTCTCCGCCCAGGCTCTGGCTGAGATGCCCGGCGATCAATTTCCCGTGGAAACGGCCGTTTTCGATGAAAATCTCGCTGGTGCGCGAACCCGCAACGATCACGCCTGCCACGTAGATTCCCGGAACATTCGATTCCAGGTTCTCGGGATCGCAAACCGGCCGCAGTTGTTCGGGAGACAACTCGATCCCAATACTGCGCAGAAAATCGTAATCGGGGTGATAGCCGGTCAACGCAAAAACGAAGTCGTTCTTCAGATGAATCGGCCCTTGCGGAGTGCGGATAATGGCGAAGTCTGGGCCAATTTCCTGCACGGTACTGTTGAAGTGCGCCGTAATCTGGCCTGACTTGATGCGGTTCTCAATATCCGGACGCACCCAGTACTTGACGTGGTTGTGCATCTGCGCTCCGCGATGCACCAGCGTGACGCGGGCTCCGTGACGCCACAAGTCCAGCGCCGCCTCGGCCGCCGAATTCTTGCCCCCAATCACGAGCACATCCGTATCGAAATAAGGATGCGGATCGCGATAGTAATGGAAAACCTTGCTCGACTCTTCCCCGGCGACTCCAAGCTGATTCGCGAGATCGTAATATCCGGTGGCGAGCACGATCTTCCGCGCGCGATAGTCGTGGATCGCATCATTCCGGTTCGTAGTCGTCACGCGAAAATTGCGGTCTTCCCCGGTAATCGTCTTCACCCACTCGTATTGTCGAATCTGCAGGTGATAGTGCTCTGCCACGCGCCGGTAGTATTCGAGAGCCTCCAGCCGGTTGGGCTTGGCCGAAGCCGTGGTGAAAGGAATATCCCCAATTTCGAGCAACTCAGGCGTGGTAAAGAAAACCATGTTGCTCGGATAGTGGTAAATCGAATTCACCAGGCAGCCCTTATCGACCAGCAGGCTCTTGAAGCCTGCCTTCTGCGCTTCGATCGCGCACGCCATTCCGGTCGGACCCGCTCCAATCACCAGCACATCGGTGGACTTTTCGGGTTCTTCCTCGGCGAGAGGTAATGGAAGAGTTTCGGGAATTTCTTCGACGGGCAAGAGCGTGGGGAGCTTCATTGGCGGTTGGGAAACGATAATTCTAGCATCGCGCCCAGCCCGCGCGGCAGAGGGACGCCCGGTTTCTTGCGTTCCCTCCGCCGCGGCACGCGCCAAAAGACGGCGCTCAACAACTACTTTTTCACCGAAACCGAAACGCCATCGCGAATCGGCAAAATCGTAGTAAATAAATCCGCCGACTCGCTGATCATCTTATTGAACTCGAGAATAGCCTTGGTCTGCGCGTCGGGATGGGGCTTGCGCAGTTTGCCGCTCCAAAGAACGTTATCGGCAATAAACAGGCCTCCACTTTTCAGGCGTGGCAGCGCCAGCCGAACCACCCTCGGATAATCCGTCTTGTCGATGTCATTGAAGATGATGTCGTACTCACCTTTTTCTTCGGACAAAAACTCCAGGGCATCGCCCACGCGAACCGTGATCCGCTGGCTGACTCCCGCACGCTCAAAGTACCGCTTCGCCTTTTCTGCGCGTTGTGAATCGCCGTCGGTATAGACCACGCGGCCGCCATCGCCCACACCGCGCGCCCACCAGATGGTCGAATAACCAATCGCCGAGCCCATCTCAAACACTTTCTTCGCCCCGCTGATCTTTGCTAGTTGGTAAAGCACGCGAGCCACCGCCGGTCCAACGATGGCGTATTTGTTCTTGGCCGCGTCAGCCTCCATTTCCGTGAGCACTTCATCGCGCGCGGGCAGCATGTCATACAAGTAGTCGTCTACCTCCGGCACGGTAATCCCCCCCATGCGCCACTGGGGTTTTGCGGATGTATCAGCCATCTTCTCGCCTCTTTCAGTTAGGAAATCGTCTGCCCCGGCTTCATCTCTAAAACGTGAACGTCCGGTACAAGTTTTTGCAACTCACTCGGCGTTCCCGTCAGCATCGGAAAGGTTCCGAAATGCATGGGGACGACAGTCTCCGGCTGAAGCAGTTTGCACGCGTAAGCCGCCTCGCGCGGAGACATGGTGAAATGGTCGCCAATCGGCAGCATCACAATCTTCGGCGCATACAGATCGCGGATGATCGCCATGTCGCTGAACACGTTCGTATCGCCCGCGTGATAAAGCTTCACCCCGTTGGAAAATTCGATCACGTAGCCGCACGCTTCCCCGCCATAGATAATCTGGTCGCCATCCTGAATGCCACAGGAATGCACGGCGTGGACCATCGTGACCTTCATATCGGCGATCGTTTGTGTGCCGCCTTTGTTCATCGGCGAAATCTGTTTGACGCCCTTTTTCTGCAGCCACAGGCAGAGCTCGAAAATGCCGACGGCCGTCGGGTTCAGCTTTTTGCCCACGGCCACCGCGTCGCCGATGTGATCGCCATGTCCGTGGGTGCACAGCAGGACGTCCGCTTTCTTCACGTCCTTCTCGCTCTCCGGGCACATCGGATTCCCCGCAATCCAGGGATCGATGTAAACCGTCTTGCCCTCTGGCGTAACTATGCGAAACGTGGCGTGACCGAGCCACGTCAGTTGAATTCCTTTGAGATTCACGGAACACTCCTTCATCAAGTAGCGAATTTGAATTCTAGTGACTCCGAAAAAACGGCGCAACGCTGCGTCCCAATCCGAGCCCCGGCCCTGATCATTTAGCCATTCCGGTTCGACTCAATCTCGTGTATAAAGTTGTCCTCCATGTCAGAACTGAAAGTGTTGCTGTCCCGCGAAGCCATCGCAAAACGAGTTTCCGAACTGGGAGCGGAGATTGCCCGCGACTTCCAGGGCCAATCCATCATTCTCGTCGGCGTTCTGAAGGGCGCCGCGATCTTCCTGAGCGACCTCGCGCGCCAGATTCCGCTGGATGCGACCTTTGATTTCATCGGCGTTTCGAGCTACGGAAACCGTCCCACCGCCAAAGACGATCCCGCCGGTCACGCTGCCTGGGATTCACTCGGCGAAGTCCGTCTCACCAAAGATATGGATAGCTCCATGGCCGATCGCAACGTGATTCTGGTCGAAGACATTCTCGATACCGGTCTTACTTTGAACTACATCTCGAAACTGGTGCAGGCCCATCGCCCGCGTTCGCTGCGCATTGCAGCGCTCCTGGATAAGCCTTCCCGGCGCAAGCAGCCGATTCAGGCACACTACATCGGCTTCACCATTCCGGATGCTTACGTGGTCGGATACGGTCTGGATTACGCGGAACTTTACCGCAATCTGCCGGATGTCTGCGTGCTCGAAAATCCGCCCGAGATTTCGCCGGTAGTCTAGCCATGAACGCTGCTGGTCCCACGGGCACACGCTTTCCAGCCTGTGGAAGAGTCGCCGCAAATCGGCTGCTATGATGAATCCTGTGAAAACGACCACCTCGCCCACTGGACGCATTTCCGAGGTGGAACCTCTTCTTC
>Ga0302320_10002455_pt1 | contig 43650 bp, 36 predicted proteins | sample Bog_T0_3_FD_202130 | JGI IMG/M metagenome (GOLD analysis project Ga0302320, IMG submission 202130) | Peat permafrost microbial communities from Stordalen Mire near Abisko, Sweden - Bog_T0_3 | ecosystem: Environmental > Terrestrial > Soil > Wetlands > Peat | place: Sweden: Abisko, Stordalen Mire...
GGGGACAGCACCTGTGGGCAAGAGGGTATTTCTGCGCGACAGTGGGCGCGGTGGACGAGAAGATGATCATGGAGTACATCGAGAATCAGAAATGGGACGAGGATGTGGAGAGTTTCAAAATCACCGTGCCCACCGAGCCTTGAGCCGGCTTCGAGCCGGGAGCACTTCAGGCGGCTTCAGCCGCAACCTGCGACTTTCAGTCGCCCAACAACCCACCGGCTTTCAGCCGGTGGTGGTTTAGCGATGTGGGACTCCTTCTGCGTCCAAAGTTGCGCTGGAACATCGAATTGAAGTGTTACGATGACATTTACCTTTTGCCGCCCGGCAGAGGAGGTTTTGTGCTAACTGGAGGAAGAATGGCAAGCGATGTAATTCTGGAAGTAACCGACGCAAACTTCGATCAAGAGGTGCTTAAGAGCGAACAGCCCGTGCTAATTGATTTCTGGGCGACTTGGTGCGGTCCTTGCAAGGCACTTGCGCCGGTTGTGGATGAGATTGCGAAGTCCTATCAAGGCAAGATCAAGGTCGGGAAAATGGACGTTGACCGCAATACGGCGACTCCGCAGCGCTACGGCGTGCGTGGTATTCCCACCCTGCTTGTCTTCAAAGGCGGCCAGGTGCAGGAGCAAATCGTCGGCTACGTTCAAAAAGAAACAATCGAAAAGGCGCTGGAAAAGCTTGCCTGAGTAAAACTCGATTCCGCGAGCCCGGCCAGCTCAGGCCGGGTCTTGCTCTGCGTTTTCTTCCGGAAAAACTCTCGCCGGTGATTAGTACTTGCGCAACACTGCCACCACGCGTCCCTGAACCCGCACGGCATCGGCTGGCACCATGATCGGCTTCATCGCCGCGTTGGAGGGTTGCAGCCGAATCTGCTCCCCGGCGTGGTAGAGCCTTTTGAGCGTGGTCTCAGAGCCGTTGATCAGCGCGACCACGATCTCGCCCTCGCGGGCGCTCTCCGTCTTTTCCACCAAAACGTAGTCGCCGCTCATAATGTGCTCGTCCTGCATGCTTTCACCCACCACTTGGAGAACGAAGACATCCTTGGCGCGGGTGAAATCGGTGAGTGAAATTGTCTCCGGATTCTCCACCTGCTCAATCGGTTTGCCGGCGGCGATGCGTCCGACGAGCGGCAGCTCTAGTGAGCTAACGGCCAACGGGCGGCTGCGCTCCGGGATTCCATCGGGAAGTGGCAGCACGTCGATGGAACGGCTGCGATTGTAATCGCGGTGCAGCAACTTTTTGGTCTGCAGGTTGTTAATGTGTTTGTGTACGGTGGCAAGCGAACTAAGACCCATTGCCGCGCCGATTTCCTCAAAGGACGGAGAATAGCCGTTGCTCTGTACAAACTCCGCAATGAAGTCGTACATCTGTCGTTGCCGCCGCGTCAAAGCCATGCCGGTCCTTTCGTTAACCCACGAAGTTCAAATAGTTTGGCGAATAAAAGGCGAAGTGTCAAGGATGGTGGTTCAGGACGGTGTCCGGTTGGGTACTCCCATGCAAGAGATTTTCCAAACCGGCGAGATATGCGCCAAAATGCATTGAAGCTTAGAATCGCTAATAGGCCATGAGCGATCCCGCCAAATTGATTGAGCGCGCCGAGAAGCTTCTGGAAAAGGGGAAGCCAGAGCTGGCCCTCGCGGAATTTCGCGTCGCCATCGAGTTACAGCCGGGAAACGAAGCGCTACTGCAGAAAGCCGCCGACCTAAGCATTTCGCTTGGCCAAAATGTGCTTGCGTCGGACCTCCTTCGCCGCTTGTTTGCTAATTTCATTGAGAGTCGGCAGCTTAGCGAGGCCGCCGTGGCGTTCCGCAAACTGCAACGGCTGAAAACGCTGGACGCAGAGCTGGTAACCCGCTACGCAGAGCTGTGCGAAAACACCAGCCGAAAGGATGCCGCCGAAGCCTATCGCGTGGCTTTCGAGGAATTTCAAAGGCAGGGCGAGCCGCGCCGCGCTCTGGCGTGTATCAGCCATTCGCTCGCGTTAGACCCACGTCTGGAAGATTATCGCGAACAAGCGCGCATTGCGGCAGCGCTGCATGAACCGGTTCTGGCCGCCGCAGCGCTGGTGAATCTCGGCATTATGCTGGAGCGGCTTGGACAAGACGCATCGCGCGCCTATCAGAGCGCCTACGAAAACGATCCTTCCAACATGGCCGCGCGCCTTGGGCATGGCCGAGCGTTAATTGCGCGGGGGCGTCCGAACGAGGCGATTGAACTCTTACAACCGCTTGCAACCTATCCGTCGAGTCCAGAAGAAGCGCGCGAGCCGTATGCCTTGGCTTTGCTGGCGGTAGGACGGGTAGAGGAGGCTGAACCGTTTGCTTGGGCAATGTTTGAGCGCAATCCCAATGGCAATCTTCCCATTCTTCATTCCGTCATCGGCGGACTGGTGGACCGCGACCGCGTGGATCGCGCGTTAGCTCTGGCGAGGCGTCTCGAAGAGTTTTATCGCAAGGCCGGGCGGCGTCATGAATTCATGCAAGACATGGCTCGGCTGGCCGATCAAAACAAGCCTAGCATCGCGTTTTTCGAATATCTAGCCGAACTTTACAACAGCGCCAATCGGGAGATTGAGTATTCGCAGGTGCTTTCCCGGCTCTTCGATCTGTACTTTGACGTGGGCAACTATGCCAAGGCTCTGGATGCGCTGGATCGCGCGGTCGATATCGATCCCTACGAAGCTGAGCACAAGCAGCGCATGATGAAGCTCGCGGGACATGCCCCGGAAGATCGCTTGCAAACAGTCGCTAAGCGTCTTGGGATCGATCCTGCGGAGCAGATTACGGTTTCAGGCGACGAGGCGAGTCCGGCGGAAGCTCCCGCGCCAAAAGTTCTTGAGGATCTGATTCTGCAGGCTGAAATTTTTCTGCAGTACGGGATGCGCGACAAAGCTCTACAGAAGATTGAACAGCTCAAGCAATCGTTTGCCGCTGATTTGGAGAGTAACCCGCGAGTGCGGCTGCTCTTCATCAGCGCTGGGCTGGCGGTCCCGGTAATTCAGCGCGAAGAACCGGCAGAACGCAATCGCGCCGCCGATGGCATGGTAAGGGCTGCCGAAGTCAGCCGGATGATTGCGCGCCAGGTTGACCCCCGCTCGGTGCTGGTGACTGCGGTGAACCAGATTGGCGCGCGCTGGCAGTACAGCCGCTGTCTGGCTGCGCTGGCCACTCCGGGCAAGCCGCCTTCCCTGGTCGTAGAGTACTGTTCGCCGGAGGCGCCGAAATCCGAGCGCGCCGCCATGGTCCGCCTGCTTGCGCATAGCCAGCGCCTCACGTCGATCGAGCCAGTTTTCCGTGCCGCCGACGTGCAGCTCTCCGAGCCGCTTTTGCCGATTCGGCAGGAACTTGCCCGTCTCAACGTGCGTTCGCTGGTCATTCTCGCGCTGCTCAGTGAGGACCAGCCCATCGGGTTGTTCATTGTGCAGCAGTGCGGCGAACGCCGGCGCTGGTCAACTGACGACATAGCGTTGCTGCGGTCGATGGTCGACCAGGTGGCGCTGGCAGTGCATGGAGCCCGCCTGCGCGCCCTCGTGTCAACCCTCAGGGTGGCCGAAGAAAAAACCGGCCTGCTTAAACGCTCTTCCTACATTGATGCCGTTGTCGTGGAACTTGGGCATCAGCGCGAGGGGGCAGATTTTTCCAGCACCTTGGCGCTGCTCCAAGTTGCCTCGCTTACCTCGGAATCGCAGACTGAGTTTGCCGTCGCCGAACTGGTCCGCACCCTGCGCTCGATTGCACAGGATCAGGCGATGCCATTTCGCTATGACCGCGACACCGTCGCGCTGTTGCTGCCGCACATGAATGTTGCAGAGACCGAGGTGCTGGTGGGGCAATTGCGCGATGCGCTGGAACCGATCGCGGTTACCATTACCGCCGGCATTGCCCAGGCTGCCGCGTTCGCTGGTTTTGAGCCGGAAGACGCGGCCACGGAGTGGATTAATCGCGTTGCGCGCTCGCTGGCGGTGGCAGCGACGCTTCCGGAAAGGCTCTGCGCGTTGCCGCCGGCTCCAACGCCCATTCCCTAGTGGGTCGCGCACCTACGTGCTAAACTAGCCCGGCAATCAACATCGTTTTTTACGCGAATGAGGCTAAGGAATGCAAAGCAGCGCCATCCTCGAACGGTTCCAGACGGCGGCTAGCCGCTATCCCGATCGACCTGCGATCATCGGTACCGGGTATTCGATTTCATACTCCGAGTTGGAACAGCGGGCAGCCAGCGTTGCCCACCGCATTGCGGATCGCGTCCCCGGACCCACCGTGGCGCTGCTGTACTCGAATACACCGGAATTTGCCCCGTTATTTCTGGGGGCTGTATGGGCAGGCAAGACGGTTGCAGTGTTACCGACCCTGGCGCCGCCGCAACTGCTTAAGGTAATGGCCATGGAGACCGGAGTCGGCCTGGTCATCACCGGCGAAGAGTTCGTGCCGCAGTTGTCGGCAGTCGGGATCCCGTACTGGATTGGCGATGCCTCGGCGGAATTTGAGCCGAGCCAGGTTCCCATGCGTCCTAGACCGGACGGAGCGGCTGTGTTGCTCTACACCTCCGGAACGACCGGACGGCCCAAGGCAGTTGCTCTCAGCGAAGAGAACATGCTGGCCGACATCGACGGATGCAAGCGCGCCACCGGCTTTGACGATACTGCGGTCATGCTTGCCGTGTTACCGCTCTTCCACGCCTACGGACTCACGATCTCCACTTTGTTGCCGTTGACCATAGGTGCCTCAGTGGTGGTGCCCGAGAAGTTTATTCCGCGCCAGATTCTACAGCTCATCGAAAAGCATCGCGTTACAACCCTGATTGCAGTGCCGGCCCAATACCGCGTGTTGACCAAGGAGCCGACGCCGGTCGACGCCAGCTCTCTCTGGCTGTGCATCGCCGGAGCTGAGCGCCTGCCGGAGCGGATCGCCCAGGAATTCCAGGAGCGCTTCGGGCACCGCCTGGTGCAGGGTTATGGCACCACCGAACTGTCACCGGTGGTCGCGTTCAGTCCGCCGGAAGACAATGCTTTCGGCTCGGTGGGCAGGCCGCTGCCGAACATCACGGTCACCATTCGCGGCGATGACGACGAGATCCTCGAGACTGGACAAATCGGAGAAGTCTGCGTCTCTGGCCCAACCGTCATGCTTGGCTACCTGGGCGATCCAGCGATGACCGCGCAGAAGATTCGTAACGAAGTTCTCCACACCAGCGATAAAGGGTATCTTGATGCGGATGGATTTCTCTTCCTCCTCGGGCGCGCCGACGATCTGGTGAAGGTCTCCGGCGAAAAGGTTTATCCCTCGGAGGTGGAGAACGCGCTGGAGACGATTGCGGGCGTGGATGAAGCCGCCGTGATCGCCTTACCCGATGAGAAGCACGGTGCGCGCCTTCATGCTTTCGTGCAGCCTCATCCCGGCGCTGAACTCACCGATGTCGCCCTGCGCGCCGCCTTGCGCAAGTTGCTGGAGAACTACAAGGTTCCGCGCAGCTACTCCTTCGTTTCGCAGATGCCGCGTACCCTTACTGGGAAGACCGACAAGCGCGCCCTGGCCAGCGCCGCCGGATAACGCCATCGGGTAACTCGAGCTCAAATGCAAAGCGGGCGCGGATTTTCTCCGCGCCTGCTTTGCGCGCATGGAACCGGCTGCCCGGTTGCCGCGTATCAGCAAATAGAGGCTGACGGCGATGACTTTCTTGCTCTGGCTGATTGTGCTCTTTCTCTGCTGGCCGCTCGCGTTGCTGGCGATTCTCCTTTATCCCATAGCTTGGTTGTTGCTCTTGCCATTTCGCATTGTCGGGATTGCCGTGGAGGGCGTGCTCGAACTGGTGAGGGCCGTGATTTTCTTGCCCGCGCGGGTGCTTGGTGGTGCGCAGCGCAGGTACTAATACGGTTTCGGAGTTTCTGTATCCCACCATCTTTTCAGGGGATCATTTTTCTTGTGGGGTCATTCTGAAGCTTTGATCAGCATAACACCTCAAACACGATCTCGCGCTGCCTTAGTTAGGGTTCTGTCGCAGTGCGAGCGCCTGTCCGGTGTAGCTCTTCTTCACCTTGGCCACCTGCTCCGGAGTTCCTTGCGCCACGATTCGTCCGCCTTCTTCACCGCCCTCGGGACCGAGGTCAATGATCCAGTCGGCGTTGCGAATCACGTCAAGATTGTGCTCGATGATGATGATGGAGTTGCCGAGATCGGTGAGCCGGTGCAAGACCTCCAGCAAGCGGCTAACGTCCTCAAAGTGCAGTCCGGTTGTCGGCTCATCGAGCAGATAGAGAGTGCGTCCGGTCTGGCGCTTGCTCAATTCGCGGGCCAACTTTATGCGCTGCGCCTCGCCGCCGCTCAGGGTCACAGAAGACTGACCAAGGTGAACGTATCCGAGTCCCACATCGACCAGGGTCTGAAGTTTCTGGCGTGCCTGGGGAAAGTTCTCCAGGATGGGCAGGGCATCGCTGATTGGCATATCTAGCAGGTCGGCGATGTTGTATCCCTTGTAGCGCACGGCCAGTGTTTCGCGGTTGTAGCGCTTGCCGCCGCAGACCTCGCAGAGCACGTACACGTCGGGAAGAAAATTCATCTCGATGCGCCGCTCGCCCTCGCCTTGGCAGGCTTCGCAGCGTCCGCCGGAGACGTTGAAGGAGAAGCGGCCCGCTTTGTAGCCTCGCTCGCGCGACTCCGGCAGCATGGCGTACAACTCGCGAATCTGGGTGAAAACGCCAGTGTACGTCGCTGGATTCGAGCGCGGGGTGCGGCCAATCGGCGACTGGTCGATGCAGATCACCTTGTCGATTTCCTCGGCGCCAGTGATCGACTTGTGCGCACCTGGCTCCTGCCGCGACTTATATATTTTCTGTGCCAGCGCCGCGTACAGAATGTCATTTACAAGTGTCGATTTACCGGAGCCGGAAACGCCGGTCACCACGGTCATTACGCCGAGCGGAAAGCTCACGTCCACGTTCTTGAGGTTATTTGCTCGCGCGCCCAGCACGACGATGGAGTGACCGTTGATCGTGCGCCGCTCGTCGCGCACAGGAATCGTCTTGCGTCCCGAGATGTATTGCCCCGTCAGCGAATCAGCGACGCGCGCGACTTCCTCAGGAGTGCCTGCCGCAACCAACTCTCCACCGAGTTTGCCTGCGCCCGGTCCAAGGTCGATCACGTAATCGGCGCGGCGGATGGTCTCTTCATCGTGCTCCACCACGAGCACGGTATTGCCGAGGTCGCGCAGCGCTTCGAGCGACTGCAGCAGCTTTTCGTTGTCGCGCGCATGAAGGCCAATCGAGGGCTCGTCGAGCACGTAGAGCACTCCGCGCAGTTTGGAGCCAATCTGCGTGGCGAGCCGGATGCGCTGGCCCTCGCCGCCGCTCAGGGTTGCCGCCGAACGATCCAGAGAAAGGTATCCCAGCCCGACATGGTTCAGGAAGCCGAGCCGTTCGCGGATTTCTCCGACGATGCGTCCGGCAATTTTCTCGTCGCGGCCGGTGAGTTCGATGCTGGCCGCAGAATCCACCGCGCGCGAGATAGGCAGGGCCGTGAACTCGGAGATGCTCATGCCATGTACCTTGACGGCGAGGCTCTCAGGGCGAAGTCTGCGTCCCTGGCATACCTGGCAGGGAGTGGCCGACATGTACTGCATCAGGTACTCGCGGTAGGCCTCGGTGGTCACCTCTTCCAGCGTGCGTTTGTGGAAGGCGAGAATGCCTTTGAATCCTGAGCGTGTACGCTTTGAAGGGTCGCCGAAGAGCAGGAACTTCTGCTGCTCTTCGGGGAGTTGCTCGAAGGGCGTCGTCAGATCAATGCTCTTTTCTTCGGCGGCGCGCTTGACCATCGCCTGCAGAGAGGCCGAGCCCGCACCAGGGCCAAGTCCACCGTCGAGCAGCGGTTTGGCCCAATCGACGATCACCTTGGCAGGATCGAAATCGAACCTGGAGCCAAGCCCGTTGCATTCCGGGCAAGCGCCGTACATGCTGTTAAAGCTGAACGAGCGCGGCTCGAGCTGTGCAACGTTGACGCTGCACTCAGGGCAGGCCATGCGCGATGAATACAGATGTTCATCGCCGTCGACCACGCTGACCACGAGCAGCCCGGAGCCAAGCTTCATGGCGACTTCGACGGAGTTTGCCAGCCGCTTTTCGATTCCTTCCTTAACCAGCAGACGGTCCACCACCACCTCAATCGTGTGATTGCGCCGCTTGTCCAGCTTGATTTCCTCATCAATCGAGCGCAGCTCGCCGTCGATCCGCGCGCGGGTAAATCCGTGGGCTGCCAACTTCTCCAGTTCCTTGGTGAACTCACCCTTGCGCCCGCGCACAATCGGAGCCAACAGCATGACCCGTGGTTCTGCTCCCGGACCGGCGCCCTCGGCTAGTTCCATCACGCGCGCCGTTACCTGCTCCACGGATTGACGCGAGATCTCCTTGCCGCAATTTGGACAATGGGGAATACCGATGGAGCTGTACAGCAGGCGTAAATAGTCATAAATCTCGGTAATGGTTCCGACTGTAGAACGGGGGCTGCGCGAGGTAGTCTTTTGTTCGATCGATATGGCGGGGCTCAGGCCATCGATGGAGTCCACGTCTGGCCGCTCCATCTGATCAAGAAACTGCCGCGCGTAGGCGGAGAGGGTCTCGACGTAACGGCGCTGTCCCTCGGCATAGATGGTGTCAAAGGCAAGAGACGATTTACCCGATCCACTCAGCCCGGTAATCACCGTCAACGTGTTGCGCGGGATCTCAACGTCGATGTTCTTAAGGTTGTGCTGGCGCGCGCCGCGCACCGTGATATTGCGGATTCCCATGGGTTCAGTTCCAGGTGAACCACTCCGCTCCCGGTTGCCGCGTTTGGGTCAAGGCCGGTCGTAATTGGACGCGCCTCCACAGACGGGGTAGAAAGGACATGAAGATAGTTCAACTCAGTAATCTTATTTGCCAATAGCGGTTTGGGTCAATTCGTCGCATATTGGTTTGAGGAACTCTGGACGGTATAGCACTTCGGTGGTAACAAGGTTCAAAAAAGTTACGAAATTCCGAAGTTTTGGTGTTGCAAATCACAAAATGTACGCGTGCAACACAGATAACATGAAATAGAAACGAAATACTTATACTGAGCTGGATTTTGAGTTCAGCATTAAACAATAAGGGTACAAAGTGATATCGCTTGTAATGTCGCTCGCATTGGTCGCCGTAATCATTCTTTCTCTTGCCGCCGGAGTTGGACTCGGCTACGCCATTATTTTTGGAATTCTCGATCTGTTTGACCGCAGCCGTCACATCATCAAAGCCGCTCCGGCACAGGTTCTCACCACGACAGCGGGTAGCGACTAAAGGCGGTTCCAGAGTTGCAGTTTCCTTATTGATCGGGGGTGTTTCCAGGCTCTTATTCAGCGCGTCCGCGAGGAATCCCTGCGCCGCACAAACCTTCCGAGCGGTTCCAAAGGCGCTTCAACCGGTAATTTCCGCTCGATGTGCAATTCTGCGTATGTCTTTTCTCCGAATAACCACTAGCAGGGTTGATTGGCCGAAGCGCCTCTGGGACTGTTAAGAGATATTTGGTCCGAGCGGGGATTCCTCACGGACGTCCGGAATGACACCCTCTTAAGACTACAAATATTCACAACACGCAAATCAAACTAATTAGGCTGCTGCTTCTGCTGCTGTAGCTGCTGCAACTCCTTGAAGAGCTGATCCGGTGTCTTCGGTGTGTTCGCGTTCGGTTGTTGCGGCGTCGGCGTCGGCGGCGTCTGATCTGCTTGGTTTTCCGTAGCTGGCGCTACTTCGTCGGGAGGCGTGCGTTCAGGTTGACTCGAGTCACCCGGCGGCTGGAAGGCTGGTTGTTGCGGCTGGCCCATCGCCTGGCCCGAGGGCGCCTGCGGGGTATCGGCAGGCAGGTTGGATTGCTGCGTCAGCAACACACGGGCTACAACTTCCTGCTTTCCAAGGGTTCCGAGGATCACATAATCGTAGGGAGTGCCGCGTAACAGGGCGGCGATGACTTGCTCAGGGGTGCCAGGGCCGAGTTTTACCGCAACACGCTCGGTTGGGGAGGCTCCTTCAATGGAGGCTCCAGTGGCGTGGTGAATGCCGCTCAGCACATCGCTCAAAGTGGAATTTGGCGCATCAATGGTGAGCTGGCCATTCTCCATGGTCACTTCCGGTTTCACTGGCGCGCTGTTCATCAGGGTTGCGGGTAACGGTGGCATGATCTGCGCTGGAAGCTGCTGAACCGGAGCCGCGGCTTGGCTTTGCTTCTTCAAAACTGCTTTCTTATGGGTGGGCGGTTTCTGGACTGCCGGGGTCTGCAAGGCAGCTTGCCAGGCGCAGGCCAAAAACGGCGTCATCACCAGCACGCTCGTTATCGCGATCATTCTCTTCATTGCAGCTCCCGCCTTGCTGGGAAACTCACTCGCCCGATTTTAACCCGTTCCACGTTTTGGATGCACGCGCCGTTCTGTTCTCGCTTGCGAATCTGGCCGTGGGCTTCGAGCTTCCTGGAATGGCCTTCCGAAGGCGAACATCTGCGTCTTCGCACAGGGCACCCATCCTGTTTGGATGCGTGAAGCGGCAGGCAGAGATTCCGCTGTGCCGGGCGAAACTCCGGTGGCGCTGGCCGCCGCCAACGGACAGGGCTACGGAACCTCGCTGGCGATGAAAGACATTCACTAGCCCGCCCTATTCCTTGCCTTGGCGGTGCGAGCAATTGTCCAGATTTTCATCGATATCCCTATTGACTTCCGGGACGGTCAAGGTAAGAATACCCGCACCTACCGCTTCGGCGGAGCAATATCCTTATGCCTTCACCGCAACCTCAGCGTAATACCGATCAGTCAGTGAGTAGTCCCATGAACCAGAAGTGCCGTCACCCCCGCGTGCAGATTGTTGCCCGCGAAGAGGATTCCGAATTCGTTGAGTGCCTGGAATGCCGCGAGGTATTCGAGAGCAGCGAATTCAAGGACATGGCCATCGAGGATTCCGCGTCCGAAGCTTGATTCGGCGGCAGCGGGAACGGTCTTGACGCTGCGCCGTAGTGTGCGAATTTCCAAGATCCGTTCAAGGAGAGGTGCTATCCGGTTATGCGTAAGAGTATGATCGGAGTTCACCTGCACTTCGTGCTCGGCGATATGCCCGTTCATTCATCCATTCCGAAGACTGCCCTGGTGGTGGATGATTCCATGCTGATACGCCATAGTGTCTGCCGCTTCCTCGAGGAGCGCGATTTCATCGTGGAATCAGCTACCAATGGCGTGGAGGCACTGCAGGTTCTGACGAACTTTGTGCCGGATATTATCATTACGGACTTGGCCATGCCGCGCATGGGAGGCGCTGAATTGGTTTCCCGGATAAGGCAGCTTGCAGTGTTTGCGGATACTCCCATCCTGGTTCTGGCGGCTCGCCGGAGCGCTGGCGATCTGGCGGCTGACCTCCCCTCCGGGACTGCTGCCGTGATCTTCAAGGACATCGATATCGAGGCCCAGCTCAGTAGCGCCCTCGAATCCACCCTTTCTTCGTAGATTTCCCAATACCCTTATCGGTTGCGCTCTTCATAGGGCTGTTGATTGAACCCTGCCCGTCCCAATTTGAGGCTGCTTCTTGTAACAAAGTGGCAATTTTTGTAACTTCAAACTTGAAGAACTGCTGGCGGGTGCTATTCTGCCGGGTTGCGGGGCAAGATCTTGGAGCCAAACGGGTCAGGCATATCGAGGGCGCTGTTGGACCCGCTATACGATTCGGCGACGCAGCCGGAGGCGTGGGAAGTCTTCCTGCAGAAGGCTTCAGAGGCGTTGCATGCCGATAAGGCTGCGATTATGATCCACGCTCCCGGGAATGAGTGGACGGAGATATGCGTCGATATTGGAGTTTCCGAAGAGACGCGCCGCGCGACCGAAGAAATGATGAAGTTCAGCCCGTGGATGGCGGAAATCCAGAAGTTTATTGATACGGGCTGGTACAGCGGATCTCCTGAAGACGTTCTGTCGATGGAGACGTTTCGAAGGTCGAAGTTCTACAACGAATTTTTCCGCAAGCACGACATAGAATGGGCCGCGGCGGCGAATGTTTTCGGCCCCGGTGGCTCCATGGCGGGCTTTTCGGCGACACGCCCGAAAACGCAGCCCCCCTTTAGCGCCGGCGACAAGGAATTGTTAAGGCAACTGGTGCCGCACCTGGGTAGAGTCTTCAAGGTGCATCGGTTTGTCATCTCGCTGCGCGAGCGGAATGCGGCGGCGCAACACGCCCTGGACCTGATCGGAGCGGCTTGCATTACGTTGGACGGACGGGGATTCGTGCTGTCCAGTAACCGGCGGGCCGAGGTGCTGCTTGCCGACGGAGGGACGCTCCGCATAAAAGATCGCCGCATGATGGCAGCGCTTTCGGTGGAGCAAAAGGCGCTGGATGCCTGCGTGTTCCCGGCGTGCGCGTGTGGGGCGGGAAAGGGCTTGAACCCTGGCTCGGGCGCGGTTGTGTTGCATTCCGGGAAGGGCTCCCCGGTGTACGTCTCGGTGCTCCCGTATCACTCGAACGGGGCCTTATTAGAAAGCCGCCCCTCTGCGCTGGTGTTCATCACGACTCCGGAGGAGCAGGGACTCGGGGAACATCGGCTGTGGCAGGCGATGTTTGAACTGTCTCCGGCGGAATGCCGGGTGGCGGAGATGATGAAGCAGGGAGTGGAGGTTGCGGAGATCTCGGAGGCGATCAAAATCAAGGTGGACACGGTTCGTTATTACCAGAAGAGCATTTATCGAAAGACCGGCGTTCGAGGCCAAAGCCAGTTGATGAGATTACTCACGAGGCTACCTTCCGCGCGTCCATAAAATGTGAGTACCTCCCGTTTGGGAGGTATTTTTCCGGCGAAAGTAGACCTATAGTCACCACAGGACTTACCCGATAGTTTGCCTCCGGGGGGAGGAGTACGAGCTGGAAGGTATGACTCCTGATATTGAAAATGGAGTCGGCTGTAATGGCTGGCTCCATTTTCTGCACGAAATGCCTGATTTTTCGAGATCAGTTCGGGGCGGTTCCATAAAAGCGTCCTTACCGGGGATGCTGGCCGAAACGACACTGAGACTGTTAAGCGATATTTGAGCAGTGCTGGGATTCCTCGCTTCTCTCGGATTGACACCATGAGAGAAGCTCCAAGCGCATCCACTCGTTAGCGCAATTGCAGATTTGCTTCTGCTGAAATATCCAGTCCGGCAAAGTCCTTTGAAATCCACTTTGAGTAGGCTGCGGCGGCGATCATGGCGGCGTTATCCGTGGACATGATGCGCGAAGGGAAGTGGACCCGCACTCCGCTGCGTGGGCCACGCTGTTCAAAGGTGCTTCGCAGCGCGCTGTTAGCGGCGACGCCGCCGGTGACCAGAAGCGTCTGCACGCCATACTCCTCGCAGGCGGCCATGGTGCGATGGGTGAGATCGCCGACCACGGAGGACTGGAAGCTGGCAATCAAATCGAGGGTCTGGCGGTCGCAGAGGTGTCTGAAATCCTCATCCGCCGGTGCGGGGATCTCAAGCAAGGCGCGGCGGCGAGCTTCAATCGCGCCGAACAACTCGTGGGTTTCCACGTAGCGCAGAACGGCGGTCTTAATTCCGCTATAGCTGAAGTCGAAGCGCTTGCGATTCTCCTCCATCCGTCCTGCGCGCTTGGATTCCTGCCGGGCCGAATGCTTGAGCTGGGCGAAGGTAAACTTTACGGCCTCCGGGTCGCCAAACTTCGAGATTCGGTCGATGATGGGGCCGCCAGGATAGCCCAGGCCTAGCAGCTTCGCAGTCTTGTCAAACGCTTCGCCGGCGGCGTCGTCGCGGGTGTGCCCAATATTTTCATAGTGCCACGAGTCGCCGATCTGCTCGGCCAGAAACAGGTGGGTATGCCCGCCGCTGACGACTAACGCAAGCACAGGGAAATCAAGCACTCCGTTGCCTTTTTGGCGCTGCTCCAGCAGCACGGCATGGATATGGCCTTCGATGTGATTCACTGCGATGAGCGGTTTTTGCAGCGCCCAGGCCAGCGACTTGGCAAAGCTCACGCCGGTCAGCAAAGCTCCGGCGAGTCCGGGGCCGTTGGTGACGGCAATGGCGTCCACGTCCGCGTAGGTCAGGCCCGCCTTGGCCAGCGCAGCGCGGGTTACGGGAACCAGGTTGCGGAGATGTTCGCGGCTGGCTAGCTCCGGCACCACGCCGCCGTAAGGGGAGTGCGTGGCGATCTGCGAGGCGACCACGCTGGAAACCAGCTCTTCACCGCCGCGCACAATGGCCGCAGCCGTTTCGTCGCACGAGCTTTCAATTCCGAGAATCAACGTACTTTTGTCCACACTTAGAGAATACCGCCTACGATCTACAATGTCCTCATGCATCGAGATGCCGCACTGCAGGCGATTCGCGTTCTCCGCAAACATGGGTACCAGGCCCTGCTGGTGGGCGGATGCGTGCGCGATCTGCTGCTGGGACGCGATCCGGCTGATTACGACGTTGCGACCTCGGCGACTCCCGACCGGGTCATGCGCATTTTTCCCGAGACCTACGCCGTCGGCGCGCAGTTCGGAGTGGTGCTGGTTCCGGTCAAAGTTCTGGGCGAGGCCGGGGAGAGTGGGCACATCGAGGTGGCGACTTTCCGCTCCGACGGCGCCTATCTGGACGGGCGGCATCCTGATTCAGTGCGCTATACCACCTCGGTGCGGCACGACGTGGAGCGGCGGGATTTCACCATCAACGGACTGCTGCTCGATCCATTCTCGGAGCATCCGAACACTCCGCATGGAGAGGTGCTGGATTACGTGGAAGGGCTGTGCGATCTGGAGCGCGGGATTGTGCGCACGATTGGCCAGCCCGAGCTGCGCTTCACGGAAGACACGCTGCGGATGCTGCGCGCAGTGCGTTTTGCGGCGCGGTTCGAATACGCATTCGAGGCGGAGACAGCGTCGGCGATTCGCAATCTTGCGGCGCAGATCAACCAGGTATCGTGCGAGCGGATTCGCGATGAGCTCTCGAAAATGCTGACGGAAGACCACGCGCGCAGGGCATTTCAGCTACTGGACGAAACCGGTCTGCTGCGCGAGGCGCTGCCGGAAATCGCGCGAATGAAAGGCGTCGAGCAGTCTCCGGAATATCATCCAGAGGGAGATGTCTTCGTGCATACGCTGCTGCTGCTGGATGGATTGCCCTCCGGATGCCCGCTGACCTTGGCCTGGGGTGCGCTGCTGCACGATGTTGGAAAGCCGGCGACGTTCCGGCGCGCTCCTGACCGCATCCGCTTTGACGGACACGTGGAGATCGGCGCGCGCATTGCCGAAGACTTGCTCGCGAGGCTGCGCTTCAGCAATCGGGACCGTGAGCAGATTCTCGCCCTCGTGGAGAACCACATGCGCTTTGCCGACGTTCGCAAAATGAAGGACTCCACCTTCAAGCGCTTTGTGCGGCTGGAGGATTTCGAGGAGCACCTGGCGCTGCATCGGTTGGACTGCCTTGCAAGCCACGGAAAACTTGACCTGCTCGACTACACGCGGGAACGGTTGGCGGCAATTCCAGCCGGGGAGGTGCGTCCCGCGCCGCTGATCAACGGCCACGACTTGATCGCCGCTGGATACAGACCGGGGCCTCGCTTCGCCGAGATTCTGGCAGCAGTGGAAGATGCCCAACTGGAAGGCACGATTGCCAATCGAGATGAGGCGATGGGCTTTGCGGAGAGCAACTTTCCCGTTGCCGAGTAGCCGACGACCCTGCTGTGAATACTTGAGTTGGTATTGATTGCACTGCGGATCGCTCTATCCCTCGAATGGCCAAACTGTAGATTAACGATTTGGTCAATCGAGGGACAAGCGCAACCAGACTTGTTAGTCCCTATTACCACGGCTGTAGCGATTTTCGGTTACTTTTTCCAATCGCGATGGTCGCCGTCTGGGTGATGCTCGTCATGATGGTTTCCGTCCCGATGAGCGCGGTCAGACTTCCAGTTTTTGTGTCCACCGTATGCGTGGTCATAGTGCCGGTATCCGCGATCGTCTCTTTGATAGCGGTAGCCATCTTCGTAGTAGTAGCCGTCATGGTAGCCACTTGTAAACACTACCGACGGTCCTCCGAGTTGGACTCCGACGGCTACCTGAGCCTCCGTTTGAGGCGGTAATGCCAAGCCGGCGGCAATCACCAGACCGAATCCTGCAAGTACCATTTTCTTCAACATGCTTTGAACCTCCGTTACTGCCGTTTTTTAGTCATTCACAGGCGATATTCCTACTCCGTGAGTAACCGATGCTATCAATCCCAAGCAAACGTGTATGGTCAAACAAGCTCATACTCGCGTCCGGAGGAAATTTATTTTGCTCGGTCGCTGCGATGCTCCTTTGGATGCATCGCGGCGCTCGACCTCAGCAAGGATTTCTACGACTGCGGCTCTCCGCTATAATCGACCGATGGAGCGCGTTTCCAATACATTGCAGCGCATCATGGTGCAGGCGTTGCAGCGTTTGCCTCCGGAGCAACTGCCCGAGGCCGCGTGGAATTTCGCGGCGGGAAACACAGTGGCCGGAAAAACGCGCGTGCTTAGTTGCGAGAAGGAAACGCTGGCGGTTGAAGTTCCTGACGCCACCTGGCGCGCGCAACTGGTCGCGATGGCTCCGCAGTTTCTGGCGCGGCTCAACCAGTTCATCCGGATTGAGCGCATCGAATTCAAACTTGCGAACCCGCAGGACGAGCAGAAGTGGCTTTCCCGCTCAAGGCGGAAGAAGGCTTGAATGGGCTGCACGATTTCAGCAGTTGTACGAAAAGGAAGACATGAAGGTCACTGAAAAAGACGTAGCGTACGTCGCCGACCTGGCCAATCTCGAGCTTACGACGGACGAGAGCGCGCGCATGGTCGCCGATCTGAACTCCATTCTTGGGCACATCGACAAGCTGAACGAGCTGGATACGAGCAACGTGGAGCCGCTCGCAGAAGTGCTTTCGGTATTGGCCTCGACGGAGCGCAAGGGTAGCGAGAAGTTTGCCTATGCCCAGCGCGCCGACGAAGTGAAACTGGGACTGAGCCGCGAGGCTGCGCTCTTCAATGCGCCGGACACGGATGGTAGCTGCTTCCGGGTTCCCAAGGTCATTGAGCGCTAGGCAAGTTGGACGAATCCCAGGGGGAAAGATCGATGGATATCAATACACTGACAATTGACGCGGCCCGCTCGCTGGTGCAGAGCCGCGAGATTTCCGCTCGGGCGCTGGCCGAGGCGCACTACGCACAGATTGCGGAGCGCGACGGAGCAATCGGCTCCTTCCTGACGCTGACCAAAGAGCGTGCGCTGGCCAAGGCGGAGCAGATTGACCGGCTGGCGGAAAAAGGCGATTCGTTGCCGCCATTGGCGGGCGTTCCGGTGGGCGTCAAAGACGTGCTGATGACGCGCGGCGAGCGAACCACGGCAGGATCGCGCTTCCTCGATAAATTTATTGCTCCGTACAACGCAACGTCGGTTGAAAAGTTGGAAGCAGCGGGTGCGGTTGTGCTGGGCAAGATGAACTGCGATGAATTTGCAATGGGATCGTCGAACGAGAATTCGGCGTTTTATCCGGTGCATAATCCGCGCGACACAACGCGGGTACCGGGAGGCTCTTCCGGTGGCTCCGCAGCGGCGGTTGCCGCTGGTTTTGCGGTTGCAACCTTGGGGTCGGATACGGGCGGCTCGATCCGCCAACCTGCGGCCTTCTGCGGCGTGGTGGGACTGCTGCCGACCTACGGACGCGTCTCGCGCTACGGGTTGATCGCCTTTGCCAGTTCGCTGGATCACGTGGGGCCGCTGGCGCGTTCGGTCAAGGATTCGGCGACCCTGCTGGAAGTAATCGCTGGACGCGATCCGCGCGATTCGACTTCGGCAGACGTGCCGGTGGGCAAATTTTCGGCGGAATGTGGGCGCGACGTGAAGGGACTGCGCATCGGTATTCCCAAGGAATATTTTGGCGAAGGCCTGAACCCGGAAATTCGCGCGGCGATTGAGCAACGTATTGACGGGCTACGCCAAGCAGGCTGCGAGATCGTCAACGTCTCGCTGCCGCATACCGAATACGCGGTTCCGGTGTACTACATTGTCGCCACGGCAGAGGCTTCGGCGAACCTGGCGCGCTTTGATGGCGTGCGTTATACGACGCGCTCGCCGCAGACAAAGACGCTGGCAGACATGTACCGGCGGAGCCGCGACGAAGGATTCGGCGCGGAGGTCAAGCGCCGGATCATGCTCGGCACCTACGCACTGAGCGCGGGCTATTACGATGCGTATTACCTGAAAGCGCAGCAGGTTCGGACGCTGCTCACGCGCGACTTTCAGAATGCATTCACAAGTGTCGATGCAATCGTAACCCCGGTTACTCCTACGGTTGCGTTCAAGCTTGGGGAAAAGACGGATGACCCGGTGGCGATGTATCTGAACGACATCTATACGGTCACGGCAAACCTGGTCGGAGTCCCTGGCATCTCGCTGCCATGCGGGAACAATAGCGAAGGACTCCCCATTGGGATTCAGATACTCGGCAAGCACTTTGACGAAGCCACGGTGATCCGGTTGGGGCACGCGATGGAGCAGGAGCGGCAGTAACGCTGCATTGGAACGCAAATAAATTCCGGCAGAAGCCACGGCGGATTCCGCCGGAATCCGAACTTAATCGGCGGCGCTTGTCTCCATCGGTTGCTTGCTGCGCATGGTCAGCACTACTCCAAAGGTAATCAGCGCAATGCTGAGGATCGACATGCGGGCAAACCTCTCGCCCGACCAGAGCACGCCCATGGTCACGGCCACTACGGGCACCAGCGAAACGATCTGGCCGGCGCGGGAGACCGGCAACACGGTCAAAGCCTTGCTCCAAGCCCAGTAGCAGTAGGCCGTTCCCAGAAAGCAGTTATAGGCGATGATGGCCACCAGGGGGACGCTCCAGGTAATCGTTCTATGCTGCGGGAAGGCGATGGCTGCGGTAATCATGGCCACGGTACTCCAGAGCACCTGCCAGAAGACCTGGGTCCAGAACGGACTGCGCCATTTGTAGCGGCGATAGAAGCAGGCTCCCAGCGCCCAACTGAAGCCGGAAGCCAGGGCGAAGAAATTGCCCAGAATGACTCTATGATCATGCCAGTTGATGAGGCGAGGATTCAGGAACATGACCATGCCCGCAAACCCGATCACTCCTCCCGCAATTGCCTGGAAGCGGACCCGTTCACGGGCGATCAGCCAGCCGAGGCCGATGGCCCATAGCTGCATTGTGTAGATAAGGACAGCGGTGCGTCCGGGACCGACGAACTGCAGGGCAAAGGTGCCGAAGCCGAGCATTCCTCCTACCTGGAGAGTTCCGATCAGAGCCAGCCGCCGCCGTTCTCCCGCTACCGGCAGCAATGGTTCCTTCACCAGATAGACAATTCCCACTAGCACAAACACGGAGATGGCGAAGCGAATGGTAGTGAAGGCAATGGCAGATATATCGCCCAAAATAGTCTTCGTCAGAGGCCAATTCGAGGCCCAGATAAATATAAGCACGGCAAGCTGAAAATAGACGGCATTGTCTGCGCCGCGCTCTGGCACGGATTTCAAGGTCATATCCTAGTGTATACAAGATCAGTGCGCACGGCTTAGTGCGCGGCGCTGACCGCTCCTTTCCTGGTGACGACTTTGCGGAGGAGGAAAACGATTGGGATGCAGAGGAAGCAGACGGCGGCGAGATACTGGAAATCATCGACATAGGCGCGGAGACGGGCTTGCTGGGCGAGCAATCTGTCGATGATCTCGTAGGCCTGCATGGGAGAGCCCCCAACGCGTGCGGTGAGGGCGGTAGCGCCGCTCAGCATCTGCTGGAAGACGCTACTGGCGGCGTTAATGTGGCCAGACATTTCGACGCGGTGGACCTGTTCGTGGCGGGCAACGATTGTGTTCACAATGGAGATTCCAACGGAGCCTCCGATATTGCGCAGGAGATTGAAGAGGCCTGCGGCGTTGCCAATTTCCTCGTTCGGTAGCCCAGCCATGCTGGTGGAGGCCAGCGGGACAAAGACCATGCTGGCTCCGAAGCCGCTGATGACGATGGGCCACAGAAAGCTCCACTGTGAGATCTGGAGATCGACTCGGGCGAAGCGGAGACCGCAGACACCAAAAATTGCGAAGCCGAGCGCCAGCAGGTAACGGTTATCGATGCGGCTGCTGATAAGTCCGATGAGGGGCATGGCAACGAGTGAGCCAAGTCCCCGCGGACTGACCGCCATTCCGGCATCGAGCGCGTTATAGCCGAGCAACTCTTGGTAGAGCAGCGGGAGCAAGGTGATCATTGCGTAGATGACTCCGCCGAAGAGTCCTATGAGCACACAGCCAAGCGTGAAGTTGCGGTTAAGGAAGACGCGCAGTTTCACCAATGGGTTGCGCTGGCGCAACTCCCAGACAACGAAGCTGACAAAGCAGACGACGAGGATGGTAACCGCCCAACGAATCCAGGTTGCGCCGAACCAGTCGTCCTCCTGCCCCTTGTCGAGGACGATTTGCAGCGCTGCCAGCCAGATGGCCAGCAGGCCGAAGCCAATGCTGTCGAAGCGCCCAGGCTTAGCATCGCGGATGTAGATGGGGTCATGCACATAGCGCATGATCATGAAAATGGCGAAGATCCCGACTGGAATATTGATGTAGAACGCCCAGCGCCAGGAATAGGCTTCGGTCAGCCATCCGCCCACGGTAGGGCCGAGCACAGGTGCCACCACCACTCCGAGTCCGAACAAGGCCATGGCCTGTCCTCGTTTGTGCGGCGGGAAACTTTCGAGAAGAATGGCCTGCGATAGCGGTTGCAGCGCTCCTCCTCCGGCACCCTGCACGGCGCGCGCAATCAGGATCATGACAAGGCTGTCGGCGGCGCCGCAGGCAAACGATGAAACCGTGAAGATGACGATGCAGATCAGCAGAAAGCGCTTGCGTCCAAAGCGTTGCGAGAACCAGGAGCTGGTAGGCAGAATAATGGCGTTGGCAACCAGGTAGCTGGTCAGTACCCAGGTAGCTTCATCGTTGGTAGCGGAGACCGAACCGGCGATGTAGGGGAGGGCCACGGAGGCAATCGAGGTATCCAGCACCTCCATGAAGGTGGCCAGCATGACCGAGATGGCGACCAACCAGGGATTGGAAACCGTGGGAACTGCGGAGACATCACTCATCTATCAAGTACTCTCTGCTGCATCTATGAATTTCGTGGCTACTGCGGGGTTGGCATCAAGGGATTCGATTCATAAATTGTATCAGTTGATTCATTTTCCCGTAGCGCTGACCGGTCTGCTTGGAGTGGCGTCCACAGGTTTGATGTTGGTAAGGCCACCGCCGACGAGGCGTAGCCGGGGCTCGCTTGCGATGGTATCAAGCAGGGCATGGGTCATGCGGTCATCGATTTGTGCAGCCTGGGAAAGGACGATGGGGTAAAGGACCATGATTTCGAGACCCGTCTCCTGCAGGCGAAGTCGAGTTTGCGGCTCGGCTTTGCCGATATGAATAGCGAAGGATCTTTCGAGCACAAGGTGCTGTTGATCGAGTTCGGGCTTATAGGTGTCATAAACCCCAGCAACAGCAGCAGAGATGCACTGCTGGGCGAGGGTGTAATCGACATCTGCAGCGAGCGTGAGCGAGATGCGGCGCCAGGCAAAGTTGGAGCCGGGAAGTTGTTTGAAGAAGTTTGACGAGGGCTGGAAAACCACGGAGTTGGAGAAGACCACGATGCGTCCGGTGGGACGGGCTTCTCCGCCCGAGGTATCCAACTCTACGAGTTGCATGCGGACCAGACCGATATTGACCACGTCTCCGGTTACCTCGCCGATCTGAATCCGGTCTCCAACCCGGATTCCATAGCGTCCGATCAGGAAGAAATAGGCGGCTACGCTGAGAATCACGTTTTGCAGGGCGAAGGCAATGCCGGCAGTCAGGAGTCCGGCAAAGGTGGCCAAGGAGCCTAGCTCGGTGGAGAGGGCGAAGACCAGGATAAGGACGATTACGACCGTTACCACGATGCGGCGTATCAGCAAAAATTGATTGCGGCGGCGCGGCTCGCGGATGTAACGGAAGATCGCACGGCGCCAGAAGTTAGCGGCGATGCCGACCAGGATGATTGCCAGGAGGAGGAATCCGACGCGGAATAACAGGGAGCGTGCCTTGGCCGAGCAGTCGCGTTCAGTTTCGCCCTGCCACCCAGCCAGATTATTGGAGACTGAGTCAAGCATGAGATTGGCCTTGGCGAGCGGAAGCAAGATGACCGAGAGGCGTTTGAAATCGGCAGTGAGCTCGTCGATCTGCTTCCTTCGGTCGGCCAGCACGGCAGGGTCGTTCGACTGCGGCTGGGCGGAGAGATCGTCGCCGCGCTGATTGACTGCTCTTACCTGCCTTGAAAGCGGAGCGCGAACGCGGTTCAGCGCCTCGCGAAGCTGGGCCGTGGCTGCCAGAGCATCGCGCTGGGCGCGCAGCTTGTTGGAGAGGGAAATCACATCGCTCGCTAGCGAAACGATGCTGTTGCTGGGCTGTTTGGCGGGCACGGGCGAAGCGTTCGCAGGAAGCGGACTGAAAAGTGAAATTCCGGTGGGAGGAGCATTTGAGGAGGCGCCGCCGGTCGCGTTTTCAGAGGGGGCGGTGCTTCCGCCGGGGGCGCTGGGGGAAGCGTCGGTGGGGTTCGCGTTCGCCGGGTTTTGCGTGCGATTGGTTTCGGAGTGGATCTGGTGGATGCCGTGTTCCACATTGCGCGCGATCCGGGCTTCGGGGATGTTGCGCTCAAGGTCGTTGATCTTTCCCATCAATCCGGCTTCCGCGCCGACCGTAGCGAAGGCGCTCATGTTCTGCAACGCTTCAAAGCGAGCCTGGGCGAGATCAAGCTCGCTCTTCTGTTCCGCGATCTGGTCGTCCGTTACCTTGGTTTTCTTCCCATTGGAGTTAGCGGACTGCGCCTGAAGAGCAGCGAGGTCGGCAGCGGCCTGCTTCACTTTGTCCTGCGCGCTGGCAACGAGTTGCGAAAGTCTATTCTCGGTCGACGGGGTCGAATTCTGGGGGTGATCGAGCCGGATCTGCTGGGCCTGTGCGCGTGCGGAGTCAAAAATGAGCGAGATCACCTGAACGCTGTAGCTGTGGTCGTAGTTGGCGTAGATCGAGTCTGAAGGACTCGTGGAGAGCTGGCCAGGAAGCTGAACTCGGCGATACCAATCGATGGACTGGTTCAGAAACTCGATCAGTGCGTTGCCAGGATCGTCTGGCTGTGCCTGGGCGAGGCAGACGCAAAGCGAAGCGGTGAAAAGCAGGGCGTAGAGTGCGATCCGTCGAATAGACATGTGTGAATGAGCGACCTTGCAGGCAGAGTAGGCCAGTTGGAACCCGCGGCGAATCGATTCCCCGGCGGGCTAGGAGCTTCGATAAATCAGGCTATCACGCCGGTTATGGGCAACGCCAACGTCGTACGTCAGACTCCATCGGTCAGACAAAGGCCCCACGCTCGGTTGAGTGTGGGGCCAGTTTTGAGCGTCCTGCACCCAAAGTAGATGCCCTAGCGGTACTCAAAGACAGCCGAACAACCGTCTGCGACCCAGAGGCGGCCACGGTCTACTCCCCAGTTACGGCCAAATTCGCAGGGGCGGCGGCCAAATTCGCGGACCGGGCGAGCTTCGTGGACCGAATAGAAGTTATCGCACCAGTGCGCTCCGTCGCCAGGATGGGCGGTGCAGGCGCTGTCTCTATCGCCTGCGTGCCAGGGAAAGCGTCGCCATTCGTCGTCACCGCGCGGCGGCATTGGCGCAGGCGGTGACGACGCGGGGCGGCGATCTTCCCATTCATCCCTATCCTGGAAGACGGCAAGCGAGGAGATGCGATCATTCCAGTTCTTGAAAGGATTGTCCGCCAGCGGAATCCGGCGCAGGTCGTTCACATCGTGATCGAGAAAGAGACTCATGCCGCCGAAATTGCCATCGTTGAAGACTCTAAGGCGCGCTCCGCCGAATACGCGAATGGATGTTATCCGATCGTTGAATCCGCCTGGCAGGCTAGGCCAGCGCTCCCCGGCTTTCAGGCAGAAAAAGTCGCCCCTGAAGTCCTGGTCCTTGTAGAAGCAAGCACCTGCCTTTGGCGGATGGGGCCTTCCCCATTGCCACTGGGCGAAACCCGGAAGCGAGGTTACGAATAACAACAGGATGGCAAACGGCGCAAAACGCAATCGCATGGTTCCTCCTTTTGAATGCTAGAAATCTTAACCCAAGCTGCCGGGATTATACTCGCGACCCTACCGATAACGAACCACGGATGAAGTCGCAGCAAACCCAGCCCGAGCACGGCGGCGAGGAAAGTAGACAGCAGCACGCATTGCGTAGTTACATAGTGAGCGACGGTTAACGAGATTTGGCGACACAGTTGGTTATTTGGCGAGACCTGTCAGGCGAGGCTGGAACGTGCTGCGAACGATTCGAGAAGATATTCAGTCCGTATTAGATCGCGATCCGGCGGCGGCCAATAAGTTGGCCGTGCTGCTCTACCCGGGCCTGCACGCCGTGTGGATCCATCACCTGAACCACTGGCTCTGGCTACGGGGTTGGCGATTTCTGGCTCGCTATCTCTCGCAGGTCGCACGCTTCTGGACGGGCATCGAGATCCATCCAGGGGCAACCATTGGTCGCAGATTATTCATTGACCACGGCATGGGAGTCGTGATCGGCGAGACGGCCGTCGTGGGCGATGACGTGACGCTCTACCACGGCGTGACGCTTGGCGGCACCAGCCTGGAAAAAAAGAAGCGTCACCCTACCCTCGGAAACGGCGTTGTCATCGGCAACACGTCGAGTGTGCTGGGCGATATCGTAGTAGGCGATAACTCGCGGGTGGGCGCCGGTTCGGTGGTGCTGCGCGACGTGCCGCCGAACTCCACCGTGGTGGGCGTGCCGGCGCACATCGTTTATCGAGACGGCAAGCGGGTGCTCATCACCGATCCGCACGAGATTAAAGACCCGCTAAGCGATGCGCTCATCGCGCTGTCCAAGGACGTGAGCGAGTTGCGCGTGCGCCTGGATGGGCTGGCGCATCTTACGGTCGTGGAACCGGAGGACGAAGCCATGGCCGGGTTGGCCAACGAAGAAAAAGAGTGCCGGGATTATCGCAGCGAATTCGACAAGAGCGGGTTTGCCGATTACGGCGCGGGCATTTAACCGGACAGGGCAGTCACGTCGACGTTGCACGGAAACGCCACACACGATAGCATCTAAGAGTCTCGCGCACATCCCAGTGCAATGAGGCGCGGTCGCCAAGCGGTAAGGCAGGGGTCTGCAAAACCCCCATCGGCGGTTCAATTCCGCCCCGCGCCTCCAATTTTCTCCTGCCCAAAATCACATATACATTTCCAGCAGGTTGCCCCGGCCCGTAAAGCATTGGGATTCACGGCCACCCGCGGGTACGACAACTTTGATTTTGCTCTGCTAACGCTTGCCTCCTCGCCGCCTATTCATGCATCATTAACAGTAGTAACAGACTACGGCTTCAACATCCCCGCGGGTGGGGCCTGTTGTAAGGTATGTGCATCCGCTGGAGCAGGAGAATAGCGCTTTCAACATCCCCGTTCCCGTGTCGTCCCTTGGATGGCAGCGAGAGCTGAAGGCAGATAAAACAATGGCTACTGCAGTTAGTACGAATTCTATGTGCTCCCTGGACAACTATCTTGTCCTGCCGGATCGCTCGTGCGACGCGCGCATTCGCGCGGCTCGAGAGATTCTCGGGGAGCAATGTGTCGTGCTGGGACACCACTACCAGCGCGACGAAGTAATTCAATTTTCCGACTACCAGGGCGATAGCTGGCGGCTCTCCGAACTGGCATCGCAGGCCAAGGGACGCTATATCGTCTTTTGCGGCGTACACTTCATGGCCGAGTCCGCCGATATTCTGGCGCGTCCCGACCAGGCAGTGATTCTGCCGGACCTGAACGCCGGCTGCTCCATGGCTGACATGGCCGAGATATCGCAGGTCGAAGACGCATGGGAACAATTTGTGCGACTTGGAGTGACCACCGAACACGGAAGCGGCATTACTCCGCTGACATATATGAACTCGGCGGCGGCGATCAAGGCATTTGTGGGCGAGCGCGGCGGAGCGGTATGCACCAGCAGCAACGCGCGTGCAGCCATGGAGTGGGCCTTCGCTCGAAACGAAAAAATCTTCTTCCTTCCCGATCAGCATCTTGGACGCAACACCGGCTACGACATGGGCATTCCCCTCGACGAGATGGTGGTGTGGGATCCATACCAGTTGCAGGGCGGCCTGCAGGCGGAACAACTGCGCAAGGCGAGAGTGATTCTATGGAAGGGCCATTGCTCGGTGCATCAGCGCTTTCTGCCTGAGCACGTGGACCGCATTCGCGAACGCCACCCTGGAATCCAGGTCATCGTGCATCCTGAGTGCCGCTGGGAGGTTTGCCAGAAAGCCGATGACACCGGTTCGACCGACAAGTTGCGCCGCTTGGTAGCCAAGGCGCCGGCGGGTGCGGCATTTGCCATCGGAACCGAAATTCATCTAGTCAATCGCCTCACTAAACAGCATCCCGACAAGACGGTGATGAGCCTGAACGATTCCGGTTGCCTATGCACCACGATGTATCGCATTTCACCGCAACATCTGGCGTGGTCGCTGGAAAATCTGGTTGGCGGCAACGTGGTCAATCAGGTCAAGGTGAGCCCAGGCGTGAAGCATTGGGCCAAGGCCGCACTGGACCGGATGCTGCAGATTAAGGGTTAGATCGATTGCCATCCGGCTCGGCATCGGTGGGACGGATGGCAATCGGGTAGAATAGAAGCATACGAAGCTACGTAATACGAAGCCCGTATACGAAGCCACATTATGCGAACCTTTACATTGCGTGAAGCGCAATCCATGCTGCCGATTCTGGAAAGCTTATTGCGCAGATCGATCGAGTCAAAAGCGCTGATCGAGGAAATTGATCGGGAATTCAATGAGTTGACCGAGCGCATCTTCCTCAACGGAGGAATGCTGGTGGATGTGCGCGCCTACGCGGCTCGCAAAGCTCAACGCGAGAAAGCGATTCAGAGCGCCAAGGATACGCTCTCGGAAATCAACGCCATCGGCGTGCAGGTGAAGGATCTCGACATCGGCCTGCTCGACTTCCCTTGCAGGGTGGACGGTGAGATTGTGCTGCTCTGCTGGAAAATGGGCGAACCAACCATCTCGCACTGGCATGGAACTGAAGAGGGCTACGCTGGACGGCGTCCGATTAACCGGCGGATGGGCGAGGAATAGGGAGCAGTCTCAAGGGCTGAATAGCAAAGTTCAAGGGTGCCAACATCGGCACCCTTTTTATTCCTGCAAGGTAATTTGGTAGCGGGTTTTAACCTTGCGACCTTTTCCTACCGGCTCTCCTTCATTGCCTCGTCGAACTTCGCCAGGAAGCGGTCTACTCCTTCTTCCGTAGCCAGGGGTCCCATGATGCCGATGCGGAAGATCTTCCCAGCCAGCGGGCCGAAACCTCCGGCGATTTCGATTCCATGCTTTTCCAGGAGGTAGGAGCGCACCTTGGCTTCGTTCACGCCTTCCGGAACGCGGGGCGTGTTGAGGTTCCAGATGCGGTTTTCCGGAGCGACGTGCATGGTGAGTCCAAGCCGCTCAACTCCAGCGACGAAACGTTGATGCGCTTTCTGGTGGCGTTGCTGGCGGAGCGCGAGGCCCTCCTCTTCAATGATTGCCAATGCCTCGTGCAGGGCATAGAAGAGAGTTGCGGAAGCCGTGTGATGATAGCGGTGCGAGACCGTCAGGTAATCCGAGACTAAGTTAAGGTCGAAGTACCAGCTCCGGCACGGCTGCTTGCGTTGACTCAGCCGTTCTTGCGCCCGTGGTGAAATCGTAATGGGGCTTAGTCCTGGAGGCGCGCTGAGTCCCTTCTGCGAACAGCTATAGGCCACGTCGATTCCGTTGGCATCAACATCTACCGGCATCGCGCCCAGCGAGGTGACGCAGTCGCCGATTACGATGGCGTCCACTTCGTGAGCGGCGGCACAGAGTGCTTTGCTCTGCTGAAAAGCGCCGGTCGAAGTTTCCGCCTGAACGAAGGCCACTACCTGTGGACGTTCGCGCCGGATAAAGCCGGCGGCTTCATCGTCAGAGAATACTTCGCCCCATGGTTTTTCCAGCCGGACGATCTCCGCGCCATGCCGTTTGGCCATCTCGCAGATTCGTTCTCCGAAAAATCCGTTGACGAGGAGCGCCAGTTTTGTACCCGGCTCGATGAAGTTCGATACCGCGGTTTCCATTCCGCCGGAGCCGGTGGCCGAAATAGGAAACGTCAGATCGTTCTGGGTTCCAAACACCGTGCGAAGGCCCTTCTGCACGCCCTGCGATACTTGGAAGAAATACGGATCGAGATGGCCGACGATCGGCTGCGCCATCGCCTGGTAAATGCGCGGATACACCTGGCTGGGGCCTGGTCCGTAGAGCAGGCGCTTCGGTGGATGAATGGAACTCCTCACTCCGCTAACTATAGATTCAGTGATTGTGCTCATAATAGCTCCCTATGACTGGAATGCTACGCCGCCGGAAGTGGATTCGGAAGCATTAGGATTCAAATTGGCTTCGAAAGTCGGCAAATTGCTGCCGCAAAGCCTCAAATTCGGCGCGAAGCTGCGCTATTTCGGATTCAAGGGTTGTAATCCGCTCCTCGCGGGACGCTGGAGAGACGACAGGCACGTTCCCGGAGATGTCGTTCAGTTCGGATTCATGGCCGCCGAACAGGTCCACATAGCGCGCCTCTTTGGTTCCAGGTTGCCTTGGCAGGAGCTTTACCAACGGTGGGTCGTGCTCGATGAGCTTCTGCAAGACCAGTTGCACTTCGTCGAGGTCTTCGAGGCGATGCATGCGTTCGCTGCGTCCGCGCAATTCGCCTGGGGTCTGCGCTCCGCGCAACAGCAGGGTGCAGAGCAGAGCGCTCTCGCGACGGCCAAGGTTCAGGACTTCGCCGATGCGGTGTTCGAACCGCGCAACGCGTCCCTCTGCGCGCGCCAGCCCCGCCAACCCCTTTTCTTCCAGGGATCGCAATGCCGAACGCACCGAGGCTTCGCCCAGTTCCATCACCGGATCGCGATTCGACTTCTGGTTACATGCGGCCAGCAACGCGTTCAGAGTTAGTGGGTAGTACTCTGGAGTCGTAATATCTTTTTCCAGCAGCGCGCCCAATATACGCGTCTCTACGGCGTCCAGATCAAGTTCCAAGTCCTTTCACCTCAGCCACTGTATTCTGCAACCGGTTTCCCGTCCCGGGCAAGCTCTTTAAGGAAAAAGGACATGGTTCAACGCACGCGAAACGAGGCATATCAGGGAGCCGGGAGCGGGCTCCGATTACCGTCCGGAGGCAAAAAAGCGGTAAGTAGAGTAGAATCTCACAATCCGAGATAGGAAAATTTACCCGTATTGTTGCTTAACGGACGGGTGAATTGTGGTCTGCCCGATTTATGATTGGTTAGGATTGATTCTTGAAAACATGGGCGAGGCGTTCTTTCCGCCCTGGGAGCTTGCATGAAGCGCTTGATCGGCTATACAGCCGCAATTTGCCTTTTGGCACTAATGGTCGGATGCGGTGGAGTTACAAGCACCGGAACGCTGGCATACATTAGCAATTCCACCGGAACGGGCTTCACCGTTTTCAACGTGAATACGGACGCGACCCTGACCAAAGCCAGTATTTCACCACAGAGTGCTCCTACTCCAGCAGGCGATGGACCGAAGGTACTCAGGTTTGCAGCAAACAAAAAGTGGGCCTACTACCTGGACAATAGCGGCACGACGCTTTACGGTTACGTCCGCGCCGGCAATGGCGATCTCACAACCCAGATCGGCACCTACCCGCTAAGCGGCACGGCAAGCGCACTGGTGATCTCTCCCAATAACACATTCCTTTACGTTGCACTCAAGGACTCGCAAAGGCTCGCAACGTATTCGCTCGACGCTGCCACGGGCATTCCGACGCAAGTGGGTAGCTCCGCCCAAATTGGATACTCGATCACGCAGTTGGTGATGGCTCCCTCCGGCAGCCTGCTGTATGCACTCTCGCCAAGCCAGCAGGCGGTATTGAGCTTTACGTTGAACACCTCATCGGGCGTTCCGACGCTGGCGTACAACCAGACGGTAGGCGCAAAACCTGACTATATGATCCTGTCGGCAAACGGATCATACTTGTACGTGTTGGATAGCCAATCCACCCTGCCCATTACTGTTTCGACGACCCCGTCCTGCGGTAATGCCGTCCCCACGGTACTACAGACGCCCAATATCTTCGGCTTCACCACGTCGAGCACGGGTCTTCTCACCCAGATGGCGAATTCGCCGTTCAACGAAAACCCGGACGCGGTGACGGGTTGTTACCCCTCGGTTCCGTTTGCAGGCGCTACCTCCAATGACACGCGTTATCTCTTCGTGGCCAATCAAGGTACGCACAATATTTCAACCTTCAAGATCAATTCGTCTTCGAATGCGGGTCAATTGCAAGAGGTTCTCAATTCCACGAGCATTGTCAACGGCGTATCGGTCACGGTTGGATCCCCGTTCGATTGCGGCACCGGTTGCGTGACTCCGTCGTTTGTTACCGTGACAAGCGCAAATAACGGCTTGTACGTGGTGGATCCCGGAACCCCGCAGGCTCCAGCAGGCAAGATCTTCCAATACAAGATCAATCAAAATAACGGGACGCTAAGGCAGCAGAATCCAGCCTATGTCAGCGCTGAAGGTTCTCCGACCTGGATCACGCTCCAATAGGTGCGGTACATGAATCGGTGGTTAACTCTAATTCCTATAGGGCTTGCCGGAATACTGGCAAGCTGCGGCTCTTCGGTTAGCAGCAGCACGCAGCCCGGCACTCACGACGAATACACGGTCGCGGTGACGCCTGCCCAATTTACTTTGAATTCAGGCGACTGGTCCACAATTTCAGCGGTCGCCGAAGTTTCGAATCAGAACAGCACGCCGAAGGCGGTTTCGCCGCAACCAACGATTAAGTTCACATCGTCGGACCCGCGGGTAACGGTTTCTGCCATTGGAGAGGTTTGCGCCGGACAATGGGACTCAAGGTACCTGACCTGTACGCCAACCGTGTTGCCCGCTAACACATGTACCGTAGCGAACCAGGTCACGACCTGCACTCCCAATTCGAATGCCGGAATGCTGGATCTTCCCACTGGGTATGTGACCATCACGGCTTACGATTCCAGCCACAGCGCCAGCGGAACGTCCATTGTTTCCATCCATCCGCGCGCCACGAATATCACGTTAAGTGCGCCCGGCTGGGCAACCGCGGCGTTGCCAACTGGTAATTGCATCTCGCAGAACCAGCAGGTAAAGTACGTCGCGACTCCCGCTTATGGGTCCAACGCGCTCCCTACCACAAGTCTTCCATTTGACAATGACTATACGTGGACGGTGGGAGATTCCAATGTGGCCACGGTCAGCACTTACGGATATGTGATCGCACACAATCCCGGAGTGACCAATGTGTATGCGAGTCTCAACGGAACGGTCAGCGTGCCACTTGCATTTGCCACCTGTCCTCCCGCTTCCATTGTCCTGTCCCACTCTCCGTTCACGAAAAACGTGGCGGTTGCTCCCTTCTCCACCACGGACATAGACAGCACGGACAGCAACTGCGCGGCCACCGATTCATGCATCCTGAACAAGGGCGACCAGAAATATTTCACCATCACGGAAGTGTTGGACGCCAACGGCAATGCCATGCACCCGTTGGATACCAACGGTAATCCCTTGCCTATACCGACCACATTACCGGTCACCTACATCACGTCGGATTTGCTGCTCGGGAGCTTTTCCACCACGCTGCCGCTAACCGAGGATTTCACCACGAAGACCTCGGGACGCACTATCGTGATGGCAGCCTGCGAGCCATCCACCTGTAATGCGGCGGTGCCTGACTTTGCAATACCTTCGGCTTCCGGACCGGTTCAGCTCACGTCAAAAGCGGCCGGCTTCGGCTATCCCGTTTACAGCAACGTAATCGGGGTTACGGTACAAGGCACCACAAGCAGCACGGTGCTGGTTACCGGAACTACTTTTGCAAAGGATGGTACTCCAGCATTCCATCTGCTGGTCTATGACAGTGAGTCCCTTGCGGTCATCCATACCGTCGAGCTTGGTAATTCTCCGAACTCGTTGGTGGTGGCTCCAAACGGCCTCAAGGCTTATGTCGGCAGCAGCGCCGGACTGGTCGTTCTCGATCTCTCGACCTACGTTTCCTCGCTCCGGACCTTTACCATCACCGGTGAACCAAGCACAACCACAGCCGTAATCACCGGTAAGGTGCTGGGGGTCTCGCCGGATAGCCGCTATATCCTGGTATCGGACACCTCCGATCCGAGCCCCGCAAACCACCTTGTCTTCTTCATCGACACGACGACCAAGATTGCCACTCGTTACATGCTTCCGAACATACATGCAGTGACGTTCTCTCCCGACAATTCGAACTTCTGGATCGCCGGCGATGCTGGCGTGTACGTGTACAACTCGGATGCGTTCGTGCCGACCTTAACCAACGTCAGTTCTGGCGTGGTGGCGCTGGCATGGACGCCGGATGGCCAATCGTACTTTGCAAGCGGGAGCCAGTTGGCCAACTATTCCACGTGCGATGACCAGAATCCGCAATTTCCGCCCGTACCTACGGGGAGCCCGATCAATCTTTCGGCCACCGCAATCGGCGGCGTTCCTCAAATTATCGGGCTGTCAACTGGAAATCAGTGGCTTGACTACTCCGTGACAAAGACCCCGCCTGCGGGCCAGACAGTACCTCCTGGCTATGTCTGCTCGGGAACGGTCGCTATCAGCACCGCCGCGCCTACGCCTTCCACGCTGCCATGCACCGCAAACCAGATTACGTTTTCGAAAACGCTGGAGCAGGCTTTTGTCACCGGAGTGGTGGATCCGTCCAACACCTCCGGTGCGTCGTCCTGCTCGAGTCCGGACTCCTTCATTCACGGCTTTGACCTAAACACCCACGCGGCTATCACGCTTACAACTGCGGATACAAGCGTTCCGATCATCCCTCTCAGCGGCGGGGTTCTTAGCGATGGTCGCAAGTTGTATGTCGGAACCTATAACGGCGCCTCAAAGACTGCGGCACTGCGCCGCTTCGATCTAACCACGGGTACGGAAGATGTGGTCACAAGCAATGTCACGAATTCATCGGGCGTTGTGACCGGTACCACCACCACAGTCCCGGCCACCGTCGAGCTGGTCCCAAGCTTCGTTGCGGTTGTCCCTAAGTAACAAGGAGAGACTTTTTTGAAACTAAAACTTATTCTCGTAACCGTACTCGCGTTTGGCAGCATGGCTCACGCGCAAGGTTTTACGTCTAACATCTCGATAGGTCTCGGCTTCCAGGGAATCTTTCCGGCAGCAACCTATACCAGGGCCATAACAGACGCCAACTTCGCCGCCGGGGGCACGCAATCGACTACAAACTCCGCGGGAATCGTGGGCGATGCGCGATACGACTTCGGCAAACATAGCGCGATCGGAGCAGCTCTAACGGTAAATCGCAATACCGAGGTCTTTTACAACAACGATGGACAAGGGATCTCCCGCGTCAAGACGAACGACTTCGAGATGATCGGCACGTACATCTTCCGCCTTCCCATAAACGAGCGTGTAAAGCCCTACGCGATGTTTGGCGGCGGCATGATCCGATTTTCTCCAGTCAACGGCGGCTACAACAACACCGGCACGCCGCAGGCAGATACAAAGCCTGCCTTTGCCTATGGCTTTGGAACCGACGTGAAGGTCAGCGACCACTTTGCCGTACGATTGCAGTATCGTGGTCTGCTTCATGCCGCCCCTGATTTCAAGCTCACCAGCTCCGATCCCAGCGTCAACTTTGGAACCGGACTGCGCACTCACGTGGCGGAGCCTTCGATCCAGGTCGTGTACCACTTCTAAGAATCGCCGATTTTTCAAATGGGCTGGAGCAAACAATTGCTCCGGCCCATTTCTATTCGCTGCGAACAATGTGATCGGCGCAACTCGTATTCCGGGTACAGGATTGAAGATTGGATGCGGAATCGCTGCTGGCGGCTATTTCCGCAAGTTCCGGGGAATCCTGGGCATGGTCCTACTGCTAAAATCGTGGCATGGCGGAACTGGGAAAAACCCTGCTCGGGCTGGGCTTGGTCATCGTAGCCCTGGGTGGAGCAATCTTGCTCGCGTCGCGTCTGGGCATTCCTTTTGGCCGTTTACCCGGAGACCTGCACTGGCGCAATCGCAGTGGCAATACCCAGGCTTATTTCCCGCTGGCAACCTCCATCGTCTTGAGCCTGTTGTTTTCGCTGATTCTGTGGCTAATACGTAGCTTCCGCCGATAGGGCAGCAGGGCACGCCTGTTAAACTTTCAACGTGGGCGATTCTCAATTCTCGTTCGAGTTCTCCGCCGAGGCGCCTTCGCGCCGCATCTACGGCGTACGCGAGCTGGTGTCTACGGTCCGCACACATCTGGAAAAAGGTTTTCCAGACGTATGGGTCGAGGGCGAAGTTTCCAACTACCGTCCTGCCGAGAGCGGCCACCTATACCTCACGTTGAAAGATGGCGAATCCCAGCTCCGGGTCGTGATGTTTCGTGCCCAGGCTCGCCTGCTGCGCTTCCGACCGCAGAATGGCATGCAGGTAATCGCGCGCGGTCGCATCACCATGTACGAATCGCGCGGCGAGATGCAGTTGCTCGCCGAATACATGGAGCCAATGGGCGCCGGAGCATTGCAAGTCGCATTCGAGCAGCTCAAGGCAAAGCTGGCCGCCGAGGGACTCTTTGCCCAGGAGCGCAAGAAGCCGCTGCCGTCGCTCCCCAGGCGCGTCGGGGTTGTCACCTCTCCGCGCGGAGCCGTGATTCAAGACATTCTCAACGTTCTGCGCCGCCGCCATCATTCGCTCAATGTCCTGATCTACCCCGCCCAGGTACAGGGCGAGAGCGCCGTCAGCGAGGTCTGTGCCGGTCTCCGCTTCTTTAATGAGCAGATCGGCGAGCAGATCGATGGGCAGACTTCCCCGTCAGCTTTTGCGGTCGATGTCATCATTGTCGCCCGTGGCGGCGGCAGCGTCGAAGACCTTGCCGCATTCAACGATGAGCGTTTGGCGCGCGCCGTTGCCGCCAGCCGAATTCCCGTGATTTCCGCCGTAGGCCATGAGACCGATTTCACCATCTGCGATTTCGTTGCCGATCTGCGCGCCCCTACGCCTTCGGCTGCCGCTGAAATCGTCATCCGCTCCAAACAGGAGTTACAGGAAGCGGTCTCCGCCCTGCGTGCTCGCCTGGGCCGCGCCATGCAGTACAAGTTGCTTTACGAACGCCAGAGAGTATCGTCGCTTGAGAAAAATCGCGTCTTCTCCCGCATGGAAGATGCCATCGCCCGCCGCCAACAACGCGTGGACGACCTCCGCTTTCGTCTGGAGAGCCTGACGCGCGCGCAAATGAGCGAAGCTTCGCGGCGGCTGGAGCTTGGCGTCTCGCGCCTCCGCCAACGCGATTTGCGCCAGCAACTGAAGATGCGCGAGCGTGAGTTATTCGCCCGCATGGAAGCTCTCTCCGCCGCCACTTGGCGCTTCCTGATGCGCCACCGGTCGCGACTGGAACAGGCCTCCGGGAAACTGGCTACCCTCTCTCCCGTGGCAATATTAGAGCGCGGCTATTCGCTGATCTTCGACGCCCAGGGCACCCTCGTGACGAACGCGTCACAGCTCTCCATGGGAGACGCGATCCGTGCGCGGCTGGCCAGTGGTGAAATGGATGCCCGTGTCGAGGCATTGCGCGAGACCAAGCCCACGACCGGGACCGGCACGAAGTAACTGAAGTTCACCGAATACATTGCGTACACTGTTTTACGATGCGCCTGCTTTACAATAAGAGAACCAAGTCTTTTCATGCGCAGTACACGCACGCTGTGGAAAGGAGACCATGCCGACGCTGCCGAATTTGTCTGGATATTCGCCGCACCTGACGACCGGAGCCGTTCTGGACATTCTGCTCGTCTCTTTTCTCATCTACCAGTTTCTGCTGCTGGTAAAGGGGACTCGCGCCGTTCCCATGCTCACCGGCGTCGGTGCGCTGGTCATCGCTTTCTATATCGCGCGCCTTAGCAGCCTGCGCACCCTGGACTGGCTGGTCGGCACGATTCTTCCCTACAGTATCTTTGCCCTCATCGTGATCTTTCAGACCGAGATCCGGCAGGCTCTGGCGCGTCTTGGCCGAAATCTCACCCTTACGCGAGGCTCGCAAAGCGGCGCGACCGATGCTTACGATGACATCGTGATGGCGGCCAGCACCTTTGCCCAGGATCAGACTGGAGCGCTGATCGTGGTGGAACGCGAGATCGGATTGCGCACCTACATTGAAAGTGGAGTCGCGCTTGATGCGCATCTCTCCTACGACCTGCTGGCTACGCTCTTCCGCCCCAGCGCGCCGCTGCATGATGGCGCCGTCATCCTGCAAAAGGATCGCATCGCCGCCGCTGCCTGTTTCCTGCCTCTCTCCATGAATCCGCTGCTCTCCACGCAACTTGGCACGCGGCACCGCGCCGGTATCGGCATCACCGAAGAGACCGATGCAGTCTCGGTAATCGTCTCGGAAGAAACGGGAGGCATAAGCATCGCGGTCGGCGGCCAGGTCGAGCGTGAGATCACTCCCGACCGTCTGCGCCAGCGCCTGGGTGAGTTACTGATGCGTTACACTCCGCAATCCATGCTCTCTCATTCCGGGTCGCACCTGCCCGTTCCGGTCGAAGCGATTCGCCCCGGGGCCGAAGACCGCGCGCTGCGTTCGCCGGAGCGCGCCAACGAACGAGGTGACCAGCTTTGATCGCCCGTATCCGTCACCTCATCTTCGGCAACGCTGCGCTTAAGCTGGCGTCGCTGATCATCGCTATTCTGATGTGGTATGGAGTCGCCCGCGATCCCGCCTCGGAGGTTTCCCTGCGCGTCCCGGTCGAGTTTTCGCGTCCTCCCAAGGGCCTCGACTACACTTCCGACGTTGCTCCCGTTGCGCAAATTCGCCTCCGCGGGCCTGCCCGCGTGCTCCGCGAGTTGCCCCAGGAGAGCGTACACGCCGTCATCGACCTGCAGAATGCGGCTCCCGGCGAACGCACCTATGACCTGACGACCGATCAGATCCAGGTTCCTCATGATATTGAGGTGGTCCAGGTGACTCCGACGCGTTTGCGAATAGCCTTCGATAAGCGCGAGAGCCGGCAGGTTGCAGTCAAGCCGCGCGTCGTTGGCACGCTGCCGCCCGGATATCAAATCGAGTCAGTGACCGCCGACCCTCCCGTGCTCACAATCACCGGACCGGCGCGCCATGTAAATGCAGTGGACAGCGCCATAACCGATGCAGTGGACGCGACCGGAGTGGCCGGACAGGCCAGCTTTGAGACCATGGCTTACCTTCCCGACCCGCTCGTGCATCTCTCCGGCTCCGGCCCGATTCACGTGATCGTCAGAACCCAGAAAATATCTTCGAAGGCTGGAGTCCCTTAAAGTGGTGGCTCCCAAACGGGTAATCATGAGGCAGTTATTTGGAACCGACGGAATTCGCGCCATCGCCGGCGAATATCCGCTTGACCGCGCCACCATATACGCCATCGGACGGGCCTGCGGGGCGCGCCTGGTGCGCCGCTTAGCCGATCCGAAAATCGTACTCGGCATGGACACTCGCGAATCCAGCGCCTGGATAGCCGAAGCCATCGCCCGCGGACTCCGCGACGCTGGATGTGGCTTTGCCAGCGCCGGCGTACTCACCACGCCTGGAGTGGCCTACCTCGCCCGGACCCATGGCTTTGCCGCCGGAGTCGTCATCTCCGCCTCGCACAATCCATGGCAGGACAACGGCATCAAGCTGTTCGGACGCAACGGCATGAAGCTCGCCGACAATATCGAGCATGAAATTGAAGCCGACATCTTCGCGCATATCGGCCAGCTAACCGCGCACCAGCCCGGCGAGGGCAGCCTCATGGCTGACATTCTTCCCGGCGACGCCAACCTGCGCGCCGACTATGAAGCCTGGCTCGCCACCAGCGTTGATACAACAAAACTCTCAGGCCTTCGCGTCCTGATCGACTGTGCCAATGGAGCGGCCAGTGCCATAGCCCGCGAGCTTTTTGCCCGCGTCGGTGTCTCCGCCGAGTTCCTGCATACGTCGCCCGATGGCCGTAATATCAACGAAAATTGTGGGGCGCTTCATCCCGCGCACGTAGCATCGGAGTTGCAAAAGCGGTCCGGCCAATTCGACCTCGGCATCACCTTTGACGGCGATGCCGACCGCGCCCTGTTCAGCGACTCTCGCGGCAACGTGGTCAACGGCGACGCCGTTCTCCTCATCGCCGCCCAGGACATGAAAGAGCGCGGCGTTCTCCCCCACAACACCGTGGTCGCAACAACCATGAGCAACATGGGCCTCGAAAAGACCCTCCGTGCAAACGGCATTGAGATGCTGCGCGCCGGGGTTGGCGACAAGTACGTTCTCGAACAGATGCTGAAGACCGGTGCTACCCTTGGCGGCGAGCAGTCCGGCCACATCCTTTTTATGGACGGAGACTCGACGACCGGCGATGGCTTGCTGACAGCCTTGCGTGTCCTCGATGTAGTGGCCCGTTCCGGCAAATCGCTGCATGAGTTGACCTCCGGATTCAAGGTCTTCCCGCAGCAGATCCGCAACGTGAAAGTGCGAGAGAAGATCCCGATGGATAAACTTCCCACCGTGGCTGCGGCGATTAAGGCCGCTGAAGAAGCTCTGGACGGGAACGGTCGCGTCGTAGTCCGCTACTCCGGCACCGAAAAACTCGCTCGCGTCATGATCGAAGCCGAAAGCGAAGCCCTGATGCACAAACACGTTGACGCCGTCGCCGGAGCTTTGCAAGAAGCGATCGGTTTCTAAAGTGGTCGAACAAGAAGCGTTGGGTGCCCCCACCTTCGCCGCGATGTTTTTGCGCGGATAAGGTGGGACGCAACCCCTACGGTGTCGCAGCTAGTACTCAATCAGTAACAACATGGAATCAAACTATTAGCATGTAAGCCAAGCTGTATACCCTGAAACAGGTGCAAATGGCACGAAACCTTTGTCTCCGTCCTCTCCCCAACGCTCTCAAAACTCGACTTTTGCCTGCAATTTCGCACGTTTGCACCCAGAAAATGCACTGTCTTGCATCGTGTCAAGCGAATAATTTCGCCAATTCTTCCCAACCATCTGATTCCAGGCAACATAGAGTTCTCCCCCAAGTGAGGAAATGCCCCCTCGAATTTGCTATCCTGAAAATAGGTTCCAGTCCCACATCCGCCATTTTTTGGCGAGTGTGGGACTGGAGCTAAGCTATTCCCGCAGGCAGTTTTGAGCTTGCCCTTGACCTTCAACCTTGGAACCTAGTCCCTAACCCTTTTGTATTCAAATTGTTACCGGAAAATATAGGGGGGAGGGTGTACACAGGTGGTCTACATCCGCCTTCTTTGGCGAATGTGGGATTGCAAGTCTGTCACCCCTCTATCCTGTAATTAGTCCCTAACTAATTGATTCCAATCCACATAGATTTCGTCACGCACTGAGGGGATCGCCCCCTCTACTTTGGTATTCTGAAGTTAGAAAGAGTTCGGGATTTCCGAGACACGGAAACCTCGGAACTGCGCCAGAATCAGAACACGGTAAGGATCTTCAAAGATGGACCGGGCAAGTACGAAGCTGATCCCTGCTCAGTCGTCGTCGCGATCCTTTGAGGCTGGAAAGACCGAGTGCTTTGGCTTTGGCATGCGCTGTTTGCCCATCGTGGCGCGCCATAGAATTGCGTTGAGCTTGGCTGGATCGGCCTGATCTTCCTTACTGAAATCAAGCAATAGACTCTGCTTCGCGCCCTTGTTATCAGGGGCGTTGGCCTCGTAGAGGCTGCCGTCGCTCTCGTGTCTCCGGTCGGCCTCATACGCGGGCTGATCGCCCTGCCCCGTGAACTGGCCCACAATCGGAGAGGCCTGCGCATCGTTGTGATTCATTGGCGGCAGGCCCAGCAGATCCTCAATCGTACGGATCGCGTTTACCGTGGTATAGAAGCCGTGTTCGACTCGCGGAGTTGCAGTGCGGGGCGCATATTTGCTGATCACAAGTGCAATCGAGCGATGCGCGTCAACGTGGTCGGGTCCGTCCTGCGCATCGTCTTCGAGTACGATAATCGCGGTGTCGTCCCAGTACGGCGAATGCGAGACCTCTTCCACTACGCGTCCTAACGCGAGATCGTTGTCTTTTAGCGATGCCTGCGGCGTGGGCATTCCGGGACGCGTCCCGTAGGTGTGATCGTTTGGTAACCGCATCACGACAAGGTTCGGCAACTCTTGCTGGGTTTGGCCATGCTCACGCGCGCTGACGAACTCTTTGAATTCGCGCAGAAATTCGTCGGCGCGATACTGGTCGGGATACTCCAGGCGAAAGTCTGCGAAGTTCGGGTCGAAGTGGCCCACCAGTTCCGGCTTGGTCGGCACGTTGCGCGCAATCAGCGGAATCGCCCACGGCCATGGACTTGGCTTGCCGGGAGTAGCGCCGACCCCTTGTGGCAGCGGTTCGCTGGGTGCGACCGATTTCTTTGCGCACAGCGCCGTGGTGGTTCCGGTGGAGGCCGGCGAGTTCACCCATTCGGCTTCGGTACACCACTCGGTATTTACAAATTCGCCGTAGTGCCGGTAGCGCAAATGCCCGCGGGCCGCGTTTGCCCAGAGGTATCCCGTCGAAGGCTCGTCGACATCGGCGATGTGCTGCAGAAGGGGATACTCGCCGAGAACCATGCCCTCGAAGTCATACGTGCGCTGGGCGTTGCGATAGTTGATGGGCCAGATTTTTTCCGTGTAGTCGCTGGTAATCGCTGCCGTGGACCAGACATGGCCGTTGCCGCTGATCTCGCCGGAATCGTAGAAGTTGTCAAGCACGCCGAACTGCCTGGCGAGTTTGTGATGATTCGGCGTAATCTCCTCGCCGAACATTGCCAGTGAGCGGTCTCCATCGCCTACCTCAAGATCGCCCAATAGCTGATCGTAGGTGCGGTTTTCCTTGATGATGTAAATGACGTGTTGGATGGGAGACGAATCGTGTCGACTATTGCGGAAGTCAATTCGCGGCTGGCTCTCCTCAATCAGATTGTTGCGCATGACCTGGGCGGAATAGGTCACGAGAGTGGCCGTGATTTCCTTTTCTTCCAGACGCGCCACGGAGCCGTAGGTCAGCTCTGCAACGTACGTCCAGCTTTTCTTCCAGCAGGCGTTTCTGGACTCAGGCAATGGAACAGCGTCATTGGGCCCGGTTCCCCGACCCTTGCCGCTGCCGATGATCAGTTCGTTCCCGGCAAAGGCAAGCGCGGTCGGATAGTACTCGGTGGGGATGAATCCCCTAGGCACCGCGAGTTCGGAATGCTTGCCAACCGGTAGCACTGCGACAGAGTTGGTTCCGGCCTCGACCACATAGAGCGCTCCGTGGGGGCCCAGCGCCAATGCATTGGGATAGGCACCCCCAGCGCGCTGCTTAGGTAGTCGAACGTTGACGCGGGAGACGACCGTGGACGTCAGGGTATCGAATGAAACTACTTCGTCGAGGTTCGCCAGCGCGACGTATAGCGTATGCTTGGCGGGTTCGTAGAGCATCGCCGTGGCGTGGCCGGACGAGGTCGGCGAACCCTGCGGTTTGTCAAGTTCTATGCGGCGGACCTCGCCGCTGGCAAGATTCAACTCGGCAATCGCGCTGGTGTTCCAGAGGCTGACCCACGCTTTCCGTTTGCCGTCGCTGGCGACCGTGTACGGCATCGTTGCCGGAATCCACTCGCTGTGCGGGTCGCTCACGTCGAAGGTCTTGAGAATAGTGCCGGACTTCGCGTCGAGCAGCCATGCCTGATCGCTCATGTTTCCGGCAACGAGCAGGCGTTCAGGTTCACCGCCAGAGGCTGGCAGCACCGCGAGGCCCGCAGGATAGGCGATCATCAGATTCCTGGCAAGCGGCGACCGGGAGGGAAACTTTTTGCCTTCGGGAAGCTTCTGCGGGGGAATTTTCAGAAAGCGGCTCGGCGCAAGTTTGCCATCGCGGAAGGAGTACACGGCGATGCCGCTGCCGGTATCGCCCGCAGATTTCCCCTCTGGGTCAAACAGCGAGGCGACCGAAGCGTAGAGTTCGTCGCCGCTAGGACTGAATGCCAGCCCGAAGAAATACGTCTGCCGAAATTGTGGACGCAGGCGCTCATCGGCAAAATCCGTGAGCTGATTGGTAGTGCGGTCCAGCAGCGTGATGGATTGGCCAAAATGAGATTCCGGAGTGCCGAAACCGGCGTTGAGCAGGGCTACGTAACGCTGATCGGGAGAAACCGCAGCCGCCGTGGGAAGGCTATTCGTCCGGCGCGGAGAGCCCGGCGCGAGCGTAAACAAAGCTTTACTGCTCGGAAGTTGAATTTCTTGTGCCGCCAAAGATGGGCGCTCGGCTGCGGCGCTCATCGCACATGCAGACAGCAACAGAGCGGCAATCGCGGTTTTCATCAGGCTTCTCCCGTCAGGTATGAGAATGGCGCGACGCCGCGACCCACAAGTGAGCACGCTCACAACCCTGCGTTCATTGCGCTTCCGCGCTCGACGTGACGCAGCACAGCGTCAACCTCGCGGAAAATGTCGTCATCTCCGGTAACCACGATGTCGGCGTGGAGCCGCGTTGGATAAACAAATTGCCGGGCCATGGGAGCGACTGTGGTCTGGTACTGCTCCAGGACTCCTTCGCGGGTTCGTCCACGCTCGCGAATGTCGCGCTCGATTCGCCGCTCCAGGCAAGTCTCCTCGCCAAGATCGACGAAGACTTTGGTTCCCAGTGTTTTACGCAGCGTCTCCCAGTGAAGCGCGAAGAGTCCCTCGACAATGACAAATGGCTTGGGTGCCAGCTCAAGGATTTCCCCGGTCCGCGAGTGCGTAGTGAAGTCATACACTGGCCGCGCGATGGTCTCACCGTTGTAGAGCTGGCGCACCTGCTGCAGTAACAAGTCCGAGTCCAGGGCATCGGGCGAGTCAAAATTGTAATGCGCGCGCTGTACCAGGCTGAGGTGATTAAGCTCGCGATAGTACGAGTCGAGATGAAACAACGCAGCATCCAGCTTCTCTGCCAAATGATTCGCAAGATAGCTCTTACCCGCGCAGGAAGGTCCCGCAACTCCAATGAAATAAGGTTTCATGATCCCGCGGCTCTACAAAAATAAGCGGCCCCGAAAGGCCATTTCACTACTTTTTCTCGGTGGCAAGTCTTGGGAGAGTTGCCGAAAGTAACGCAAGGAATGTGCCTCGTACGCGCTCGCCGGTCTCGATGACTTCCTCGTGATGAATCTCAACATCGGACAAACCTGCCGCCATATTCGTAACACAAGAAATTGCAAGAACGTCGATTCCCATGTGCCGCGCGACGATAACCTCAGGCACAGTAGACATGCCAACCAGATCGGCGCCAATGGTGCGCAGATAGCGTATCTCCGCTGGAGTTTCATAACTCGGTCCGGCGAGCGCAGCGTACACGCCCTCCTTCAAGTCAATGCCAAGCTCGCGTGCGGCGTCCTGAGCAAGCTGGCGATAGCGGAGAGAATAGGCCTCGGTCATGCCCGGAAAGCGCGTGCCAAAGCGCTCGTCATTCGGTCCATTGAGCGGGTTGCTGCCTTGCAGATTGATGTGATCGCCGATCACG
>Ga0302320_10002459_pt1 | contig 43546 bp, 33 predicted proteins | sample Bog_T0_3_FD_202130 | JGI IMG/M metagenome (GOLD analysis project Ga0302320, IMG submission 202130) | Peat permafrost microbial communities from Stordalen Mire near Abisko, Sweden - Bog_T0_3 | ecosystem: Environmental > Terrestrial > Soil > Wetlands > Peat | place: Sweden: Abisko, Stordalen Mire...
CCCAAAAATCGTACCTTGTTTTTCATGACCGGTTCCTCTCCGCTTGTGGCTCTGATCTGTGATCCTGCTTGGCTCACAGCTTAACCCACGGCCAGCGCAGGGAGCCGGTCACTCCATGATGACTAAGGCTCTTAACTGCCTCCGCTGTTCCGCCGCGCTACCAAGCCAGCAGTTCGTCCTCCGAGTTCGAGGAGAGGAAGGCCACCGGGGCGGCGCTGGGCTCTGGAAAGTCGCCGGCGCACTGGATGGACTCAGGGCCGGTGGCCTTGGCCACCAGCAGCGCTTGTTCGGCCTCGCGCAGAACCACCACCGGCGAGCGGCCAAGGCTGGAGGCGATGCCGAAGCAGGCTGAGAGGCGGATGGCGTCGCCGCCCACGCGGAAGGGCGCGCTGAAGACATCCCCGCGCAGCCGCTCGGCCATGAGGACGGCGTTGACGCTCGTGCAGCCCGGAAGTGCCATCAGGAACTCGTCCTTTCCAGGACGGCCGAGCAGGTCATAGCTGCGCAAGAGGCGTGTCGAGCGGCTTGCGACCTGGCAGAGCAGCTCGTCGCAGGCTTCGCTGCCCAGCCGCGAATTCCAGTGCCCGAAGTCGTCGATGTCAAACAGGATCAGGCAGAGAGAACTATTCAGCCGCTGCACGCGGTCGGTCTCGCGAAAGAGCATCGCCAGCATGGTTTCGCGGTTGTAGACGCCGGTGAGCCGGTCGATCTGCGCGTTGAGAGCAGCCGCCTCTCTCAGCTGTTCTAGCTCGCGCAGCCGGCGATGATCGCGCACTACGGAGCCAAGCCTGAGGCGCAGGAAGACCGGGTCGTTGGTGCGCGGCAGCAGGTCGTCGATGACCCCCTCGGCCAGCCGCTCAATCCACTCCTGGGTGACGGTGTCCGAAATCAGGACAATCGGAAAGCGCTTGCCCGCCGCTTCGGCACGTGCAGTCGCAAGTAATTGACCGATACTCATGCCCGGCAGGGTCACGTCGGGTAAGTTGACATCGATCAGGGCTAGAGCAGGTGCAGGTGCGGCGGTCAGCGCTGCCAGGGCTGCCTCGGCCGAGAGTACGATCTCGACCCTCGCTCCGTCGGCTGCCAGAGCGGGTTCAATGACGTCGAGCAGGGCGGGTTCAGCCGATGCGAGCAGAATCGTGAGCGCAGAGTAGGGAAGCATCCTGTCTACCTCGTTAGAGGATGCATCGGCGATGATTAGAAACTATTTAGGGAGCGGATGAAGATTCTTGGGGTTCTTCAATGACTTTTGCACAGGAGTTTGGGTACCTAAGGAATCTCTGTTCAAGCGGATGTTTTGAAAGGGCACGACTTTAGTCGTGCCGCAAATGCTGCCAAATCAGTCCGGGCTTCAGCCCCTGAGAGAATGCTAGTCCGCAAAATCAACTTCTTCAGAGCTTCCCTAAAGTCACTAGCCGCTTCCGGTTTCGTCGTCCAGGCTGATGATGGCGCTACAGGACGACGTCAAGCCAGAGGTTCAAGAAGCGGCCCGTCGCGGCTTCCAGCGCCGCCCCATGCTCGTGCGCAGCGGAGCGCAATGCGGAGATGGAGATACCGGCGCCCTGTAGCTCCTTTGCATGGCCCGCGTACCAGCTTTCCAGGCCGGAGGCTGTGACCTCGGGATGGAATTGCAATGCCAGGGCATAGTCTTCAATTGAAAAGGCCTGGTTGGCGTAGAGCTTTGAGCTCACCAGATGAAGCGCGCCGGGTGGCAGGTCGAAGGTGTCCCCATGCCAGTGACAGACAGATAACCCATCTTTGAGCAGCGGAGAGAACCATTCAGGCGGGGCCAAATTCGGAGCAGCTTGGAGCTCGGACCATCCGATCTCTTTTCCATGCGGGCCGGGATAGACGCGAGCGCCGAGTGCCGCTGCCATCAGTTGCGCGCCTAGACAAACTCCAAGTACCGGCTTGCGCGCCTCAAGTCTTTGGCGCATGCAAGCAATCTCATCTGTAAGAAAGGGAAAATCCCGCTGCTCGTAAACACCCATCGGGCCGCCGAGGACGACGAGAAGATCGCAACTCTCGGCCTGGGTCAAAGGGAAGTGCGCCGTTGCTGCAACGACGCTCTCAATCTCGAAGCCCCGTTCGCGCAGTGGCGCTTCGAGTGTACCGAGATCCTCAAAGACAATGTGGCTGAGCACCAGCGCGTGGCGGGTTTCAGGCATCGATGGTCTCAGGCCTTCCTGCGCCATCAGTCGACGAAATCCACCTTGGGCGCGATGGGAATGATGCCGCGCTCGTGGCCCAGGTCGAGCAGTTTGCGGATGGCCTCGCGGCCGTCGGCGCCGTAGTCCAGGGTACGGTCGTTGACGTACATGCTGACGAAGCGGCTGGCCATGCGGGTATCGAGGTCGCGGGCAAATTGCATGGCGTATTCGAGGGCCGCTTCACGGTGGTCGAGGGCATGCTGGATGCTGTCGCGCAGGGCTTTGGAGAGGATCTTGTGCGTTTCTGCTCCCAGTGATCGCCGGATGGCGTTTCCACCCAGAGGCAGCACCAGGCCGGTGGTTTCGCGCCACCAGGCGCCCAGGTCGATGACTTTGTAGAGGCCGCTGGAGGGGTAAGTGAGCTGGCCCTCATGGATGATGAGGCCGGCTTCAAACTCGCCGGCGAGGATGGCCGGAATGATCTTGTCGAAGGGCACGGTCTCGGTGCGGATCTCGGGGTTGAAGATCTTGAGCGAAAGATAGGCGGTCGTCAGGGTGCCGGGGACGGCGAGCTTGATGCGGCCCAGATCCTCCGGAGTCAGCGGATTCCTGGAGACGACCATCGGTCCGTAGCCCTCGCCCACGCTGCCGCCGCAGCCCATCAGCGTGTAGTTCTGCTGCAGATAGGGGTAGGCGTGGAAGCTGATGGCCGTTACGTCGAAAAAAGCCTCGTCCTGGGCGCGGCGGTTGAGGGTCTCGATGTCGCACAGGGTGTGGGTGAAGCGGTATCCGGGGACGCGGACCTTGTTGGTGGCCAGCCCGTAGAACATAAAGGCGTCATCGGAGTCGGGACTGTGGGCAATGGAAATCTCGATCGTCTCGGCCGGATTCGCTACTGGGGAAATTGAGCTATTCATGGGGAACCAAGGTCCTTTCGGCAAAAGAACTGCAATCTGTGGTTAAGTCATCATCACTGCTGGTCTAATCTGTGCGCCCGATTGTTAGCGCATCTTGCCCAGGGCGTGGCGCAAAAACGGTCATCGTGCAAAGCGGCGCAGTCGCTGAAATCCAACCGCCAGCCCAGCCGCCGCGGCAATCTTGAGTGCGTCTCCGGCCAGGAAGGGAAGCACGGCGAGGCTGAAAACCGCCTGGGCCGAGGCGTGTGTCAGGACAGCCAGCCACATTGCGCCGCAGAGAAGAATGATCAGATTGCCAGCGGCAGCACTGGCCAGGGCTGCCTGAAAGCTGCGCTCGCTGCGCCTCCAGAGAAACGATATGAGAGCCGCCGCAGAGGGATAGGCGATCAGATAGCCGCCTGTGGGGCCGAGCAGGTGAGCAACACCGTAGAGCGGGCCGGGGGCGAAGACCGGCAATCCCATCGCTCCTTCAGCCAGGTAAGTGAAGAGCGTGGCCGCAGCCATGCGCGGCGAGAGCAGCAGGCCCAGCAGCAGAACGGCAAAGGGCGCCATCGAGAGCGGCACGGGCGTGAAATAGAGCGGGATGGCGATATGAGCGCAGACAGCCACCAGGGCGCTCGCGGCCAGCACAATGCCGGTCGAGCGCAGCCATGCCGAAGTTGCGGCGGCGGCAGGTGGGTCGGCGTTGGCCAGTCGCGTTGAGAGTGCTTTGCTCACGTGGGTTTCCTCGCGGCCGGTTGGCGGCCTTAAATCTCTGTTTCTGCGTCCTTTTCTTCCGCCGGACTGGAGCCTGGATTTCGTTTCCGGTCGGGAAGTTCTCCGGCGCCAGTTGAAGGCTTCGAGCGGAGTCGAGCGCGCTGCACCCAAATATGGAGCGTCATCAAGGCCGCTGCAATCAGCAGCGCCGCAAGCGAGACGAGGAGGGCAATCAATAACCAGCGCATGAGGATCAAGCAAGCCCAGAATACCAGACGGAGCGGTCCCAGTCGCTACCTTTACCCGGCTCGCGAGAACCCCCGGTATCGAAAGGGCTCGACTTCACAGGCTGCGGAAAAACGAAGCTCTGTATCAGGGCACGACTTCAGTCGTGCCGCACCGGAGGGAGGCGGGGGTTTCAACCCCCGCATAAAGCCAGCAGAATCGACCTGGGCTTCAGCCCCGGAGGGATACTCTTCGCCATTCTCATCCGAATCCCCAAGTTTCCCCAGAGCCTCTTCAGTCCCGCGGTAATCGCCGCAGAGTCATCCTGGGCTCTTCAAGTTGCCAAAAAACTCTGCTGAGCTGCGACAAGAGTCAGGGCACGACTTCAGTCGTGCCGCAAGCCGAACAAAAAAAAGTCGGGCTTTAGCCCCCGAGGTATGCTCTTCTGGCCCTTGGTCCAACTACCGGCCTGTTAACGGCATGTAGGGCCGCGCCCTTTTGGAGCCTCCGATGCCATCCACAGTTTTTCAAGGCAGGCGCAGACTGGAGAACAACCAATCGAGGTAGGGCTGGCTGGCGGCATCGATCTTGAGAACCAGGAACTCGGGTATCTCGTAGCTGTGCAGTTCGTGGAGCCGCGCTTCGAGGGCAGCCAGTTGCTCGGCACAGGTCTTGAGCAGCAGCAGCGTCTCGGTCGCGGATTCGATCTTCCCCTCCCACCTATAGATCGACTGGACGGCCGGGATCAGCGTGGCGCAAGCGGACAGCCGCTCCTCGACCAGTATGCGGCCCAGGCGGGCGGCCTCCTCGGGGTTGGCCGTGGTGGTCAGGACGATCCGGGCTGAGGGTGTGGCTTCAGGCATAAGAGCCTATCAGGGTCAGTGTACGTCGGTGCCTTGTTCGAGTCGACCAGCAAGAGACCCGCTGCCCACTATGCGACCCAATCAAGAGCTTCGCACGCTTGGCGCTGGCGCCGGCCTGCTATCTGTCAACCAGCAACATTTGCAATGAGACGTGATGTCGATGTATGGCACTATTGCAACCAGGTCGACAACAAACAAGCAACGCCGCGAACCGTCCAGTCTTCCCCCGCGAGGTGATTTGATGTCTGACACTCCCACCGCATCGATTGGTTTCGCCGAAGATCATGACGTGGAGGCCTTTCGCAGAAGGCTCCCATTCAAGGTGGAACCCACCAACATTCCGGGAATCTATTCAGTCCCCGCTCCTCCGATGGATTTCGATCTTCTGACAGCCAGCAAGCACGAACTCATCAAGCACGGCATCCTCATTCGCAAACCCACCGGCGAGGATCACCCAGCATTGCGTGCATCCTGGGATCGCTTTTGCACTGACCATTGGCCAAGGATGGTGCGAGTGAATCCAACTCTGGAATTGCGTGATCGAGTAAGCCGCCACTCGCGGCCCAGGCCGAAACAGGAGAGTGCCGGTCTCGATTCCGATGGCACCAGTTGGTCAGGGGCATTCAATACCGGGGGAAAATGGCAAGGCATTCTCGCCAGTTGGCAGGTTCCGGCCGTGAGCGTGCCTGCATCGCAAACAGTCGGCCAACCGAATATCTGTCCCGGTGACATACCAGGTCAGCTCCCGTCGATCTTTCCGACCGGCCCATGGCAATCCGCCTCATGGATCGGCATCGGCGGATTCGTCGTCAAAGGGGGAAATGCAATTCCCGGGTCCGACATTATTCAAGTCGGAATTCTGCAAGAGATCAATGTCGCGGGTGAGGCAACATATCAGGCGTTTTTCGAGTGGTACACTTCAGCCTCGTCCATGGCGGTTACGGTGCCGAACGCTCTTGGCAGTGGAGGGTTCTCGGTCCTCCCCGGTGATTCGATTTCAGCATCGGTCTTCAATGACCCGCAGAATAATCTTCCCCCGCAGGTCAGCCTCTACAACGCCAGAACCGGGCAGACCTTTTCATATATGCTTGGCAATGCGCCTGCGGGCTCAAATGATCAGGCAGTCTCCTGCGAGTGGGTCATGGAAGCCACGAATCAGAGTTTGACGGGGAGCTTCGGCTTTCCCATCATCGATGATTCTACATTTCCATATTTCACTCCAGTCATCTTCCATTGCACGCTCGCATGCAACTCCGACTACTCCGCAGTCGAACCCTGGAATCTGATGCAGCCCTTGGAAATCTACACGCAAACTCCCGACAGTTGCCTGGATAACGGACAATTGACGTTGGTGACAGTTACGCCCGTTGTTGCGGGCGCCATTTTCGCGGTCGAGATTGATTGCCTCAAACAGTAGTCACCTAGCCACGCAGCAGCCTCGACGGGGTTGCCCGTGGCAGTGAGGACGATACGGCTTGCGAGGTGGTCTTAGCCATTGGATTCCACGGTGAGTTTAGGGCACAGGTCTATTTAAGATCCCAGCTATGTGGGCGGTGGCAGGCGGCGTCCCGAAGACCCCCGCACCTGCCGGCGCAACTCAGCCGTTCACGCTAAGTTGCCGGGAGAACTGCTCGTATCTTTCTTCCGGCACAGCTACAATGTCGTGGCTCGGCGATTGGCCCCGCAGATTCGCATCGACCGCCACCACCGACGGCGCCAGCATCGTTTTGGGAATCGCCATCATCCTGTAGCGAGCTCTCTGCAGCGTCCGCACCACCGGCAGTTGCTTCAAGGGAGCCGCACACGCCTCGTTGGTCTCCAATAACAGAAAGTCAGGGCGCATCGTCTCCAGAACCTCCATCCCGCCCAACAGCACCTCGTTCTCGAACCCTTCCACATCGATCTTGATCAGCCGGATTCTGCCGATCCCTTGCTCCCGCACTACCTCGTTGAGTGTGCGCACAGGCGTCTGCACCACGTCATGCCCAACCACATCCTTGTGATAGATAAACGATCCCTGCCCTGCATTGTTCCGCGGGATATGCAACTCCAGCATCTCATTCTGCGTGCCCAGCGCCATCGGATGCAGATGCAGATGCTCATATTTGTTTCTGGCAATGCTCTTGGCTAGCAGTGATCTCATGCGCGGATTGGGTTCAAAAGCATGCACTACTCCCTTTGGCCCCGCCAGCCGCGCTAGGTTGAGCGCCACCACGCCCAGATTCGCGCCGATATCCAGCACCGTATCTCCGGGCTTCACAATCCGCCCGCAGAGCGCGCTTATCTTGCGGTCATAATCGCCGGTGAAATAAATGCACCGCCCCACAAAATCGTCCAGCGGCACCAGCATCATTCCGCCTGGTCCGCGGCACCACGTGAGCGTCTGCTCAGGCTTCGCCAGCGTGCTCCAGAGTCCTGACTGCGTAAGCCGCGTCGATCCGCTGTAGAAGGGATACAATCTGCCGGCCATCGCCAGGAGCTGATAATTCCACGGCGCACCTCGCGCTGAATTGCCTGCCCCGTGTGCGGTGGGAAGATTAGGGTTTGGCATCGGGAGCATGGAATCTCCTCGAAGAGCTTAAGCTTATGCCCTCGGGCTTTCTCTGCGATTGAAATGAGATTACGTGTGTCCGATCACTGCATCTGTATACTTTTGCTCTTCTGACACTCTTCATCCGGCATGGACCGGCTCCAGTTGCGCATCTTCCTGGTCAGCCAGCTGAACCACTTGGAAATTCTTAGATGCATCCAGTAGGGTTGAGACTCGAATTGCGATGTCGAAGGCAACCGCAGCTCCACTTGGACTCCGCTCAGTGCGACGGGTTTCTTGGGTTCAGAGGTTATTGCCTGAGCCGGCAGATTTCGTTCTGGTAAATTGTGCGTCGGTTCGTCTTGCCGGTTAAGCTTGAGTAAGGCAGTATGGACTAGTGGCCAGTAAAAACGGCTTAGGGGAGAACAGGTCAATGGGCAAAGGGATCAGGTTTGGCACTTCGGGTTGGCGGGCCATTGTGGCCGACGAGTTTATCGTGTCCAATATCCGGCTGGCGGTGGCGGGGATTGCCGCCTATGTGAAGACGCAGCCGGAGCCGCATAGAGTCTTGGTCGGCCGCGATCCGCGCTTTCTGGGCGAGAGCTTTGTCGACATTGCGGCCAAGGTGCTGGCCGGGGCGGGCGTGACGCCGATCGTCATTCCCGAGGCCGCGCCGACGCCTGCCATCGCCTATGCGGTGCGGATGCTGAAGACCTCCGGCGCGATCAACTTCACCGCCTCGCACAATCCGCCCGAGTACAACGGCATCAAGTTCTCCACGCACGACGGCGCGCCGGCCCTGCCCGAGGTGACCAAGCAGATCGAGGCGGCGATTGCGGTGCGGGTTGCCGGCGGCAGCAACGGAGACAACATCCCCAGCGGAAGCGCTCCAGCGGCTGGCTTCGAGACCGCCGACGTGAAGCCGGCCTTCCTCAAGCGTCTTGCGGAACTCGTGAATCTGAAGGCAATTGCCAAGTCCGGAATCAAGGTGGTCTACGACCCGTTCTGGGGCGCGGGCCGCGGCTACAGCTCCGAGATTCTTCGCGATGCGGGCGTGGCCGTTGTGACGGTTCACGATTACCGCGACGTGCTCTTCGGCGGCCACGCGCCCGAACCCGACGACCCCTTGCTGGGCGACGCCAAAGCGAAGATGAAGGAGATTGGCGCCCATCTCGGCATTGCGACCGATGGCGACGCGGACCGCTTCGGGATTTTGGATGCCGATGGAACTTTCATTCAGCCGAATTACGTGATTGCGCTGCTCTTCGACTATTTAGTGGAGACGCGCGGCTGGAAGAACGGCGTGGCCAAGAGCGTGGCGACGACAAACATGATCAACGCACTTGCCGACTATCACAAGGTGCCGCTCTATGAGACGCCTGTGGGCTTCAAGTATATCGGCGAGCTGATCAACGGGGACAAGATCGCCATCGGAGGCGAGGAGTCGGCGGGGCTGACGATTCGCGGTCACGTGCCGGAGAAAGACGGCGTGATTGCCGGCCTGCTGGTGGCCGAGATGGTGGCCGCGCGCGGCAAGAGCCTGGGCGTGCAATTGAAGGAGCTATTTGGCAAGGTTGGTTCCTTCTATCCGGTTCGTGAGAACTTCCGCTTGACCCCGGAGGGCATGACCGCGTTCACTGAGAAGTTGAAGGCCGATCCCAGCACGCTGGGCGGACGCAAGGTTGTCAGCATCGTAAGGACCGACGGGCTGAAGCTGATTTTGGATGACGGCTCATGGGTCTGCTACCGCCTCTCGGGTACTGAACCGGTGGTGAGAGCCTACAGCGAGGCGCGCAGCGAGCAAGACACAGAAGCGCTCAAGGCCGCGGCCGAGAAGTTTGTGATGAGCTAGTTCTGGTTGCATGAACGTGTTTTGAAAGGGCACGGCTTTACAGGCTGCGGGAAAGGGTCGAGCTTTGAAAGGGCACGGCTTCAGCCGTGCCGCAGAAACAGCAATAGAATTGAGGGCTTTAGCCCCTGGGGAATGTTTTTCGGTTACCTTGAGGGGGTTTACCCAACCAGTTCTAAGGATGAATCAGGTTTCTATGTCGGATGAGTTGTTTGAAGTTCCGAAGAAAGTAGCCGCCAGCGGGGATGAGTCAGTTCCCATGCGCATGCGTGCGCTGAACTTCGTGCTGCATGCGTGGCGTCCCTCGGCGTCGGCGCTGGCCGTGGCGCTGGCATTGCTGATTGTCTGGCATGGGGTCAACGGCAAAAACGGCCTGTTGGTGTGGCAGCAGAAGCGCGTCGAAGACAAGCAGTTGCAGAAGGAGATCGACGGCCTCAACGCAGAGAATGCTCGCCTGCGCGACCGCGTCGAGCGGCTCAAGACCAATCCGGACGCCATCGGTGTCGTCGCGCGAGACAAGCTGCACTACGCCAAGCCCAACGAGGTGATTGTCGACCTGGCAAACGAGCCTCAGACGCAACCGCAGCCTGCCGGTGCTGGCAAGTGAGAAAAACATCCGCAATGGAGCCGGCACCAAATCATTCTTTTGGCAACTTATAACGGAGAATCTCGATCTCTCTGGCAGTGTCCGGGAATGTTACTTCGAGCACTTGGTTCACGAGAAATGGATCTCGATCGATTTCATCGAGCGCTCTATTGAATAATTCGATTTGCAGATCGCGGGCCATGCCAACCGGGCCATTGAGGCATATGAGTCCGGCATGTAGTTCTATTTTGGCAAATTGCCCACTGGCGCCCGGGTTGTGACGTGAGCCGCGGAAGTCTACGCTGTTTCTGGTGACAAACGTCCAATCACCTTCGATGATGAAGTTTTTCAGTTCCCAGTCCTTCCATCCGCTCTTGCCAAGCCAGACAACATGTGAAGACTCTGGATTGCCTCGCTGCCGCGCATCTTCAACCAATTTTATGCTCAGGCACTCATCAATCAGCAGCTTCATGACGCCAGCTTTTGGGCAACAGTGCGATGTGCGGGAAGGCGACGGCTGGCGACGATTGTGGCTCCAGCGGGCAGAGAGGGGGACTGACAAGGCCTGCCGCGCGCTGGAGCGGCTTCAGCGTAGATCACAGCGAGTTCTACTGCCTCGGTTGAAAGACCGGAATAGTCCTCCAATATGCGTTCCATCGGTTCTCCGGCTTTGACAAGAAATGCGACATCATAGACAGGAATCCGAGTTCCGCGCAACACCGGAGTCCCGCTGAGTATCTCAGTGTCCTTTACGATCGACGCGCGAGCCGCAGCAAGCCTCGTCATTTGCTCTCGGGTACCCCTCAGAAAAGAAGCCAGATCGATAGAAAGAAAATCCTGTTGAATCTTCCACTCCTTTTCAAAACCGCTAGTTGGACTTTCTAGCAGTTGTTTATAAGCGACTGAAATTACGCGCAGCCGTTCCTCGGCAGAGAGCCGTTTAGCTGTCTTGAAATAAAACGAAAGGAATACACAAGCGTCAACTTTGAACTGACGAGTTCCATCGGCACCTACCCGATAGAGGTTATCCGGAAGAATCTTTTCATCGATCGCTCTATAGGCGTCCCGATAAGTGATGCCCGCAACGACTGCGGCTTCGGTGGGCGTTAAATAATCCATTTCTGCAACAATCATGGAGACCTCTTTATTCATTCCGATTAGTCGGAAGATTTATAGTGTAGCATGGAATTCTCGATGCAAAAGATGAAAGATAGCATTGATCTCGGCTGAAACCCTCAAAAATCCACGTGCGCGCGCACCGCCCCCACCCAGGCCGGGCCGCGATCGCGGTTGTAGCCGGGGTTGCCGATATGCTGCACATCGACGGCATAGAACAACCCTCGCCAAGCGTGCCAGTTGTAGTAGCCTTCAACGATGTTTTCGCGGCCATAGTTGAGGTTCCCGTCACCCAGCAGGAAGCCCAGGCCGCCGAGCTTCAGATACTCTTGGTGGTCGCTCTTGATGGCGTTCGAGACCATAGCCAGGCCAATCTTGTCGACCGGGCGATGCCAGCGGTTTCCGGCGTAATCGCCTCCGGCCTCGACGGTCTGGTCGACCTCGGTATAGGCGAAGGACTCGTGCGCGCCCTCGTTCCAGCCGAATCGGCCAAAGACGCGCAGATTCTCAGTGATCTCCTGCTCGGTGTTGTAGCCAAAGCCGTATTTAAGAGCGCCATAGTGCTCGTGAAGAAGAATGCTGGGCACAGTGATCCCATACTTGGCCGTGTCTGAGCCGTCAAGAAAGTCGTCGACCGCCTCGCGATATACGCCCATGTGAGCGCGATTGGCATAGAAGAGCAGGCGCGTCACGCCTTTGCGCTGGGCAACGAAGCTGTGCCGCAGCTCGAACTCGCCGTTCTGCGCATGGGCGCGGCTGAAAGCCCAGTCCAGATCGATGCCGTTGGCGATCACGGGCATGGCGAAGAGGCCGTAACGAATGCTCCACATTCTGTCGTCATACTCGGCCATGCCGCCCACCGTGTAGCCGCGCGTGTCGGCTGCGTAGTCCCATGCGCCGTTGTTGTCCGCGGTCCAGTTGGTGAACTGAAGGTGGCTGTCGGAGCCGGGGCCGTTCACATCGAAGAAATCGGGCAGCGTCATCTTGCCTGCGCGGAACTCGACGCGGCGCACAGGGACGCTCGGGGCCAAGCCAAAGGGTCCCGGCTCCTGGCTGGCGGTCTCCTGCGTCAGGCCAATGACCTGGTGAAATCCGTAACGCGCCAGATAGGGGGTTGGGCCCAGATTGGGGTTGCGCACGACATCCAGATTCGTAAAGCCTGCCAGCCCCAGCGCCTCGCTCAGGCCGCGCCCGCCTGCACTTTCAATATCCAGAATGAGGTCGGTGTTGTATCGGATAGAATGCGTCGGCCGGAGCGCCGTATAGACCGTGCCCAGCAGGGAAGTCTTGTACTCGGCCGAGTTGTGAAAGCTGTTCGTGCCCTGGTACAGAGAATGGAAGGGCAAGCGGCCCTGGAAGATGATGTTGGCCTGGCCTGAGATCCACCAGCGGCTGTCGTCAGGATGGGGCGCCATGGTCTGGATTGGGGGGGGCGGAGGCTCAGCCGCATGGGGGTCCGCAGGGGCATCCTGGGTGAGTCCTTGCGCTGGTTCAGGTTGCGGCTGCGGAGCGGGGGGACGGGAATTCGTTGTCTGGGCGGCTGCAGGGCTGGCGGCCAGCGCGAGCGCAAGCGTAATGCTGGCGAGTGCGCGGGCCAGGCGGCGAATGAGACCGGAGCGGACGCGCAATGATACCCCCTGGTTAAGAGAATACTGGACAGGGTGGTAAGGGATTGTGAATAGTGGTCAGCTGGGCATCAAAAACTGCATTTGATCTGGTTGCGGGCTACTGCACGTTGAGCGTGACGATGCCGGTGGCTGTGGTTGTGCCCGACGTGCCAGTGACGGTGATGGTGTAGATTCCCGCTGTGGTGCCGGAACTGCCGCCTCCACCACCTGTTCCGCCCCCCCCACCACCACAGGAGAGTACTCCGCCGGCAAAAGTCACCAGGAGGGCCACTGTTCCCAGCAGGTTCCGCCAGCGCCGCCGCTTCGCCGGGATGCCGAAGAGCAGAATGCAGGCCAGTGTCGCGCCCCCGGCTGCACACCAGGGGACTCCGGGGCGCTTCGGCAGGATGAGGGTCGCGGTAGTCGGTACAGTCGTCGTGACCGTTAGTGATTCAGATGCAGACTCGCCGTTGGTTATGCTGACTGTATTAGCGGAGCCAAAGCTCACGGTTGGCGGATACTGCGCGCCGGTGGGTCTGGCGGTGATCGCTGCGCTGAGCACGACATCGCCGGTAAAGTCCAGGACGGACGCTACGGTGATGGTCGAGGAGTTTCCGCTGGTTGCTCCGGGTGCGACGTAGACGGAGGTGCCGGTGATCGAGAAGCCGGGCAGTCCCACGGTGACGGTTGTTGTGTTGGTTGCGCTGTAGAAGACAGGAGCGCTTTCCGCGTCGGGCGTATAACTGACAGTTAGAATGTTGGTGCCCATGGGCAGCGACCCGGCGGGGATGGTGATGGTGGTGCTGTTGGCGCTGCCAAGCGTAGCCGCAGCGGAGGTGTAGCCTCCGCCACTCAGTACGACTGAGCCGGAAGTGGTGGGATATCCATTGTTGCCGGCTACGGCAATCCACACGGAAAGCGATTCTGTCGGAGTGATGCTCGATGGAGACGGAATGATCGTTATGCCAGGAGTCGACTTCACGGGATTGAAGACAGAAAATGAGTCTGATCCCGAGGCGTTGTTATAGGTTGAGGCGCTCGCAGCATCGGGCGCGTAAAGGGCTGTGAGGGTGTCGTATCCGACGGCCAGCGATTCAGGAGGAATGGTGATCGTTGCCTCTGCATTGACCAGAGCTGTTGGGGCGGAAGTATAGCTGCCGCTGATCAGCGTAACGGAACCGGTGGGTGTTACTTTGGTGCCGCCGCTGACGGTAACCGTTACCGGAAGCGAACCAGCTTCGGCAACCGCAAAGTATGGTTGGTTTACGATCACTGTTGGCGTGATTGGTGCGGTGGCGGTCACGGTGATGGTGGCTGAAGCGGAGGTGCCGTAGTAAGTCGGGTTGACTTGCGTATCCGGAGTGAAATTGGCCTGGAGCAGGTCTGAGCCGGCTGCCAGCATTCCGGGATAGATGTTGAAGGTAGCGCTGCCCAGGTTGAGCGTGGCTCGCGAACTGTACTCGCCGCTGAAGAGATATACCGTTCCGGTGGGCATCGGGTTGCCGGCACCACCGCCGATATTAACCGTCACCGTCAACGATTGCGCGGTGGTCACATTCAAGGATGATGGCGTCATCGTGATCGTGGGATTGAGCAGATTGACACTGACGTAGCTCTCATAGCTTGTTGCGGTGGTGTAGAGAGCGGAACTGGCGGTGTCGGGTTCGTAATTGACGATCAGGCCATCCGACCCGGGAGCTAGCGCTCCTGCGGGGATGTTGAAAGTTGCAGCGCCATTGTTGAGAGTTATGGCCGATGAGGTGTAACTACCGCTGGTCAATATTACTGAGCCAGTGGGCGTCGGGTTGCCTGCTCCGACGGCTACAGTCACCGCGACCGTCAACGCCTGAAGAACGGTGATGCTTGTTGCCGACAGAGTCAAGGTGACTGTGGGAACGAGCTTGGCCGAATAGCTGTTCAGGAAGTCCTGCACGTCCAGCGAGCCGAGGCCGGTCACCTCATCGTATCCAGCCGTCACTAGATATCCAGCATGGCCGCCGCTCAGTCCGGAGGCCGAAGGAATGCTGTTGTTGCACATGCTGGGCGTGTTGATATTGCAATTGCCGACCCCGCTGAAAGCGACCGTCACATCGTGGAATGCCGCGGGCGTGCTGGCCGCCAATTTGTAGAGTTCAGGATTGAGATTGCCTTGCGCTTCTCCCTTGCTCTGATCGAGCAGCGCCGCGATACCTGCCATGGCGGGGGCTGCCGCCGAGGTGCCGGCGAAGTACTCAAACGGGTAGGTCCCGTTCGAGCCGGCAACGCAACTGCCCGTGTCGGCAGCGAAGCATGCAAAATAGCCGTCGTGCCCTGATGCCGAGAAGGAGATATCCGGCGTGTAGCGTCCGCTCCGGGCAGCAGGCACACCGGTACCGGTCTGCCAGCTAGGGGTCGCGATGAACAAACTTACCCCGCCTCCGGTGGATGCCGGCTGTGGTTTCGAGCTCCCGTTCAGCGGCTCGTTCCATGCGCCTTCGGGGATGTAGCCGAGGGCCGAGGAGAGGTTGGAGCCACTCGAGGAGTTCCAGTAAGCGGAGGGATTGCTGGTGTCGTTGAACTCGGTTCCACCGACGCAAGTTACGTAGCTGGAGGAGCAGATGTAATTTGGGCTATTGGGCTGAGGAGAGGATGGCGGCGTCTGAAAGCTCACGTCGCAGCCCGATGCGCCGGAGTCCCCGGAAGAAACAAAGCTCGAGATTCCCTCGGAGGCTGCCTGCGAAAATAGATTGTCCCAAAAGGCCACGCCGGATCGCCCGGCATCGGATTCGCAATCCCCAAAGCTGATGGTGATCACCTGCACCGGAACCGGCGAGGTCTGCACCAGGTACTGCATGTCGGCATCGATGCCTTTACTGTTTACACTGGCGACGACCAGCAGAAGATTGGCGAAAGGGGCTACACTGCCCGCACGCATCACATCCAGCGTCGCTTCACTCTGATCCCCTGTATCAACGCTGGTGCCTTGGGGGGTTGTATAAGCCGGGCCTGGGTCAACACCTCCGAATGCGGTGGGGACAATCTCAGTGGGGTTGGGGAAATTCGTTTCGGTCTTCTGGCGGAAGTTGTTGAAATCGGCGAAGTTGGTGCGAGCGCGGCCCACAATGCCAATGCTCTGACCGCTTCCCGACACACCAGCCGGAAGATCGTAGATGGTCGCGAAATCGGCCGGCACGATGAAGTGACTGCCGCCGGAGGCATTCATCAGCGGAGAATCCGACTGCATTGATACGGCGCGGTGGAGCGGCCGCTCCTGAATAGTGTAGAGACCGCGAATTGCCTTGACAGCTGGGACCAGAGCCTCCGGAATCGTCGGATCGGAGGAAACCGAGACGCGCTGCGTGCCGTTCACAGTGTAGTAATGCAACTCAGTCTGAAGAGCTCGGCTCAAATCAGCCGCCGTGCCGCCAAATCCGATGAAGATTCGGCTTGGCGAGGTCCAGTTGACGTGCAGGCCCTGCGACTGCAGCCATGCGGTCACGCTTGCGACGTCTTGCTGAGAGAGCCCGAAACGGTCTCCGACTTCGGAAGGAGTCAGCCAGTGATGGTACTCCGGCGAACCGGGGTTTTGCTGCTCTTCCAGGAAGCTCTCAAAGGCCAACTGCTGTTGCGGCGATCGGGCCAGAACCAGGGTCATTTGATCCAGCAGCTTATCCGGCGCCACCGAGCCTGCGTCGTTGCCGGCGTTGGCCCATTGGGGATGATGATTGGGCAGCGCTTTCACCCTCGCCGTATCAACTTCCTGCGTAACTTGATTGGCCGTCTGCGCATGAAGCGCACCGCCATCGAGAGTAAGTATTGCCAATACAACATGCAACACCAGAATCGGCATCGCGCGGAATACCAGGCCGAAACGAGTGCAGGATTTCGAGCGAGCAACAGAACGGGAGAGGTCGAGCTTAAGACGCGTCACATGGCTTTCCCTTCACGCGGGAGGATGCGGTGGGATTTTCTTCGAGTCTAAGCTCGTCCAGACCTATTAGCAACTGAGCGCTTGCGGCGACCACTGCCGAGATTCTCGATGAGCGAGGGCCAGTTAACAAGCTCCAGTCTGCAAATGATTGTGGCGCTAAGAGCTTGTCGAAAAACACTGGCCCTGTGTCAGGGCACGTCTTCACAGGCTTCGGGGAAACTCGATGCGGAGGGAGGTGGGGCTTTCAACCCCCGCATAAAGCCAGCAGAATGGACGTGGGCTTCACAGTCTGAGGAAAAACTCATTCGGGCGGTAGGCCGGGGATTCATCCCCGGTACAAAGACAATGGAATCAGCGGTGGCTTTAGCCACTGAGGTATTGTTTTGCGGCGAATCTCCAGAGATCAGGCCTCTTTCCGCAGCCTGTTCAGCCCCCGCAAGCATGCCTTCCGCCAGCTTCACGTGAGTTTCCGAGTTTTTCCGTAGCCTCTTGGAGCCAATTCGCAAATCAGTAGCGCCGACCTCCAGGTCGGCTGTCCTGTGAGTCTCCAGACCCACAGAGACCTCTGGCGGCGTGTACCCCGCCAGGACAGCCGGTCTGGAGACGCTACTTGACCTTCTCATTTAATAGATTGGCTCTATGCGCTGGCCGGGATACGCATGGCGGTCAGCGCGGCGGTGAGGCCGGCGGCGAGGGTTTGCTGGGCTTCCTCGGTCAGCTTTGCACCCAGGCTGGTGAGGTAAAAGACGTCGATGGCGGTCTCGCCCTCGGTATCGATCAGCGCTACCTCGATGTTGCACTGGTGGGTGCTCAGAGTGAGGGCGATCTGGCGCAGCAGGCCGGGCAGGTCCTGGGCGACAACTTGCAAGATCGTGGAGTGGGTGGAGGACTCGGAGTCGAACAGCAGTTTGGTGGCCACCTCGACCTTGAGATTGGCGGGGTTGTCCATGTGCCGCCGGGCCTCGAGCATCTGATCCACCGGAACCTTGAGCGAAACGACGTCGTGAAGGTACTCGATAAAGCGGTCCTTCTCGCTGGGATTCAGTTCGAGGGTGCGAAAGATGTCGGTGAAGTGGAAGCTGTCGACCACCACTCCGGCGTCGTTGGAGAAGGCCCCGGCCGTCACGATGTTCATGCCCCAGGCCGCAAGGGCTCCGGCTACGTCGGCAAAAAGCCGGGTACGGTCGCGGGTAATGACGGTGAGGTCAAAGACCTGCCGGTGAGGCCGGATGTCGAGCTGCACCGGGTCTTCGTCCAGTCGGGCGGCCATCTGAAAGTGATTGCGGATCTGCTCGGGCAGGCGGGTCTGGAGATAGCGCTGGGGCAGGCCTTCAAGGAACGTCTTCAGGGCCTCGTGCTGCGTGGCGGGCACCATCGAGCGAAGGCGGTTGAGCAGCGTCGGGTCGATGGCGGCGTGGTAGCGTACCTCGTCGACCGAGCGGTCCATGAAGTTGGCGGTGGCCATGTAGAGCTGCCAGAGGTTTTCCGCCTTCCACGGTGTCAGCGCATCCGGGTTGACCGCCTTGATGTCGGCGAAGGTCAGCAGCGTGAGCATCTTGAGCATCTGCGGCGTGCCGATCTTCTCGGCAAAGCCGCGGACGTTCTCCAAGTCAAAAATGTCGCGGCGCAGCGCATTCGACATCTCGATATGAAGGCGGATCAGATTGAGCACCGCCTCGCGCTCTTCGGGGTCGAACTCCAGCCGCGCCAGCAGGGCGTCGGCCAGCTCGATGCTGGGGCCAACGTGCTCCACATTGCGCCGGGCCTTGCCCGTATCATGCAGCAGCAGAGTCAGCAGGAAAAGGTCGAGCCGGTCGATCTCCGGCAACAGTTGTGCCAGGCGCTGTTCATAGTCGTGGCTGGGCTGGCGCAGGCCATGGACGTTGTCGATGGTCAGGAAGGTATGCTCGTCGACGGTGTAGCGGTGATAGCTGTCCCGAATGACCAGGGCGTCGATGCCGTGAAACTCCGGGATCAGCATCTCAAGAATTCCCAGCGCGTGCATCGTGCGCAGTGCCTGGGCGGCGTGCGGTCCAAGCAGGATCTCGCGCAGCGCGTTCCACAGGTAAGGCCCCTCGGGGATGTGGATGGCGAGGGCAGGCAGGGCGTCGGTGATGCGGTCTTCGGCTGCCTGCGAGAGCATATAACCATGGGTCGCCATCAGCGAAAAGATGCGCAGGATGGCGCTGGTGTCATTGAACTGTGCGCCGGGCACAATATCAATCCGCCCCTGGTCGAGCAGAAAGTCAGTACCGGCGATGGGCGTGCGCCGGCGGCGGAACTGGCGGTAGAAGCTGACCGGCGCGGGCAGGTGCTCCATCAGCAGGACCGCACGGCGGTAGACCACCCTGGCATGGCGGTAATAAGTGCGCATCCAATAGGCCGGATCCGCGGTCCCACGGGTCTCCAGGCCGATCGAGTTGGCGGCGGCTTCGTCCTGAGATTGCCAGTCGAGGATATTGTCGTCGCGGCCATGGCGGAAGTGGAGAAAACATCGGGCTGCGGCCAGGAAGTCGAAGGCCGCCTCGGCATCGCCCCGCGCGCTCTGGAAGACGCCGCCGCGATGGCGGGGCCACTCCTTGGTCTCTTTCAGATGAAAGAGCAGGGCAAACCAGACGGCGAGGTGGTAGTCGCGCAAACCGCCGGGACAGTCCTTCAGATTCGGCTCCAGGTGAAAAATAGTATTGCCGAATTTCGCGTGCCGGGCGCGGGCGATCTCACCAAGCTTCTGGGTGATCGTGTTCCACTCGCTCAGCACCAGGCCGGGCAGCACCGTCTGATGAAGCTGCTGGTAGAGAGGGAACTGGCCGGCCAGGAAGCGGCGGTCGAGCGTGGCCAGGGTGAATTCGAGGTTGTCGGGGTCGAAGCGGCCGGCTTCCTTTGCGGTGCGTGAACTGGGGCTGGCTCTCAGGCCGATGTCCCACATCCCCTGGATGATCGCGCGGATGGCGTCCTTCGATTGCGCCTCGGCTTTGTCGTCGGCAAAGGCGAAGAGGACGTCGATGTCGGAATAGGGGAACAAATCCTTGCGCCCATAGCCACCAAAGGCCACCAGGCAAACATTCGTCGCCGGCTGGCCGGCAAAGGCTCGACGCCACATTTCAATGAGGATACGGTCGACCACGGCGGAGCGGCGGCGAATGGCGGCGGTGCCGTCCCCGGTGCGTTCGCAGGTCTGGCGAACGAGCGCCATCTCCCTCGTATACTGCTCCCGAAGATCGTCAACCGCTAAAGCGACTGGATTCATGAGTAGGTGGGTGTGGCTTGCCGAAGCAAGAAAGGATTGTTAACAGCATAAGCGAAGATGGCGCGGATGGGAAAGCTTTGGTTTCTCTATCCGGAAAATGGGTCGGCCGAGAGCAGGTGGCCCGAGCATTGATTCATTCCCACGATCTTTAGCCCGGATGAAAGTCTGTGCCCATTCATCGCGGCTTTATTAGACCGCGATGAGCGGGCACAGCTTCTCAAGGTTCATGGCGATTCTTCGGCGTTGATGAGCGGGCCACCTGCCATTTCATGTTCAGGCAAGCATGATTTGTAATAGTCTCAAATGGACTAGTTGACCTTACTGAAGGCACTGACCGTCTTCTGGTGAAGGGGCTCATGGCAAGAGTAGAAAGTAAAATATTTCTTCTCCTCGCCGCGGTGATGGCGGTAGTGGCGGCGAGCCACGCGGCCAGCGCGGAAAAGAAGCAGCAGACCCACGCCATCGACTATATGCTTGACGACTCTCTTGGCAGCATTGCCCTCTATCCAGGTCTCGGTTACCGGTCGTTCGTTGACCCGAAGGACGAAGTTCCCTCGCTCGAAGATTTAGAACGGCGCGTGAGCCGGCTTCCTCCTGGCGAGAGGCTGCGCTTCGCGCCATCCAAGCGAGATCCTTCCGGTAAACCAGTTCTGTTCTCAAAAGGTCAGTACGACCGCTTTGCGAGATATTGTCGCGATCACAAGATTGAGCTTGTCGTCTTGCCGAGCCAGCCAAGCAACCCCAAAACCGATTGAATAGAGTGCCGTGAGCCCCATCCTTGCGACGTTCTTGTTTTTGTGGCATGGATGGGAAACCACGAACCCAAAGCGAGCGGATAGCGAGCAGATGGCCCCACCGCAGGTGGTGGTCAATGGCCGGGCATCTTGCAGCAATCCCCGGCGGCTACTGGCTCATTGGCTCCGGCATCCAGCACCACCTTCCACTGCCCGTCCGCGCCTTTGCGCCAGATCGTCATATACCGCCCGGTCGTCGTCACGGGATTGCCGTTCGCATCCTTGCTGTGCCCCTCGAAGTGGCCCCAGGTATAACCCATATCGCCAGACGGACCCATCAGGGCATCGGTCGGCGTCCAGGTCAGTTGATAGAGCTTGGGGTCCCAGGCGGCCGACTTTGCAATCGCCACCTTGCCCACCAGCGGAGCCGCTCCGTTTCCCAGCGCCACTCCGTCCTCGGCAAACCAATCGGCGAATCCCGCCCCGCCCCGCTCCAGCACGTCCTTGGCAAAACGCGCTTCCAAGTCGTATAGAAGAACCTTCCCCGGTTTGACCGTCGTGTCGGTCAGCGGATTGGGCGCAGTTTGCGCGTTCGCATCCGGAAACGCCAATTGCGCTTGAGCCAACCGCGGAGCCAAACCAAACCCCATCCCCGCCATCACCGCCGTGCAAAGAAAAACTCTCCAGCCACCAGCCACGTTCAAAGCCCTCCTGAAAGCAAAGCTCCACCAAGCCCATCGTACAACCAGAGATCGTGGGACCGCAGTCCGATTACTCAAACCTCTGAGCGCATGGGATTGATGAACCTAAGCCCTGTAAAATCCCTCTCGTTGTCCGTAACCACGATGCAATCATTCGCTTCCGCGACGGCTGCCAGAATCATGTCCAGGGCACTGCGTGGACGTCCGGCTCTCGCTCCCTCGGCTATTAGTCTCGCCCAGATCAGCCCGGCCTTCTCGTCGAAGGGGAGAACCCGTCCGGCAAACAACGATTGCGGCCCGTCCGACCCGGCGAACCATCTCTCCAACTGAGCGCGCATTTTTCCGGCTGGCTTTTCCAGCACTCCAAACAGGATTTCGGCAACCACCAGAGAGGCGATAAACAAATCCTCGTCAACCTGCTCCGACATCCAGGCGATGAGCGACTCGGACGGCTCCGGCTTCGTGACGTTGCTGATAATGTTTGTATCGAGCAAGTAGCGCGTCACAAGTCAACTGCTCGTCCTGCGATGCGGGGCCGGATGAGGTTCAGTTCGGCTCCAACCAATGGTGAACGGCGCAGCGCGGCCAGAATCCCGCCTTTTTTGAGCGGCCCTGCGGAAGCTTGCCGCATGGACGCGCGAATCTCCGTGGCCTCCGGGCTATCTTCGGCCAGCCTGCGTGCCAGCGAACGGATCAGTTCACGGTCCGAGTCAAGCCCCAAGACCTCAAAGCGGGCCATTCCGCGTTGATTGAGGCGCTTGCGGTAGTTCTTCAGTGCGCGTATTTGGGAAGTGCTGCCCATGACCGCCTCCAATCTATAACCAGTAATATAGCCTGAAATAGGAAAGAAAACAAGCTGGGCTGCGAATTGTTGCGCTCAACTGACGGTTTGCCGATTTTGGCCCAAGAACCAGACACGCTCGGCATCCGTCTAACCCTTAAGCGGTAAAATTCGCCGCATTGGTATACTAACGGTTGGCAATGCCTGTCTGAATGGCCCCGGCCCAAAAGAGGCCAATTGCTTCGTTGCCCGCCTCTTCGGGAGAAGGAAGTCAATGGGAACACTGCTGGAATCCATCCACTCGCCCGCCGATCTGAAGCTGCTGAGCCTTGCGCAGATGACGGAGTTGGCCGAGGAGATCCGCGAGTTCCTCATTCAGACACTCTCCAAAACCGGCGGTCATCTCGGCCCCAATCTCGGCGTCGTCGAACTGACCCTGGCACTGCACACCGTTTTCAATACTCCTGAAGACAAGTTGCTCTTTGACGTCAGCCACCAGGCATACATCCACAAGCTCCTCACCGGCCGGGTAGACCGATTTCAGACCATCCGCCAGCCCGGCGGCCTGAACGGCTTCATGCTGCGAACCGAGAGCGAGCACGACTGCTACGGCGCGGGGCACGCCGGCACGGCTCTCTCCGCGGCGCTGGGTATGGCCGTCGCGCGCGATCTGGCCGGCGGCAAAGAGCATGTGATTGCCGTCGCCGGAGACGCCGCCTTTACCAATGGCATCACCTTCGAGGCCCTCAACAACATCGCCGAGCAGACCAGGCGCATGATTGTCGTGCTCAACGACAACGAGTGGTCGATCGACCGCAATGTGGGCGCCATCGCCCGCTATTTTCATAAAATTGTCACCAACGAGCACTATCGGAATCTGCACGACTCGGCCCACCGCATCATCGAGCGGCTGGGCGGCAAGACCGCGGCCGAGGTTGCGCGCCGCGCCGAAGAGGCCGCCAAAAGCATGTTGTGGCCCTCCATCCTCTTCGAGGAGTTCGGCCTGCAATACTATGGCCCCATCGACGGGCACAATATCCCTCTGCTGGTCGAGAGCTTCAAGTTTCTCAAGGCCGAGAATCGCCCTGTTCTGCTTCACGTGCTGACGCAAAAAGGCCGCGGCTACGAGCCGGCGCTCATCGGGCAGAAGAAGTTCCACGGCCTCGGCCCCTACAACGCCGACACAGGCGAAACCAAACTCGTCGGCCAGCTCACCTGGGCCGAAGTCTTCGCCAATACACTCACGGCCCTGGCCGACAAGGACGAGCGCATCGTGGCTATCACCGCCGCCATGCCCAATGGCACCGGCCTGGACCTCTTCCGGCCTCATCATCCCAAGATGTATTTCGACGTAGGCATCGCCGAGGAGCACGCGGTCGTCTTTGCCGCCGGAATGGCCACACGCGGCTTCCGTCCTGTCTGCGCCATCTATTCGACCTTTTTGCAGCGCGCCTTCGATCCCATCGTTCACGATGTGGCCCTGCAAAAGCTGCCTGTGCTCTTTTGCATGGATCGCGCCGGCCTCTCGGGCGACGACGGCCCCACGCATCACGGACTTTTCGACATTGCTTATCTGCGCGGAATCCCCGAGATGGTATTAATGGCTCCCAAGGACGAGGACGAACTGGCCGACATGATGGCTACCGGCCTGCAGCTTCCAGGCCCCAGCGCCATCCGCTATCCGCGTGGTGCTGTGGCCGGCGTGGTGCGCAAGCCCGAGCCGCAGATCATTCCCGTCGGCAAGGCGGAGGTCATCAAGGACGGATTCGATGTGGCGATTCTCGGCCTCGGTCCGATGATCGCACAAGCGCGAGAATTGGCCGCCCGCCTGGAGCGTGAAGGCTACTCCGCAGCGGTCATTAATCCTCGCTTCATCAAGCCGCTCGACAGCGAGATACTCGCCAGGTACGCCGGCCGCGTGGCCGCTTTTGTCACCTTTGAAGATCACGTAAAGATGGGCGGCTTCGGCTCCGCCGTCCTTGAAGCTCTTCAGGAACTGGGCAGCGTGGTACCGGTCGTCCGCATTGGCTGGCCCGATCAGTTCATCGAGCACGGCAAGGTCGACGACCTGCGCGCCAAGTACGGCCTGACCGTTGATGCGGCTCTGGCTCAGGTCGTGCCATTGCTCATCCACCGCCAGCGTCCCACGCTCATCGCCAGCTAGACGTATCGAAAATTATCCCTTCGGTGAATGATCGAAATAAAAAAGAACTGTCATCCTGAGCGGAGCCTCTCGCGGCTTTATCGCGAGGGGCGGAGTCGAAGGACCTGCGTCTTGCCTGTCATTCCAACTGTCTCCATCGCTTCCAGCTAGAAACAGCGCGGCCTCTCCAAAGATCAGGAGAGGCCGCGCACCACCCGTCAGGGTTCATGTCTACCTGCGGGAGTGATCCCGATCCCGGTCCCGATCAACGTGCCGGTCGAAGTCTCGTCTGCCGTCGTAACGCGCAAAGGCGCCCCGGTCGCGATCACCGCGAAACTCCCAGCGCCCCGGCATCCAGTAGCCATTGGCACGGTAACCGGCTGTCCAGAAGTATCCTGCACCGGGACAGGGAGGAACATAGGCCACCGGTCCGCGCACATAAACTCCAAACTCGGCCGCCTGGGCCATCGTTGCACTCGCACCCAATCCGGCAGCCACCACTGCTGCTCCAAGCATCCAGCTCTTCATGCTACTCATAACTCCTCCGTCCCTGCCGGCATTGAATCAGTAACTCCGGCCCGGCTTCCTTCCGCTTGAGGTTTGGATCTTTCTGCCTCTGCGGTGCGCCGGTTATGTACTGATTCAACATGGAATGAGAAGAAAGGTTGCGCTCGCGATGAAAAATAAACTTCCGCAACTATTGCGAGTTCTCGGGTTGATAACTCGACTCTTTGAGAAAATGCACGCACTGGCACCGTGAGTTATCGTATCCTCTACTTCTATGCTGCGCCTCACTATCACGGCTCTTGCCTTCGCGTTGCTTTCATCGCTCTTGCCTGCTCAGCAAAAGGAGACCCCAATGACTCACCATGCACGCGGTACTTTCACTGTCAGTGTCAAGCCGCTCACGCCGCCGCCAGCCGAGGGGCTTGGCCGCTTCTCCATCGATAAAGAAATCCATGGCGATCTAGAAGCGACGACCAAGGGCGAAATGTATTCCGGCGGCGATCCCAAGCAGGGAGCGGCCGGCTACGTGGCCATCGAAGTCGTCGCGGGCACGCTCGCCGGAAAGCACGGCAGCTTTGCCCTTCAGCACTCCGCCGCGATGGATCGGAACGGCCTCAAGATGACTGTGATCGTTGTGCCCGGCTCCGGGACAGGAGAGTTGAAGGGCATCGAGGGCACATTCACCATTCAAATCGAAAACGGCCAGCACTCCTACGATCTGGAGTACTCGCTGCCCGAATAAGCAGGAACGTTGCCGGGTGCCCCATCCATTCCGCAGCCTCATCGCGGAATGGGTGGGAAACGACGAACCCCAAGCGAGCGGATAGCGAGCAGATGCCCCACCGCAGGTGGTGTTAGAGTTGAGTTTCAACCCAAATGTTTGCCACCTCACAGCACGCGCACTTCATCGGCATCGGCGGAATCGGCATGAGCGGCATCGCCGAGATCCTGCTCAACCTTGGCTTCAAGGTCTCGGGCTCCGATCTGCGACGCGGTCCGGTCACCGACCGCCTCGCCCAGATGGGCGCAACGGTCTACGAAGGCCATGATGCGGCCAACGTCGCCGGAGCCACGGTCGTCGTGACCAGTTCCGCCGTCTCCGCAGCCAATCCAGAAGTAGTCGAGGCCCGAGCACGCAAGATTCCTGTCATTCAGCGCGCCGAGATGCTGGCCGAGTTGATGCGGCTTAAATACGGCATTGCCATCGCCGGAATGCATGGCAAGACGACAACGACCTCAATGGTTGCGAGCGTTCTTGCCGCCGGCGGTCTCGATCCGACGGTCGTTGTTGGAGGCCGCGTCGACGCACTCGGCTCCAACGCCAAGCTGGGCAGTTCGCAATATCTCGTTGCCGAGGCCGATGAGAGCGACCGCTCCTTCCTTAAGCTCTCGCCCATCCTTGCCGTCGTCACCAATCTCGACCGCGAACACATGGACTGCTACCGCGACATGGCCGATGTCGAGCAGGCCTTTCTCACATTCATTGACAAGCTGCCGTTCTACGGCGCGGTCACAGCCTGCGTAGACAATCCACTCCTCGCGGCCATTCTGCCCCGCGCCCAGCGCCGCGTCTTCACCTATGGGATCGCGCCCGAGGCCGACTACCGGCTGGAGTTTCTGGGAATCGGGCAGAGAAGCTTTGCCAGCTTTCAGGTGACCACTGCCGCAGGGCTGCTTGGGCCTTTTGAATTGAATGTCCCCGGCCGCCACAACGTCCTCAACGCCACCGCCGCTGTAGCCATCGCCCATCAACTCGGTATTACATCGGACAAGATCGCAGAAGGCCTCAGCCACTTTCGCGGCGTGGACCGGCGTTTCCAGTTGCGTGGCAAGGCGCGCGGCGTCACCGTCGTCGACGATTACGGCCACCATCCCACCGAGATTCGCGCCACACTGGCCGCAGCCCGCGAGTGCGGCCACCAGCACATTCATGTCGTCTTCCAACCGCACAGGTTCTCCCGAACCCTTGATCTTTTGGACCAGTTTCGTAGTGCGTTCACGGATGCCGATACTGTTGTAGTCCTGCCCATCTACGCAGCCAGCGAAGAACCCATCCCCGGCGTAACAGCCGAGCGCCTGGCCGCAAGCATCCAAGGCCCTAAGGTTCAGTTCGCCGCCGACTTCCCCGCCGCTGTTGCCGCCGTCGCAGCCCAGGCCCGCGAAGGCGATCTGATCCTTACCCTCGGCGCTGGCAACGTCAGCCAACTGGCTCCGCAGATTCTGGCCGCGATCGAGGCGGCGCTGGAATCCGCTTAGACGCCACGTCGGCCGCGCTGCTATGATTTGGCCCACATTCATTGGAGCCCGTATGGCGCAAAGTTCACGCAGAAAATTCTTGAAGGCAGCCTCGGCTACGGCTGCGGCATTGGCTGTTTCAACGCGCATTCCGGCTTGGGCAGACGCCGCTGGCACGGCCACTCCGGTGCGAGTCTGGGCCACCTTTCGCGACCGGCGTTATGCGCAGGGCGAACCTCTGACGTGGAAGCCCGCAACCAAGATTGCGGCCGACGCGATCGCCCTCGCTCCGAGCACGACACGGCAAGAGATTCTCGGATTCGGCGGCGCTCTCACCGATGCGGCCTGCTATGTCCTGAGCCAGATGCCAGATGCGCCCCGCGAAGAGATCATGCACGAGCTCTTCGCTCCCGGCGAAATGGCCTTGAATGTCTGCCGCACCTGCATCGGGTCCAGCGACTATTCGCGGAACGTCTACAGCTTTGACGAGAGCGCAGAGCCCGATCCCGAGCTCAAGAAATTCTCCATCGACCATGACAAGGCATACATCCTGCCCATGCTGCGCGAGGCGCGCAAAGAGAATCCGGAACTCTTTCTCTTCTCCTCGCCGTGGTCTCCGCCAGGATGGATGAAATCCAACGGTTCCATGCTCGGCGGCGCGATGCGTAAACATAATTTCGAGCCGTACTCCCGCTACTTCCTCAAATTCCTCGACGCTTACAAAGCTGACGGCGTAAGTATCGATGCGGTCACCGTGCAGAACGAGACCGATGCCGAGCAGGACGGCAACATGCCCGCCTGCCTCTGGGCGCAGGAGCATGAAATTGAGTTTGTCGAAAAGTTCCTCGGCCCCGCGCTCCACAAGGCGGGCAGTTCCACAAAGATCTGGGTTCTCGACCACAACTACAACTTGTGGGGCCGGGCCATCGGCGAGCTGAGCAACCCTGGTGCAGCCGAGTATATCGACGGCATCGCCTGGCATGGCTACGTCGGCGAGCCATCGGCCATGACCCGCGTTCACGAGGCCTTCCCGCAGAAGAACGCCTACTGGACCGAGGGCGGCCCGGACATCACCGCTCCCGACTACCAGACCGACTTCACCAAGTGGGCCGAGACCTACAACGCCATCCTCAACAACTGGGCGCGCTCGATCACCGCCTGGAACGTGGCACTCGACGAAAAGGGCAAGCCGAACATCGGCCCCTTTCCCTGCGGCGGAGTTGTCACGGTCGACAATGCAACCAAAAAAGTGACGCGCAGCGGGCAATACTGGGCCTTCGCGCACTACTCCAAACACATCCGCCGGGGAGCAAAGGTCTTTCAGACGAATGGCATCGGCGAGAGCGCTGCCGAGGGAACTGCGGACCCGGTGTCGCAAACCGGATTCCGCAATCCGGACGGCAGCTTCGTTGTTGTGCTGGCCAACCGCGGTCCGGAAAAGCGAGTTCAATTGCTGCTCGGCTCGCAAGCCCTGGATTTGGACCTGCCCGCCGACTCCTTGCATACGTTGCAGTGGTCGTAAGCAGCTTCGCGGCCCAATTGAAGGCGTTGCCCGTAACCCTGCGGGTTCCCCCTGGTGCCCTGCGGAAAAAAGCCGGCAGAGCCCACGCTATAGTGAAAGCTGGCGACTCTCACGACCTTGCTCGGGCGTGACTATCGAAAGTATCACCAGAAACCGTCCCCCCGCGTGGGAAGATGAAGCGCCCTCGGAGCCTCGCCTCCGGCGCATGCAGCAGGGTGTGCCCCCAAAAGGACGCGCGCTGCCCGGCATGCCCATCGAGATGACGGACCCGGAGGACGAGGATCCCCCGCGTCTGGGTGCAGGCCGCTTCGGCGGACAGCGTTTCGATCATCCGCGCAATCCCTGGTGGCGTCCAGCGAGCACGGTGGGTCGTGTCTTTCTTGGTTTGACCGTTATTCTAGTGCTGTGCGGGCTTGCCACCTCAGCCTACCTTCTCAAGACCTATCTTGGCCGCGACGGGCGCTTCCGCATCGCCGGCGCGAGCAATATCGAGGCTACGGGACTTACCGAGGTCAGCCGCGCACAGATGCTGCCGGTCTTCGGCGAAGACATCGGGCGCAACATCTTTTTTGTTCCGCTCGCCGAGCGGCGCAAGCAACTGGAAGAGATTCCGTGGATCGAGCGGGCCACGGTGATGCGCCTGCTCCCCGACCAGATTAGAGTTTCAGTGGTCGAGCGGCAGCCGGTAGCTTTCGTGCGCCAGGGGCAACAGATCGGCCTGGTGGACGCAAACGGCGTTCTGCTCACCATGCCTGCGGCCATGATGGCCCAGCACCACTATTCGTTTCCCGTGGTCACGGGCATCGCCGCCAGCGACCCGGCCGGCGAGCGCAAGGCGCGCATGGCGGTCTATCAGCGGCTGCTTGCCGAGCTGGACTCGAATGGCCAGCACGTCTCCGAGCAGATCTCCGAGATCGACCTGACCGATACCGAGGACGCCCAGGTGCTGATGCCCGAGCAGGGCGGCGATGTCTTAGTTCACTTCGGCGAAGACCGCTTCATGGATCGTTATAAGCGCTATAAGGCCCACATCGCCGAGTGGCGGCAGCAGTATCCCAAGCTGGTTGGGGTGGATTTGCGCTATGACCAGAAGGTTGTGCTGGAGATGGCTTCAGGCACTGATGTAGCGCAGGTAGCTGCCAACGAGCAGGCTGCGGCCAACGCCAGCGACGCCAAACCATCCGACGGTCAGGTCGAGGACAACCGGCAAGTTGCAGGTGAGTCTGCCGTAAAGCGACTCCCAGATGTAAAAGCCTCGGCAAGGCAACCCCAAGCCGCAGCCAGCGTGAAGCCAGGGAAGCCGAGTGCAAATACTTCGGCCGGCCCGAAAGCCGCCCCGGCGCAGAAGAAAGCAAAGGCATCGAAAGCCGCCGCCGCGAAGACCAGGGCGGCCAAAGACAACAAGAAGCGCGCGGAGGCCAAACGTGCCGCGCTGAACCTCAACAAGCAGAAGACCGCCCCTCCGGCCGTCTCTGCCGGGCAGGGCCTGTGAGCGCGATGAGCCAGAATCTCGAAAACATGATCGTTGTGCTGGACATCGGCAGCGCGTGGACCCGTGTCTTGGCGGCGGAACAGAATGAAGGCGCTCTGCGCTATTGCGGGCACGGGCTCGTGGAGTCGGCGGGAATGCGCAAGGGCCTGATCTCCGATCTTGCCCCGGCCGCCAAAGCGGTAAAAGCGGCCAACGAACAGGCCGAGCGGGTGGCGCGCGCCAATATCGATCAATGTGTCGTGGGCGTGGGCGGGCCGCACATTCGCGGCCTCAACACCAATGGCGGAATCGAGCTGGGCGGCCGCATGAGGGAGATCGACAAAGAAGATGTGCGCAACGCCGTCGAGCGAGCGCGGGCTGTGGAGAGATCTCCGGACCGCGAGATTCTGCACCTGCTGCGCCGCCAGTTCATTCTCGATGACCAGCCGGGCATCTTCGACCCGGTCGGCATGGTGGGCAAAAAACTTGAAGTGGATTTGCACATTGCCACCTGCTCCGGCAGCGCTCTTCAAAGCACAGTCACCTGCGCCAACCGCGCCGGGCTCGAGGTCACCGAAGCAGTCCTCGAATCAATCGCCTCGGCCGAAGCCACGCTCTCTGCCGACGAGCGGGAACTGGGCGTCTGCCTCCTCGATATCGGCGCTCACTCCAGTGACATGGTGGTCTTCTTCGAGGGGGCAGTCGCGCACACTGCCTCAGTTCCCATCGGCGGACAGCACTTTACCAATGATTTGGCCGTCGGCCTGCAGATGCCCGTGCTGCAAGCTGAAGAAATCAAGCGCCAGTACGGCCACTGTGTGGTGACAGCCGTGCCCCAGCTTGCGGAGATCGAGATTGCCAACCCCCAGCCGCAGACGCTGCGCCTGCGCACCATCGCAGAAATTCTCGAGCCGCGCGCCCGCGAGCTCTTCTATTACGTGAAAGAAAGCCTGCGCCAGGGCGGAGTCCTGGAGGCTCTGGGAGCCGGCTGCGTGCTCACCGGCGGTGGCTCCATGCTGCCCGGCATGCTTGATGTTGCAGAGAGCCAACTGCGCGTTCCGGCCCGAACCGGGCTCCCCGTGCGTCTATCCAATATGCCCGGCGAACTGGTTCATCCCAGCTTTTCAACCGCTATAGGCATGCTCTTGTATGCTCACCGTACCAGGGTTAACCGCGCCGCCGAGAGCAACAACCTGCGCTCCAAGCTGCGCGCTATCTTTGCAGGAAATCTTGAAGCGTGGACGTGATCGAAGATGAACCAGGAGACCGGAACCCAGATGGAACAGCAGAAGAACGAAACCGGAGAGATGCGGATTCAGTATCACGAAGAGACTCCGCGCGGTGCCCGCATCAAAGTCATCGGAGTTGGCGGCGGCGGCGGCAATGCCGTCAATCGCATGATTCAGGCCAAGATGGAAGGCGTCGAGTTCATCGCCGCCAATACTGATGTCCAGGCGCTCAAGGCCTCCCATGCTCCGGTAAAACTCCAGCTTGGCGTTAGGCTCACCTCCGGCCTGGGTGCCGGGGCCAACCCCGATGTGGGACGCCGTGCCGCCCTGGAAGACTCCGAAAAGATCATCGAGGCCCTTGAAGGCGCCGACATGGTCTTCGTCACCGCCGGTCTTGGCGGAGGCACGGGCACCGGCGCAGCGCCGGTGATTGCCTCGCTGGCCAGTGAGATGGGCATCCTCACCGTCGCCGTCATCACCTGCCCCTTTGGATTCGAGGGCAAGCGCCGCCAGCAGCAGGCCGAACGCGGCCTCAAAGAACTCCTGGAGAGCGTCGACACCATGATCGTCATCCCCAACGAGAAGCTGCTCGCCGTGGCCAAGGACGCCGGCTTCTTCGAGAGCTTCCGCATCGCCGACGACGTGCTCCGCCAGGGCGTGCAGGGCATCAGTGACATCATCACCATTCCCGGCATCATCAACCGCGACTTTGCCGACGTAAAGACCACGATGGCCGGCATGGGCCACGCCGTCATGGGCACGGCCGTTCGCTCCGGCGAAAACCGTGCAAAGGAAGCTGCGCAGGCTGCCATGGCCTCGCCCTTGCTCGAAGCCGGCGCCATCGACGGAGCGCGCGGCATCTTGATCAATATCACCGGCTCCAGTTCGCTCAAGCTTTCCGAGGTCAACGACGCCTCCTCGCTGATCCAGTCCGCCGCGCATGAAGACGCCAACATCATCTTCGGTGCTGTGCTCGACGAGAAGATGGGAGAAGACGTCAAAATCACCGTCATCGCCACCGGCTTCCGCGACCAGATGCCGGAGCGCCGCGCCCGCATGTTGAGCGTAGAGGAGGCCCCGGTGGTCTCGGTTCCCCTGGCATCCGAACCGATCGTCTCCGTGCCCCTGGTGGCGCCCGATAATTGGCTGATGGAGCCAAAGCCCGCGCCGTCACGCTTCCTCTCGCAGGACGAGGACGCTGAAGAAGCAGCGGAGAGCCAGAATGAGCCGGCCGCTTCGGACAAATGGAGCGAGCCGGAGACGATCGTCAAGCCGGCCTACTTCTCCGCCTCGGCACCCCCCGCCTCTGCTGTCGAGGTTGCTACTCTGCCCGTGAAGGCGGCCACCGCCTTGGAGCCGGAGGAAATGGAACTGGTCGCAGCCCCGGCACGGCCAAAGTTTGCCGAATTGTCGGAGGAGCCGGCCTACACTCCACTGCCCAGGGACTATGCTTCGGAGTTCCAGAGCGGCGTGCGCACTCCGGTCGCGCAGGACGAGTACCGTGCCCAGCCGGAACCGACGCTCTCATCTGAAGCCAATGAAGAGGCGCAGCGCGATCTGGACAAGCCGGCATTCCTCCGTCGATTGCAGTTTTAGGAGCCTTTGAAGGCTCTAGTTGCCTCGAAATGAGCTCTAGGGCCTTTTAAGTGCGGATTGGTTACGTAAGTGCAACGTTGATTGGGCAAGCGCAACGCGGTTTACGAGCAATTCGGGTCTAATGAGAATGAGCTGGATTGACCGCGGTGACCTCGATCACATGCTGGGTCGAAGTTGGGGATTAAGGTTAGGGTCTATCAACGGCAGGAACTGAATGCAGCCCGCCGAAAGCCGATAGGCAAGATGTGTGGCATCTCAAGCACACGCACGACACGTAGTCCATCGTTGAGAGGATGTTCACTGGATGAAACTGTCTCGCATATCGGCACTTGGATTGCTCCTGCTCGCTCCCGGCTTTGCCGCAATGGCCGCCGCGGCGCTGGACGCACCGCACACGCTGCATCGCGCCAGGGCAACCGAATCCCATCTTTCAGCCTCTCATCGCACCGGCCATCGCGCCGCGGCTCCAGCGGCCCAGAGGTCCACGACCGCTCGCGCCGGAACGACTCATGCCGCACAGAGGCCAGCCGGGCAGCAAGCGCGCCTGACGCCAAGAGGCAGCGTCAGGGCCCAGGCGCGTCGCGTAGCCCTCACCAGCCGCCACCACCACTACTCTGAGCGGTTTACCGCCAGTTCCTTTGCCAGCGAAGGCATGCTGGCCGGCGACCTGACGGCCGGCGAAGATCCGGTGGTCCGCCAGGCGGCCATCGACGCCCTCGGCGATATGAACGGTACCGCCGTGGTCATCGACCCCTCCAACGGCCGCATTCTGGCCATGGTCAACCAGAAACTGGCCCTCTCGCCCGGCGCTGAGCCCTGCTCCACCATCAAGATCACCGTCGCCATGGCAGCGCTCTCCGAGGGCCTTGTAACCCGCGACACTCCGGTCAAGCTGGCCGGTTTCCACATGAACATGACCCAGGCGCTGGCCAAGAGCAACAACCTCTACTTCGAGGAGCTGGGCCGGGAACTGGGCTTCGATCGCGTGCGCCACTACGCCACCCAGTTTGGGTTGGGCGAGCTGGCCGGCTACAACATTGAAGGCGAGCAGTTGGGCGTCTATCCCGACCAGGAGTTGCCCGCCTCCGAGGGAGGCGTAGCCCGCATGTGCAGCTTCGGTCAGGGCGTCTCGCTCACCCCGCTGCAACTGGGCGCATACGTTGCCGCACTTGCAAATGGTGGAACCCTCTACTATCTCCAGCACCCCACTAGCCCAACAGAGATTGCCAACTTCGAACCGAAGGTCAAGCGCACCCTGGACATCGCCCGCTTCGTTCCCGACATTGAAGACGGCATGGCCGGCGCGGTCGAGTACGGCACCGCGCGGCGCCTGCGCGCCAACTTCCATGAGCTGCCGGTCTTTGGCAAGACCGGAACCTGTTCGGACAAGGGCACCCGCTTCGGCTGGTTTGCCTCATTCTCCGACTCCCCGCAAGGCAGCCTGGTTACGGTCTTCTTTCTAGAGGGTGGAAGGCCCACCTTCGGCCCTCGCGCGGCTGAGCTGACCGGCGAGTTCTACAAGAACCTTTGGGACCGCAACTGGTTCGCACCCAAGGGCCAGCAGGATGCAGCCTCCGTTCCGGCGGCTCCCGCGGCCGAAGCGCAGCCCCAGAACTGACTGCTGCCGAATTCTATGAATTCAAATGAAGAGGCCGCCTTCGGGCGGCCTTTTCTTGCCTGCGCATACAAAGCGTATGTCCCTCATGAATCCATGGCGAAGGATGGTCCCGTCGCCTTTCCTGGGGCTTTAGAGTCACTTGCAAAACTCCTTGGAGATTGCAACAAGCGTCAGGGCACGACTTTACAGTCTGCGGAAAAACTCATTCGGGCGGTAGGCCGGGGATTCATCCCCGGTATAAAGACAATGGAATCAGCGGTGGCTTTAGCCACTGAGGTATGTTTTTGCGGCGAATCTCCTGAGATCAGGCCTTTTTCCGCAGCCTCTGAAGTCGTGCCCTGACGCATTTCAGCTAACGGAAGACAATTCTGCAAGAGGCTCTTCATTCAGAGTTTCCATCTTGACTCAGGAACCGTCCTTGGCGGGGAGAGAATCGGTTTCTGTATCATGGGAGTATGCAGACCGAGACAGCGGCTTCCCGCCCGCAAGCAGCTTTTCGTACCCACGACCCACGGCTTGAGCCGATTGCCGCCAAGGTGCTCGCCCGGCAACGGCTGGATTTCAACGACGGCCTTGCGCTCTACGGCTCGCCGGATGTGCTGGCTGTGGGCTGGCTGGCCAACCATGTGCGCGAAAGGCTGCATGGCGACGTGACCTACTTCAATGTCAACCGGCACATCAACCCAACAAACGTCTGTGTCGCAGCCTGCAAGCTCTGCGCCTTCGGGCGGAAAAAGGGCGACCCGGCCGGCTACACCATGGCCTTGGAAGAGGCTTGGTCGACGGCGGCCTCGGGCTACTCGGAGGCGGTGACGGAGTTTCACATCGTCGGCGGGCTGCACCCGGATCTGCCGCTCGAGTACTTTCTCGATCTGGTGCGCGGCCTCAAGCAGCGCTTTCCCAAGGTACATATCAAGGCCTTCACCATGGTCGAGGTGGCGTATCTTGCTCGGCGGGCCAAGCTGAGCATCGAGCAGACGCTTATCGAGATGCGCGAGGCCGGCGTGGACTCAATGCCTGGCGGCGGGGCCGAGATCTTTGCCGATCGCGTGCGGTCGATCATCTGCGACCACAAAATTGATGGTGAAGAATGGCTCACCACGGCTCGGCTGGCGCACAAACTTGGCTTCAAGTCCAATGCGACCATGCTGTATGGCCATATTGAAAACGACGAAGATCGCGTGGACCACCTGCTGAAGCTGCGCGCATTGCAGGATGAGACAGGCGGCTTTCAGACCTTCATTCCCCTGGCCTTTCATCCGGAGAACACGGCGCTCGACCACCTGCCGGTGACCACTGGACTGACCGACATTCGCCAGGTCGCCGTCAGCCGCCTGCTGCTGGACAACTTCCCGCATATCAAGGCCTACTGGCAGATGCTTACGCCGAAGATTGCTCAGATTGCGCTGCGATTCGGAGCCGACGATCTGGACGGCACGGTTGTCGAGGAGAAGATCTACCACGACGCCGGGGCCACCACGCCGCAGGGCATGACCCGCAAGGAGCTCAGCCGCCTGATTACCGAGGCCGGGCGAGTGCCGGTGGAGCGCAACACGCTCTACCATGCGGTCACGCGCACCGAAGACAGCTTTACGGTTGCGGTGTAGTGAAACCATTGCTAGACTAGACTTAGCTAGATTGGAGACTTGTGCATCAGGTCAATATCTTCGAGGCAAAAACCCAGCTCTCCAAGCTCGTCGAACTGGCTGAGCATGGGCAGGATGTGGTCATCGCACGGGCCGGCAAGCCTGTGGCGCGGCTCACGTCCCTGAAGCCCGAGAAGAAGCCGATCGTCTTTGGACTCATGAAGGGTGAGATCTGGGTAGCGGATGACTTTGACGATCCGCTGCCCCCGGAGGTGCTGGCGGAGTTCGAGGCGGACCTGTGAGACTGCTGCTCGACACCCACGTTATCATCTGGCTGATGGAAGACGATTCTCGCCTGAATGCGGAAGCCAGGAAACTGATCGCTAGCACACAGGATGTCTTCGCGTCATCGGCGAGCATTTGGGAGATTGCGATCAAGACGCGACTGGGAAAACTGAGAATTGACGGCGAGCGTCTGATTCTCCGGCTGGCGCAAGCCGGAATCGGTGAGCTACATGTGACTAACAGCCATGCAGTGGCAACAGGTCGTCTGCCTCTTCTTCACCGCGATCCCTTCGACCGGCTCCTCGTTGCCCAGGCAATCTCGGAGACCATGCGGCTGCTCACTTCCGACGCGCAGTTGGCAGCCTATTCGGAGCTTGTGACGGTAGTCTGAGCGGCCGACCCCCGGGGCTCTAGGGAAACATAGCCACCCGCCGGATGATCTTCCGGTTTGCACTGTTCAACCCTTTTCAAATAAGCTTGGTATCGTTATCATCGCGGGCAGCCGGGACAGAAGACTGACCCGTGCTCTGGAACAACCGATTCCTGCTAAAGTGTCAAGAAGTATCAAAGGGGATAGCAGATGCGCGGACGCCTTTGGTTGCTCTTTGCTGTTTTGATTGCGCCCTTCGAGCTTCAGGCCAAGGTGGTTGTCTTCTGGCAGCCTGACTTTCCTACTGTCGCCAGCCAGCCGATCGATCGCGCAAGCCTCGATAAAGCCCTGGAAGGTCTGGAGCCCGTCTACGCCGACGAGACAGCGCTTGCCGTCCCGGATACGCTTTCGAATGCCGATCTGCTGGTGCTGCCCTATGGCTCTGCCGTGCCCGTGGAGCCGTGGAAGAGCATTGAACACTTCCTCGACGATGGCGGAAATCTGCTGGTGATCGGCGGCCAGCCGCTGCGCGTGCCCGTCAGTCAGGCTGGTCAAAAATATGTAACGGCTGCGCCCCAGGACACGTACGCCCGCGCGCTTGGATTCAACCATACGTACGAGGTGCCGGTGGCCAACGGCGCAGCATTTCATTGGCGGCAAGGCTATTCCTGGATGCCCGCGCTCGAACTCCGGGCGCAGCGCTTCTTCGCGGTGGAGGGCCATCTCGACGGGTTGGGCTACATGGCCAATTCTGCCGGCGAGCTGGTTGCAGCCCCGGTGATCTTCTCCGACCATGTAGGCGGAGGCCCCGAACGCAAAATGCTGGGCAGCCGCATCGTGGCGCTGGACTTCGATCCCCAGCCCGGCTACTGGCAGAGCAAGGACGGCATAGCGCTGGTCCGGCAGGCCGCCATGTATGCCCGCCAAGGCGCCGCCGTGTTCTCAGTGGAGACCCTTTATTCTGTCATCCGTCCCGGCGAACCACCGCTGATCAGCGTGCATCTGCGCATCCCGCACGAGGAGAAGCTCGGCGTCGCTGCGAATGGCGAGGTGAAACTCGAGCTTCGCTCTGAGAAAGGGATCGTCGCAACCGCTACGATGCCCTTCACCGGCAAAGGTGTCGCCGATCTCGATGCGCCGTTCCATCAGGCGCTGCCGGCAGGGTTTTACACGGTCTCTGCCGTCTATAGCGAAGGCGGACAGGCGCGCGAGTTCCATCAAAACGGATTCCTGCTGGCAGAGCGCAGTGCGCTTGCCTCCGGGCCGGTTCTCGGTGTCCACGATGACTTTCTAACTCTGGACGGCAAGCCCTTCTTTCCGGTCGGGACTAACTACTTCACCACCGAGGAGGGTAACTGGGATTTTTCCGGACCGAGGAATGCCTGGGTCTGGGACAAGGACTTTGCCGAGATGGCCGCGCACGGCGTAAGCTTTGTGCGCACTGGCGTCTGGATGCCGAATGGAAAGTTCATTGAGGGCGATACCGGCGGCGCAAACGAGCGCTTCCTGCGCAACCTTGAGGCTTTTCTTGACTGCGCGCAGCGGCATCACATCGCAATCAACTTCACCTTCTTTGCCTTTTCTCCACGCTCGGGGAGCTATACATGGCCCAGGGATGCGGCTGGTACTCCAGCAAACCCATACACCGACCCCGCTGCTATTGATGCGCAGCTGGCCTATGTACGTTCGGTGGTGGAGCGATTCAAAGACGTGCCGTGGCTCTCATGGGATCTGATCAACGAGCCGAGTTTCTCCAATCCCCGGCAGATCTTCAAAGGGAATATTCCCAACGGCGATCCGACTGAGTTAGCCGCATGGCATAAGTGGATAAGTCAAAAATATGGCAATCTCGCGGCCTTGGGCGATGCATGGCGCGTGCCCGCCGCGGATCTGACCAGCTTTGACGCTGTTCCTTTGCCCACACTCGCCGATCTGCGTTATGACCGGTATGGGAACGCCAACCAGATTCGCACTCTGGACTATAACTTGTTCGCGCAGGATACCTTCAGCGCCTGGGTCAAGTCCATGGTCGCGGTAATTCGATCCTCCGGCAGCAAGCAATTAGTTGATGTAGGTCAGGACGAGGGCGGAGTGGGGGACCGCGTGCTGAATCAGTTCTACAGCGGAGTGGGTGTTTCATTCACGACCAATCACACTTACTGGAACGACGATGCGCTGTTATGGGATTCGGTGGCAGCCAAGCGGCCTGGAATGCCTAACATCACCGGCGAAACTGGCTACCAGCCGGCCTGGGATCCCGATGGAAGCTGGCGCTACGATGAGTTCACCGGCCTGGGCCTGACCGAAAGAAAGTGGGCGCTGGGCTTTGCCGCCGGCACAAGCGGAGCGATGCAATGGGACTGGGCTCGCGAACCGGATTTCGGCATGTTGCGCAGCGACGGCTCGGCGAAAGCCTGGGAGAATATGATGCGCGATCTGGGACTGTTTGCGCGCCAGGCCGAGCCCTTTGCGAGTGACCTTATTCAGCCGGACGTTGCTATTGTTCTGCCGCAATCCTTTCAGTTATCCGTTTCGAGTGGTTTGGGCCTGGAAGCACAGCGAAATACCGTGCGCGCTCTTTATAACTACGCGCATAGCCAGGCCTACGCGGTCGGCGAATATCAGAGCCAACTGCTCGGCACACCAAAGCTCATTCTTCTGCCATCGCCTATGGGAGTTACTGATGAGGCATGGCAGGCGATCGAAGAAAGAGTGAAGGCCGGGGCGGTTCTCTTGGTTACCGGCCCTTTCGGCGGAGATGTTCATTTTCATGCGACCGGCAGGCAAGACTCCGTCGGGATTCCTTATATCGATGCGCCACTCACCGCCCGTGAGAATATCTTCCATTTTCCCGGCGGGGAAGCATCGCTTGTGTTCAGCGGTTCGAAGACAACCGTTCTGAACCGGGCCATCCTGCCCAATGGGGGAGAGTGGGCAGAGAAGTCACTGGGCAAGGGCAAGATTCTCTTCGCGGCGCTTCCTTTGGAGTTGAACGACAGCCTGCAGGCCGTGGCCGATGTTTATGCTTACGCGCTCATGGCGGCTAACGTCGCTCCGGTTTTCTCAACCACGCTGAAAGACCCTGGAATCCTCATCTGCCCTACGCTCTTTCCCAAGGCGACGCTGTACCTGCTCACCTCCGAATCCAACCGGAGCGAGGTTTCGTTTATAGACCTGCGCAGCGGGAAGACGTTCTCTGGAACGCTGCCCAGCGGACGGGCCGCGTTGCTGCTGGTCGGCACCGACGGCAAACTGCTTGCGAGTTATCACTGGCCAATTCAGTAAGGATGCCAGCTTCGGTCAAGACCGATGCGCGCAAGGGAGTTACAGGAAACCGCAGCCTAAGTTCTGAAAGGTTGATTATGTCCACTTGCATTCTTCATCAGATCGGCAAGTTAGGAGTTACGGCTATGATCGCATTGGTTCCCGCTGCTACAGCCGCGGCGACTCAGCACCTTGGAATCTTTGAGGGCCACCAGGAAGTGGGCGCCGTGCTTCACGCGGGCTCCGCGGAATACGACGCAACCCACAACGCCTACACGATCAGCGGCAGTGGCGAAAACATGTGGTTTGGCATCGACGACTTTCATTTCGTCTGGAAGAAGCTCTCCGGAGACGTTGCGCTGACCGCAGACATCGCCTTCGTTGGCGCCGCTGGAAATGCCCATCGCAAGGCTGTTTTAATGATTCGCCAGTCGCTCGACGGCAACTCCGCGGCGGTCGACATTGCCGTGCATGGAAACGGCCTGACAGCGTTGCAGTTTCGCGACGCAGCAGGCGCCGACACGCACGAGGTTCAATCGAACATTTCGGCGCCGAAGACGGTGAAAATCGAGAAGCGCGGCGACTTCTTTTACGCATTTGTCGCGGGAAAAGACGGCAAGCTCGTGCCCGCGGGCGCGGCCACCAAGCTGGCACTGACGGGCGATTTCTATATCGGCATCGGTGTCTGTGCACACGACAAGGATGTGGTCGAGCGGGCGGTCTTTTCAAACGTCAGCTTGCAGCAGCTTTCGCCGGCGAGCGGCAAGCGGGTGCTGGTGAGCGCGCTGGAGACGGTTCCAATTGCTTCTGGCGATCGCCAGGTAGAATACGCCGTCGCAGCGCACTTTGAAGCGCCGAACTGGTCTCCGGATGGCAGTTTCCTGGTCTTCAATCAAGACGGGACAATCCGCCGGCTGGCTCTCGGCGCCACGGAGCCAACGGTCATTGATACCGGCGCTCAGATCCATTGCAACAACGATCACGGCATCTCCGCCGATGGGAAATGGCTGGCCATCAGCGACCAGTCGGGAGAGGACAAGAAGTCTCACGTTTATGTGCTGCCCATTGGCGGTGGCGCGCCTCGCCAGGTCTCAAAGAATTCGCCGTCGTACTGGCACGGCTGGTCGCCCGATGGAAAGACGCTGGCCTTCACCGGGGAACGCGGCGGCAGCTTCGACATCTACTCCATCCCCGCGGCGGGCGGTGAAGAGAGGCGCCTGACAAGCGCCGCCGGGTTCAATGACGGTCCTGATTTTTCGCCCGATGGCGCGTACATCTACTTCAATTCGGAGCGTACCGGGCACATGCAGATCTGGCGCATGAAGGCCGACGGCACAGGGCAGGAACAAGTCGTCTCCGATGAGAGCAGCGACTGGTTTCCGCACATCTCGCCCGACGGGCAGTGGATGGTCTTTTTGGCCTACGAAAAGGGAGTCACCGGTCATCCTGCGGACAAGGATGTGGAGTTGCGCCTGATGTCGCTCAAGGACAAGAAGATCCACGTGCTGGCAAAGCTCTTCGGAGGGCAGGGAACCATCAATGTTCCCTCCTGGTCGCCCGACAGCCTCAAGCTCGCATTTGTCAGTTATCAGTGGCTGCCGGAGGAGAGTGTGGCCGCAAAGTAATGCATAGGTAGGATGGGCCGCTCATTCCACGAGGCGGCCCTAAATCGCATCGGCATGCAGGACATTCCCGGCGGGGTGCGGAACTGGGGTTTCGGCGACATTGGGGTTATTAAACCATGCCACTGCCGCGCCTGTCAGAGCCGCATGATCCAGAAGCCTGGAGACGCGCAATTGCATCTTCAGCCCCTCCAGTTCCTTCATGGCGGCGGGCAAAAACAGATGCGAAGAGCGCGAGATGCCTCCGCCAATCACGACCACTTGCGGACCAAATTCGGCCAACTTCATGCGGAGCGCCAAACCCAGATGGCGGCCGAAATCAGCGAAGACCGCTGCCGCATTCGTGTCGCTTGCCGTTATCGCGGCGATCTGGGCCACTTCCCGCAGCTTGCCGGTGCGCTTTTGATAGTTGCCCTGGATGGCCCTGGTCGAGACGCAATCCTCGACAATGCCGCCTTCATAGGGCAGATTCCAGATCTCTCCGCCGGGAGGAACGCCCCGGCCCCCTGTGACAACGCGCCCATCGACGGCAAAGGCCGAGCCGATGCCGGTTCCCAGGGTGATGCCAACGGCGCGAGGAACGTCTCGGGCCTCCCCGGCGCCGATCTCGCCCAGCAGGAAGGCGGCCGAATCGAGCAAAAAGCGCACCTGACCGGGTTGCCAGCCGAAGAGCTCGGCCAGGTGTCCGCGCAAGTCGATGCCGTAAAGATAGGGCAGCTTGTGGCGCATCTGGCTGATGCCCGCCGCAAAGTCGAAGGGGCCGGGCACGGCCAGTTCGGCGCCGCCCGCGACATCCAACCCGTTTAACGCCTTAATTCCAAGAGAATAAAGCAGATGGATGAAGGCGTCGCTGGTCGCTTCGGCTGGGTGCGGAGCGCTCACGACCGGGCCGAGTTGGTAGGCGCCGCTGCGGCAAACCGCGGCCGAGACATGACTGCCCCCCACATCGTAAACCAGGACGAAGTTCTCCAAATTGGCGGCCATGAAACCCTCTCAGTTGATAGCGTTGTTAGTGCTAGCATACACCCGCAATACATCCAGTGATTAGCTTCCGATCTCGCGGGAGCAGGCGGGGCCGCAAGTGTCGATGGCATGGGTACCACCTGTTTACACATTAACGCAACTCCTCTGCCTGGCTGACACCGCGATTGGGGGCGCACGGGGCACAGTTCTCGATTGCCCCCTCTTGTTGATCAGGACCATAAATGATTCGAGGATTTCCACCTTTCGGCGGGAAAAAGACAAAAGTGCGGGGGTACGGAGTCTCAGTATCTGGACCCGGTCCTTCGTCGCCGGAATCGCGATAGACCACTAATGAATCACAACCGCCGTGCGGTGCTTGCAGCCGCAGGAGCGGCGCAACACGATCTCAACAGGCAAAACGATCCGATTTCCCGTCTGCGGCAGTTCACCGCGCGCGATGCGATCGAAGAGCAGATTTGTCGCCACACGGCCCATCTCTTGCATTGGCTGGCGAACTACGGTCAATGACGGCGAAGTCAGATCCGCAAGATCGAAGTCATCGAAGCCCACAAAGGCAACATCGTTCGGAATCTTTACTCCCAGGCTCAAAAGCGAAGCAAGAACATGACGCGTTGCCAAGGTGTTGGACGCGAAAAAGGCAGTAGGCGCCTTGGCTCCGCGCAGCTGGTCTTCGATGGCTCGCAGGGTGTCTTCCTGCGACTCGCACCCGAAAAATCCATCCTCTTTCAAGCCCGCGTCCTGCATTGCGCGGCGATAGCCGAGAAACCGGGCGTTGATCGTAAACAGGTTGCGGCTGAGCCCCATAAAGCTGATGCGTTGATGGCCATGCTCGATCAGATGCTCGACAATCCGTCGCGCGCCCGCGGTGTTTTGCACCAGCACGACATCGAATGCCGGGTCGGCGACAGGACGATCGAAGGCCACTACCGGAGTCTTGCCGAACAACGTCCTGGTCAGCCGTGAATTGCGGTATCTGGCAGGGATCACGACCATGCCATCTACATTCCAGCGCAGCATCTGCTCCGCTTCGATATATTCAACATCCGGGTCTTCATTCGAAGTCGTGATGATGACCGAGTAGCCGCGTTCCTTGGCAACGGTGGTAACCGCGTGCGCGCAATTGGCAAAGAATGGATCGTAGAGGTAGGGAAGGATGAGACCGATGCTCCTGCTGCGGTGACCGCGAAAGGCGCGAGCCAGCT
>Ga0302320_10002460_pt1 | contig 43540 bp, 39 predicted proteins | sample Bog_T0_3_FD_202130 | JGI IMG/M metagenome (GOLD analysis project Ga0302320, IMG submission 202130) | Peat permafrost microbial communities from Stordalen Mire near Abisko, Sweden - Bog_T0_3 | ecosystem: Environmental > Terrestrial > Soil > Wetlands > Peat | place: Sweden: Abisko, Stordalen Mire...
CCCTTGAGACGAATGGCCTTTGCAGGACCCGTTTTTTTGGTGGGTTGTAGTAGTTGCGCAGGAAAAGTCCCATTCCACTCCGATCGATGCTTCCGCAACAGCCAGTAGTAAGTTCAGTACATCCCTGTACATCTATACGCTATTGGCGTATGATGGTGGGGAATGGAATTCATCGAAAGTCCGCCATTCACCCGTTATCTCTCGCAGTATCTCGATGATGAGGGATACAAGGCGTTGCAAAACGAGCTTGCCCGCAACCCTCACGCGGGAGATGTGATGCCAGGCACGGGCGGGTTCCGAAAAATGCGCGGGCTGACCCGAGGCGCGGCAAAGGCCGCCGCGGTGGCATGCGGATTATCTACTACGACTTCCCGCAAGACCATCAGATCTGGTTGATGACCTTATTCGACAAAAGTGAAGCCTCGGATCTCTCGCCGAAAGAGAAGAAAATTTTGAGCGCTGCCATTGAAGCTGAACTTAAGGCGCGGGAAACCCAGCGCAAGGTTGGAAATCGAAAAGCGGGGAGAATATGACCGTTACCAAGCGCGACATTTTTGGCGAGTTGATGGAAGGCGTGGCGGCAATGAAGAGCCATCGCGAGGGCAAGCTGACCCTTCGCACCTTCAAGGTGGAACCCGCGCCGTTCCCCAAAGTCGACGCCAAGCTTATTCGCGGCACGCGCCAGAAACTGGGTTGCTCACGCGCCGTGTTTGCGCGGCAACTCCGCATTAACCTGAGAACCCTGGAAAAGTGGGAGCAGGGCCGCGCCAAACCCAACCCCCAGGCCGCCGCGCTGGTGCTCCTCGTCCGCCAATATCCCGACACTCTTGAACGCCTTGAGTACGTCGCAAACAGTGCCAACCGAAAGTGACGTCCCGTCCGCCCCGGTGATTCGGTCGTTCGGTGAGAATGAGAGTGGCAGGCCGTACCCTTGCAACGGCGCGCCATACAACAAGACTAAAAGGAAAAAGCGTCAAGGGGCAGCTACTTCCCCGCTACAACGGAACCCATAGTCGTCGTCACTGTTGGACGGATTGACCGCGCCACGGCTCGATACACTAACATTCCTGGGAGCATGGGGTTCTCCCGCGCCATTCCAGGCGAGGCGGGAACGTCTTCCAGCCGGGCCTCGACTTTGGTGCTTTGCGCCGGGGCGAGCGCAGACCTGCGAGTGTGGTGCGGTGAAAGGACGTGTCTGTGCCGGGTTTTTGGTTCAGATTTAGGTGGCCGTCCGATTTATGACAATTTCTTACGGGATGGACTGCTGGAATGATTTCGCCGGTAATTCCTGCCTGTGCGTAGCGGACACCGCGACCCGATTGCGCCCTCCGTTTTTGGCTTCATAAAGTGCCGCATCAGCCGCGCGCAGGAGCTCATCTAAATCTGCCGGATTGGAGCCCACCGTTAATCCCAGGCTTATTGTAACTGCGATGATTCCCTCGGGAGTCTCCACCGGCTCTTTTCCGACGGCCTTGCGAACTTCTTCCGCACGGTTTGTCGTGCTGGGGATGTTACAGCCTGGCATGACCATCAGGAATTCTTCTCCGCCGTACCTCCCAACGGTGTCGTAGGGACGCACCGACGTGCGCATTCTTTTCGCCGCCTCCCGCAGCACAGCGTCGCCAGCCAGGTGCCCGTAGGTGTCATTTACCAACTTGAAGTGATCCAGGTCAGTCATGAGGATGCCCACCGTGGTCCGCTCCCGCTGGGAACGCAGCAACTCGGTCCGCAGGGTTTCCATAATGGCAGTCCGGCTCAGCACGCCGGTCAGCAAGTCGTGATCAATCTGAAACTGCAAGGCATCGTTGGCGGAATGCAGTTGTTCCTGCAGTCCCAGAATTCTTCTTCCCGTCCGAAGGCGCGCCTTTAATTCCTCTCCTTTGAAGGGCTTCGTCAGGTAGTCATCTGCCCCCGCATCAAGGCCCGTGGCCACTTCGGTTTCGCAGGACATCGCCGTCAGGAGAAGAACATAGGTGTAGGCCCTTTCACTCTGCTTGCGAAGTCCACGACAGATCTCAGTTCCATCCATCCCCGGCATTGACCAATCCAGGATGGCAAGTTTGGGCGAATCGTTCCGCTGCAGGATATTCCAGGCTTCCGCGCCGTCACAGGCAAGAGTGACTTCGTAGTCGCACTTAACAAGAAAAGCCTCCAGCAGGCGACGGGTGATAAGATCATCGTCGGCGACGAGAATTCTCATGAGGCACACTCCCCGTTAAAATCGGCCATGGCGCACAGCAGGAGGGAAACTTGCTCCTCCAGCGCGTGAAAGGCCAATCCCGCTTTACTGACATCTCCCTCGCGTCCCAACGTCTCCAGATTCTGGGCTGCTTGAAAAGCCCCGGCAGCGGAAAAATTGCTCAGGGAACCTCTCAGCAAATGCGCGGCCCGGAAAATCTCCTTCGCGTCGGAGTTCTCGACCGCTTCCCGAATCGTGGCCATTTGCCCGGGGCACTCCTTCAGAAACAATCCCAGAACCTCCCGGACCAGCTCATGATCTCCTTCGAATGCGGTGAGAATTGAGTTCTTGTTCAGGACTTCCTGCTTCGCCGAACTTGTGGAAGGTTCCATTCCTGTTATGCCTGGCACTCCCGCGAGAATTTCGATGACCTCAAACAGTTGCTTGGTGCGGATGGGCTTGGAGAGGTAGGCATCCATTCCGGCAGCGAGGCATCGTTCTTTATCCCCCTTCATGGCGTGCGCGGTCATGGCAACGATGGGAACGTGGAGCCCCAGCCCCTTCTCTCTCTGCCGGATCGCAGCCGTCACCTGCAGACCATCCATTTCCGGCATCTGGACATCCATCAGCACCAGATCGAAACCTTGAAAAGCAGTCGTCTCCATGGCCAGCAATGCCTCCCGACCGTTCCCGGCAACCAGCACGCGGTGCTTCTGCTTTTCGAGCAAACGCAACGCCACCATCTGGTTTACCGGATTGTCTTCCACCAGAAGAATGCTGATGCCACACCGCAGTTCATTGGCCGACCGCTTTTTGGAGATGCGAACTTCGTTGGGTTTCGCCACGCGACCGCCCAAAACCTCCAGGATTGCCTCCAGCAGTTCCACGTGGCGGACGGGCTTCATCAAATAAGCCGCCACGCCCACCTCCTTACAACGGGAGATATCCCCAGGGCGACTGGCCGAGCTCAGCATCATGATTGTTGCCCCACTCAAAGCCGGATTCTGGTTGACGCGCTCGGCCACCGTGAAACCATCCATACCCGGCATGTTGACATCCAGGATCATCAGCGGGAAGGGCTCGCCAGACTTGATGGCCCTTTCCATTTTGGCCAGGGCCTCCGTTCCGCTATCAACTGAAACTGGCCTCATGCCCCACTTGCAAAGAATTTCATCCAGGATGCGGCGGTTTGTTGCATTGTCGTCAACGATGAGAACTGGCATATCCAACAAACAAGCCGATTCCGCAGGAGCCGGCTTGTTCGCCGGATTCTTCATCCAGGGAAAATGGAGAGTGAAGTGGAAGGTGCTGCCCTTGCCCACTTCGCTTTCCAGCCATAGCTTCCCTCCCATCATCTCCACCAGCCGGGTGGCAATCGCAAGACCCAGCCCGCTTCCCCCAAACTGGCGCGTCGTGGATGTATCAGCCTGCGTAAATGCCTTAAAAATCACTGCCTGTTTTTCAGCGGGAATCCCAATCCCGGTGTCTTTGACCGAAAAATGCAGACCGACATCCTCTTCCGTTTGCGATTCCACTTCGACGTTAACAATCACCTCACCTTGGGAGGTAAACTTGACGGCGTTGCCTACTAGATTGACAATGATCTGCCTCAAACGATCGGAATCGCCGACCAGACAAGCAGGCATTTCGGGCGGGACACGGCAGGCCAACTCCAGACCCTTTTCATGTGCCCGCAGGGCCAGTGTTCGAAGCGTATTTTCGAGGGTCTCCCAAAGCTGGAAACTGATCCGTTCAAGTTCGAGCTTGCCGGCTTCGATCTTGGAGAAATCCAGGATGTCATTGATCAGCATCAGCAACGAATCGGCCCCCGCCTTCACCGTGGTGAGATACTCGCGTTGGTCCGAGGTAAGGTCAGTATCGAGCGCCATGTCTGTCATACCCACGATGGCATTCATGGGGGTGCGAATTTCATGGCTCATGTTGGCCAGGAACTCACTCTTTGCCCGGGTGGCAGATTCCGCAGCCTCCAGGGCGTTGCGTAAAACTTGGGCCGCTTGCCTGAGCTGGGTTACATCACGGGAGATGCCGAAGGTTCCAATGACGTTCCCGTGGGCGTCACGCAGGGGCATCTTCGTGGTTGATACCCAGGTTTCCCGTCCATCCGGCCAGGATTCCTTCTCCTCTTTGCCCAACATCGGCTTACCTGACTTGACTATTTCCTGCTCGTCCTCAAGAGCCTGCCGGGCATGCTCAGCCGCAAAGAAGTCGAAGTCGGTATGGCCCACCGCCTGGACAGGATCGTCCAGACCAAATGCTCTAGCGTGCGCGTTATTGATCCGGATAAAGCGGCTCTGGAGATCTTTGAAGTAGATCAGGTCGGGGAGATTGTCCATAAGGGTGCGGAGCAAGTGTCTCTCCTCCATCAGCGCCGCTTCTGCCTTCTTGCTTTCCGTGATGTCGCGGACAACCGCCTGGAGAATCGATTTGCCGTCCAGTTCCATGGCAGTGAGCAGCACCTCCGCCGGAAATATCTCGCCGGTGTCGGCTCTCTTGTGGACCCACTCGAAGTGATTGGAGCCCTTCTGCATCCCGGTGGCAACGTGCTGGTTGGCCAGCGTGAAGGAATCTGTGCCGCAAGGTTGCGTGGGTGGCGACAGATCGGCGGGGTGTCGCGTGCAGAACTCCTCCCGGGTAGAGCATCCGAAGATTACCAACGCCGCCTTGTTGCAGTCGAAAAAGCCCTTCTCGTCCATCAGCATCACTGCGTCGCTGGTCGAATCGAAAAGCGTGCGGAACTTTGTCTCTGAGCGGCGCACCACTTCCTCCGCCCGCTTGGCCTTAGTGATGTCGCGCACAAAGGCGAGGGCGTATTCCTTCCCGTTGAACTCAAAGTAGTTCGCAGTTATTGCGACCGGGAAGACCCATCCCTCTTTAGTTCGGTGCTGGGTTTCAAAAGCCATCGCGCCGCACAATTTGATCTTCTCCCAGAACGCCTCCCAGGCTTCTTTGGGGAAATCCGGATCTATATCCGGGATCGACAGCGACAGAAGCTCCTCGCGAGAACGTCCTAAAGAACGGCAGGCAGCTTCATTGACGCGGATGATACGGCCTTGTGCGTCCATCCAAAACACCCCGTCCGCGGCATGCTCCACGGAGAATTGCGTCAGCCGAAGTTCCGCTTCCGCCTTCTTGCTCTCCGTGATGTCGCGAATGAATGCGTTGAAAGAGGGCAACAGGCCCCGTGTGACAGCCGAAATTGACACTTCCACCGGGAACTCATGCCCATCGCGATGCAGGGCAGTGATCTCGAATCGCCTGTTCAAGGCTGGACACTCACCCGTTTTCAAATAGTGGTTTAAGCCGCGTTCGTACGCTTCCCTATACTGCGGAGGAATGATCATTTCGGATATTATCTTCCCGACGGCTTCCTGGCCGGACCAACCGAAGGTGGCTTCGGCCATCGGGTTCCAGACAGTGACCCTGCCCCCGGCATCCATGCTAACGACGGAATCCAGGGCCGAAGCGATGATTGAGTGGAGGTCCTGCTCGCTCGAATTCAGGTCCAAAGCCTGTGCGGAAAATCGCCGGTCCAGCATCGATGTTAAAAGCGCTACACCAAGCACCATAAACGTGACGATGATGATGCTGGCAACGCCGAGCGTTGAGATACTTATGGCGTGAGACATCTCCGGAATGTCGGAAGTGGGTGTAAAACTGGCTGCAGCCATGCCGGTGTAATGCATCAGGGGAATGGCTGCGCCCATGACAACCGCGCTCCACACTTTGTGCCAGCCTGCCCCCAGGGAGTCCCCTCGAAAATGAAATGCCAGCCAGATTGCGACCAGTGAAACGATCATCGCGAGGACAACCGAGAGCGTTACAAGCCAGGGATTGTATTGGCACATGACGTGGGCTCGCATCGCCGCCATCCCGATATAGTGCATCGCTGTGATGCCAGCCCCGGTCAAGATGCTGCCTACAACAATCTTTATGCGGCCCAACTGCTTCAGGCTGACCACGTACAGAGCAACCCCTGAGGCAAAAATGGCAGCCAGGAGCGAAACCACAACTGTCGGCCAGTCATAGCTCACGGGGACAGGCAAGCTGAAGGCCAGCATTCCAATGTAGTGCATTGACCAGATGCCAAACCCCATGGCAGTCGCCCCGCCGCTCAGCCAGGCAAGACGGGCCCACCCCCTCGTCGCCGTTACCCTTCCCGCCAGATCGAGTGCGGCGTAGGAGGCGAAAATGGAGATGATTACTGAAAGGATAACCAGAGGGTAATTATACGACCCGGTGAACGCTACAACTCCAGAGTTCATGCCGCTCCCATCAGCGAGCTGCGATCTGTTAAGGAATTAAGTTTCGCATCCCACTCGATAACATGATTTCAATAAGAGAGGATATCGATAAAGCAACCCTCTCCGTGTCTGTCAGCGGCGAAAAAGGGATGCACAGCCTCCCGCTGCCCAATAGGCTCCCCCGCTTACACCAGTCCAGTCTGGCTTATAACATTGGCAGAGGGTAGATGTATGTTCCGAAGAGCTCATGCGGATGGTCACAATAGCACACCTGACTTCGGGAAAGATTTAATGCGAAGTGCCCATGCAAGGTGGGGTAGGAAAGTGTATCTGTGCCGGTCTAGTGCGCAGAATGATGCAAGAACTTGCCCAGCGACCGCAAGCCCCTGAGTGAAGGCCCATCGAGTCACTGGTTTGATTTAATTATTGAATTGAGAGTGCTAACAATGTCTAATCGCTGTCTTGTGCTTGCTGAAGAACCGGTGAGGCCGTGGAAGTTTGATGCCGGGAGATAAGGATCGTGTATGCCTCAATACGTTCTCGCATTGGATCAGGGAACCACAAGTTCGCGGGCCATTCTGTTTGACCATGAGGGCCATTCGCGCTTTTGCGCCCAGCAGGAGTTCACGCAACACTATCCGCAGCCCGGCTGGGTGGAGCACGACGCCTTGGAAATCTGGCGGTCGCAGCTGACGGTGGCGGGAAACGTTCTGGCGGAAGCTCAGGCGGGCCCGGAGGATCTGGCGGCAATCGGCATCACCAATCAGCGGGAGACGGTGCTCCTGTGGGACCGCGCCACAGGCTTGCCCATTCACAACGCGATTGTTTGGCAATGCCGTCGAACAGCGGCAGTCTGCGACCGCATCCGCGCCGAGGGCTTTGACCGCACGCTGCGTGATAAGACCGGCCTGGTGACCGACGCCTACTTTTCCGGGACCAAGATCGCGTGGCTGCTGGAAAATGTTCCCGGCGCCCGCGAACGCGCTCAGCGCGGCGAGCTGGCCTGCGGCACCATCGACACTTGGCTCATCTGGCAGCTCACGGGCGGGCGCGTTCATGCCACCGACGTATCCAACGCCTCGCGCACGCTGCTTTTCAACCTGCACACGCTCGCGTGGGACCCGCAAATCCTGAATTACTTTGCCATTCCCGCATCGCTGCTGCCGGAAGTAAGACCCTCGAGTGCGATTTACGGCGAGACATCCTTGTTCGGCGGGCCCGTTTCCATTGCCGGTGTGGTGGGAGACCAGCAGGCATCACTGTTCGGGCAGCAATGCTTCCATCATGGCATGGTGAAAAACACCTACGGCACGGGATGCTTCCTGCTGATGAACACGGGCACGGAGATTCCGCGCTCGCAATCCGGCCTGCTGGGCACGGTGGCCTGGGGACTCGCCGGCCGCACGGAATATGCCCTGGAGGGCAGCGTCTTTATTGCCGGCGCGGCCATCCAATGGCTGCGGGATGAAATGAAGCTGATCGCATGCGCGGAGGAAAGTGAAGCCCTGGCGCTCTCCGTGCCGGACGCGCATGGAATTTACCTGGTACCCGCTTTTGTGGGGTTGGGCGCGCCGCACTGGGACGCCTACGCGCGCGGCACGATCACTGGCATCACGCGCGGAACCAATCGGGCGCACATCGTGCGGGCGGCGCTGGAATCAATTGCCTACCAGACACGCGAAGTGGTGACGGCCATGGCCAGCGACTCCGGCTTGCGTCCGGAGGTTCTGCGCGTGGATGGCGGCGCGGCACGCAACGATTTTCTCTGCCAGTTTCAGGCTGACATCCTGGGAATTCCGGTGGAACGCCCGGCAACAACGGAGTCCACCGCGCTCGGTGCCGCATACCTCGCTGGCCTCGCCACGGGATTCTGGCAGGATGAGCGGGAACTGGCCACTCATCTCAAACTGGGCCGCCGCTTCGAGCCCGCCATGGATGTGGCGCGCCGCGAGGAATTGTATTCCGGCTGGGAACGCGCGGTAGGGCGGGCCAAGGGCTGGGCGGAGTAATTCCGCCGCTGCGCATCGGAGCACCAACTCCGCACGAACGAGGCGGCGGGTTCGATAAACTTCAAGGCAAGTGATAGAATCAGCTGGGTGCGAAGGGGAGCCAGCACGCCAATTGCGAGCGGACGCAGAACTTTTCATCCTTGACGGTGGATGGTCCCAATCATGACAGATCTTTTAGAAGAGATCTCCCAGCAACCCGCGGCGCTTTCTGGGCTGCGGAAATTCTATGCCAGCCCGGGGGCGATCCCTTCCAAGGGATTGCGAGCTTTGACGGCCAGTTGGCCGCCCACGGTGGTCTTCACCGGGATGGGATCATCGCTGTTCGCGGCGTATCCCGCCCAGGCGTATTTGACCGAGCACGGCGTGCGCGCGCTGGTGTGGGAGACGGCGGAACTGGTTCATCACCACCTGAAAGTGTTGGGGCCAGACACTCTGCTGGTAGTGGTTTCGCAATCGGGCGAAACCGCAGAAGTCCTGGAGTTGCTGAAATGCCTGCCGGCTGAAGCTCGCGTCCTGGCAGTTACCAATGTGGAATCGAGCCCGCTGGCAAAATGCGCGAACCTGCTATTGCCCCTGATGGCGGGGGGGCAGGGCGCCGTCAGCACCAAGACTTATACCTGCTCCGTGGCCGTCCTCATGTACCTGGCCTTCGCGATTGTCGGCCATCCCCCCGGCCCACTCACCCAGGAAGTGATGCGTGCCGTGGTTGCGCAGGAGAACATCCTCGATCGCCACGACGTGCTGATGCCACCCATCGTGGAGTTTTTCAATCGCCCGCCTTACGTGGCGCTGATGTCTCGCGGGGCTGACCTTGCCACCGCCTACCAGGGGGCGTTGACCCTGAAAGAGGTGGTGCGCGTCGCAGCCGAAGCCATCAGCGCGGCTCAGTTCCGCCATGGGCCGATGGAAATGATCAATCCCAACCATCGCTACATTCTTTTTGCCCGGCAGGGAAAGACGGAAAAACTCCTTCTGAAACTCGCCCGCGACATCCGAAAATCCAATGGACGAGTGCTGCTCTTCACCGATTTACCCTTTGACGATCCCACGAATATCCGGCAGGTGCAGGTTGAACCTCTGCGATTGGGGTTGGGAACTTTGGTGGACAGCGTCTATATCCAAATGCTCGCCTATGAAGCAGCATTGCGGGCGGGATTGAAGCCGGGGAAGTTTGAAATTGCCGAGAAGGTCACGCGCGAGGAGTAAGTCGATTTCAATGTGCAGTTTGCAGGGGGATGCCTCCCACGCGGGCAGAAGAAGTTGTGGCCAATTTCCAGTGTGCTTGTGCGGGCACACCCCAGCGATGCCTCGGCGAAGAGAATCTTGCCGAAGAAAATGCCGTGGCCACCACTTTGCCGAGTATTCTTACTACTCCTACTCGGCAAAGTGATCACGGCTGATATTTTGGAGACGAAGCCCTTAGTTCCGCGAACGCAGTTCCTGGCAAGTAACGCAGTACCGTGCCCAAGGGATAGCTTTGAGGCGAGCGGGGGAAATATCTTCGTCGCACGCTTCGCACACGCCGTAAGTCCCACCGGCACAACGTGCAAGCGCTCTCTCAATCTCTTTCAAAGTGCGGCTGCGCAGATTGGCAGTTAACACCGTGACGTCCTGCTCAACGGTCCTGACGGCAAATTCAACGGCATCAGGAGACTGTACGCTGGCAGAAAGAGCCTCAGGTTCGCTCCGCGTGGAAGCCAAAAGTTCATCGCGCTTCTTCAGCAGAAGACTTCGATACGTCTTTTTTGGAGTTTTTGTTGCTGTACGCATACTCGTCCGTCCTTCCCGAATCCTTACTAGGAAACCTGTCAATTCAAAGTCTGCCCGTGGATTCGGATGATTCAGATGATACCAAGGTTGCACTATTTTTCAAAGTTTTTTGCCAATTTTATAATTCCTTATATATCAGCATGTTACAAGCTTGTCCAGACGTGCTATAATTGCTCCTCGAAATCTGGATTTACCGTTAATTGCCGGAGATCATTTCTATGGCCACCCGTCAGGAGATGCTGGACCGAGTCCGGAAGGCACTGGGGCGACCCGAATCAGGCTCCGTTGTGACCACCTTCCCCCCACCCGACCTTGCGGGGGTGATGCCTCCCTTGGCACCGGAAGACTACCTAAGCAAGTTTGAGGCCGAGTGGGAAAAAGTCTCGGGAATTGCGTATCGCGTCTCAAACATGGACGAGCTTGAGGCCGTCTTCCAGAAGATCCTGGTGCTGGCGGAAACTCATGCGATTGCCCTCTCCCGGAACAAAATCCTGAAAGAACTGAAAGTTGCGGATCGGCTGAGCGCCCTCGATAAGTTCGTGACATCCTGGCAGGATGGCGCGGGAGGGGATTCCCTCGCTGACTTTACCAAAGCCAGTTTCGCGGCGGGCGCGGGCATCACCGGGGTCGATTTCGTCTTGGCCGAAAGCGGCACGCTGGTGTTGAGCAGCGCCACCGAAGGCGCGCAAGTGACGTCGCTGGCGCCGCCCATCCACATCGCCCTCTATCGGCGCAGCCAACTTGTGGGTTCGCTGGATGATGTGCTGGCCAAGCTCCCCATTGCAAGGTCGCAACAGGTTCCTTCCACCAATCGCTCCGTCGTGTTCATCACCGGCACCAGCCGAACGGCCGACATTGAGCAGATTCTCATTAAGGGTGTTCACGGGCCTCGGGAAGTCCACGCCGTACTGGTGGAAGATAGTTGCCGCTAAGCCGAACTCTGTCTCGCCTTGAGACAAGATTGAGGTCGCCGCATGATGCAAGTCTCGTACAGCCTTTTTGAAACACCGCTGGGCTGGTGCGGAATCGGCTGGAGCGAAATCGCGAACGCCAACACTCCTTATGCCGTTAGTTTGCTTCAACTTCCAGAAGCCACACAGTCGCTGACCGAGGCGAGAATTGCGCGCCACGCCGGATCGGCACAAGCCAGCGAATTACCTTTACAGATACTCAATATCACTACCATGGTGCAAAAGCACCTCCTGGGAGAATTGCAGGATTTTCGCGATATCCCGGTGGACCTTAGCGCCACAGGTCCTTTTGTTCAAAGGGTTTGCGAGCTAACCCGGAAAATTCCCGTGGGGCAAACTGTCACTTACGCCGACCTCGCCACCTCCATGGGCAGACCCTCCCTCGCCCGGGCGGTTGGCCGGGCGCTTGGGCGGAACCCCATCCCTCTCATCATACCCTGCCACCGGGTCATGGCCGCCCACGGCAAGCCCGGTGGCTTTTCCGCTTTTGGAGGCCGGGCGACAAAAGCGAAACTGCTGGCGATTGAGGGCGCGGTGGTGAACCTTTGCTTGGAATTGACGGCGGGGGAGGCGTAGGAATTACGAATTAGGAATTATGGATTACGAGCGGGGTTCAAATTTTGCCTCTTGAATTGACGCTGTAGTGTCGATTAGAGAGCTATGAGGAACGATAACGTCGTTGAGCTCAAAAGTTATGCTTTTGCCATTAGAATCGTCCGACTCTACCAGCACCTCTGCAAGGATAAGAAGGAATACGTCTTGTCCAAGCAGATTCTTCGTTGCGGGACAGGCATCGGGGCGAACATCGAAGAAGCTATCGGCGGGCAGTCGCGAGCTGATTTTGTTGCAAAGATGTCCATTGCCTACAAAGAGGCCCGTGAAACTTCCTACTGGCTCCGGCTCTTGAGGGATACTGATTACCTCACCCCATCCCAATTCAAGAACATCCACACAGATGCCGAAGAACTCTGCCGCCTCATCGCATCCATCCAAAAGAGCACCAAAGGTTAAGGGCAATTACGAATTAAGAATTACGAATTACGAATTGCGGCGGGGACAGCATCTAATTCGTAATTCTTAATTCGTAATTGCACTATTTCTTGAACGCCCGCGTAGCAAGAATCTTCCCGCCCTCTTCAATCGTGTAAGTATTGTTGGCTTTGAGGTTGCGCAGGATGTCGTGCTGGCCGCTGGGCCAGGTGATTTCCACGGACGTGGCTTCCGTTCCCTGCCCCAGTCCGAAGGTCAGCGTCAATTCGCTTTGCGAGCAGTAGCTGGAACCGGAGTGTACGGTTTGCCAGTTTTCGCCCACGCCCGATTTCACGCGCACTTCCGCGCCAATACCGTCCTTGTTTGAGCGCGTGCCGACAGTCCTGATGCGGATGGCGTTATTGCGGCTGCCTCCCACGTTATGGAAAAGGTAAGCCGGGCCGCCGTTGTTGGTCAGCAGGATATCAGGAGCGCCGTCGTTATCGATATCCGCGTGGGCTGCGCCGCGTGCCACAAAGGCGTGAGTGAAGCCCAGCGCCTTGCCCGTCTCCTGAAACTTCTCATCGCCCTGGTTGTGGAACACCATGGGCAGTTGCGCGTAAGCCACCTGGGGCTGAATGCGATTGATGTCAGGCTCGATGTGGCCGTCGGCAACAAAAATATCTTCGCGACCGTCGAGGTCGTAATCGAAAAAGAAAATTCCAAACGAGAGTGACAGCAAGCTGGCGCGTCCCACACTGGACGACGGCGCGATGTCGATGAAAAACCGGTTCCCTTCGTTGTGATAGAGGCCGAGCATTTGGTTGGAAAAGTTACCAATCGCCAGGCTGGGAAAGCCGGAGCGGTCAAAATCCACGGAGTCGATACCCATCGCCCCGCGCGCAATGCCGTCTTCGCTGAAGGCAATTCCCGCCTGCACGGCCTGTTCAGTAAACGTGCCGTTGCGATTGTTGTGATAGAGCTTGTTGCGTTCGGTGTCATTGGTCACAGCAAGGTCCGGCCAGCCATCGCGGTCATAATCCACTGCGGCCACGCCCAGTGATTTGCTGGTCGGATCGTAAATTCCGGCCTTCTGCGTGACGTCTTCGAAATGGCCGTTGCCCATGTTGTGAAACAGCCGGCAGGAATCGCCCTTGTAAGCTTCCGGAGTGCAGTAGGATTTGTGACGCCCATCAAGCGCGCAATATTGATCGTCCTTCTCCGCCCACTTCACGTAGTTGGTGACAAAGAGATCGAGCTTGCCGTCGCGATCGTAATCCACCCAGGCGGCGCTGGCGCCAAAGCCGGTGTTATTTACGCCGGCGGATTGCGTCACATCCTTAAAGTGGCCATGCTCGTTGTGGAAAAGGCGTGCCTCGCCGAGGCCGGTGATGTAGATGTCGTCCCAGCCGTCGTTGTCATAATCCCCCACGGCCACGCCCATGCCGTACATCTCCACATCCAGCCCCGCCTTCGCGGTAACGTCAGTGAAGGTGCCGTTGCCGTTGTTGTGATAGAGCTTCAGCGTTGTACGGCGTGATTTGTGGCCCGGAAAATCGGCGCCATTAACCAGCAGGATGTCAGGATTGCCATCGTTGTCATAGTCGATAAAAGCGCAGCCCGCACCCATCGTTTCCGGCAGGAATCGCTTGCCGAACGCGCCGGTGTTGTGGACGAAGTTGATTCCGGCCTGATGCGTGATGTCAACAAAGTGAATGCCGGCATCGGCGGTGGGCGCAGGGCTCGCCGCGGGATCCGCGGGAGTGGTGCGCAACGCCGCCAGGAGAAATCCAGCACAAACCACCAGCGCGATGGCCAACGTGCGGTGCGAGAGAAGAAAACGGTGAAAGGTCATAGGTGTCGAATTATTCTTCCGGGGCCATTGCCCAATCAAACGAATTTTGCAGAAATATGTTTTCCAAATTAAGGCCTTTTCCCGGCACGCATTGTGGCTAGTCCAAACATTGGTGATAGTAAGGACTGCTGCCACGAGCATCTTGATGACAAAATGTCGTTTTCTTGCCAAAGCCCTTGAGTTGCGCTTAAGGTGTCTTGCCCTGAATCGAATTTTGCCGCTCGTCGGGAATGACCTCGGCAATGGGAGTCTTCAATTCCGCCTTCTGGCTCTGGATTGCTGAATTCTTTTTCCCGCCAGCCGCCTGCTTTTGACTACCCTGCGCATACTGCTTGCTGTTCGCGGCGTTCCGGCTCCTGACTCCTGACTTCTGACTCCCGCCTTCCGCATACTGCTTCCCAGCTTCCGGCTTCCCCAGCGCCACCGAAACGTGCTCATGCACAGGCTGCGCTTCGTTGTTGTCATCAGGATGCGTCAACTTGAACGGCCCCGTAATGGCGCGCGAAGACTCATCCGCCTTGAAGCGCATATAAAGCTTCTCTTCGCGGGTGGCCAGCTCATCGTTGTTCAAACCGCGATAGCAGAGCATCAGGTTGTAGTGCGCCTCAAGGTCTTCGGGATCGACTGCAAGCGTCCTATTGAGTTCAGCCACTGCATCAGCGTATTTACGCTGTAAAAAGAGCATACGGCCCATCTGGTTGCGCACCACGCGGTCGCGCGGATACTGCGCCGCGGCTTGGGAGAATTCATCAAACGCTTCGGGATACTTTCCATCGGTTTTGAACGCCAGCCCGCGGAAATAGTGGGCGCTGGCCAGTTCAGGATTCAAGGAGAGCGCTTTTTCCAGGTCCGGCTTGGCGGCCTCGATGTTGCCTTCCTGAATCAGCGCGCGGGCAATGTTCACCCAGCCATTGGCGTATCCGGGCTCGAGCTTCGTGACGTATTCAAAGGCCCGTTCCGCGCCCTTCAGGTCACCCTGAAGCAGCAGGCCGATGCCGTAGTCGTTCCAGCGTTCGCGGTCCCTTGGGTCGATCGCCAGATTCTCCGCAAACGGCGAAGCGGTTTTGGCCACCACGGGAAGCGTCACGGTGTTCTGGCTCATGATCACCGTGGGCACGTCGGGAATCATCTCCGGACTCGCCGAGACACCTTTGAGGCTGCCGGTTAGGACCCAGCGACCGTCATCATGGTCCTTGGCCACGTCGGGATGCAGGTCGGCGGGGTCGCGCACTCCCGCAAACGACCACTGCGTGTTCCACCAGGAGAATTTGCGATAGTTCAGCTTGGCGGTCAGCGTAATCATGTCGCCGCAATCCTCAGGAATCTTCAGGCGGTAATGAACCGTGTCCGCCGCGCCGGGAGGAATCAGGTGCGCGTACATGGTGGCGCGCGTTGACCACGAGTTGCGCTTGTTGATGATATTGCCGTGCGCGTCGAGTTGCAGAGAGCGATAGAAATGCGCGCCCTCCTCCACCGGACCGTGGCCGTTGTCCGCCGCCTCGCCGCTCCAGAAGATTGTGCGGCCGTGGTTGTCGTGCGCCTCAAGCTCCACCCAGCAATCAAACGCGTCCACGGTCCCACCCGGGAAGAAGTGGCCCACTTTGCGCGTGCGCACAACCACCTCAACGCGCTCCGTGTCACCACGCCGGACGCTGGCCTGAACGCGGCCCAGCGGCGCGATCAGTGGAGCAACGGGCAGGCTCGTGGCGCCGGCAGAGGCCATTCCCGCGGACGATTCCTCGCCCACGGCGAAGCTGCTGGGGAGCTGCGGCGATTCCGGTTGGATCACGGCGCTGCCGCCCTCTTCTCCACTTTCCGCGGGCTCCCTGGCCAGGCCAAAGATATCGACGGTCACCGCGCCCTTCAGAAAATTCTCCACCGCGGAAACCTGTTCATGATCGCCATACGACGTTGGCACGGCGGTGTTGGCGGCGGCAAAGCGATGGGAATGGACAAAGCCGTGGATGTTGCCAAAGTCCTGGGAAGGCACCATCGGCATGTGGCAGTCCGCGCACTGCTGCGGCTTGGGGGGATAGTAGAAGGAGCGCGCACCCTGGCCGGAGACGCCGCTGGCCTGCCAGTTGTCATAGTCATTGAAGCCGCGGATCCAGCGGTAATTATTCACGGGCACATCCAGGTGAACCTTGTGGCAGGAGGAGCAGAACTCCGGCGTCTGCGCCGGGTCCTTGTGAAACGGCTTCAAAAAGACAAAGCGGTGGGGCTTGGGATTCAGTTTGATGGCATAGTCGGCCAGCGCATGCAAAATAGGATTGGTGCTGGCAGCGATGCGGTCGAGAAACGGATATTCAATGACGAAGTTGCCCTGCCCCATGGTGCTCTTCACCTGCACGATGGAGTGGCACGACATGCACCCAAGCCCCACCTGGCCCTGCGGCGTGTGTTCGATTTCGCGAATGGGGTGACTTTGCATCATGCCGGAAAAGACCAGGGCGTGATCGTGGCATCCTCCGCACCAGAGCGACGGCTTGATTCCATTGGTGTCCTGCATGTACTCAATGGCTTTTCGATACCACTGGTTGTTGAATGACGCGATATGGTGCGTGGAGCTCTGCCACTGGTTGTAAATGTCCAGGTGGCAGGATTTGCACTCTTCCGAATGCATGAAGAACTTGGGATCGATGGGCTTGCCGTCGAGCGTCTGGGCGGAGCTGGGATAATTCAGGCTGCCAACTCCCGCGCCCTCCTCATCCATGCTCAATGGCGCAGTCGCGGGGTTGTGGATGATGTACTGCTGGTTGGGAACAAGGCGCTGGTAGATCATCACCGTGGCGTAGAAGACCGCGGCAAAGGTGGCGACCCCCGCGGTCCACCGCCATGCGCGGGCGATGGAAGCGCCGGCCCCCGCCTTGCTGGCACGCGCGTAGAGAATCAACAGCAACAGGAAGAGCCCGGCGATGGAAGCGCCCACATGAACGTAGAGCGCCATGCTGTGCGGCCGGGTCATTCCCACAAAGAGAAGGTAGATGCCGAAGCCCGTGGCCACCGCCAGGACCAGCCGGGTGATGGCCCCCGCCGCGCCTGACAGCAATTCACGATTCCGCGCCGCGAAGATCACCAGCAGGACTACGGCGACAATTCCGAGCACCGGGTGGAGCAGCGAATTGGCCACATAGAAAAACGTGGGCTCACCGAATGCCGCCACGTAGGCGCTATTCGCAATCAGAAAGAGGCCGAAGATCAAAAGCCACTTGGCAACGCCGGAAAGGCGCGAAGAGTTGTTTTCCATCGGATTTTACTTGATAGCCCTGAATGTACTGACCGCGAATTCCATCCCGATTTTTTCGGGACGCCGGTGATTGCTGCGTGTTGCCGGTAACCACCCCGGCGCTTCCGCGCCACCCCTCCTGAATCAGGAGGGGAGATTTTTTGCCGGGCTCCCCTCCTCAGCCGAGGAGGGGTGGCGCCTTGGGCGCCGGGGTGGTGCTGAACCGTCGTCGATCAGAGATCGACGCAACAAGTTTTTTGCGTCGCACTCTATAGAAACTTACGTGTCGGCCCAAACGCCGCCCCGCAGAGCGAACTTTAGACGCACTCTCTAGTTTCATGCGTCCAAGCCGTTTACAGGTAATTTTTTTATACTACTCCCCCTATTTTTTCCAATGATGGGCGGGAGGGGGTATCACGAATCAAGGCTGTTCAAATTAACAGAACGGCTCTCACCTCATCTGGCTCTGCCACCTCTTCGCGCAGACAGGGTCGGCCTTCCCGATATTCATTTTCACCGGCTGGCGGCATAGAAGGCTTGTAGCGCGGGTGTCCCCACCCGCGCCTGCCCTTTGCTGAAATCCGATCCCATAGGCGAAAGCGCGGGTGGGGACACCCGCGCTACAAGCCTCCCATGCCCCGAAGCCGCACGTCATTGGGGAATAGCTTAGCCGTAATTTGGACAATCTTGATCACGGATCAGCCCTTCAATTTCGCCTGCCTTCGCCTGGTGCCTTGGTGTCTTGGTGGTCGAATGCTTTTCTTACCACCAAGGCACAAAGCCACCAAGGATCGGTGGGTTGACCAATCAAGCAGTCTTACTCTGTTCGCGCCTTCTCTGCGCCTCAGCGCCTCGGCGGTGAACCCTTTTCAAGCCCAATATCCTTAAGGTGCTTGCGAGTCTCCTCCGCATCCGGGGCGTTGGGGGCGAGTTGCAGGTAGGTTTCGTACTCCCGGCGGGCGCGATCGAATTCGCCCATGCTCTCCAGCGTGACGGCCAGGTTGTAATGGGCGTTGGGGTAGTCGGGCTTCAAGCGGATGGCCTCATCGTATTCCAGAATCGCCGCATTGGCGTCATTGCGGGACTTCAGGGCATTGGCCAGAATCACGTGCACGCTTGAATCCTGAGGACGCGAGCGCAGATAATCGCGGTAGGCCTCAATCGCCTCGTCCATTTTTCCCTGCTGCCGAAGCAGATTGGCCAGCGCCAGGCGGGCTTCAGCGTAATCGGGCTTGTTCAGCAGGGCGGCTCGATATTCCTGAAGGGCGTCGTCCGTCTTGTTGAGGTGGACCCAGTCATTCCCCAGGGCGAAATGCGCCTCGGGAAGATTGGGAGTCACACGCAGCGCAGCCTGCGCCTCCGCCGCCGCTCCCGCAAAATCTTTTTGTTGATCCATCACGGTGGCAAGGTTCAGGTGGGCTTCCGACCAATCGGGCCGGGCCTTCAGCGACGCATGGAACGCCTCAGCCGCGCCCGGCCAATCCGCCAATTGAATCAGCGCCAGCCCCAGGTCCTCCTGGGTCTGCGGATCCTCGTGCTGCTGCAAGCTGGCGTGGTAGGCGGCCGCCGCGCTTTTGAAATCACCCGTGCCATAAAGCGTGTTGCCCAACTCGCGTTGAAAGGCCGCGTTGGTTGGATTCAGGCGCACGGCCTCCTGGTCCTCAGCGGCGGCGCCCTGCGCGTCACCATTCGCGCGCAGCGCCGCCGCAAGACTGACGTGCAGAGTGGGATCATCCGGGCGCAGGCGCAGGGCATCGCGATAGGTGGGGACGGCCATGGCATAATTCTTCTCCTGGACCATCAGGTCGCCCAGCGCCACCAGGGCTTCAGCGTAATCGTGCCGAAGTTCCAGCGCCTGCTCAAGCTCCGTCTGCGCTTCCGCCTTCTTCCCCAACGCTTCCAGCACCAGCGCGGTGCGGAAGTGCAACTCCGGCCGTTGCGGTTCAATCTGCACCGCCACGCGATACTCACCCAATGACTTTGCCAGGTCAGCCGCCGCCTGATAGGCATTGGCGAGGTGGGCGTGGGCATCGGCATCGTCAGGGCGCAGCCGAACCTCCTCTTTATATTCCTGCACAAAGCCCGCGACGTCGCCGGAGGATTCCAGCGCCTCCGCCAGGTTGCGATGGTAATCCGCCTCATCGGGAGCGAGGTCCACCGACTTGCGCAGCTCGCGAATCGATTCCGCCAGGTCACCGGTTTTGCGCAGCACCAGTCCCAGCGATTCATGCAGAGCGGGGTCGCCGGGCTTCAATCGCACCGCCTCATGATATTCACTGACGGCGGCGGGATGGTCGCTGATGGAAAGATACGCGGCGGCAAGCTCCGTGTGGGCGGGCACGTAGTCCGGCTGAAGGCGGATGACGCGGCGGAATTCATCAATGGCGCCGCCAAAATCGCCGGCTTCGCGCAAGGCCAGCGCCAGGGCATAGCGAAAATCGGGCTGCGTGGGCCGTAGCTGAACGGCCACGCGGTACTCCTCAATGGCGTGGGGAAGATCCTGAATGGCGCGCAAGGCCGCAGCCAGGCTCACGTGGATTTCCGGATCATTCGGCCGCAGGCGCGCGGCGGTTTGATACTCATTGATGCCGCCGGCATAATCCCCCGCCTGGGTCAACGCCGCGGCCAGCCCCGCATGGGCATCAGCGTTGTTCGCGTCCAGTTCGATGGCCTGGCGATATTCCGCCGATGACGCCGGGGCATCGCCCGATTGCAAAAGCGCCGCGGCCAGGGCCACATGAACTTCCGCATCGCGCGGGGCAAGAGCCAGCGCCTTGCGATACTCGCCTGCAGCCGCGGCAAAGGCGCGATTCGCGGTCAGGGCGTTGGCAAGATCCACATGCGCGTCAGCGTTGTTGGGGTGCGCGTTGACTTCCACACGGTAGTCGGCAATCGCGTCAGGAATCTGCCCGGTCGCTTCTTCCAGCGCGCCGATGTTCATGTGCACGCCGGGAAAATCAGGGCGCAGGCGCAGGACCTCGCGATACTCCTTCATGGCGTCAGCGGTCTTTTGCTCCGCCGTGTAGGCATTGGCAAGGTTGTAGTGCGCTTCAACATAGCCGGGCCGGAGTGCCAGCGCCTTCTTGTAAGCCTCAATGGCATCGTCCCATTTTTCGCGGTGGGAGGCTTCGTTACCCTGCTTGAAGAAGTCCTGCGCCGTGGGTGAATTGGAGTCAGCGGAAGCGGGCGGATTGGAAGTGGATGCCGGCTCCGGCGCCTGGGCCGACGCAGGCGCGGGACTGACCATGAGCATGGCGGTGGAGACGGCCAACAGCAACCGTAATTCTCCGCTTAGAGTTTTCCCTTGGCCCGTCCCTCGGGGTCGCATGGGAATAGAATACATGAAACCGTTTCTTCCTGCGCTCCCGGCTGCTTTGAAATTTCAAATCTGCAAGACCGGACATTGGAGTGATGAGCGACCACGAGGCTTTCACAACCTTAATGGTGGAGACGGGTGAGCAGACTATGAGGGCGGTCGCAGGCAGCAAAAATGCCAAATTGTCCTGATTTCGGCAGCAAAACCCCATTAAATCCTCCTAAAAAGAGGGACTTCGTGGCGCGTTTCTCTGTAGTTTGGCACACCAAAATTTGACCAATGAGATGGATGGGTATTTTCTCGCAATGTGAAAACCTCTCTGCGTGATTTGAATAGCCGATAATTTGTCGCTTAGCCGCCCCTAGCCTCTGCTAAGTATGATTGAACAAAGGAAATATATATTTGGGCAAGAACAACTCATGAGTCATATCGTGGCACGCCGAGTGCTTTGATACAACGTGGCCGCCGCTGCCGATGGGCAGCGGGTGCGAAAACCGGGCGATTGTGGTGGGGGAATGAAACGTTGCCACAGACCCGGAGGTGTTGCCGGCCGGTGTTTTGTGAGGAGGCTTTCATGTCAAGGAAGAGTTTAAGAGTCTTGTTATTGCTGGCGGGAACGGTACTGTTCGTATCCGCAATCGCCCTCGCCAAGCAAGCCAAGACGATCACGATCTTTTCGGATTCGGTGCTGCCCAGCGGACAGCAACTGAAGGCTGGCGAGTACCAGATTAACGTCAATGAAGCATCCAACGTGGTAACTTTCAAAAAAGATGATAAAGTAGTCGCCACCGCGGGATGCAAAATCATTGTGAAACCCGTGAAGAACCCTTGCAGCCAGGCGCGCTTTGGCCAAAAGGACAACAAGCAGGAGCTGCAGGAATTGCGTTTCGGCGGCGAGAGCCGGTCGATTTTGATTATTGGTGGTGGATCGTAGCCGCTCCAGCGGGACCGCGATTCATTTACACCCAGCCCGCCCTGTGTCCCCATCTCCAAGAGACAAAGGGCGGGCGTGGTGTTTCTGGGCACTGCAACACTTGATTTGAAGGCAAGGTGGTTCGGTGCGAATAATGATTCGCCCCGCTTTTCACCTTTGAATTTTGCGTTTTGCGCTTTGCCTTTTGACTTGCCTTTTTTGCTCCCCAAATATCGCAACGCCTCCCAAACCCCTGCCCAAACCTTCCCCTTGAATTCGTCCCCGGCTTGCCATATAGTTGCGCCGCTAATCCGCCGGGGTTTGCTGATCAGCCAACCTCCCTCGCAACTGAGCGGCAGTCCTGGCAAAACAAGTGGCAACGGTGCATCGCAGCGGCCCCCCCGTGGCGATGCAATCCGCGCAGGACGCCACCCTCCCCGGAGGTTTCGTTATGTCTCCATCTTGCCGTTCATTCTTATCCTATCTGCAACTACTCAGTTTGATTATATTTGCCGGAGCATTACTGGTAAGTTGTGGTCCTTCCACCAGCCAGCAAGCCGCCCCCACCACTCCTTATGACCGCGCCGCAGAGGCATTCAAGAAAGGTCAATGGGACAATGCGTTGGAACTCACCGGAAAGCTGGCGCGCGCCACGCCGCCGGGCGATTATACGGACCGTGCCCGCGTGCTGCGCGCGGTGATCTTCGCCGGCGAACTTAAAGGCTATACGGAGCTGGCCGCGGCCTATGACAAGGGCGCGGAGAAATCCAAGAACCCACAGTTCCAAGCCACTTACCGCCGCCTGCACAGTGACAGTCTTTCCAACGCCGGCAAATCAGCTCTGAACCTGGCGGAGACCACGCACCAGGCAGCGCCCGACGGGGTGATCGCAAAGGAATTTACGTTGGAGGCGAGCTTCCCCACCACTGAGGGCCCCACCACCGTCAAGCAGTTGGCGCACGTTCTGGAAGGCGGCTGGATTGAATCCGATGACCAGGATGCCGCCCAAACCGACGCTTTGCGCAAAGGGATTGATGATGCGCTGGCGGCCGTGGTTTCCGGTGACCGTGCCAAGGCGCGCACGGCGCTTGCCAACGGTTCCACCAAACTGACTGGAGCGGCCTTTGCCATCTTCCTCGCCAAGGGACTTGCGGACGGCGCGGCGATTTTTGATCGCCATCACGGGCGCGATCCGCAGAAGATGCTGACGCTTTGCGACGAAGGCGATGTGGCCGTGAAAGCGGCACTGGCCCAGTTGAAGGATGCGCCGGACAAGGACTTGAGCAAGGAAGCGGAGAAGCTTCAGGACCAGTTCAAGACCATCCGCAAGGACAAGTAGGCTTCTCTTCTCCTGCTGCGTTGGGGCCGCCCGTGTGGACGGCCCGGCGCGGCTCCGCACGAGGGCGTGGTGGTGTGCCCAAAAGTGACTTGTACTCCTACCTTGCTGGCGTGACCCCGATGTTCGGGGCCGTTAGCGCTGATCGATGGGAACGTACTTCAGGTTTTGCGGGCCGGTGTATTCGGCGAGCGGGCGGATGAGTTTGTTGTGGGCGTACTGCTCCAGCACATGCGCCGTCCAACCGGAGATGCGGCTGAGGGCGAACACCAGCGTGTAGAGGTCCACGGGAATTCCCAGGACGTAGTAGGCGGAGGCGGAGTAGAAATCCACGTTGGCGTTGATGTTCTTCTCGCGGATCATCAAGTCTTCAATCTTTTTCGAAATCTCAAACCACTGCGGCTGCCCGGCGCGGATGCCCAGCTCTTGTGCCATTTTCCTCAACACCGTGGCGCGCGGATCTTCGGTGTGATAGACGCGGTGGCCGAATCCCATCACCTTCTTCTTTTGCGCCAGGAGGGTGAGAACGTACTCATTCACGCGATCCGCGGTTCCGATCTCCAGTAACATCTTCATGACCTGCTCATTGGCGCCGCCGTGCAGCGGTCCCTTGAGCGTGCCGATACCGGAAGTCACGGCCGAGTGAAGGTCCGAAAGGGTTGAGGCGGTGACGCGCGCGGCAAAAGTTGAGGCATTAAAGCTGTGGTCCGCATGCAGGATCAGGGCAACGTCAAACCAGTGGGCGGAATCATCGTCAGGCCTCTGCCCGCTCAGCATATAGAGAAAGTTCGCGGCGTGGTTCAGCTTGGGAACCGGGGAGATGGCTTCCCGCCCCTGCCGGATTCGCGCATAGGCCGCCACCAGCGTACTCATCTGGGCGGTCAGGCGAAGGGCCTTGCGGCGGTTGGCATCCTCGGAAATGTCGTTGGCCTCAGGGTCGTAGAGCGAAAGGGCGGAGACGGCAGTGCGCAGGATTTCCATGGGGTGCTGCGGCGCCGGGAGTTGCTTCAGCAGGTCCAGGATTTCCGGGGGAACAGACCTGTTTCCGGCCAGCTGGGTTTCAAATTCATCCAACTCGTCGGCATTGGGAAGCCTGCCATACCACAGCAGATAAACCACTTCTTCAAAATTGGAGTGCGCGGCAAGGTCATGAATATCGTAGCCACGATAAGAGAGGGTTCCCTTTGCCCCATCAATGGCACAAATCTCCGACGTGTCAATCACCACGTCCTGAAGGCCTATTTTGACCTCTGGCATGACGCTTTTCTCCCTTGAACTCTCAAGAAGTTTGCTTCTTTAGCCGCTCATGATACACGAGTCAATCTGTCGAGAACAAGTGAGGATTGGAGGGCCATTCCGACCACGCGTGACGCCGCCCTGCATCCATGGTATAAGACAACGAAGAGAGGGTAAGGTTATGGCAGCACTCGATTGGTCCCAATGTCCCGCCGTTGAAAGCGTGGCGGACAGACGCAGCGGCGCGTGGGTATTTCGTGGTACCCGGATGCCGGTGGCGACGGTCTTTGAAAACCTCGAAGTGGGTTCGAGCATCGAGGAGATCGTCGAACAATACGATGTCACGCGGGAGCAGATTCAGGCGGTCCTTGAGTTTGCCGCCCGCAGTCTCGACGCGCCGCCGGTGCCTGCCGGCGCAGCAGGTGGGCGAGATGCGCATCCTGTTTGACCAGGGCGTGCCCAGAGGCCTTAAAGCATCACTACCAGACCACGACGTCCCTGAGGCACGAACCCTGAAATGGGAAACAATTTCCAATGGAGCGCTGCTTAACCTTGCCGAAGCCGCGGGCTTCGATCTCCTGCTCACCACCGACAAGAACGTACGCGATTAGCAGAACCTTGCCGCCCGAAAAATCGCCATCGTTGTTCTTGGAAACTCACCTTGGTGGCTGGTGCGACAGCATCTTGAGCGGATTGCCTTGGTCGTAGCCGAAGCCACTCCCGGCAGTTACGCCGAAGTGGAGATCCCCTTCAAATAAGCTCCGAAGAGCCGCAGAGCTCGAATGGCGCCAGGCCGCCCGTTTTCGCTTTTCGCGTTGGGAAGAGGGCCGGAGGTCACACGCATAAAAGTCCACAAGTGGCGTTATAATGTAGAGGTATCCTTACCTCAATCGTAGGGGTGCCTGGACATAAGCCCGTTGGCGGACAGCTTAAGCGCCTGGGCCTGATCCCGAGTTACGGCCTGTGACAATCCATGCCTGAAATCTCCCGGTTCCTCGGTATCGTAATCGGTATCTTTTACAATGAGCACGGCGTTGCGCATTTTCATGCCGTTTACGGCGAGCACGAAATCTCGGTCGAGGTGGAATCAGGTAAAATTCACGGCCAATTTCCCGGCAAGAGCCTTGCGGCTCGTGCTGGAATGGGCAAGCCTTCACCGGGAAGAATTGATGGAGAACTGGCAGCTTGCCAGGCAAGGGCGACCGCTCAGGAATATCAGCCCGCTGGAGTGAGGATGATGAACTATCACATTGTCGAGGCGCGATACGTGGCCGGCCACGTCGTCTGGCTCCGCTTTCGGGACGGGACGAGCGGCGAGGTCGACCTGGCCCCGGCTCTCCGTGGCCCCATCTTTGAACCGTTGCGCAATCCCGCCGTATTTAGTCAGTTCCAGATTCACCCCGAATTTCACACGCTCGTCTGGCCGAATGGAGCCGACTTCGCGCCCGAGTTCTTGCGCGATAATGTGCGCGTTACGGTATAACCGGCTGTCTGGCGCAGGGTGAAACCCTGCGGCGTGGACATCAGCGCGCATCGATTAACCGAGTCGCAGAGCGTTGCTCTGCGCCAGCCGGCCCATCGCATGCATTTCATGCTGCCGCCCGCCACAATGATTGACAATGCCATTCAGAGACTTTATAAAGACTCCATGAAGACTCTTACGATTACCGAGGCACGGAAGAATTTAAGCCGATGGCTGGATGCTGCGGCGCGGGGGCAGGACATTGGGATTATCCTCGGGGCCGAAATCATTGCCCTGCGGCGGGTGGAAGTTGAGTCCACCGATTACGCCCAACGCGAATACGCAGCGGCGCCTGAGCAGGTTGCGGCATTTGCGGACTCCACCGAAAAACGCTATCGCCGGCTCAAGCGCTCAGGGAAACTTGCAACCATCTCAGCGGAGCAACTGAGGAAACAGCTTGAGTAAGCTCCTGTCGATTGACCCCGCGGTATTTCAACGCCTAAAGAACCTTCCCAAGAACGAAAGAGCGGAGTGCCTTCTCGCCCTGTGCGAATTGCCAGAGTCCTTTGGCCGCCCACACGTCCACAGCGGCCTGGGGATCCGCAAATTGGGCGGTAAGATTTTCGAATGCCGCGGCAACATTTCCCTGCGTTTCATCTTTCAGGATCGTCCAACAGACTTGTTCGTCTGCTTCCTGGGGAATCACGATGAAGTCAAAGCACTGCTCCATTCCGGCAAGTACCGCTGAACAGGAACTACGTCCTTCATAGATTTCCAAGCAGGTCCCGCCTTCCTAGAAAGAACTTCACCATTGAGGCACAGAGATGACCGGCAAGGATTGCACGGTCCGGCCGCGTGACTCTGTTTGTTGTCGCTATTTATGTTCCCCGCCTGCCCTCCGCGCCTCAGCACCTCTACGGTTAAATCGCTTTTACCCTGCGGATGGACCGCGGCAGACATTCTGTCTCTTGACAACATTAGGCTAGGGTGTATACTAGTCGGGCGATTTATCGCGAGGCGCCGGCATGCCATTGCCCAGGTTCTCCACCCACACTCCAAACCGAATCATTTCCAAACGACCCAGCTCGAAGGACTTCACCAAACTGTGTCTGGCCTGGGGCAATGGTGTTTTGCTGAGGCCCAGACTTGCGGGTGCCTTCATCGCGGTTGGGCAAGGGGGCGGTTCCCGAACCGCCCCTACCGGTTTCGACAAAATGTCAATGTTGCAGGGAAGGGACCGGGATTTCAACTCCTGACTCCTGAATCCTGACTCCTGTTCTCAAAAATGAAGGTGCATCCGGCGATGTTGATGAAAACAAAGGAGCGCAGAAATTCGATCGATGATTCCAGCCCCGGGCGGGGAGATCGCCTATGAGGGTGATTCAATTTCCCGACCTTGCACACTCATCCCGTGTCCCTTGTCCCTTTTCCCGTCTCCCGTCCACAAAAATGAAGGTGCATCCGGCGATATGTATGAAAATAAAGGAACGGAGATATTCCAAGTGGGTACTCCGCGAGAAACCTGCCGCGGAAGCGCCAGGAATGATCCTATTTCTGGCCGGGGAGGGGGGGAGCATGATTCCATTCCTCGATTTCGCAACCACGACCCGTTTCCCGTGTCCCTTATCCCGAGTCCCGTCCACAAAAATGAAGGTGCATCCGGCGATATATATGAAAACAAAGGAACGGAGAAAATGCCATTGATGATTCCAGCCCCGGAGTGGGGAGAGTGCCTATGAGGGTGATTCAATTTCCCGACCTTGCACCGCATCCCGTGTCCCTTGTCCCTTATCCCGTGTCCCGTCCTAAAAAATGAAGGTGCATCCGGCGATATATATGAAAACAAAAGGGCGGCGAAAAAGAAGTCGAGCGGTGATGAGGAATTGACATCCACTTCTTTTATTTGGGCCGCAGCGCCTCAGCGTCTTCGCGGTGAAGGCAATTTCATGAAAATGCCCATTCCGTGTAACCGGCAGGACGCGACAGGCGGCGGGTCTGTCTGGTAGACTTTGGGTCTACTTTCAGGAGGGATCAAAGTGCTTCGAAGAACCGTTCTCACTTCGCTCGCCGCAATCATTCTGCTCGGGTGGTGCAGTCCGCTCCGCCCCGAGGCCGTTTCCGGTTTCCCCACCCGCCCCAAGCTCGTTGTGGTGCTGGTGATTGACCAGTTCCGCTACGATTACCTGATGCGCTTCCGGCCATACTTTGTGAAGGGCGGCTTCAACCGTCTGCTGGATGGCGGCGCCGTCTTCACCGACTGCCGCTACGACTACGCCACCACCATGACCGGACCCGGGCACGCCACGCTGCTGACGGGCGCCTACCCTTACGCGCACGGAATCATTGAGAACGAGTGGTACGACCGCGACCAGAAGCGCGAGGTCTACTGCGTGGAGGATTTGAAGACCCGCACCGTGGTCAACCAGGAGAAGAGCATCGCCACGCCGGGGTATTCGCCCCGCAACCTGACCGCCTCCACCCTGGGCGATGAGCTGCGCATGGCCACCAACTACAAGGCCAAGACGGTTTCCATCTCCCTGAAGGATCGTGCCGCGGTTTTGATGGGGGGGCATGACCCGACGGGCGCCTATTGGTACGACGTGGGCTCCGGCCGGTTTGTCTCCAGCACCTACTACATGCCAACACTTCCCGCGTGGGCGGATGAATTCAACCAAAAGTCGCCCATCAGCCAGTTTTGCGGCCAGAAATGGCAGGCGCTGCCGGAGACTCCCGGAGCCAATGGCAAGATCTTCTCAGAATTCGAGGCTTCCACCGGGGAGCCGTGCCCCGACCCCAAGTACCTGGGGTGGCTGGATGACACTCCGTTTATGAACGAGGTTGAGTTGGCCTTTGCCACGCAAGCCATCCGCAGCGAAAAGCTGGGGCAGGGGCCGGAAACCGACCTGCTGACGCTCTCCCTGAGCGTGAACGACTACATCGGCCACGCCTACGGACCTTATAGCAAGGAAGTTGCAGACACCACGCTTCGGACTGACCAGGCGCTGGCCAGGTTTTTCGACGACCTCGACAAAACCGTGGGGCTCGACAACGTTTGGATCACCCTTTCGGCCGATCATGGCGTGGCGCCCTCACCCTCCTATATTCAAAAGCACAATCTTGGGATTGGTTTGGCTCAGCCAGCCTCGATTCGGAGCGCGGCAGAGAAGGCGCTGACCCAGGCTTTCGGCCCCGGCCCCTGGATCGAAGACGAGGACGAAATTTACCTCTTCCTGAATCAGGAGACGCTGAAGAAGCACAATATTCCCGAAGCGAAGGCGGAAGAAGTGGCCGCCCAGGCCGTCGCCGCTCAACCGGACGTGGCGATGGCGTTCACCCGCACGCAATTCATGACCGGCACGCTGCCCAACAATCCCATCGCCCGCAAGGCCGCGAACAGCTTCAACTCCAAACGGAGCGGCGACGTCTTCGTGATCCTGGCGCCCTACGCGGTTGCAACGTCCAATCCCTCCGGAACTTCGCACGGAACACCGTGGAACTATGACGCGCAGGTGCCGCTGATCTTCTGGGGCAGCGCCTTCAAGCCGGGGTACTACTCGAACGCCTGCCAGCCCACCGATCTTGCAGCCACTCTGGCGGCAAGACTGGGGCTGACGCAGCCATCGGGTTCACAGGGAACACCACAGACCTCATCTCTAAAGTAGTCCACACGGCTGGTGGGGATGGGCATCGGGCAACGAATTCGACAAGATGTCCATCCCAAGGCCAAACGAGCCTAGCATTAATAGACTGGCTGGTCTAAAAATAGCGACCTACCAGTTGGTAGGTTCGACTGCCAGGACTATCCATCTTACTTAATACTCTCCTTGACAAATTGACTCTGGATTTGTAGGATATTTGAGTCTCCTAACCCTTACGTGTCCAGGTTCTTTTCCAGTCCGGTTTTTACCGGGTGAGGGCAAATCATTTTCTGGAGGTTGAATGAGAAAACTGGTTATAGGCTGCGCGATGGTAGGATTAATCGCCCTGTCCCCAAAATCTGAAGCCAGACCGCCGGCTTACGTTGGTCCGATGCCGGTTGTGCATCCTTCGCTGGCGCCCAAGGGCGAAATTGGAATGGCAAGCTGGTATGGAATTGAACGCCAGGGCAAGCCCACGGCAAGCGGCGAATTGTTTGACAGTAAAAGACTTACGGCAGCACACCGAAAGCTCCCTTTTGGCACCACGGTTCGCGTTACGAACCTCAGAAACCTTGAAACCACTCTACTGAAAATCAATGACCGGGGTCCCGGCGTCAGCAGCCGCGTGATTGACGTCTCTTGGGCAGCCGCAAAGGAGCTTGGCTTTCTTGAAGCCGGCCTGGCGCGCGTCGAAGTGGATGTCATCAGCTTCCCAAATTCTTGCGTTCATCCCATATCCAGCTCACGTTCTGCCAAGCTGAATTAGACCCCTGTAAGAATCCGCAGCATTAAGCAAGAAAATCAGGCCATCAGTAGAGAGGGACAAGTGTGCAGTCAGCCTTTGTCCCTTGCCGGGCATCGCTATCCCATAGACCCCACTATTGGAAAACTCTCACCCACCCTGGTGACCACTTTCAGGACACTCCGTCTAAATTGAAGAGCATTGCCAGTTTCACTCCACCCGTGCAGCCCAGGTATTCCGCCAAGCTGGCAAGTAAGGGGAACATTCCCGAGGCCGGAAGCGTAAGAGGGATTTAAGGGTCTTGGCGGTCCTTTGAACCCGGAGACAGAAATGGCCAATAATCAATCAAGCAAGCGGAAGAAATGGTACGTGCTGGCGATTGTCGCCGTCATCGTCATTGGCGGCGGTTTCGGAATTGCCGCGGCACTGCGTCCTGATAATGCGATTGATCCTTCCAAGCTGGCCGATGTCACCCGCGGCGACCTGGCTCGTTCCGTGGTGGCAACAGGCAAAATCGAACCACTCGTCAAAGTTGAGGTCAAATCCAAGGCCAGCGGCATTGTGGAGAAGATCCTGGCCGACTATGGCGACCATGTGAAGGCGGGGCAGGTTCTGGTGGAACTCGACAAGGAGCAGTTGCGCGCTCGTGTTGCCGAGGCCCGAGCCAACCTTCAGGCGGCCCAGGCGGCAGTGGAATCCGCCCAAGCCACTTTTGAACGCAACAAAGTGGATGCGGAGGGTACGGACCTTCCCTTCCTTAAATCCACGCTGGAGCGCGACCGCAAGCTGGCGGCCGAGGGGCTGGTCAGCGCCTCGATTTTGGACGACGCGGACAAGGCCTACCAGCTGGGCTTGAACAAGCAGATGTCTGCCACGCGCTACCTGGCCGTCAGCCGGGCGGAGATTGCCCGGTCGAGAGCCCAGGTGGCGCAAATGCAGGCGGCTTTGGACAGCGCCGATGAAGATCTCAATAACTCCACCATCGTCAGTCCCATGGAGGGACTGGTTCTCTCCCGCGATGTGGAGGTGGGTGACGCGGTCAGCTCCATCCTGATCCTCGGCTCGCAGGCGACCCTGGTAATGACTCTGGGCGACGTCAGTGAAGTCTACGTTAAAGGAAAGGTGGACGAAGCGGACATCAGCAAGGTCTACCTGGGGCAGCGGGCCCGCATCGTGGTGGAGTCGCTGAAGGACAAGAAGTTTGAGGGCAAAGTCACCAAGATTTCACCCATGGGCGTGGAGAAGGACAACGTAACCACCTTTGAAGTGAAGGTTTCCATTCAAAACCCCACCGGCGAATTGAAGGCCAACATGACCGCCAACGCGGAGATCATCATGGAAGAGAAGCACGACGTGCTGCAACTTCCGGAAGCGGCGGTGATCTACGACAAAGACCGGCACACCTTTGTGGAAACACCCACCCCCAACACCAAGACCGGAAAGCAGAAGCAACCCGTAACGCTGGGAATCTCCAACGGCGTCAAAACCGAGCTGGTCAGCGGATTGAAAGAGGGGCAGCAGGTGGTGCTGCAGTAGGAAGCTATCAGCTGTCAGCTAAGACCCGCTCATGTCGCCCGGTTCACCCGAAGGGCAAAAGAGGACGAAGATCAGGTAAAGGGTTGCTTTGCTGAAAGCTGATAGCTGAAAGCTGAAGGCTGAAAGCCATGATTTTCACCGACCTCCTTCTCGACACTCTCCGCACCCTGTGGTCCCACAAGCTTCGGACCTTTCTGACCATGTTTGGCATCGCCTGGGGCATCATCTCCATCACTTTGATGGTGGCGGCGGGCGAAGGCTTGCGAGTGGGGCAGCAGCGACAGCAGGAGACCTTTGCCAAGGATTTGATGATCTTCTTCAACGGCCGCACGAGCATGCAGGCCGGAGGTCTGCGCGCGGGCCGGGAGGTGAACTGGGAAGCGGCAGACGTCCCGCCTCTTCAGCAGGAAGCCACCTCCTGCCGCTACATTCTGCCGGAACTTGAACGCAGCGGCACCCAGGTACGCAGCCTTTACAACAATGCCACGCCCACCGTGACGGGTTCGTATCCTCCCTTTGCCGAGATCCGGTCCATCCGCATCGAGACGGGCAGGTTTTACGACTGGGGCGACGAGGAAGTGGGCCGGCGCGTGGCCTTCCTGGGCAGCAACATCAAAAAGCAGCTCTTTTCCAGCCGCTCGGCCGTGGGTGAGACCATCGTGCTGAACGACATTCCCTACACCGTGATTGGCGTTATGACGGCCAAGGACCAGAACTCCAGCTACGACGGCTGGGATGTGGACAAGATCTTTGTCCCCTTCAGCGCCATGGTGCAGGACTTTCCCAACAAACCTCCAATGCTTGCCGCCAACCTTGACCAGTTGCTGGTAACGCCAAAATCCCTGCCCCAGCACGAAGACTGCAAGGCGCAGGTTAAGCGCACTCTGGGCCGCCTGCACAGGTTTGACCCGCTTGATAAGGAAGCATCGCCTGTTTGGGATACGGTGGAGGATGCCAAGGCCTTTGCCAAGCTCATGGACGCGATGAAGTACTTTCTGGGCGCGATGGGAATCACCACGCTGCTGCTGGGCGGAATTGGAGTGATGAACGTCATGCTGGTGGCCGTGCGCGAACGCACCCGGGAGATTGGTGTTCGCAAAGCCGTGGGCGCCAGCTCCCAAGCCATCCTCCAGCAGTTCTTCGTGGAGACGCTCATCATCGTATTCCTCAGCGGGGGAGTGGGAATGGCCATTGCTTATGGGCTCTGCGCACTGGTCGATTTAATCCCCATGCCCCCATTCTTTGCGGGATTGCTTCCCACGTGGCAGTCAGGAACTATCTCATTCGCGGTCTTGGGAACGGTGGCCATACTCTCCGCCCTCTATCCGGCAACAAAGGCGGCGAGCGTCGATCCGATCGAGGCGCTGCGGTTTGAGGCGGGAGGATAGCTGTCAGCTTTCAGCTCTCAGCTTTCAGCCTCCCCAACTTAGTGGACGGTCGAAGTGATGAACAAGGTGAAACTCTCGTTGTGGCGATAAGCAAGGTCAAAGCTGAACACTGACATGCCGAGAACTGATAGCTGAAAGCTGAGAGCTGATAGCTTAGGGATCCATGCTGACCGAAGTCCTAAAACAGGCCTACTCCTCCCTGCGTCGGCAGCCGACTCGCAGTTTCCTGACCATGCTGGGCATTGTGTGGGGGATTGCGGCGGTGGCCTTGCTGATTGCCTATGGCAGCAGTTTGCGCTCTGTCGTGGTGGCCTCTTTCGATGCATTTGGCAAGGGCGCAATCATCTGCTGGCCTGCCCAAACCAGTGAGCAGGCGGGGGGTGAGCGCGCCGGCAAGAAGGTCCGGTTTGAAAAGGCTGACGTGGAGGAGATCCGGCAGGAAGCCCCCCTGGTGAAGACAATTTGCATGGAGAGCGTCCGCTGGCTGCCCATCTCCTACGGCGATCGCATCTCCCAAACCGCCATCCGCGGCGTCTGCCCGGAGTATGGCGAGATGCGCAACGAAGTTCCCAGCCAGGGGCGCTGGCTCAGCCCGGAAGACGAGCTTGAACGCCGGCGTGTGGTCTTTATCGGCTACCGGGTGCGCGAAAAGCTCTTTGCCGGCCGGCCCTCGATTGGCGAAACGGTGCGCATCAGCGGAGTGCGCTTCACCGTGATTGGGACCATGGAGATCAAGATTCAAGACAGCAACTACTTCAACTCCGACGATGAGTGCGCGTGGATTCCCTATTCCACCGCGGGCGACCTCTGGGACACGCACTATGCTTCCGTGCTGGTCTTTGAACCCAAGGCTCCGCGGTTTGAAAAGGCGTCCATGGCGCAGGTGCGTGCCGCCATCGCCAAGCGCCAGCGCTTTTCACCCACCGACGAGCGCGCCATCCAGATGTTCGGCCGCGAGCAGTTCCGCCCCATCATTGATGGCATCACCATCGGCTTTCAGGCGCTCTTCACCTTTGTGGGAGCATTGACTTTGGGAATCGGCGGCATCGGCCTGATGAACATCATGCTGGTGGCCGTCGATGAGCGCATCCGTGAGATCGGCTTGCGGCGCGCGCTGGGAGCACGGCGCCGGCACATTCAGATGCAATTCATGGCGGAAGCTCTCGTTCTGGCACTTGCGGGTGGGGTTTTGGGGATACTTCTCGCCTATGGACTGTCCGCCGCCATCGGCACGTTGCCACTCTACGGACCTCTTTACAAAGACACCTCGGGAAAAGGTGACATCCACCTTGTTATCTCGCTGAGCACCATTGGAATCTCCACCGTCATCCTCCTGATCGTCGGTCTGCTCAGCGGATGGGTGCCCGCCCTCCGCGCCTCCCACCTGCATCCGGTGGAAGCGCTGCGTTATGAATAACTGGAAATTATGAATTCTGAATGCTGAAGCCTAAATGGAGGCGGATTGTCGTTGAGGCGGGTTTACCCCGCCATTATATTCCGGCCAAAGACTGCAAGGTCTGTCTCAGATAGTCTAGTTCCTTCTCGCTCATAGGGCTCGCCTTGCGAGACTTCTACAATCTTCTCGAAGTGCTATCAACTCAGGGGCGGGATTTGGGTTGTGCTGGATGTTAAGGATCGGTCGGTACTGTTTAATCGCCGTTGCCTCCTCGGCACCTAATGCTGGGCTCGCGCAAATCCACCGAATGGTTAGATGCTTTTCAATCCATTGGATAATTTCGCCCTCGAATGGCCTGAAGTTATAATTGCACTGGTTTTTCTTGCCCTTGAGCGATCCAACACGAGGTCTGAATTCAAGCACTGCACCAAGACTCCGAAAGAAACTTGATGGGCTACGATGATGCAGATCCTTGTTGACGAGCCTCTTAACCAGGGATCTGGTTGCGATCCCTATGTACAGGAGATCGGTCTGTTGATCACGCAGAATCTTATCGAAGGGAGGACGTAATGAGTCGGCGCTATCGACGAAGATCGCATAGAAACCCGGACGCGGCGGCACTCGTTGCTTCGCCTCTCCTGCGGTGCAATGCGACGGACTTTTGATGAGTAGTTTGGCTATGTGCTCTGTGTATTCGGCCCACTGGACGTTGCCTTTCCTTTCCACGCTAGAAGCCGGGGGTGTACTGGGGCCAGGCATCCGAGAGCGATTCAGCTCTTTGATGGCTTCTCGAATGCCCGCTTCTGATCCCGAGCGCCATGGAAGATGTGAAGGATATCTATTCCCCACCGCGTCTTACGGTAATAAATGAGGTATTTCCCTGCCGGAAAGCGCTTCACCCCGGCGGCGATCTCCTCTGAAGATATGCCGGCGTTCGGGTGTTCGCCCAGCAACCAGAAGCGATCGGTGATGCCGTCAATCAGCCGTTCTGCGACTTTAAGCCCTGCCCGCTTTGCCCAATACACAAAGATCTCGGTGAGGTCCTGCTCCGCGTCCGTGCCGACACGATAGCGCATTATCGGCCCGAGGCCTCTTGCGCAAGAAGCTTGCGCCCCTTTGCCTTGACTCCATCTGCCAGCTTCTTCAAACCTTCGCGACCGTCATATTCCTTATAGTTACCCGCATCAATTGCTTCGATGCCGGCCAGGACACGGCGACGGATGCCTTCAAGTTGCTCCCCTGTCAGGTCCGAGACAATATCCTCCGCGGTGGGGCTTGCCAGGCGTACTGCCCTTGCATCTTCTTCTTCCATCCGGCGCAAGGCGTCCCGCACCACCTCGCTGGCATTGTTGTATCTCCCACTCTTCACCTTTTTCCGGACGTACCCAGCAAGGCGATCTGTAATCGACACATTCATCTGATCCATAATTTTTCCCTCGATTATTCCGTGGACAGGCTCCACATCTCCAACTTACCCGTGAACCCCTTGCATGTCAATCTTTGACATTAATGAAGTGGCCGCATCATCATGCGTGATGGCCAGGGTCGATACGGCACGCACCGGGCCTTGACACGGGCTCGGATTTTCGACTATGTTCCGTGCTGACCATGAACCTGCTGCTCCAGGACCGGTGTTGTTGCTGCCAAAGCAAATCGCACAGGTGTCTCCGGGGTATGGGGTTGATGAGTTAAGAAGCGCAAAATCTTAACGGACTCGATGAAGGACAGCCCGCCTGCGGAGAAACCTCCCAAGGTGGGTTTTTTGTTTTCCGGGGCAGTGCAGTGTGGAAAGTCTGCCGTAACGGCGGCTTTATGCCGCTATTTGCCGAACTAAACCTGGGGCTGCCATAAACCACGAGGCCCAGGACAATTACCAAAGTGTTTTGAATCTGATGCAGGGAGAATGAAATGAGCACACCCAAAGAAGCACCCGCAAAGCGCCGGATCTCACTGGACGAATGGGCGGTTGTCGCCGCTCTTTTGCTGGCTTTGATCGTTCGCGTGGGAATCCTCAAGCAAGTGCCGTGGTAGGAATCCAACATCGAAAGGTGACTTATGGCAGACGCAGTGGCATTACCTCAAACGAAATCGGCGAACCCGGCATTGCAGATCCTCAAACTTCTGCCGGGAATCCTTTTGCTCGCCGGCATCGGGTACGCGGGCAAAGTGATTGAACAATCCGTGGCGCGCTACGCCAAGGCCCACCACCTGGTTCTTCCCAACATTGAGTACGTCTTGTGGGCCATATTAATTGGCCTGCTGATCGCCAACACTGTGGGCGTTCCGGAGGTTTTCCGCGCCGGCGTTTCGACTTATGAGTTTTGGCTCAAGGTCGGCATTGTGCTCCTGGGGTCGCGCTTTATCCTGGGCGATGTGCTGAAACTCGGGGGCGTAAGCCTGGGGCTTGTGGCGCTGGAACTGGCCGTGGCCCTCAGCTTTATGACCTTTCTCGGACGAGTCTTTAAGTTGAAACCCAAACTGACTTCTCTGCTGGCCATCGGCTCCGCAGTGTGCGGCGTTTCCGCCATCATCGCCGCCGAAGGCGCCATCGACGCCGATGAGGAGGACACCTCGTTTGCCATTGCGGCGATCCTGGCTCTGGGCGCGCTGTCTCTCTTCACCTTTCCGCTGATCGGGCACGCGCTGCACATGAGCGACCGGGCGTATGGACTGTGGGCAGGACTCGCGGTTGACAACACGGCGGAAGCCACGGCGGCGGGCGCGCTCTATTCCGATGCGGCCGGCAAGCTCGCCGTGCTGGCCAAGACCACGCGCAACGCCATGATCGGCTTCGTCGTGCTCGGTTACGCCTGGTATTGGGCGCGTCGCGGCCAGGCTCAGGCAGTGGGAAACAAGGCGGCCTTCCTGTGGCAGAAATTCCCCAAGTTCATTTTGGGATTCCTGCTGATTTCGATCCTTGCCACCTACCACTTCTTCGATAAACCACAGCTTACGGCGCTGGGCAATCTCTCCCGCTGGGCGTTCCTGCTCACCTTTGCCGGCGTCGGGTTGCGGACCAACTTCAGTGAGATGCGCAAGCAAGGGTTTGGGCCGTTCGCCGTGGGGGCCATCGGTGAAATCGTGATTGCGGTGGTGACACTGGGAATGGTATTGGCCGCCGACCGGCTTTTGCGGATCTGACACTGCAAACTATAAGGCGGGACGCATGGGATTTCTTGCTGCGGGGCTTGAGGACATCGAATAAGACTAAACCGCCAGCGCCTTCCTGGGGCGGCCGCCCAGCCTTCCGTTGGCTTTCGAGGCCGCACGCTTGGAGTGGCTGCGGGACTTGCCGCTTGCCTGGCCAAGCCGGGAAGCCATCCACTTTTTCGAGCCGAGAAAGCCCTCCAGAAGACCTGGAACGTAGAGGTCGGCATCAAGCTGGGGAAAATAAATTCCCAAGCCCGACGGACTTACCTCAATTTCGTCGAGCTGTGAGGGCTTGGCGTTCTCAAGTCCTTGCGCATCGCGGGGTGAGAAGCTCAGGATTAAATTTGAACTCAGATGAATCACAACATGACCGTTTTTGCGGTCGTAGCGCGCAGACGCAACACGGGGAACGGACGCGTGCATGCCCCTGGCCCGCTGATTCGCCAGCTCGAAATTTTCATCGTGCGCCATGAATCTCCTCCCAGGCACCGCAAAGCGCTTCCTTGTGCTCTCCCAACATGGCTTGAATAGGGGTAATTTCCCGCCGCGAAAATCCTTAGTCTTCCGTGAGTTCAACCGGCCCCGACGAGCAATTCAACTTGAAAACTGCCTCGTGGCCGTTCCCGATGACGTGCACATGAGCCGGTCGGTGGTCGTTGGGATAGATCACCACAATCCTAAGCGGTTGGGTTATCTACAAGGAAATCATTTAAACCGCCAGAGGCGCTTTGACCTGTGTATCTTCCCACGCCCGTTGTTAATGAATTCCCGCCTGCGCCAGCATGCCAAGAAACTGATGGCGCGTTCGCATGTCGATGGATTCCGCCACCAGCTTTCCACTGCGGTCATAGATAAAGGTCTTGGGAATGCCCATCACGTTGAACAGCGTGTTCACCTTGCGGCCCGGATCCAGCAGAACAGTGTAGGTGATTCCCTTTTCGGCGATGAAAGGCTTCACTTTGGCGGCATCTTCGTCCGAGATGGCGAGAACTACCAAGCCTTGCGATTGAAACTGCTTGTAGAGCGCATCGAGATCGGGCATCTCCTTGCGGCAGGGCGGGCACCATGTGGCCCAGAAATTCACCAACACCACTTTGCCTTGCAGGCTCTTCAGCGTCCACGATTTGCCGTTCAAGTCTGTGAGCGTAAAATCCGCCTGCTGCCGCTTCTGGTCGTCCGCCTCCAGTTGCGCCGTTGCTTTTCCCATTTGGGGTGAATCCACCGTGGCTTGCACAAGCTCGTAGCGCACGAGTTGCGCAATTTCAAGATAGGGTTCAGCGGGTTGGCCATTCTCTTCCGGCACTGGATGCTCACGGACTGCCGAGGCCAGTGTGGTTGCAACCTCCTGCAAGGCGTCGTGGCCAAAGTCCCCCTCAGTGGAAAGGCCAGCCAGGTGCAATGCCAGGCTCAGCTTGTGTTCACCCGGCGGCAGGGCTCGAATGTCGAGGGCAAGCTGCAAGGTTTGCTTCGCCCGCACATCGTCAGGCAGCGAACGCAAACCATGCAACGCCTGCACAATAGGTTTCTCCTGCTCAGTCCATTCGGTCAGCGGGTGTTGGGCTGAAACAAATGTCGGAGCAAGAAGCAGCCCCGCGCCGGTGAATCCCACTGCCGCGAAAATCGAGAGAATCAACCCATGCCTGATGATTGCTGAAAACCTTTCCGTTCGCTGGTTCATGATTTCACCACCTCCCGCATTGCAATTCTGTTAATCGTCGTTTTTCTGGAAGACAAATCGCGTCTGTCTGCGGCTCCGCCACTCCATTGATGCTTCACACCCGCTTACCCCTCCTAATCAAGTCTGCATTCTACCCCGAATATGCAATACGCCATTTTTATCCCTTACCCTTCACCCTTTAACCTTTACCCCTTGTCCTTTACCCTTCAACGTTTATCCTTTACCCCTCATCTCTTACCCTTTACAATTCCGAGGTTCAAATCTTAGCCTGTTGAGGCCTCAATGCAGCTTCCCTTAACGCCCGTCCGCTTGAAGCGGCACGCGGCGAAAGTATTTGGCCGCAAGGTCGGAGTGGTGTGCGGTGAGGATCGCTTCACCTACCGCGAGTTTAACGAACGCGCCGACCGGCTTTCCGCCGCGTTGCTGCGCTTGGGGGTGAAAAAGGGTGACCGCGTTGCCTACCTCAGCTTCAATTGCCATCGCCTGCTGGAGGCTTACTATGGCGTGCCGCAGATTGGCGCAATTCTGCTGGCAATGAACATCCGCCTGAGCCCGGAAGAGTTGGCCTACATTCTGGATGATGCCGCCCCGCGCGTGCTCTTCTTCGATCCGGAACTTATTCCGTTGGTGGAGGCTCTTCGTTCGCGTGTGCAGTCCACCATTCGTTGGGTATCGTTGCGTGGCGTGACGCCCGCCTGGGCGCTTGACACCTGCTATGACAATTTATTGGCTGATGGAGACCCGGCCGAGATCGATTTCCGCGAGATTGATGAGAACTCCGTGGCCGAGCTTTTTTACACCAGCGGCACGACGGCGCATCCCAAGGGGGTAATGCTGACGCATCGCAATCTCTACATGCACGCGTTCTACACCGCCGTGGGCATGGGAGCCTCTGACCGCGATGTGCATATTTACACGGTCCCGCTCTTCCACGTGAACAGTTGGGGCGCGCCGCACATCTTCACGCTGGTGGGCGGGCGGCACGTGATGCTTCCCCGGTTTGATCCCGCGCTGGTTCTGGAACTCGTCCAGCGCGAAGGCGTCACGCGCCTGCACATGGTTCCCGCCATGCTGATTGCCCTGCTGAATCACCCGGATTTTTCGCGCTATGATTTGTCGAGTGTAAAAGACGTGATGATTGGTGGCGCGCCCGCCAATACGGCCCTGATCCAGGAAATAAACCGGAAAATTCCCAGCTGCACCGGCACGGGAGGTTACGGCCTGACGGAAACTTCACCCGTCATCACCATCGCCCACGTCAAGGATCACCTGGCGGGCGATTCCGAAGAGGAGAATCTCCGCCGAAAGGCAACAGCCGGCTACACTTTGGCCGGCAGTGAGATTCGCGTGGTCGACGCTGACGGCCTCGATGTGGCGGCGGATCGCACCGAGGTGGGCGAAGTGGTGGTGCAGGGCGACGTGGTGATGGAAGGTTACTGGCGACAGCCCGAAGCCACGGCCGCCGCCATTCGCGATGGGTGGTTCCACACCGGCGACCTCGCCACCATCGATGAAGAAGGTTACATTCTGATTGTCGACCGCGCCAAGGACATGATTCTGACCGGCGGCGAGAACGTGGCCTCGGCGGAAATTGAGCGCGTGCTCTATCAACACCCCGCCGTGCTGGAATGCGCCGTGATCGCCATTCCCGACGACCGCTGGGGCGAGGTTCCCAAGGCCGTCATTACGCTTAAAACCGGCCATGCCGCCACTGAAACCGAAATCATGGATCATTGCCGCAAGCATCTGGCCGGGTTCAAGATTCCCAAAGTGATTGAGTTCACGGACGCGCTGCCCAAGGGCGGGACGGGCAAGATCCTGAAGAAAGTTCTGCGCGAGAAATCGTGGGAGGGCCACGACCGTCGGGTCAACTGAACGATTTTGGATTTTGGATTTGCGATTCTGGATTGAAATGACCTGTTACAATCACGCCCTATGCCTTCTCCCTTCGACTCTTCCAGCCTGGTGATGCAAGAGGCGGTGCCACTAAAGCCTTACACCACCTTCAAGATTGGCGGGCCCGCACGCTACTTCGCCCAAGCGGCTTCTCTGGAAGATTTCCGCTCGGTGTCGTACTTTGCCGCGAAGATGAATCTGCCGCTGTTCGTTCTCGGCGGAGGCAGCAACATCCTGGTGAGTGATGCGGGCTTTTCGGGGGTGGTGGTGCATCCCGTCTGCCGGGGCATCACTATTTTGCATGAAGACTCTGATGCGGTAACCCTGGAAGTGAACGCGGCCGAAACCTGGGACGACCTCGTTCAGCATGCCGTTGAGCACGACTGGTGGGGAATCGAAAATCTCTCTCACATCCCCGGCCAGGCGGGTGCGGCGCTGGTGCAGAACATCGGCGCGTATGGCCAGCAGGTGAGCGACGTGGTGCAGTCCGTTAAAGTGCTGGAGATCTCTACCGGCGCGACCCGGGTTTTGAGTGCGGCCGAATGTGGATTCGGCTACCGGCGCAGCATCTTCAACTCCACGGCGCGTGGCAAGCTGATTATCGTGGGAATAACTCTGCGCCTTCTGAAGCACGGCAGCTCGCATCTGGATTATCCCGACGTGCGAGCTTATTTCGAAGGGTATGGCATCCAGAATCCTTCACTTACCGAGATCCGCAAGGCAATCATCTCCATCCGCGACAGCAAATTTCCCTTCCCTCGCGAAGAGCGCGGTGGAAATGCGGGTTCATTCTTCAAGAATCTAGTGCTGGATGAAACCGAATACGCAACACTGCGGGTGATGCTGCGGAAGAATTTCTCACCGCAGTCGGTAGCGCGACTGGAAGAGATTCGAGACCGGTTCCCAGCGGCAGACAGCATCAAAATTCCCACCGCTTTTCTGCTTGCCCTATGCGGTCTGAAAGGTTATCGCATCGGTGGCGCGCAAGTGAATGAAGCCCAGCCGCTGGTGCTGCTGAACCAGGGCGGCGCCACGTCGCACGACGTGATCGCCCTGGCGCTGCATGTGAAGAAAGCCATGTGGGAACAGACGGGAATGCGGATTTCTCTCGAGCCCGAACTGGTGGGTTTCACGCCGCAGGAGCTGGCGGAAATCAGAGGGGAATAGGGAGTTGGGAGTAGGCATTAGGCGGTCGGCCACAGCCCGTCAGCGGGCGAGTGAAATGAATTGGCTCAGGGCGAAAGAAAGCTTGGAAGAACCAGGCAAAGCAAAAAGCATTTCACGCCAAGGCGCTAAGGGCGCAAAGAAAACCACAGGTTTTTACTTTGCGAATCTTTGCGGCTTTGCGTCTTTGCGCCTTGGCGTGAGATTGTTTTGTTTTTCAAGAGAAGGCTATTGAAGAATTCGCCCAAGGACGGCACATGCTGACGAATCTTTCGAATTTCACCAATCTTAATGCCATGCGAAGCTCAAGCGAGATTCTGGCTCGTCACTCGTCACTCATCACTCATCACACCATCTCCCTGGCGATGGTGTGGCCCCAGCCGCTTGAGCCCTTCCATGGACTGGGAGTTTCCGCCCTGCTTGCCACTCTGCCGCTGGCCGTGGTTCTGATCATGATGGGCGGGCTGCGCAAAAGCGGAGCACTCTCCGCGGCAATGGGCCTCGCCACCACTTTTTTGCTGGCCGTTTTTGTATGGGGAATGCCGCTTCCTCTTGCCATCGTCAGCTCACTTTATGGAGCCGTCTATGCGCTCTGGCCGATCCTCTGGATCGTATTGACCGCACTTTGCATCTACAACCTTTCGGTGGAGTTAGGACTTTTTGATCTCCTGCGCCGGTGGATGAGCGAGCACGCCTCGGGTGACCCCTGTGTGCAAGCCATCCTGGTGGCGTTCTGTTTCGGCGCTTTGCTGGAAGGCACCTGCGGCTTTGGCTCTCCCGTGGCGGTGGCAGGATTTCTGCTGGTCGGTTTGGGCTTCAAACCGCGCAAGGCGGTGACGCTCGCCCTGATTGCCAACACCACTCCGGTGGCATTTGGCGGACTGGGAATTCCCATTGTCGCCCTGGCCGGCGTGACGGGGCTCAACTTAATGAAGCTTTCCGCCATGGTGGGCCGCCAGTTGCCCTTCATCTCCTTCATTCTGCCCGCCTACCTGGTCTTGGTGGTGGCCGGAGGCAAGGGATTAAAGCGCACATGGCCAGTGGCCCTAGTGGGTGGAGCGAGTTTCGCCTTCGCGCAGTTCGCCTGTTCGAATTATTGGGGCCCTTACGCAGCGGACATCGTGGCCGCTATGTTCTCAACCGCATGCGTGATGGGCTTTTTGCGAATCTGGAAGCCCGCACCCGTTCTTGAAACCGAAGGCGCAGGTAAAGGCGAAGTCCCGCGGGCCCCGGAGGCAAGCCTGACGATGGGCCAGTCCTTTGCGGCGTGGACTCCGTGGGTGTTGCTTGCCGCCGTGATGGGCGCATGGTCTTACTTCCACCTCTTTTCCATTGGGCAAAGAAGCCTGCTCGTTCCCCTGCTGCACAACGCGGTATTTATTACGCTCTATCAAAAGCCTTATGCCGCGGCATTTTCGTTCCAGCCCCTGGCGGCGGGAACCGGCGGC
>Ga0302320_10002462_pt1 | contig 43522 bp, 32 predicted proteins | sample Bog_T0_3_FD_202130 | JGI IMG/M metagenome (GOLD analysis project Ga0302320, IMG submission 202130) | Peat permafrost microbial communities from Stordalen Mire near Abisko, Sweden - Bog_T0_3 | ecosystem: Environmental > Terrestrial > Soil > Wetlands > Peat | place: Sweden: Abisko, Stordalen Mire...
CCTGCCGCCCGGCGGGCGCCGCCCCCCTTTGGCGGGGGGGCCGGGGGGGGGGGGGTTGGGGGTGGCGGGGGGGGGGGGGGGTGGGGGGGGGGGGGGGCGGGATCTGTGTGGGTGCTCAAGTGGAACCTCCGTCGCTGGTCAATGGGATCGGGCCTGTCATTGTTAGCCCTTTTTCCCTCGGGCCGCAATAGCGATTGGCATCGCGGCGTGCACAACTTGACCATGGGGTGCGGAAGGAACATTACTACATGTCATCTTGTCAGACAAGATGAAAATATGATTGACAGGGAAGTTTTTGGGCCTACACTCAGATTTATCAGGTCAATGCAATCTAAGTCACTGGAAGGTATCGCGCCGTTGCCCCGCGCCACTCTAAGCGAACAAGTGGCGAAGAGACTTGCTGCCCGGATTAAGGCAGGTGACTGGCTGCCCGGTGAAAAGCTGCCTTCGGAAGCCGAACTGTGCCGGGCCTTTAGCGTTGGACGTTCCAGTCTGCGGGAGGCGCTCACCTCGCTGGCGTTCATCGGCTTGATTCGGGTGCGCGCCGGGGGTGGGAGTTACGTTGCGGATCAACCTTCGGCCTATTTTACGAGCGCGTGGCTGAGCAGCGGACTTCTTACCAACGCCAAGGCGCTGTATGAATTCGTCGAGGCTCGCCTGATTCTTGAGGCCGAACTTGCGGCCTTGTGCGCAGAGCGCATTACCCTGGAAGAGCTGGCTGAGATGGAATTGCTGATCGACCGGATGAAGGCATCGGTCAACGACGCCGACGAATTCAGGAAGCTTGACTTGTCGTTCCACCTCTCGATGGGGATCGCGGCGAAGAACGAAATCCTCAACGATATTCTGCGGGGCGTGCGCGAGCAGATGATGGATCTGATCAGCAAGAGCCTGCTTCTGAGAGAAGGAATGGAACAGGCCGCGGCCCAGCACGGCAAGATTCTGGAAGCGTTCCGGCAACACAATCCGATGAAAGCGCGCGAAGCGATGCAAGGCCATCTGCAGTCCTTCCAGCGCGGTTACAAGGTTCTGCTGCAAGAGCACTACCTGCATAAAGAGGCTTGAGCAGGCCGCACCGGCAGTGCACCCGCGCGGCAAACATCACAGCGGAAGGAACGAAAGCGAGGTTGCGCTTGTGAGCGCGAGGTGTCCTGCTGAAGTTGCGCAAACTGGTGTAGCAACTCCGGCCGCACCACATTTCCAAATGCGGTGCGGGGCAACTCGGGGACAATAATGAAATATAGCGGGAGCTTGTAGCGGGCAAGCTTCGCGGCCGGAAGTGCAACGTCGCTGGTAGCCTAATCCTCGGGCGCCCACCATCGCTGGCGGATGCCGGTTCCCTGCTCTAGCTTGTCGATAAACTCCGGAAATTCCCGCAGCCATTCCCGCATCTGGTCGTTGCCGATCAGGCGCGCTGGCTTGTACAAGGCGGTGGAAACGATCCTTGCATAGCGCCCCAGAAACCTCTCTCCTTTGCCGAACTCTGCGACTTGGCCTGCGCCCAGTTTAGGTCCCAATGACAATGCCGCCGTCGACTGCCAATACGGTTCCGCTGATAAAGCTTGCCTGCTCGGAAGCAAGCCATGCGTAGGCGTTGGCGACGTCCTGCGGCTCGCCCAACCGTCCTATGGGAGTCCTGGAGACCATGCCCTCGACCACCCTGGGCGGCATGGCTCGCACCATATCGGTGCCGATGAATCCCGGCGCGACGGCGTTGACGCGAATTTTGTATCTGCCAAGTTCACGGGCCCAGGTGCGGGTCATACCAATTACGCCCGCCTTGGTCGCGGCATAGTTTGTCTGTCCGAAGTTGCCGTAGAGACCCACCACCGAGGATGCGTTGAGAATCACACCGCCACCACCGACGATCATCGCGGGCACGACTGCCCGCGCACAGAGGAATACGGCTTTCAAGTTGACGTTGATTACGGCGTCGAACTGCTCCTCGCTCATCACCGATTGCACCGCGCCATCCTTGAACTTGACAAGCTGGGAGTCACGGGTGATGCCGGCATTGTTTACCAGCACGTCGATGCGGCCCCACCTCGTCATGACGTCGGCAATAGCGGCTTCCACAGCCATGCCATGCGTAACGTTCACTACTCTCAGCAGAGCCGTGCCGCCGGCGGAGCTGATTTCCCGCTCCACATCGGCAAAGCTGGTGTCGCTCACATCCCAACCCACGACCTTTGCGCCCTCCTCGGCGAAACGCACGGCGGTAGCCCGCCCGATTCCGGCTGATGCGCCGGTGACGATGACAACTTTATCTTTGAGTCCAGTGTCTTTCACTTTGTCCTTCCTAATTAAGAATAGCCACGACTCCACCAGGCTGACCGGAATTTCCAGCCGGCCCTGGTGAGGCTGATTTACAGGTTAGAAACTGTAATTGAACGCGAACTGGACGACACGCGGTCCGGTCGCCGTCCGCACGATCGGTCCGAACGGAGACTGCGGCGGGGTTCCGGCTGAGCGTAGGCGGTTCCGGCAAGCGCCAGCAGAACGGCGCACAGTAGGCTAAGACTGAGTTTGCGAACCATGTGTTCCTCCTGTTTTCGCGGACTTGCTCTTGCCGCCGCCGGTACCCAGCCCTGCGGTCGCAAGGCGGATGAGCTTGGCGATGGCCTCATCATCAGGGACTCCAAGGTGCTGCTTGCCGCCGAACAAGGTTTCGATGAGGAAGTAGAGAAGAAACTGCAGGTACACGGAGGCGAAGGCGAATTCCGGAGCCTCTCCGCAGGCAAGCTGCGTGCCCTCGAAGGCCGCCGGATTGATCCGCCGCAAGGCGGACGGGAACGCCTGGAAGATATGCGAGAAGTGCTGATTGCCGAACTCGACTACATCGATGTACATCAATCTCCAATAGTCTGAGTTTTCCGCCACGATCTCGCGCACCACCGCGGCCAGGCGAGTGAGACTGTCGCTATCGAGGGCGCCAAGCAGAGGAGTGACCTTCTGCAACTGGAGCTGAGCCATGCGCTGTCCATAGCGGCGCACGAGACTGCAATAGATCTCTTCCTTGGTCTGGTAGTAGTTGTAGATATTGCCGAGGGAAACGCCGGCCTGGTCGGCGATCTCACGCACGCTGGTGCCGTGATAACCCTGGCGCGTGAAAATGCGGAGGGCGGCATCTTCGATGCGAATCTGGTTTCGTTCGACCGCTCCGCTCTTGAGCTTGGGCACGCCGCCTCCGTAAAAAATGAACGTCTGTTTTTTCTGAAAGAACAAAATTAACGGTCGCAAACCGAACGACCGTTTTTCATTTCAGTGCTCGAACACTACATCTATTACCGCCCCCTCTGTCAAGAGCATTCTCGATTTCTCTAGAATTTTTCTTGACTGCTGGGTGCGGCAAATTCTTCCAGCAGCTCCACGAAGTCCTCGGGCTGGTCCATCTGTGGCATGTGGCTGGCGCCGGGAACGGGCGAGACGGTTTGTCACTGTCTCCAAAGCCAGGCAGGTCAAGGGCGATGACGCGATGCCGTGCCGCCAGTGGCGCCAGCACGGGCGCCCAATCCATGTGGTCGCCAAACATGCCATGCACCAGCACCAGCGGAGTTCCGGCGCCGCGGTCGTAATAGACGACGCGGTTTCTCAGCCCAACGCAACTGCGGAGAAACTGATTTCCATCCGCTGAAGGTGCACCACGATTCATGGCTGCCCTCCGCCCACGCAGCTTGCGAAGAACCGGGGATCATAACTTCATCGACTGTGTCACTGCAACGGTTGGAGCATCGCCGGCGAAATATGCATGGCGCGAGGAGCGGCGGCACGGACCGCGCGCCGCATGGCTGGGCACTCCGGATCGCACGCCATGTCAAGCGGATTGCGATGCACGGCAGCGGCTTGGGATCAGGCTCCAGGCCGCGTTGCAGCGCTTCCCTATTGAACCCAGCCGCCGTCATGAATTGAGTACGCTTCCTCGGCGCTTGGATGCTTGCGTTGCACACCCGAAGCCGGGTCGTGACTCAACCGGAAGCGTTCGACCAGGTTTTGCAGATTGTTGGTGAGCGCGGAGAGATCCTGGCAGGCCTTGGCGGATTGTTGCGCTCCAATCGTCGATGCCTCGACCAACTTCGATATCTGCTCCATGCTGTTCTTGACTTCTTCGGTGGTGCTGGATTGCTCGGTGGCGGCCGTCGCGATCATGGTGATCATGTCGCCAACCTCTTCCGACTTTCCGATGATATGCTGCAGAGCATCGCCAGCTTGATTGGTTGCGCTGACACCTTCCTTGACCTGCCGGGTGCCTTCCTCCATGGCGAGAACGGCGGAATGCGTCTCCGTCTGTATCGCCTCGATCATGCGCGCGATCTCCTTGGTGGCGGTTGTGGTACGTTCGGCAAGTTTGCGGACCTCGTCGGCTACGACGGCGAATCCGCGGCCCTGTTCTCCGGCGCGAGCGGCTTCGATGGCGGCGTTGAGAGCCAGCAGATTGGTCTGGTCGGCGATCTCGTCGATGACGCCGGCGATGCGGCCAATTTCATTGGACCGCTTGCCCAGTTCATCGACTCGCTTGCCCGTGCCGCTGACGGCAATGGAGATCACGTTCATTGTCTTCAGCGTATTTTCGACGATTGCTCCACCGCGATTCGCCATCTCGGCCGATTGGTGAGCCACGGCGGCGGCGCGATTGGAATTGTCGGATACTTCGATCACCGTTGAGGTCATCTGGTGCATCGCGGTCGCAATCTGCAAGACCTGGTTGCGCTGCGTCTCGGCCGCCTGTGACTGCTCGGCGGCGGATGCCGAGATCTCTTCACTGGCCGTGGCCACCGACTCGGCGGTGCTGGCAATGGAGTGCACCATCTTCCGCAGGTTGTTTTTCATGGTGTTGAGTGAGGCGGTGGCATCGCCAATCTCGTCTTTGGAATCCACGATGAGGTCGTCCATCGAGAGATCATTGTTTGCAATGCAGTTGGCCAGTTCCACCGATCTTGACAGCGGGCGAACCACGATTCTCCGCACCACCAGGTACACCGCCCCGGCCGAAGCTAGCAGGGTCAGGAAACTCAGCAGGAAGATCGCGATGGAATTCGAACTGGCTGTCTGCACGAGTTGTTCGGTGGAGGCGCTCACCGAAAAAGCGCCGCGAAGATCACCGGCTTTCATGCCTTCCTTTACCCCGCCGAACGGGCCTTTCTGGCCGGCAGGGTCACCGTGGCAGAGCAGGCAATCCTGCGAGAGGTGAATCGGCTGCGCATAGCGCATTTGTTCTTTGCCGTCCACGGTAACGCGCTCGGAATACTCCTTGAGAGAGGGCTCCTTCTGAAACTCATTCAGGGCACGCCGCTCAAATTCGTCGGGCTCATTCTTGGGATTACGCGGATTGAGAGAGGGCGTGTGAAATGTCATCTGGTTGTCGCGCGCATATCTCTGCGCAACACTCCATGCCACAACCACTGGAACCTGATTGATGTTGGTGAAATTGCTGCCAGCAACCATGGTCCCAATGTTGTCGGAAAACCAGACTTGGGTCGTGCTCGCCATGCCGGTAATCTGGCGAACCTTGTCGCGAAACGCTTCTTCGGCCTGCTGGTTGATGCGGCGCTGGGTGATGCAGAAGCTGATGAGAGAGGTAACCGCTAGCACGACGACGATTGTCCCAACGATCTTGCCCGAAAGTTTGACTCGACTGAACACGCGGTTCCTCGCTTCCAGGAGGCCTGGCACGGCCTCCACCGATCAATCGGAGAGTGCGCCGAGGCAGTCCTGGGTGATGGAACCCGAAAACAGCCTCGGCGGTTTCTCCCTGAGCCTTCCATCGGCAGCGGTCCGGTCAAACTTAAGAAAATCGGGGAGAAGTTCTGCGCGAGAACCTGCGGCACACCTCAACCAGGAACGGCAGGCGCGAGAGCGGGCTTGCCTTGAGGCTCATCAGGGAGTTCAACTGGCCCGGCAGAGAAGACGTTCGTTAAAGTGAAGTCATGCCCACGCTTCCGTCGAGGAGATGAACTTGAATTTCCTCGCCTGCGGCAAAATACTCGCGCTCCGCGGGCAGCACCGCCAGCGCGTTCGCCTGCAGCAAGGTTTTTAGACGGCCTGTATCCTGTTTGCCGGCGCTCCACGCCAGGTACTTTCCACCGGAATACTCCAGCCGCACTCGCACGAGATGAGTTTCTCCCAGCTTTTTTCTGATCTCACCCTGCAGCACTGCGGGCAGCAAAAGCTTCACCGGTTGTCTGTGTCCCATCATCTTCAAAAGAGCGGGAGCGGCGAACTCCTCGAAGGTCAGCATCGCGGAGACGGGATTTCCGGGAAGGGCGAACACCAACTTCTCACCCAGGACGCCGAAGGCCAGCGACTTTCCGGGCTTCACCTTCACCTTCCAAAACTGGATTTCCACTCCCAGCTCGGCCAGAACTTCGCGCACCAGATCGCGGTCTCCCATGGAAACTCCGGCCGAGGTGATCAGAACATCGGCCTTCAATCCCTCCGCAAGCTTTTCGCGAAGAACCGGGAGATTGTCGCCCGCGATTCCCAACAGCAACGGCAGCGCTCCCACGCCGCCGATGGCCGCCGCCAAAGAGTAGGAATTGCTGTTCACAATCCGGCCCGGAACAGGTCTGTCGCCCAGCGCGATGAGTTCGTCGCCGGTTGCAACGATCGCCACCGTGGGCCTGCGCACCACCTCAATGTCTTCCATCCCGAGGCAGGCGAGCATGTTGATTTCGTAGGGACGCACAACCGCTCCCGAGGCCAGAACGATCTCGCCCTGGCTAACGTCCTCGCCCGCAAAGCGCACGTGCTGATGCGCTACCACCGGTTGCCCCACACAGACCGTGCCTCCAACCTCCGTTGCGTGCTCGAAGGGCACAATGCTGTCGCAGCCGTCCGGCAGCGGCGCCCCGGTCATGATCTTGATCGCCGTTCCGGGCAGCACTGATTTCGTGGCGCGGCCTCCGGCGGGAACATAATCGATGATCGCCAGCGCGACTCCATCGCGGCAATCTTCCGCACGGACCGCGTAGCCATCCATCGCGGAGTTGGTGAACGAAGGCAGTCCCCAGGGCGCGGCAACATCCACGGCCAGCACTCGACCCCGAGACTCGAGCAGGCCCACGCGCTCCGCATCGAGCGTTCGGACCCGTTCGAGAATGATGCGGCGTGCTTCCTCGTGCGTAAGCATGGAGCGGCTTTCCTCCCTGTTCCTTCTTACTCCCAGGCGGGCTTGCGTGAGAGCGCAAGTCTCTCTTCTTCGGCGCGCAGTTGTTCGGGCGTGTTCACATTCTTCCAGCCGTCGGCAAGCTCCGCCGGTGGCTCCAACAGCCGGATGCGAGGCAGACCCAGCAATGCCAACGGACGCGCATCGTGCCGGCTGTCGGCACGCGCGAGGCGCTCCAGCGCCGCCAGTGCCTGCGGTTCGTACAGCGCCAACGTTGGGCAGAGGTGGCCATCACTTTGCCGGGGAATCAGCGCCCACTGCCCCGCGCGCCGCTCGGCGGCAAGCCAGTCAACGTGCCCGGAGTGCAACCACGGATGATCGCAGGCGGCGACGATCCAGGCTGCCTCCGGCGCCCAGCGATGGGCCGCGATCAGCCCCGCTCCTGGTCCGGCAAAGCCCGGTGAGTCCGGCAATCGCGGCAGGGCTTCGAGCGACTCCGGCAACGCGCCCGATCCCAGCACCACGTTGTGCGCTTCGCCCACGCTCAGCGCCAGTGCCGCAGCCGCAATCTCGCCCAATGTCCGGCCGCCAAAGTGCAATGTCTGCTTTGGCGATCCCATGCGCGAACTCCTGCCGCCCATCAACAAGCCGCCATAGAGAGGACGCGCATTCCACGCCAGCGGAAGCCAGCGGTCGATATACTCCAGGAACGCTGCCAGCCGGTCGCTTCTCCAGGGCAGGGTCGCAATGATGTTCGTAACGTTTTCCGGTGCATCCAGCCGCTCGGCGCTCCCCAGCCAAAGCTTCGGCAGAGCCGTGTCCTTGTGGCCTTCCACCAGCAGCAGGTCGTGGTCGCAGGCCAACCGCGCCAAGGTAGCTGCAAGAGAAAGCGCCACAGCCGCTCCCCGCCGCTCAAACTGCTGCTCCGGGCCGCCGAGTACGATGGTCGCTCCAGCGCGAAAGAGCCGATCAGAGTCCTTTCCCGCGCGGTCCACCTCGAAGCCATGCGCATCGTGCTTAACCACGGCGATCGCCAGGCCGCGTTCGACCAGCCGTGGAATGGCCGCCTCCAGCAGCGTGGTCTTTCCAGAGCCGGAGAAGCCGCAGACCGCCAGGACGGGTGCGCCAACTCCGTGAACCGCATTGTTCACCGAACTCACCGCACCCTTCCGATTGCCAGCATCTTAGTCCCGTACCCCGAGCCGCACGTTCCAGAGTAACAACTCTTCCATGATTTGCGGCAGAGTGCAGGCCGCGCGCAAACCGATTTCCTGCCTTTTCCCTTCCGCTCCTTGAGAGCTTGCCCCGCATCCCTGATAATCGAGAAACATGAGATTTCGCGCTACAAGAAAACATCTGGGGCTGCCGGCCGCAGGACGGATTGTCGCCATCGCCATCGCCCTGATCTCACCGGCCATGGCCAGCCACCAGGATACGGGCCAGCCAACTGTGCGGGCCAACGACCTGCTGCGTCAAGTCCTCGCCAAGGAAAAGCCAGCCGGAAAAGACGACTATTACGCATGGATGAACCGCGTCCAAAAGCCGCGCGGCTCCGTGACCAAGCTGATGGTGAACACTCCCCACGGCATCCTCAGCCGGATGGTAGCCATCGATGATCGGCCGCTGACCCTGCTGGAGCGGCAGCAGGATGACGAACGCATCAATCGCCTACTCGAGCCTGCGAGGATGCGGGAAAAAAGCAGGAAGCAGCAGGACGACCAGGAGCACATTCAACGCCTTATCCGCGCTCTTCCCGACGCTCTTCACTGCGACTACGCCACCACGCACCAGGAGCGCAACCTGCGCCTGGAGTGTTCACCGGACCCAGCTTTCGCGCCACCCAACTATGAGTCGCAGGCGTTGCAGGGAATGACGGCGGTGATCCTGATCGACCGCGAGGAAAAGCGCGTTGCCAGGATTGAGGGGACTCTGTTTCGGGATGTCACTTTTGGCTGGGGCGTTCTCGGCCGACTCAACCGCGGCGGCCACATCGAGATCACGCAGGCCCGGGTGGCGGGCGGGTACTGGTGCATGACCCGCATGCAGTTGGTCTTCGAGGGACGCATCGTTCTCTTCAAGCCGCTGAACATCGAAGAGACCGAAGACTCGTGGGATTACCGCCCGGTGCCGCAGATGTCCGTAGCGCAGGCCCTCGAATATCTGCGCAGCGGCGCCGTCAATCCCTCCCACTGATTGCGCGCGCCACGGAAAAGCCCGGCATTTCTGCCGGGCATCGGAGTTACGGCTGCCGTGCTTACTTGCGCTTCGGGCGATACAAGTCAGTGGATGTTCCGTAGAAAATCTCCGCCGCCTCCATGACCGTCTCCGAGAGCGTGGGATGGGGATGAATGGTGTGTCCCAGGTCGTACGCCGTGGCAGCCATCTCGATAGCATGCACGATTTCGGCAATCATATCGCCGGCTCCCGGACCTACGATCGCTCCGCCCAGAACACGCTCGGTCTTGCGGTCGATCAGCAGCTTGGTCAATCCCTCGGTGCGGTCCAGCGTGACCGCGCGTCCGCTCGCAGCCCAGGGAAACTTCACGATTTCAACATCCATTCCCTTGGCTTCCGCCTCGGCCTGGGTCAGTCCGGCCCACGCAATTTCCGGATCGGTGAAAACCACGGCGGGAATCGCATACGGCGCAAACTCCACCTTGTGCCCCATAATGTGCTCGATCGCGGTACGTCCCTGGTGCGCCGCTTTGTGCGCCAGCATGGGATCGCCCGCGACGTCGCCAACGGCGTAGATCGATGGATCATCGGTCTGCAACTGCTTGTTGATCACGATGAAGCCGCGCTCGTCCACCTTCACCTTGGTGTTCTCCAGCCCCGGAACCTTCGAGTTCGGACGCCGCCCGACCGAGACCAGAACCTTGTCGTAGCTCTTTTCCTCCACCGTGCCGTCGGGGAGTTTGAAGGTGACCTTCGCGGCTGTGATCTCATCCTTCAGCGCGGTGACTGCCGTGTTCAGCATGATCTTGGAGAAGAGCTTTTCCAGCCGCTTCTGCAGCGGCGGTATCAGGTCGCGGTCGGCGCCTGGCAGCAGCCCCGGCGTCATTTCCACCACGTCCACTTTCGATCCCAGGGTTGCGTAGACGCTTCCCAGTTCCAGTCCGATGTAGCCTCCGCCGATCACCAGAAAAGTCTTGGGAACGTCCTTCAGATCCAGCGCTCCGGTCGAGTCCAGGATGTTGGCGCCGGTTGCGGCCAGTGGGCCCGGGCGCGCAGGCGAAGATCCGGTGGCGATGATGATTTTGTCGAACTGCAGCGTCTCTTCGCCGCCCGCGCTCTTCTTGATTTTCAGGGTGGTCGAATTCACAAAGCTCGCCTCGCCCTGAACGTAGGTGACCTTGCGCTGCTTTGACATCATACCCAAGCCGCCGGTCAACTTCGCTACCACGCCGTCCTTGAAGGCGCGTAGCTTGGCCACGTCGATTTTCGGTTCGCCAAATTCCACGCCCCAGTTCGCCGCATGCCTGCTCTCGGTGATCAGCGCCGAAACGTGCAGCAGAGCCTTGGATGGGATGCAGCCGCGATACAGGCAAACTCCGCCGGGGTTCTTCTCAAGATCGATGAGAGTGACGTCGAGGCCGAGATCGGCGCCGAGGAAGGCGGCGGCGTAGCCACCAGGGCCGCCACCAATCACTGCAACTTTCAGGTTCGTGTTCGACATGTCTCGCTTCCGAATTCTGCTCTGAAATGGTCGAGCCGGTTGAACTCTCTATCTCCGCTACTTTCACACGCGATTCCCGAACAACGCGCTACCGTCCGGAAACCTTCAAGACGATTGCAACCGAGACGGACTCGCCGTGGCGATTCCCGCCTCCGATGGATCACCCGACCCTCCTAGCCTTGCACCGAGAGCAGGAATGGCTGCTCCAGCGCGTCCACGATCCAGCGCGTAAAGCGCGCCGCATCGGCTCCATCGATGATGCGATGGTCGTACGACACAGAGAGCGGCAGCATAGTGCGCGGCTCAAATTTACCGTTCACCCAAAGCGGTTCGACGCGCGAGCGCGACATGCCGAGGATGGCAACCTCCGGATGATTGACGATGGGAGTAAACGCCGTGCCGCCGACGCCTCCCAGGTTGGTGATGGTGAACGAGCCACCTTCCATGTCCTCTGCCGTAAGCTTCTTGTCGCGAGCCTTCTTGGAGATGGTGGACAACTCCACCGCCAGCTCGATGATGTTCTTCTTGTCCACGTCGCGAATCACCGGCACCAGCAGGCCGCGGTCGGTATCCACCGCAACTCCAATGTTGATGTAGCGCTTGTAGATGATCTCCTCGGTGGACATGTCGATGGAAGCGTTGAATTGCGGAAACGCCTTTAGGCCTGAGGCCACAACCTTCAGCGCGATGGCCGTCATGGTCATCTTGCCGCCGGACTTTTCCGCCTTGGGCGCAAAACGTTTGCGCAGTTCTTCCAGGTCGGTCACATCGGCCTTGTCGAATTGCGTGACATGGGGAATGACGTTCCACGCCAAGGCCAGATGCTGGGCGGTTTTGCGCCGCACGCCGCGCAGAGAAACCTTCTCGATCTTGCCCCAGCGGCTGAAGTCCGGCAGCTTGACCACCATTGCGCCGGCGCCGGCGCCAACCCGCACCGAGGATTCCGGATCGGCCATGCGGGTGAAGACGCCTTTGGCGAATGCCTTCACGTCGGCCTCGCTGATGCGACCGCCCGGCCCGGTTCCCTTCACCAGGTAAATATCCACTCCGATTTCGCGCGCCAGTTTGCGAACACTCGGCGCCGCTGGAACCGTCCGATGTTCCGCTCCCGCGTGCTTCACAAGGCCCGGGGGATGATGTGCCGCCTCGATCTCCGGCGGAGCGTCGGGCGGAAACGCCTGCTCCTCGGTCTTGCCTTCCACGGTGCGCGCCGAGCGGAAGCTGTGCCGCGCCATGGCCATGTAGCTTTGGTCGGAGGCATGTTCCGCGGCAGGTGCAGCTTCGCTGTCGCCCTCCTCGGCGGGGGTTGCCGCAGGAGTGGGCGGAGGAGTCTCGGCCGTCGCGACGATGGTCAACAAAATGTCGCCCACCTTCAGCTTCTGCCCGACCTGCACCTTTACTTCACTGACGGTCCCGCTCAGCGTTGATGGAACTTCCACCACCGCTTTGTCCGTTTCCAGTTCGACGACCGTCTGGCCCGCGCTCACTTCCTCGCCCGCCCGCACCGCGATCCGAACCACATCTCCGAATTCGATATTCTCGCCCAGTTCCGGCAGTCTCAGCTCGACGGCGGATGCGTTCACGGCGGCAGCGCGTAGCTGCGGTATCTCATCCCGGACAACCGCTGCGGACTTTCCGGGGCCAGCGGCGACGGTTTCGGTGGAGGGGTTGCTGGCAGCGGTTTCCGCGGGTGCGTCGGTGGCTCCGGCCGCGGTGTAGGTGAACAGCACATCGCCCACTTTCACCTGCGCCGAGGGAGTCACGACAATCTCTTCAATCACGCCACTGACCGTGGAAGGTACTTCGATGACCGCCTTGTCGGTTTCCAGCTCCACCACGGTCTGACCTTCCCTGATGGTTTCGCCAGCGGTGACCGCGATTCGAACAATATCGCCGGTCTCGATGTTTTCTCCGAGCTCCGGTAGTCTGAATTCTGTTGCCACAGCGTGTCCTTTCAATGGATGCGGCCCATGAGACCGCGCGCCTGAACTGCCTGCACCGAGCGATCACACGGAGAACGGATCCGCTTTCTCGGAATTAATTCCGAGATCGGCGATTGCCTTCTTCACCTCGGCGGCTTTGATCTTGCCCTCGCGCAGAAGCCCGGTCAGCGTGGCCAGCACAATGTGCTTGGCGTCCACCTCGAAGAAATCGCGCAGCGAAGCGCGGCTCTCCGAACGGCCGTAGCCATCGGTCCCGAGCGCGATCAGCGGGCGAGGCATCCACTGCGAGATCGATTCCGGCAGCGCTTTCACGTAATCGGAAGCGGCCACCAGCACACCTTCAGTCCCCTTCAGTTGCGCAGCCACAAATGACTCGCGCTGCTTCGCGCCGGGATGCAGAATGTTCCAGCGCTCGCAGGCATTGCCATCCTTGTAAAGCTCCTTGTAGCTGGTAACGCTCCACACATCGGCGGCAACCTTGTATTTTTCTTCCAGAATCTCGGCGGCCTTCAACACTTCCAGCATGATTGCGCCCGAGCCGAACAACTGCGCTTTGTGCTTCAGTTCTTTCTTCTCCGAACTGCGGAAGCGGTACAGGCCGCGCAGAATGCCCTCGCGAACTTCGCCCGGCATGGTCGGCTGCGCCCACGGCTCGTTCATCACCGTGATGTAGTAAAAGATGTCTTCCTGCTCCACGTACATGCGGCGAATGCCATCCTGCACGATGATCGCAATTTCAAAAGCGAACGCCGGATCGTAGGCCAGCAGGTTCGGAACCGGATAGGCCAACAGATGGCTGTGGCCATCCTGATGCTGCAATCCCTCGCCCGCCAGGGTCGTGCGCCCGGCGGTGCCTCCGCACAGAAACCCCTTAGCGCGCTGGTCGCCGGCCGCCCACACCAGGTCGCCCACGCGCTGCAGGCCGAACATCGAGTAATACACAAAGAATGGGATCGTATTGATCCCGTGGTTCGCCGGTGAGGTGCCGGCGGCGATGAACTCGGAGAGTCCACCCGCCTCGGTGATGCCCTCTTCCAGAATCTGCCCGTCCTTGGCCTCCTTGTAATAGAGCAAGGTGTCCATATCGACCGGCTCATAATTCTGTCCCACGCTTGAGTAAATACCCACCTGACGGAATAAAGCCTCCATGCCGAAGGTCCGCGCCTCGTCCGGAATGATGGGAACGATCAGTTTGCCGATCTTCGGATCCCGCAGCAGTTTGGCGATCATGCGCACCAGCACCATGGTAGTCGAAACCTTGCGCTCCACCGCACCGGTATAGAACTCCTTGAACAACTCTTCGCTCACCGGCTCAAGCCTGGGCGCCCGCATCTTGCGGACCGGCAGATACCCGCCCAGTTGCTTGCGGCGCTCGCGCAGGTATTGGATCTCGGCGCTGTCGTCGGATGGCCGGTAGAACGGCGCGTCATGCAATTGTTCGTCGGCGATCGGAATGCCGAAGCGGGAGCGGAAGATCATCAACTCTTCGTCGTTGATCTTCTTCTGCTGATGCGTGATGTTCCGTCCTTCGCCGCTTTCACCCAGTCCGTAGCCTTTGATCGTCTTGGCCAGGATCACCGTCGGCGACCCGGTATGCTCCACAGCGGCCTTGTAAGCGGCATAGACCTTGATGGGGTCGTGCCCGCCCAGACGCATTCTCTCGATCTGTTCGTCACTCAGGTGCTCCACCATCTTCAGGAGCCGCGGATCGGTGCCGAAGAAGTGCTTCCGGAAATACGTCCCGCTCTCGACGAACATCTTCTGGTACTGTCCGTCGCACATCTCGCCCATACGCTTCACCAGCAAGCCATCGCGGTCGTGCTGAATCAAATGATCCCAGTCCGTGCCCCAGATTACCTTGATCACGTTCCAACCCGCGCCGCGGAAGCTGGCCTCCAGTTCCTGGATGATTTTTCCGTTTCCGCGCACTGGACCATCCAGCCTTTGCAGGTTACAGTTGACGACGAAGATCAGGTTGTCGAGCTTTTCCCGCGAGGCCAGCGTAATGGCGCCGAGCGACTCCGGTTCGTCGGTCTCGCCGTCGCCCAGGAAGGCCCAGACCTTACCCTGGTTGCACTGCTTCAGTCCGCGATTCTCAAGATAGCGATTGAAACGAGCCTGGTAGATCGCCTGGATCGGCCCCAGTCCCATCGAAACCGTCGGAAACTCCCAGAAATCCTTCATCAGCCACGGATGCGGATAGGAGCTCAGACCGCCGCCGTCGGCCAGTTCGCGGCGGAAGTTCTCCAACTGCTTCTCCGTGATCCGCCCCTCGAGAAAAGCGCGCGCATAGATGCCCGGCGCCGCGTGTCCCTGGAAAAACACCAGGTCGCGGTCTCCATCCGGAGTCTGTGCCCGGAAGAAATGGTTGAATGCAACCTCGTACAGCGTGGCCGCCGAGGCATACGTCGAGATATGCCCGCCAATGCCCTCCTGGCGCTTGTTGGCTCGCATCACCATCGCCAGCGCGTTCCAGCGGACAAGGCTCTTGATCCGGCGTTCCAGTTCCTGACTTCCGGGAAACGGCGGTTGACTGGCGGATGGAATCGAATTCTGGTAGGGAGTCGTGGCGGTAAACGGGAGGCGATAGCCGGATCGTGCGGTATGCAGTTCCAACTGCTGGAGCAGGCGCCCCGCTCGTTCTGCTCCGCCATTCTCCAGAACATAATCCAACGAATCTAGCCATTCCCGGGTTTCCAGGACTTCTTGCCCCACTTGGTCGCGATGATCGGAAGGATTCACTCTGCGGTTCCTCTTTTTACTCGTGCTCGAACCCTCTATACTACCGCGCCGCCATGTAAGAAGGAATGCCGGCCCCAACTCCCTGCCCCGAACCCTCCTTCGTCCGGCTGGTCTGCCCTCTTTGCCGTGCTCGCAATCCCGCCTTGCAAGCGGAACTGGCCCAATCCCGCTCCGTAACCGTGACCAGGGTGCGGCGCTGCTGATGATTTTTCTCAACTGGCGGCTGAAACGGGCATATGATGTCGTCGGCAGAACTCTACGCTCTGCCGGAATTGCACTGATAGCCGCTCCAATTCGGAGGGTACGGAAATGTTTGAAGAAGAAATTGAAATGGAGAAGAAAGAAGGGTCGTCGTTTGGTCCGGTCGTGATTATCCTGTTGCTGGTCGGTCTATTTGTTGGCGGCATCGGCGTAGTCGTCTTCCAGAGCAAGGAATCGCTCAAGCCGGAACAGGCGACCGCGGCCGTCGAGGCCAAGCTGAATTCGGCGGCGCCGATCAGCGTAACTTTCCATGTGGGCAACGTGGGCTACACAAACGCGGAGAAGCCCAGCGACGCCCAGTACAAGTTGTTCGAAAAGGCCGGATTCCTGAAGATCGGGAAAGGCAAAGGGTATGCCGAGCAGGTGGATCTGACTCCCGCCGGCAAGCAATTCCTGGCATCGTTTCCCGACGTAAAGGGCGTCCCAGAGAAGGGTGGCGTAACCGGGTATACGTTGCCACTGGCCTCTCGTAAACTGGTCTCCGTGGAAAACATCACCAAGCTGGGGCAGCACAAATTCCAGGTCCAGTACACATGGGCGTGGCAGACGACCAAGGCAGGCGATTTGTTCGATGTCGCCGGCAATCTGGTCCAGTCCCTTCCTTCGTATGATCGCAGTATGCTGATTGATCAGCACGGGGCCAACTACTACCACGCCGCGCCGGCGCAGGCCACCGTTCAACTGACCAAGGGCGACAACGGTTTGGAGTCAATCTACTAGTTTTCGCCATTGGGCAAGGCAGAGTTTCGATCCAACCGGGAGGGCTTGCGCGGTCCTCCCGTTCTGCTTGCCGATACGCTTCCGGCTTTGATACACATCGTTGGTTTCTTCCTGCCCGGCTCCTGCTACCAAACCCATCCTCCTGAACCTCGGCAATCCGCTCAAGCCGCGGCCGTCGCATGTCGATAAAACTTCTAGGACAGGTGCCCGGATCACGTAAATCGGACCGTCGCCAGGAGTCCCTATGCGAGTTCAACTCGGCCAATCCCTCCTGCGTCAGGGGGCTGATCGCCGCGGTGGAAAGGCTGGCCTGTGACCAGCACTCATCTTTCCTCCGATCCCACTCCGCTCCCGTTTCTGGCGCCGCCAGCTTCTCCAAGCCTGCCGGAAGACGAGCAAGAACAGCTCGTTCTCAGCCACTTGGACGAAGTCAGGCAAGTCGCGCGCTCCATCCTCCGCCGTCTTCCCTCCTCCGTGCAACTTGACGATCTGATCCAGGCCGGCTCCATCGGTTTGATCGATGCCGCCCGGCGTTTTGGCCCCTGCCGCAATCTGCCCTTCCGTCAGTACGCTCGTATCCGCATCACCGGCGCCATCTTCGACAGTCTGCGCGAACTTGACTGGGCCTCGCGGTACTTTCGCACGCGCCAACAGAAACTCGACAATGCAACCCGGGCCCTGGAAGCAAAGCTCGGACGCACGCCGGATAGCGATGAGGTGGCCGATTGCATGGGCATGGATCTGAACACCTTCTTCGAGTTCGCGCAAGCCGTGCAGGATCGCCAGGAAGTCGACTTCGAACCGCAGGAGGACAGCGAATACCGCTCGGTGCAGGAGATCGTCTCCGATGACCCCGAGAAGCGCCCCGACTCCATCTGTCACCAGAATGAGTCGCGCAGCCAGTTGCGCCAGTTTATCGCGCGGCTCCCTCACGATGAAGCCAACGTCCTGACTCTGTACTACTTCAAAGATTGGACCATGGCGCGAATTGCCAGGGCGATCGGCAAGACTGAATCGCGAGTTTCCCAGATCCACGCAAAAGCGGTGGAACACTTGCGGGAGCGACTCGGCCCCCGCGCACGCCAACTCATGTCCCGCCTTCTTTAGCCATCAACGCTTGCGCCGCTCCCGGCATGCAACGTGCCCCGACAAAAGAACGCCGCGGTTGCGTGGCGCAATCGCGGCGGTTGGCGCAAGACTCTCTGGTCAAGCCGTGCGGGAACGGGGGGAGTCGCGCTCTGGCACAAGTTTCGTCCGCCGTTTGTCGGCCGCCATCAGCGAGCGCCTCAGGTGCTCGCGCGCAATGCCGATGTCTGCGTGCACCTGCTCCGGGGTGCGCTCGGTAATCGCTGCAATTTCCGCCTGGCGGAATCCTTCCAGGGTGAACAGCAGAAATGCCTCGCGTTGCTGCGGCGTTGCCCCTCGCAACGCCCGCTCCACCATCGCCATCAACTCTTCGCGCAATGCATCATCCTCCGGCGAACTGCCACGCCGGTCCACAATCAGGTTTTCGTTCGCCATGCCCTCGTCGGGGTGATAAAACTGCAGCATCTCCTCGTCGGAGGCGTCCAGCGATGGATGCATCTCCGTATGAGTCGGCCGCACGGGGCGCGCTCCCGAGGCAAGCTGATTTGCCAGCCTGTCCATGGCCGAGCGCGAAAGCCTGTAGAGCCACGCTTCCAAGGCAATCTTTTCCGGGCGCGGGGTGCGCTCATCCAGCGCGCTGGCAACCGCTTCGTCGATAACCTCTTCGATGCTGACTTCTTCCAAACGCCGCTGTCCACTATCGCGCCGGAAGCGCAACTCGCGCTCCACGTACCGGCGCAGCCGCTCAAGATTCGCATTTACGAATCCGGTCACGTCGAGGCTGGAAACCTGCTCCGGCCGCACCGCCGCAACCGTGTCCTCAAATGGAACCTGCGGCTCAATTCGCCGCCGTTCCACTCCACGTACCCTGGGATAGCGATACTGACTACGCAAGTGCTCCTTGTGCTTGCGCAGTTGCTCGGTCAAATCGTCAAAGGCAATCCGGATGGCTGCGTGGAGCGTTTCAGCGCTCGCCCGGGCAGCCATCTGTCCGGCGGGCAAGCGAAGGTTCAGCGCCACCGTAAAGCTTGATTTCGGCGCATCCTCGATGGAACCGCGTAAGGAAACCATGTCCGGGTTAAACACGTGCAGCCGCGGCCCTAGTTTTTCAATTTGTGTTTGGAGGTAGTGGTCGACTTGGGAGGATTTCTCCAGCTTGTTGGTAAAATGGACGTTCATCTGCGAGCCTCGTAAACAAAGATCGATGCCTATTGCAGGTACGGTCCTGAACTGTTGGAATCTATCACTCCTGGAAAAAGAGGCAAGCAAAAAAAGCGCGGCGCGCACCCCAGCGTAATGGGCACACGCCACCGTGGGAATCGGTTCCAACCGCAGAATCTTCTGCTTCCAGAAAAAACCGCCGCCCCAGGGGCAGCGGCAGACAGCCTCGTAATTGCGTCCGCGCTATACGGCCACCGTCACCGAACTCTCGGTGCGCGTCACCGCCCGGTACAGTGTGTCGCGCTCCACCGGAACTCGTCCCGCCGCTTCGATCAGCCGGATCAGATCCTGGCGGCTCAATCCCTGCGGGGTCGTCGCCCCCGCGTCGTGGTAAATTTTTTCTTCCACGACTGTGCCATCGATGTCGTCGGCGCCAAAGCGCAACGCAATCTGCGCGATTTTCGGGGTCAGCATCTGCCAGTAGGCCTTGATGTGCGGAAAATTATCCAGCACCAGACGCGCCACCGCAATTTGCTTCAGGTCCAGCATTCCGGTGGTCCATGGCAGGTGTTGCAGCACGGTGTGATCCGGGTGGAAAGAAAGTCCGATGAATGTCTGGAAGCCCTTGGTCTCATCCTGCAGTGCGCGCAGCTTCAGCAGATGATCGACCCGGTCCTCGTCGCCTTCAATGTGACCGTACAGCATCGTCGCGTTCGACCGAATTCCCAGCAGGTGCGCCTCACGCGCCACTTCGAGCCACTCGTTGCCGTCGATCTTGTGATCGCAGATGATGGCCCGCACCCGCTCGGAGAAAATCTCCGCGCCGCCGCCCGGCATCGAGTCCAAACCTGCATCTTTCAGCTTGAGCAGCACTTCTCGCGTCGTCAACTTGTTCAACTTGGCGAAGAAGGCGATCTCCACCATCGTGAAGCCCTTCAGATGCACCTGCGGAAAGCGCTGCTTCAGACCACGCAGCATGTCCGTGAAGTACCGCAAGGGAAGATCCGGGTGCAGGCCGCCTACGATGTGAAACTCCGTCACCGCTTCGGTGTAGCCTGACGCCGCCAACTCAAAAACCTCCTCCAGCGCCATCGTATAGGCGCCTTCGGTGCCCTTCTTGCGCCCGAACGCGCACAGCCGGCAGGCAGCCACGCAGACATTCGTGTGGTTGATGTGCCGGTTTACGTTGAAGTAGGCAACATTGCCATGCATGCGCTCGCGTACATGGTTGGCTAGCCAGCCCACGGCCAGGATGTCCGGTGTGCGATAGAGCGCCAGTGCGTCGCTCTCATCGAGGCGCTCGTTGGCAATCACTTTGTCGTGGATTCGGTTGAGCCGCGCATCTTCGGTGAAAAAACTGTGACGTGGCGCTACGATGGGAAACTGAATTTCCGGCATGCTCCTATGATATCGCAAACCCGGCAGACACCCCACCTTCACGCCGCACACTTTGCGGCGTGAAGGTGGCAAACGACGCGCCCAACCCAGCAGCGGATTCTTCCTTGCTTATTAAGCCGCCATACTACGCTGCCACGGCTTCCGCGCTCGCCTGATTCAACTTATCGATCGCCTCTTGCGGCAACTCCAGTCGCGTGGCTTCCACCAACTCGTGCAACTGTGCCACCGTGGTAGCGCTGGCAATCGGAGCCGTGATACTGGGCCGCGCCATGAGCCATGCCAGCGCAACCTGCGCCGGCGTTGCCTTCAGCTCACTTGCCACTTCGCGCAGCGACTCCAGAATCCGCATCCCGCGCTCGTTGAAATACTTCTTCAGCATCCCGGCCCTGGGACGGCTGGCCGCATCCTCGGCCGAGCGATACTTGCCGCTCAGGAAGCCGCTCGCCAGTGAAAAGTACGGGATCACGCCGAGCCCATGCTCCACGCAAATCGCCTCCAGCGAGTATTCATATCCTCCCCGGTCGTAGAGGTTGTATTCCGGCTGCAATGTCTCATAGCGCGGCAGGTTGTGCTTGCGGCTCACTTCCAGCGCCGATTGCACCCGCTCCGCCGTAAAGTTGGAAGCCCCAATCGCGCGCACCTTTCCTTCCGCGATCAGGTCCGCATAAATTCCCAGCGTGTCCACCTGGGGCGTACTCTCGTCGTCCCGATGCGACTGATAGAGGTCGATGTAATCGGTCTGCAGCCGCTGCAGCGAATCCTCCACCGCCTGCCGAATGTAATTCTTCGACAATCCCTTCTTGCCCTCGCCCATGGGCGATCCGACCTTGGTAGCCAGAATCATTTTGCTGCGATTGCCCCGCGCCTTAAACCACTTTCCCAGGATCGTCTCGGACTCGCCGCCGTGGTTGCCCGGGGCCCAGTGAGAATAGCAGTCCGCCGTATCCACAAAGTTCAGCCCACCCTCCAGCAACGCATCCAGCAGTTCGAAGGAACGCGTCTCGTCCGCCGTCCAACCAAACACGTTGCCGCCAAAGCAAAGCGCAGGCACTTCAATTCCAGAATGTCCGAGTTGTCTTTTTTTCATGAGAACTTGCCTCTACTTTTTAAGATGTCGCCGGCTGCCTCAAGGTGCAGAACCTTCCAGCCACCGGATACAATCAAGAGGTGCCCGTCTTCTCCAAAATGCTCCATAACATTCGCGTAACTCTCGAAATGATCAAGTGGGAGCATTCTTTCCTTACGCTTCCCTTCGGGCTCACCGGCGCCGTCATCGCCGCCAACGGAATTCCGCCCCTGCGCGTCCTGGGCTGGATTTGCGTCGCCATGGTCGCCGCGCGCTCGGCCGCCATGGCCTTCAACCGCCTGGTCGATGCCGACATCGACGCGCTGAATCCGCGCACCTCCATCCGCGCCCTGCCCGCCGGACTGCTTTCCCGCGGCTTTGTCATCGGCTTCACCATCGCCGCCTCGGCCCTGCTCTTCTTCGCTGCCTGGATGCTGAATCCGCTCACGTTGTATCTGTCGCCGGTCGCCCTGTTCATCGTCTGCGCTTACTCCTACACCAAGCGTTTCACCCGCTGGGCGCACCTGTTTCTCGGCTTTGCCATGGGTATCGCTCCGGCCGCCGCCTGGGTCGCGGTTCGCGGAACGCTCGATGCCCGCGTGCTCATCGTCACCGCAGCCGTGATGTTCTGGGGGGGAGGCTTCGACATTCTCTATAGCTGCCAGGACTATCGTTACGACGTAGCCAGTAACCTCCATTCGGTCCCGCGTTTCTTCGGAATCGCGGGCGCGCTCCGCCTCGCCCGGATCTTCCACCTGATCGCCTTCGCGTTCTTTGCCTGGATGCTATGGAGTTTTGGGCTTGGCCGTCTCGCCATTGCAGGCGTCGCCATCACCGGCCTGGCTCTGCTCTACGAGCACACGCTCGTCAAAGCCGACGACCTGAGCAAACTCAACGCCGCCTTCTTCACCACCAACGGCTTCATCTCCATGCTCATCCTCTTTGCTGTCACCGCCGACCGGATCGTGGTGGCCCACCGTGGTTAGCCCGTTTCTCGCAAGGAGAGTTCCCCGCTTATGACCACACACGGCAGCAACGAGGTCGAGGTCAAGTTTCTGGTTCGCGATGCCGAGGCTCTTGTCCGCTCCCTGCGGAGCGCCGGCTTCCACGAGGAAACGCCCTCGACGTTTGAGGCCAACACTCTCTATGACTCTGTCGCGGGCGATCTCCGCCGCGCCGGAGAAATCTTGCGCCTCCGCGAATATGGTGGCCGGTGGCGCATCACGCACAAGTCTCGCGGCGCAGCCGTCAAACACAAATCCCGCATCGAGCGCGAAACCGCCGTTGCCAGCGGCGACGAGATGCACGCCATACTCACCGCGCTCGGCTACACACCGGCCTTCCGTTATGAGAAGTACCGCGCCGAGTGGAGCGACGGCACGGGCGAGGTAGTCATCGACCGAACCCCCATCGGCATCCTGGCCGAGATCGAGGGCGATCCCGGGTGGATCGATCGCATCGCCAAAGCCATCGGCCTCAGCGAAAGCGACTACATCACCGCTTCCTACGCCGAGTTGTTCTTTCGCTGGAAACAGCGCACCGGTAGCAGCGCCCGCAATATGACCTTCGAGGAGTGCGGCACCCCGCGCCCGTAGCGCGGCAGCGCTTCCGCTTTGGGAACCGTTTTCACCCATTTGTCGTATCCTCGCATTGGCGGAGCATCCATACGCCTCGGAGGATTCCTCATGGCCAGCTCTGCCGCGCGCACCCACGCTGAAATCATGGACGGCGCGCCTCGGCGTTCGGCCCCGCCGGCAGTCTGGGTCATTGCCGCCGCGCTCTTTGCGCTGCTCATGGCCGTGGCTCCGCGCTACGGCTACTTCCGCGATGAACTCTACTACCTTGCGTGCGGAGAGCATCCCGCCTGGGGTTACGTCGATCAACCTCCGCTCATCGCCTGGATTGCGTGGCTGCTCGAGCACACCATCGGCACCTCGCTCTACGCCCTGCGCCTGCTTCCCGCGCTTGCCGCTGCCGTCACCGTCTGGTTGACCGCGCGCCTCGCCCGGGAACTCGGCGGATCCACCCGCGCGGAAGTTCTCGCCGCTGCGCTTGCCGCCGTCATGCCGGTGGCGGTGGTCTCCGCCCACCTGTTCACCATGAACGTTTTCGACTTCCTCCTCTGGACCGCACTCGCCCTTCTCCTGGCGCGCCTGGAAAACACAGGCGACTCGCGACTCTGGATTGTTTTTGGCGCAATCGCCGGAATCGCCATTCTCAACAAGTACGGAGTCTTGTTCTTCCTCATTGCACTGCTGGCCGGAATCCTTGCTACCAACTGGCGGAGATGGCTCACTGATGCCCACTTCTGGATTGGGGCGCTACTTGCCGTCGTCATCGCTCTGCCAAATTTCTTCTGGCAGTGGGAGCGCCACTTCCCCTTCCTTGAGCTGATGCACAACATCCGCCGCAGTGGCCGCGATATTGCTCATCCTCCGCTGGGGTTCTTTCTGGACCAATTGCAGATTGTCAATCCAGTCTCCATGCTTGCGGTCTTCGCCGGAATCGTCTGGCTTCTGCGAGCCTGCCGTTATCGCGCACTCGGAATCGCCTTCGCCTTCTTCTACTTGATCATGATGGTGATGAAAGCCAAGAACTACTACCTCGCTCCGGCGTATCCCGTGGTCTTCGCAGCGGGAGCCGTTGCCCTCACGCAGTGGAGCGATCGCCCGCATCTGCGCTGGATTCCCGTTGCTACTGGAATCCTCGCTTCGCTGGTGCTTCTTCTCATGCTGCCCATGCTGATCCCGGTGCTCGACGTGCCGCACTTCCAGCAGTACATGAAAGTGACCGGAATCAAGTTACCTGAGTTCGAGCATCACCGACCAGGCGCGCTCCCCCAGATTTACGCCGACATGTTTGGCTGGCCGGAGATGGTGGAAAAGGTAGCTGCCTTCTACAACACGCTCACCCCGGAGCAGCGTCAGCACACGGCCATTTATGGCGATAACTATGGCGTCGCCTCAGCCATCGACTTTTTCGGCCCGCGCTACGGCCTGCCCAAGGCCATCAGCGGCCACCAGAGCTACTTCTTCTGGGGCGCGCACGGCTATCACGACATCGACGTCATCAACGTCGGCTCGCACGATGACTACACGCTTCAGCGCGAGTGTGACTCCGTCCGCATCGTTGGCTATGCGGACCACCCTCTGGCGCGCGCCGATGAAACTTTTCCAATCTACTATTGCGAGGGACTCCGCATGGACGCAACCCAGGTCTGGCCGAAAACCAAGCGCTGGGATTGATGCTTCGCCGCCTCAATCGCAATTCACAACCGGAGAGTTGCCGCCCGCTTGGGGTCCACCCCCCTGCGCCCTGCGAACCCTTCACGTCCATCAGGTTGGGTAGAGGACATACACCTCCAAGTAAGTGCGCCCTGCTGGGCGCACCCAAAAGAAGAGGGCGGGCTGAATGCCCGCCCTCTGAGTATGTACTGCAATGGGAGGTTAATAGAGGAAAGCGCCAACGTTCAGTATTCCGTACGTGTTGGCGTCGCCGGGTGTGACGACCGTGTAGGGCGCACTGGGAGTCAGATTCCAGTTGTTGTAACTCAGGTCGCTATGCTCATCGGCTAGATCAAACACGCTGTTGTTCCTGGCGGTGTTCAACCAGATTGTATTTGCGGTGGAGAACATGTCGGTGTGGATGCCGACGATGTTCTTCGTGACGGTGTTGTTCTCAACGGTGACATTGGTGGCTGCGTTGGTATCGCTGTAAATGCCGATGCCTTCGTCGTTGCCCGTGACCGTGTTATTGGTGACCGTGACGCCGCTCGTGATGTCGTAGACGAGGATTCCGTCGGCGGACATATTGAGCGGCGTTGCCGGCGAGGCATAGAGGTTGTTAAGCACGACATTGTTAGTCACCGCGCCGAGAGCGCCACGGCTGATCTGAATGCCATTCTGGCCGCTGACGGACGGTGTGTTCTGCCCGGTGACAACGTTTCCGACTACGCTGACGTTGGTGCCTGCGCCGTCCACTACGATGCCGCCCTTGTCGTAATCCGCGACGGTGTTGTAGGCGATGGTGCCCGTGTGTCCGACGAAGCCGAACACCTGCGAGCCGATGCGGATCGCAACTCCATTTTGGCAGCCGCCGTAAGGATTGTCGCGAATCTCCAGCACCTGGTTTCCGGCGATGATGGCATTGGCATTGGCTACGAACACGCCATAGCCGATCGATCCGCAACTGGTTGGTCCCGGTCCGCGAACACCCATGTTGACGATGGCTGCACTGGTTGCTCCGCCGCTGATGTTCACCAGGACGGTCTGCTGCCCCGCCGAGGTACCACTGCTCAGGAGGTCGGGATCGGGCACCAGCACGGCCGGTGCCTGCACGATGGCAGTGTTCTTGGTGGTAGAAGCCAGCGTGACGTTCTGTGTGATAGTGATCTGCTCGGTGTAGGTTCCCGGATTGACCAGCACGGTCTGTCCTGATTTAGCAGCCGCGAGTCCTTCCGTGATGGTCTTGCACGGAATGGCTGAGGTACCGCAGCTGGTGTCTTGCCCGTTGGTATTCGCCTGATCGACAAAGACCGTATTGGAGGCCAGGTAGACGGCCACCGGCGTAGGCGTGCAGTTGTTGGTTGTGTTGCTCTCGACCACGGTGTTGGTGTCATTCGCACAGGCAACGATATAGTAGGTTCCAGTTGCCGTGGATGCGCTAACGGTCACGTTCACCGTGCCTACAGACGTGCCTGATGCCGCCAGGGCGGGAACCGAGCGGGAGCCGAGCAGCACGCCCGCACCCGATCCGCTCTTGACCAGGGTCGGAGTCTTGGAGAGGTAGTAGCGTGTGGTGGAAGCCGCGGCGCTTGCTATCGCGTCCATGGTGGTATCGGTAACGGCAAGCACTCCGCCCGGCACAACCGAGGCCGGGTTGGTGGCGACCGCGCTCACGGAAAGGTCTGCACCAGTAATGGGAGTTGCAGCCGAACCTGCACAGTTGTTAGTCCGATTGGTTTCGGTAAACGCGCTATAGCCGGAATTAGCGCAGGATACGATGTAGTAGGTGCCCGAGATATTGGCGGGCATCGTGAGTGCAGCGGTACCGGTGTTGGTGCCGCCCTGGGCGAGACCTGGGACCGCGCGGGAGCCTAGATAAGTCCCGCTCTGGGCGGTTGCGGTAGCGGCGAGGTAGTACCAGTTCACCGAGCCCGGTGCCACGCCGACGCTGTTGCTCACCGTGTCCGTGACTTGGATTGTGCCTCCGGCAACAGGAGTGCCCGCGACGGTGACAGCCGAGTCCGCCAAGTCTGGCGTGAGAAGGGCAACCGGCGCGGACGAGCAATTGTTCGCCGTGGAAATCTCGACGAATGTGCCGTTGCTTGCGTTGGCGCAGGCCAAGACATAGTAGGTGCCGAACGCGGCAGGCATCGTCAACGTGGTTGTGCCCGTGCTGCTGGCACCCACGGCAAGAGTTGGAACACCGCGGCTGCCAAGGAAACTTCCGCTCTTCGCGGTTGCCGAGGACGCGAGATAGAACCAGGTCGCCGAGGCTGGCGCGACGCCGTTGCCCTGATTAGTGGCGATGTCAGTGACCGAAATTGCGGTTCCCGAGGCGGCGGACGCAGGCGCGCTGATGCTCTCGATGAGGTCGGGTGCCAGCACGTTGATCGTATTCTGCGCAATGACGGTCAAGGTTGTGCTGAGGCTCTCGTTATCGTAGGCGACGGCGGTAAAAGTGTGCGAGCCGGCGAGATTTCCGGCCGGGTAGCTGGAAGTCCAGCCCGATTTCAGATAGGTAGGATAAACCGCCTGGACATCGGTGCGCGTAATGCCCAATGTGGCGCTGCCCACCGATTTGCCATCCATCAGAATCTGAACTTGCTTCACGGGAGCGCCATCCTGCGGATCGCCTGCCCAGCCGGAGATGACGATATTCTGACTCTGCGTGACGGTTGATGCGGCCACGTTATCGAGAAAGCCCTGGGGCGCTTGCGGAGTGGGGATGGTGAAGCTGGCCGCTGCCGTGCCTGTGATTGTCAGCGCGGCACTGTTTCCTTCCGCATCGAACGCAAGAGCGGCAAGGGAGTGGCCGCCGGGCTGGTACTTGGTTCCAACGCTGTAACTGAAAGTCCACCCGGAGTTGGTATAAGCAACGTTGCCCAGGTAGGCGGCAACATCAGGACGGGCGATCGAAGGGACTACCGTTCCGACAACATTGCCGTCAATCAAAATCTTCACGGAGGCGGCAGGTGCGGTGTCTTCCGTGGCCGCGGCCCAGCCGCCGATGGTGAGAGTGGGATTACCCCAGGAGGAGAACGTGGTTCCATTCCCTGAGTCTATAAATCCCTGTGGTGACTGAGCGCTGGCGGCTCCGCCCAGCAGCAGAAAACAGCCAGCAAGCAAAATCGTTAACGACAGCACTGACAACCCATGACTGCGCTTCATAAGGTTCTTCTCCTGATACGTGGCATTGGGTAACACTGCCGGTGAATTCATCGTGTTGTTCATCGGAGCGGGGTGGGAGTTGCGGGTTATTGAAGCGATCGGACACTGATGAAGTAGTCATGCACCACTTCAGGGCTCGGAACTCCGAGGCAGCTCTTTCCCCGTCCGGAGCAGCATTCCGTCGCATAAAGACCGCCTTATAGAAACTGCGTGACTTTTGTGCCGTATTTTGGGACGGCCTCATCGTGTACAGAAAGGGAGAGACGTGCAAGGCGGAAGTTGGGGCCGCATCTGAAAGTGTCCCAGAACGGGAACTGGGCATGGCCTTCAGTGTGCAAATAGTTGCGATATTTCTTGCCATGAGAGCACAAACAGGAAAAGCGGGCCCGTTTCCAGGCCCGCCCTTTCGGTTCGACCGCTGGACTATCCTTTCGGTTCCTTGTCTTTCCCTTTGCTATCTTTTGCTGGCGGAGCATTTTTCTTTTGCGGCGACGGAGCAGCTTCCTGCTTCTCCGCAGGTGCAGGTGTGGCTGCGGGACGGGCCGGTGCCGGTACCCTGTTTACCGCAGGCGCTGGCGCGGGTGCAGCATGTGCCGGTGCCATCTTTTCGCTAGGCGCAGGCGCGGGTGCAGGATGTGCCGGTGCCGTCCTTTCGCCAGGCGCGGGTGCGGGACGTGCTGGAGCCGGTGCCATCTTTTCGGCAGGAGCGGGCACGGCTGCCGGGTGTCCGTTCACATTCGTCGCTGGGGGACGGCCAGACGGGTTTCCACCCGGCTGCATTCCAAGCGGCGGTCTTCCCACCGGCTGTACGCCACGAGGTGCCGGGGCCGGAGCGGACTTCTGCAGAGTGCTCCGCGCCTCCGGGCTCAGTGGCGCGCCATTGGATTTCTCCAGCAGCGGGCGTTGCTGCTCAAAACTCACCGCGTGCGGCGGCGGAGCCACCTTGGAAGCCACCTGCCGCGGCGCTACCAGCCGCGCCGGCGCCGTCGCCGGAGCGTGCCCACCGAGAACTGCCTCCTTGGTCGGAACCACACCGGCATGTGCAGTGAAGCTGACTCGCCCCGCTGCTCCGGCCGGTACGGTCACGGCAATCTTTCCCACCGGCTGTCCCGAGGCGAAGCCGCCGCGTGGAACCACCATGAGCGCACCACTTACCTTTACATTCTCGTATTGAATGTTCGTGATCGCCGCGTTGCGGACATTGATGTTGGTGGTCGCGTAGTAGTTGTTGATGACCGTAACGTTGACCACGCGCGAACTCGAGGTGTTCACGTTTCGTGCGTACTCCGCGCTGACGGAATAGGTGGGAATAAACGGATCGTGCCATCCCAGCGCAACCCAACCCACACCCTCACCTCCCGCAATTCCGAACGAAGCGCCAACCCCCGGTCCTCCTACCCAGGCAACCAGCGCTGGAGAATATACCGGACGAGACTCTACGGGGCCCGGAATCCATCCCCAGCGGCCACCGGCATTGACCCAGCGGCCATAGTGGAACGGAGCAAATCCCCAGGGCGCGTCATCCACCCAGGTCCAACCCCAAGGTTCCACCCAAGCCCAGTGGCCTTCCCGGTAGGGAGCCCAGCCAGGGTGCACGTTTGGGTACCAGACCGAACCATAGACCGGCGATGGCTCCCAGTTGCCGTTGCCGTCCAGGGCCGTGGAACCTACGGTTCCGGCTGCCACATAGCGGGCTGAGGGCGACGAAACCTCCTGCAGTTCACGCTGCGCGCTCCAGTCGTCAAACCCATCGCGATCCGAAATCCCCGAGCTCGTATAAGTGAGCGATTGTCCCTGACCGAAGAGGAAGCGCTGGCCACTGTGCACCTCCAACTGGCTGGACTCTCCGGTCGCTACACCGTCGCCATGGCGCACCGTGATCCAACTCTGGTCCTGGTCAGGCCGCACGTCGAAGCGATACTCGCCTGGCGTGTTCACCGTGTACGCATAATTTGGCGTATCAACTTCGACGACCTCCCCGTCGTTCAGGTGCCGTACCGACAGGCTCAGCGTGCCCTGGTCCAGTTCCATCTGCAGCGTGTTGTCGTCCAGGTTCGTGAGCGTGACACTGGTCTCGCTTGACAGCCGCAACACCGCCGTGGCGATCGACAACTCAGCCCGCGAGTCGACATCTGTCCAAATCCGGTCAGCCGTCGTCAGGGGACGATTCTGGCTGGCCGCCACCCAGTCATCCACTCCGCCGGGCTGCAGCGAAACCTGCCCCTCAAGGAACTCCAGATGTGCAACCCGGCCCGGAGGATCGGCCGATGGACCCTGGGCGACCGCCAATCCGCTAATGGCCAGGATTGCAAGCGCGATTAGAAATCTGTATTTTACTGATGGATTCATGTTTTTCTCCCCACGCCGGAATAACAAGCGTTGTTTACCTGCGAGCATCTTACCTGCCTCACTCCGGCATCTCAACCCCGGCCCCGGCCAGTGTTTTCGCATCTCGGCCAAAAGAAAAACCGCCCCGGGGGGCGGTCCGTGAATCTTCTCCGCTTCAGGCGACTTCTTCCTCGCCCAGTTGATAGACCCGATATCCCCACATGACGAAGAAGATTGCGTCGTCAAAAAAATGCCCGACCGCATTGCCAAACTCCGATTCGCCAAGCAACTCCATCCCGTCCTCGCCCTTCGACTCCTGCCGCAGATACTGCAGCAGATGCTCCCTGCAGGTGATCATTGCGTTCACGCTATCGGACAGCGGCACACCTTGGCTTGCGCGTGCCTTTCCCATCTGCGAAAAGTGCTCTTCGATCTCGGCTGTCGTGGGCTCGAGCACCCAATCGGTCAGATCGACAAAGAATGTCCGGAACTCTTCCTGCAACGCTGCTGCATCAATCTCCCGATACGCCTCGGTGCGCGGCGATTCCATAAGCTTTCTGACCAGCGAATCCGCCAACTCTGCGCTCTTCTGTTCCGCGATCCTTGGAAACCTCACGCCCATTTCGCTCTCTCCTCCCCGGCACTGCCCCGCCGCACAGACATATCTACGGACGAGCGACTTCCTCTCTGAAGCCGCTCTACTAACTTTCGCCGCATGACATCTGAAGCGGGAAACGTACGCACCAAGAAAAAGCTCCGAAGCAGCGCTCCGGAGCCGACTTGCATCGCGATGGGTTATTCGTTCGCGCCGTGGCACTTTTTGTACTTCTTGCCGCTGCCGCAGGGGCAGGGATCGTTGCGCCCGACTTTCTCTCCGCGAACCACCTGCTGCACCGCTTCGGCCTGTCCTGCGCCGGCGCGCCGTGCCTGCTCCAATTCACGCGCCTTGCGCCGCTGGAATTGCTTCTCCACGTCGTCGAGCGAGGTCTGCATTCGCCGCGGTGCATGCTCCGGCGCACTGGCCGCCGCCGCATCCACAACCGGCCCGGAGAACTGCAAAGCCTCGGCCGCTCCCGAACTTCCGTTCTTGGGGCCGCCTGTTGCGGCAGGGACCGCGTATCCAACCTCGTCGCCGTTTTCATCCACCACCCGCATCATGTAGAGGTAGCGGACCGTCTCCTCCTCGAAGTGCTCCATCATCTCTTCAAAGAGCGTGAACGACTCGCGCTTGTACTCCACCAGCGGATCGTGCTGTCCGTAGCCGCGCAGCCCAATGCCTTCCTTCAGGTGGTCCATCTGCAACAGGTGGTCTTTCCACAGTTGGTCGAGCACAGACAGCATGATGACCCGCTCGTGCTGCCGCATTGCCTCGGGGCCGATCAGCTTCTCCTTGGCGTCGTAGCGCGCCACCAGGCGCTCGAAGATAGCGTCCCCCAGTTCATGATGATTGAGCGATTTCGGGTCCACGCCTTCGGCCAGGAAGTCCACTCCGTAGCGGCCGCGAATCTCGGTCTTGAGTCCCGCGATGTCCCAGTTCTGCGGATGCACTTGCTCGCCCGCGAACTTCTCCAGAATTCCGCCCAGCAGGTCGCGTACATAATCCTGCTGGATCAGTTCCTTCTGCTCATTGCCTTCCAGCAGTTGCCGGCGCAGCCCATACACCGCCTCGCGCTGCTTGTTCATCACGTCGTCGTATTCAAGCAAATGCTTGCGGGCCTCGAAGTTCTGCCCTTCCACGGCCTTCTGTGCCGCTTCGATGCGCCGCGTGATCAGCCCCGACTCGATCGGGATTCCCTCTTCCATGCCAAGCCTCTGCAGCAGGTTCGAGACCCACTCCTTGGCAAAGATGCGCATCAGGTCATCTTCCAGCGACAGATAGAAGCGCGAGGCTCCAGGATCGCCTTGCCGTCCCGCGCGTCCACGCAACTGGTTATCGATGCGCCGCGACTCGTGCCGTTCCGTGCCCAGGATGAACAATCCACCGGCGGCGATCACCTGCTCGTGCTCCACGTCGGTCTCCGCTTTGAACCTGGTCAGCAACTCCGCCCAGGTTCCGGAGGGAATGCTGAATTCCTGCCCCTGGTAATACCAGTAGGAGGTCGTCGGATCGTCCGGACGTGCTTCCACTCCGCCCGCAACTGCCTTCACGGCCGTCGCCAGACCGCGTTTCAGCGACTCCTGCTTGGCCATGAACTCCGGGTTTCCGCCCAGCAGGATATCCGTGCCGCGTCCTGCCATGTTGGTAGCAATCGTGACCATACCGTAGCGCCCGGCTTGCGCCACGATCTCGGCTTCCCTCTCGTGGTACTTGGCGTTCAGCACGACGTGCTTGATGGCCTTTTTCTTCAGCAGTTCGCTCAGCCGCTCCGATTTTTCAATCGAAGTCGTGCCCACCAGCACCGGCTGCTTGGTCTCGTGGATGCGCGCGATCTCGTCGGACACGGCAAAATACTTTTCCTTCTCCGTGCGAAAGACCACGTCCTTGTTTTCCTTGCGCAGCATCAACTGGTTGGTCGGAATCACCACCACTTCCAGCCGGTAAATCTTGTCGAACTCGGCGGCTTCCGTCTCCGCCGTGCCCGTCATGCCCGCCAGCTTCTTGTACATGCGGAAATAATTCTGGAAGGTGATCGTCGCCAGCGTCTGGTTCTCGCGCTCGATCTTCACCCCTTCCTTGGCCTCCACCGCCTGGTGCAGACCGTCGGACCAGCGCCGTCCCGGCATCAACCGGCCGGTGAACTCGTCCACGATCAGCACTTCGCCGTCCTTCACCACGTATTCCACGTCGCGCTTGTAAAGCTGGTGCGCCTTCAACGCCACTTCCACGTGATGTTTCAGCTCCCAGTTTTCCGGGTCCGCAATGTTCTCGATTCCAAGCAGCTTCTCGACTTTTTCCCAGCCTGCCTCGGTCACCATTGCGTTCTTGTGCTTCTCGTCGATGACGAAGTCGCCGGTGTAGATCTTCTCGTTGGGCTCATCGCCCGGCAGTTCTTCGCCCTTCACCAGCTTTGGGATGATGACGTTGATGCGCGCATACTTGTCGGTCGATTCCTCGCTGGCTCCGCTGATGATCAGCGGCGTACGCGCCTCGTCGATCAGGATCGAATCCACTTCGTCCACGATGCTGAAGTTGTGTCCGCGCTGCACGCAGTCCCGCATGTCGAACTTCATGTTGTCGCGGAGATAGTCGAAGCCAAATTCGTTGTTGGTTCCGTAGGTGATGTCGCTGCGATAGGCGGCTTTGCGCTGCTCGTCGTCCAGGTCGTGGACGATCACGCCCACCGTGAGACCCAGGAAGCTGTACAGCTTTCCCATCCACTCAGAGTCGCGCTTGGCCAGGTAGTCGTTCACCGTCACCACGTGGACGCCGCGCCCAGCCAGCGAATTCAGATACACCGGCAGGGTTGCCACCAGTGTCTTGCCTTCGCCGGTCTTCATCTCGGCGATGCGTCCGGAGTGCAGCACCATGCCGCCGATCAGTTGCACGTCAAAGTGGCGCATGTTTACGGCGCGCCATCCGGCTTCGCGCACCACCGCAAATGCCTCTTCCAGGATCGAGTCCAGCACTTCTTCGATGGCGCTCTGCTGCTCTTTTTCCCAGAGCTTGCGGCGATCCCCGTCCATATCTTCTTCGGAGGGCTCCTGCAGGAGTGCCAGACGCTCCTGCACCCGGCGCCGGAATTCATCGGTCTTGGCGCGCAGTTCGGCATCGCTCAGCTTGCGAATCTCGGGCTCCAGCGCGTTGATGCGCTCCACGCGCGGCTGCAACTTCTTCACTTCGCGGTCGTTATGAGTGCCAAAAACCTTGGCGATCAGAGAATTAATCAATGCTTTGCCCTTCAGATACTTACGGCGGAAATGCGCGGTGAAATTCGCCTGCTTGCCCGCCCGCGCAAGCACACCCTACTATGGAAAAGCCTACCATATCGGCTGCGACCCGGCGCGAAGCTCTGCTGTCCAGGCCCGCGCGCTATTCCTATGGAGAGTATGCTGGAATGCGCATGAACGACTTCTGTAAGACAGGTGGTATCTCTTGATCGTCGGAGTTCCCAAAGAAATCAAAGATCACGAAACCCGTGTCGGGATTACTCCCGCCGGCACGAAGGCCCTGGTGGGTGCCGGCCACAAAGTCCTGGTCGAGGCTTCGGCCGGAGAGCTATCGGCCTTCGCCGACCGCGAGTACATCTCAGCCGGAGCCACAATCCTCACGACCGCCGCCCAGATCTGGGAATCGGCCGATATGGTCGTAAAGGTGAAGGAACCCATCGCTCAGGAATATCCCTATTTTCGCCGCGGCCTGGCCCTGTTCACCTATCTCCACCTCGCCCCCGCGCCCGAGCTTACCGCGCAACTCCTGAACCAGCAGGTCACGGGCATCGCCTATGAGACGATTCGCGACAAGGCCGGCACGCTGCCTCTGCTCACTCCCATGTCGGAAGTCGCGGGCCGCATGTCCGTCCAGGTGGGCGCCACTTATCTGCAAACCGAACACGGCGGGCGCGGCTTGCTTCTCGGCGGCGTTCCCGGAGTCCCACCCGCCAACGTCTGCGTCATCGGCGGCGGAATCGTCGGCACCAATGCTGCCAGGATCGCTCTGGGATTCGGCGCCAAGGTCACCATCGTCGATCTGAATCTGAATCGGCTGCGCGAGCTTGACGACATTTTCAACGGGCGCCTCTACACCCTTGCTTCCAATTCCCACAACATCGGCCTTGCCGTCGAGGACTCCGATCTTGTCATCGGAGGCGTGCTCATTCCCGGCGCCACCGCTCCCAAGATCGTCACCCGCCAGATGGTCAGCCAGATGAAGAAGGGCGCGGTCATCGTCGATGTCGCCATCGACCAGGGCGGCTGTGTCGAAACCGCCCGTCCCACCACGCACAGCGACCCCTCCTACATCGAATACGGCGTGGTCCACTATTGCGTCACCAACATCCCCGCCGCCGTGCCCCACACCTCGACCCTTGCCCTCACGAATGCAACCCTGCCCTACGTGATGAAGCTTGCGAAGTACGGTGTCGAGGCCGCTCTGCGCAACGAGAATGACATCCACGAAGGAGTGAACACCTACCGTGGCAAGCTCACCTACAAGGCGATCGCCGAGTCGCAGAACCAGCCATGGACACCTCTGTCGGACCTGCTCTGAACCGCTCCGCCCCAGGTTTGCCCGGGCTCGCGCAGCGTGGGGCGCCGGACCCAGCCTGCACTCATGAAATCCGTTGAGCCTGCCGGCGCCCCGCCACAGGTTAAGCCAATCCGCTCTCCCGTGCCATGCGCAGCGCTTCGATGGCGGCTCCGCGCGCTCCGGCAGTATTGCCGTTCGGCATCGCGTAGATGGGAATATGCGCTTGCTCCGCGCGCTGCGCCGGCATTCCCGCCCGAATCTCGTCGAGAAACCACTTCTGAAACTCCGCGCTCGCCTCCAGCACCCCGCCTCCCACCAGGAAAGCATCCGGATCAAACGTATTCACCATGCAGTCGAAGAACAGGCCCAGCGCGTGTGCCTGCACGCGGAAGATCTCCCTGCCCAGCGCGTCGCCTTTTTCGGCCAGCCCGCGAACCAGTTTCGCCGCAACACGCAGATCGGCCGCCTTGCCAAGTTCATGCCCTGGATATTTCTTTAGAAAATACGGCAGCAGCGATCTCTCAATCGCGGTCAGCGAGGCGATGGATTCCAGGTCACCGACCCGCCCGCAATTGCAACGTGGCGTCATGCCCTCGATCCCGCTAATGCTCTGATATGGAATCAGCACGTGCCCCAGCTCTCCGCCAAAGCCCACTCTGCCCTTCAAAACCTGGCTTTCGACGATCACCCCGCCGCCCGTACCCGTTCCCATGACCACGGTAATCGAAGTCTCTTTGCCGCTGGCTCCGAAGATCGAGAAGTGTCCCCACAGGGCGCCCGCGTTGCCGTCGTTCAGGTAGGTAACCGGCTTTCCGAGTTTGCGCGCCAGTTCACCCCGAATATCGAATCCGTCCCACTTTTCATGAACGAAGTTGGTCGCACCGCGTTTGCTCAACACTCCCGCGGCGCTCGCCGGCCCGGCCGTATCCAGCCCCACCGCAACAATGTCGCCGATGGCAATTCCAGCCCGTTCCGCCGCCATCCGCAGCCCGTCCTCAATCTGCTGCAGACACACATCCGGACCCTGGCGGGCGAGCGCAGGATACTCGCAGAGCCCTTCGATCAGGAAGCGTTCGGCCCGGTTGACCAGGGTGTACTTGATGGCGGTCCCGCCGAGATCGACTCCAGCCACTACATGCATGGGTTTCTCCAGTCCGTGGCGATTGCCCAACCCGCCCTAGCCTAGCAGAACTCGCCCATGCCGAGGAGCCGTGAACCGCACCGTCGAGGCTGGCAATTTCGCGCTGAATCCGCTCACCGCTGCATTCAGATTCGCCATGCGCTCTCTTTACCAAACCATTTCCCCGCAAACCAATTAGAATTCCATCACCCTATGAAGCCATCGCATCGCTCGGAGGTCAGCCATTGGGACGGACGATTCTGGTCACAGGCGGAGCCGGATTTATCGGTTCCAACTTCGTTTTGCAGCGCATCGCCGCAGGCGACCGCGTCATCAATCTGGACAAGCTCACCTACGCCGGAAATCCAAGTAACCTTGCCTCTGTCCAGCATCATCCCGCGCACACTTTTGTCCAAGGCGGCATCGAAGACTCTGCCCTCGTCCAGGCCCTGCTCCGTACTCACCAGCCCGACGCCCTGGTAAACTTCGCTGCCGAAAGCCATGTCGATCGCTCCATCGCCAGCCCCGAAGAGTTCATCTTCACCAACCTGGTCGGAACCTTCCGCCTGCTCAACGAATCGCTCGCCTACTTCCGCGCGCTATCGCCCCAACTCCAGTCCAGCTTTCGCTTTCTCCACGTCTCCACCGATGAGGTTTACGGATCGCTCGGCCCAACCGACGCCGCATTTGCCGAGAGCGATCCCTACCAGCCCAGCAGTCCGTATTCGGCGTCCAAGGCCGGCAGCGATCACCTGGTGCGCGCCTACCGGCACACCTACGGACTGCCGACCCTCACCACCAACTGCTCGAACAACTACGGCCCTTATCAGTTTCCCGAGAAGCTCATCCCCCTCGTCATCCTCAATGCCCTCAATGGCAAGGCTCTGCCTATCTACGGCGACGGACTCAACGTGCGCGACTGGCTCTACGTCGGAGACCACTGCGAGGCCATCGCCCAAGTCCTCGATCAAGGCGTGCCCGGCCAGACCTACAACATCGGCGGCAGTAGCGAGATGACCAACCTCGACGTCGTCACCACCATCTGCTCCATCCTCGATGAACTCCATCCCGAAGGCGCTCCGCACAACCGCCTCATCACCTTCGTCGAGGATCGCCCTGGCCACGACCGCCGCTATGCCATCAACGCGGCAAAGATCAAACGCGAACTGGGCTGGCAACCGGCCGAGTCCTTCGCCACCGGAATCCGCCGCACTGTCGAGTGGTACCTTGCCAACTCTGCCTGGATCGAGCAGGTAACCAGCGGCCAATACCGCAACTGGATCGCCGCCAACTATGAAGCACGGGGTGCAAAATGAAGGGCATCATTCTCGCCGGAGGCTCCGGCACGCGGCTCTATCCGGCGACCCGCGCCATCAGCAAGCAGCTCATTCCCATCTACGACAAGCCGATGGTGTACTACCCGCTCAGCACCCTCATGCTGGCTGGAATCCGCGAGATTCTGCTCATCTCCACGCCCCTGGACCTGCCGCGCTTCCGCGATCTGCTCGGCTCGGGCGCGCAGTGGGGCCTCGATATCTCTTATGCCGAGCAGCCCAGCCCCGATGGCCTCGCCCAGGCCTTCCTCATCGGCGAAAGCTTCATCGCAGGCGATCCCTGTGCGCTCATCCTCGGCGACAACATTTTCTACGGGCACGACCTATCCAAGCTCCTGCAGCACAGCGCCGCGCGCTCCAGCGGCGCCACCATCTTCGCCTACGCGGTGCAGAATCCGTCCGCTTACGGCGTGGTCGAATTCGATTCCGCCGGGCGCGCCGTCAGCCTCGAAGAAAAGCCCACCCATCCCCGCTCGCGCTTTGCCGTCACCGGTCTCTATTTCTACGATTCCCAGGCCGTCGCCTTCGCCAAGTTGCTCGAACCCTCCGCCCGCGGCGAGTTGGAAATCACCGACCTCAACCGCCTCTACCTCCAGCGCAGCCAACTCAACGTGGTGACCTTTGGCCGCGGCACGGCCTGGCTTGACACCGGAACCCACGACGCCATGCTCGAGGCTTCCACCTTCATCGCCACCCTGGAGAAACGCCAGGGCCTCAAAATCGCCTGCCCCGAAGAGATCGCCTTCCGTATGCGCTTCATCAACGCCGCACAACTGGAGGCACTCGCCCAACCACTCATCAAGAGCGGTTACGGCAAATACCTCCTGCAACTCCTTGAGGAGTAACCGCGCGACGGAGATCGTTCAAGAAGGAAAACAGGAAGAGAATAGACGGAGAAGGAAATGGTGCGCCCGGCGAGATTCGAACTCACGACCTAACGCTTCGGAGGCGTTCGCTCTATCCAGCTGAGCTACGGGCGCGCAGGTGCAATTATACCCGAGCCGGTGCCGCGCGCATCCTCGTCGAACAAATCAGGGCGCAACAAATCAGCGCTCAGGCAAAGGACGCGGCGCAAGCTATCGCAATAACATATGGAGTCCCGCGAAGAACCCGAAAGAGATTGCGACCCAGAGCGGCACGGCCAGGACCATAGCAATCATCAACCCACGCAGCGCGCCCGCGCGATGTACGTGGTTGATCTCGGAGACCAGCAATTCCCGGTCTGCCTGGCTTACAAGGTCGGCTGGTGGTGTTTTACGGAAAGGATCACGGCACAATTTCGCTAGCATGTCCGGACTGCCTCACCTCGCTGGAAAGCGAAGCTGGCAAACTCCTAATTCATTAGTTAATGATGCGGCCCGCAGCTCTCCGGATGCATTTCTTGTTGACTTCGTCAGGACTCGCCCGCGCCCGAACCAAGGATGTCAACCCCGCCGCCGCATGGAAGCAGTCATACTCTAGCCGTGACCATCTCCGCACCCGATCGCGCCCTGGCCAGCTTTGCCGTCTACCTGCGGGTGGAAAAAGGACTGGCGCCGCTCACCGTCAGCTCCTACGGCGGCGACCTGAAGCTCTGGGCGGAGTTCCTGCGCGCGCGCGACAAGGATCTTTTCACCGCGCAGCGCGATGATCTGAAAGAGTTACTGCAACACTTGCTCGGTCATGGAATGGATTCGCGCTCCATCGCGCGCAAGCTCTCCGCGCTGCGAGGGTTTTACCGCTATCTGCTGCTGGACAAGCTGATCGCGCACGATCCCACGCTGGACATTGACAGCCCCAGGCAGTGGAAGGTGCTTCCGAAAGCGCTCTCGGAAGAAGAGGTCACCGCACTGGTGGAAAGCCCGGGGCGGTCGAACTCCGAAGCCCTCCGGTCGCGTTGGAGTCAGGCTCTTGCCCTGCGCGACCGCGCCATGCTCGAAGTGCTTTACGCCGCCGCCTTGCGCGTCAGCGAACTGGTGCATGTGCGCGTCGAAGACACGAAGCTCGAACTCGGCTACATGCTGGTGCGCGGCAAGGGCGACAAGGAACGCATCGTTCCTCTGGGCGCTCCGGCGCAGGAGGCGCTGCGCTGCTACCTGCGCGATGCGCGCCCCGTGCTGACCGAACGCAAACGATGCGCGGAACTTTTTCTGGCGCGTGGCGGGCACAAACTGACCCGCGAGCGCATCTGGATGATCGTGGACCAGGCTTCCAAAGCCGCCGGACGCCATGCCTCGCCGCACATGCTGCGCCACTCGGCTGCGACCCACATGGTTTCCCACGGAGCCGATCTACGCACCGTCCAAACCGTATTGGGCCACGCCGACATTTCCACCACGCAGATCTACACCCACGTTGCGCTCGACCGCCTGCAGAAGGTGTACGCCGCGCATCATCCTCGCGCCCACGTGCGCATCCCCAGGGAAGAAAATCGATGAGCGCGGAAAGCAGCGCGCCCGGCGTTGCCCCGCTGACTCCCGCGGGCGCTGCGCTGGCCGGCTTTCTGCGCGCGCACACTCAGCGCAACGCGTCACCGCACACCATCAAGGCTTATCGCAGCGATCTCGCGGAGTTCGTGCTCTTCGTTGGCCCCGAAGAACTCCACGCGATGGACCACCTCTTGATCCGCGCGTTTCTTGGCCAACTCTACGAGCGCGGATTGGGCAAGGCTTCGGTTGCGCGGTCGCTGTCTTCCATACGCTCGTTGTTCAAGTGGATGGGACGGGAGCACATGATCGAATCCAACCCTGCCCTGCTGGTCGCAGCTCCGAAGTTGCCGAAGAAACTGCCCCGCGTGCCTACCATGGAAGAGATGAACTCCGTGCTGGATGCGAGGATGCCGGAGGATGCGGCCTTTGCCGAGCGCGACCGCCTGATCATGGAGTTGCTCTACGGATGCGGCATCCGCAACAGTGAGTTGACCGGCATCAACGCCGAGGACCTCCATCTGCGCCAGGGCGTGATGCTGGTGCGCGGCAAAGGCAAGAAGGAGCGCCTGGTTCCCTTCGGAGACTCGGCGCAAATTGCTCTCCGCGAATATCTGCCGCATCGCGCACGCGCGCTCGAACAGCACAAGCGCACCGGAGAATCGGCGCTGCTGATCAACCTGCGCGGAAGCCGCCTGACCTCGCGCAGCGTGGGGCGCATCGTCAAGGCCATCGCCGTCGCCGGAGGCTTGCCCAGCGAGGTGCATCCCCACACCCTGCGTCACGCCTTCGGCACGCACATGCTGGAGGAGGGCGCGGACCTGCGCGCCATTCAGGAACTGCTCGGCCACGAGCGCCTGTCCACCACGCAGCGCTATACCCAGCTCACAACCAGGCAGGTTTTGGATGTGTACGACAAGACCCATCCCAGGGCCAAGTAAGTCGCCGCCGCCGAGTTCTCGTCCTCTGCGCCAGGCAGCTTTCCAGAGTTACGGACCCGCAAACTGCGCGGCGGCGGCGGATGTGATGCCAAGGTAGTTGTCAATCGTTTTGGTTGTGTCGTTGAGATCGTTGGCGATTTCAGAGACGCTTTGGCCCTCCTGCTGGAGCAGCACCACTGCCCGCGCTTCCGGCGAGAGATCCACCTTGTCTTCGGAGACAGACGTTTCGGCAGACGGCTTCTGCCTGCTGGCAGTCGGAAATGAAGCCGGCGGATCGGGAACCAATTGTGCCACCGACTGTATGGATGTTGGAGTCATGGCAGGAACCTCGCTTTCTTGAATGGATTAATCGGTGTGTCTATGCCGCGGCTAAAGGAGGTGGAGAAAATATTTCGCGGCCGGTCAATGGCCTAACGATTCCGCGTCCCGTTCAAGGTTGGGAAGGTTCCCTGTTTGCAACCCTGAAGGCGGGTGCTGTACGCTTGCCCTCGCAGGGATATTGGAGCAGCTTCCGCGAGGAAGGCAAACCAGCCTTGTGATGGTGCCCGTCCGTGTTCTTATTTTTTCCCCTACCGGAATTCTGGAGAACGATTCTCACATCGTTCGTTGCACTGGTGACCCTCGCCGGCATCATGACTCGTCCATTTCGCTGGAGCGAGGCACGCATCGCCGTGGGCGGTGCCGGCGCGCTGCTGGTGCTGGGATTGATCCGGCCCGCCGATGCCGCGCTCACGCTGCTGAGGGACTGGAACACGTTCCTGTTTTTTCTCGGCATGATGGGACTGTCGGCGATGGCGGAGGCAGCCGGACTCTTTGATTGGCTCGCCGTGCAGGCCGCACGACTTGCCCACAAGAGCGCGGCGCGGCTGTTCCTGAATGTATTCCTGCTGGGCAGCGCGATCTCGATGATCTTCTCCAACGACGCGACCGCACTCATCCTGACGCCGGTCGTCTACGTGCTGGTGACCCGGCTGCGGCTTCCGGTTCTGCCGTACCTGTTTGCCTGCACGTTTATTGCGGATACCGCGTCCTTCCTGCTGCCGATCAGCAATCCCATCAACATCATCGTGATGTCGCGCTACCCGCTTGGTCTGTGGACTTTCCTGCGCCTGCTCTTCCTGCCAAGCCTGGTCGCGATCACGCTCAACATCGGGATCTTCTACCTGCTCTACCGCTCGCAACTGAAGGGAACCTTCGACATTGGCCGCCTGCCCACGGTGGAGAAAGCAGTCAAGCATAAGCCGTATTTCCGTTATACCTTGTGGGTGCTTGCGGTTGTTGCGCCCTCCTATGTGATTGCCGCCGCGTTCCAGTTTCCGCTCTCCGTGATTTCCGTGGCGGGCGCGCTGCTGCTGATGGCGGGCGCGCTCTTCTGGAAGCGGACAACGCTCATGGAGGCGGGAAAGGCAATCTCGTGGCCGATCTTCGGATTCATCGCGGGAATGTTCGTGGTGGTACGCGCCATCGAAGTTACCGGTCTCACGATCAAGCTGGGCAACCTGCTGCTGCGCCTCTCAGGGGGAACAAGCTTTGGCGCGGTGATGGTGGGCACTTTCGGGTCGGCACTAGGGACGAACTTGATCAATAACGTTCCGATGGCAGTCGTCATGAACTCGTCGCTGTCCAGTGTGCAACAAGCGGCTCCGGCGATTCGGAATGGCTTTGTGGCCGCCACCATGTTCGGTTGCGATCTGGGACCGAACCTGACGACCGTGGGCTCGCTGGCCACCATTCTCTGGTTGCTCATCCTGCGGCAGCGCGATGTGGAAGTGTCTGGGCTGGATTACTTCAAAGTAGGTGTGTTGGTAACGCCGGTCATGCTGTTTGCCGGCGCACTGACAATATGGCTGTTGCTCTAAACGTTGCTCTAGACAGGGAGGTTGCAATGCGAATTCTCGGTTGTCTGGATGGAACCAATGCCGAGCAGATCGGCCGCGCGGCACAGATGTTCAACGCAACTCCGCCGCCGGCGTTTGGCTTGCTCACGGTGATCGATATTGGGCCGCGCGAGGATATCGACCGGATGCGCGGGCGCTTCCTGAGGGCCCCGATGCGCCATCAGCCGGTCACACGAGAGATGCTCGCGGCGGAAGAAGCGGCTGCCCAGGACATCCTGAGCGCCGGACTCGCTTGTGTGCAGGGCGCGGAAACCCTGGTGCGGCAGGGGCGCCCGGAACTGGAAATCGTCAACGCCGCCGCGGAATGGAAAGCGGACGTGATCCTGATTTGTCCGTCAGCGCAGTACGGCGAGCCGCCACAGCTCGGTCCGCGATTCATGGGACACATCGCACGTTTTGTGCTGGATCACGCGCCCTGTCCGGTTCTGCTGGTGCGCCAACTGGCGCGCGAACAATTTCCGATTGAACGCTAGCTTACGCTTGGCTGGCGCTCCCCGGGCGATGACGCCACCGGCCGGGGAGTGCCCTTACACGTGGGTCGGCTCCTCGGCCTCTTTCGGCTTGGGCTTGGAGGCGCCGGCCAGGTCATTCCACATTTCCACGACCCGGCTGCGCAGTTCCTCGGTGAGGCGCTCGTATGCCTGCTCGGGTTTTTCATTCATGTCGGGATAGATCGGCTTGCCGACTCGAATGCTGAGTGGATGAAAGCCCTGAAAGCCTTTGCCCCGCGGCCAGCAATCGTGGAAGCCATACTCGGCCACCGGGACGATGGGAACGTTGAGATGCTGCGCCAGAATCGCCGCACCCTTCTTGAATTTCTTCGG